>MDTA01111968.1_pt1 | contig 22510 bp, 16 predicted proteins | sample 811151 | NCBI WGS metagenome assembly MDTA01 (sample SAMN05326648, study PRJNA326480) | marine metagenome | isolation source: seawater | place: Indian Ocean: South | collected 2010
TATAAGATTGCGTATTGACCCCCTGCCAGATGAGACGAACCCTGTTGGAGGACACGGGAGCTATTTCAAGGGCTGGAATTGCGAGGGGATCATCCGGGCGGGTCTTGAGATCGAAGGTCACGCCAGGATTCCTGCTGTTGATAGTGATCCTGAAGGCATCTCCGCTGTCTGCGATCCAGGGAGAGGTATTCCCCTGATTAAATCCATTGCTGAAGATCGATCCGGTCACGAGGGATTCGATCCTGATTTCGCTGCCTTCCCTGACTGTAAAGGAACTGGTCCGATCAAATTCGCAACGGATGCGACCGGATCCGAGCAGGAGGGAACTGGCATGGCCACGGTAGCCAGGCCTGAATGCGTCGCCGAAATTCGGCTCAGGTCCGGATCCAGAGTCGAAGCCGGAAGCTCCGAGGAGTTCGTAAATCACTTCGCCGGTTTCAAGGTTGGTGGTTTCGATCCGGAAGCTCGACCCCACGTCGCTACCTGTTCCGCTGGCAATGGGATCAACAAGTTCGAAGTCCTGTTCCAGACGAATGTCGATCTCGATGTCCTGGTCGCCAGGATCAGGATGATAGGCTTGGAAGATCGTCCTGTTACCGCTGCTGAACGCAATGAAGCGGGAACTGGTTGATCCGGGCGGCGGAGCTACGTCCAGGGGGAACATGCTGGCACGGCCCCGGTGCTCCACCCTGAATCCAGGGATTGCCGAGTTGCCGGGAGACTGTGTCTCTACCGAGGCATAAACCGGCTCAATGGGATCGAGGAACCACGGGCGATCCTGGATCTCTTCAAAGAGGTCGATGGCGGCGAGGGCGTTTCCGCTCTTGGCAATGTTGAAGTTTCCCACCTCGGATCCGTTGAATCCGAAGAAGGAGATTCCGGCGCAGGAGCCGGGAGCTCCCGGGGAAAGTACGGTGAAGAATTCAGAGCAGGTGTCTCTGGTGTCTGCATTGGTGGCGGCCGTCAGCAGGAAGGTCGTGGTGCTGAGCAGAAGCAGAAGCGCTGGTCTGCTTCCGGGACGTTCTGCTGCGTGGCCGAATGCTGTATTCATGGTGCGTCCTGACTGGATATGTCCATGCTATTGGAGGATCTGCTTCACTACGGGGGCAGGTTCCACGCCGGTCAGGCGCTGGTCCAGCCCCTGGTGCCGGACGGTGAAACGGCTGTGGTCAATACCCATGCAGTGAAGGATCGTTGCGTTGAGTTCATTGAGATGCACCGGGTTTTCCGTGACGTTATAGCTGAAGTCATCTGTTTCCCCGTAGGTCATCCCCGCCCGGATCCCACCGCCGGCCACCCACATGCAGAAATTACGTGGGTGGTGATCTCGTCCGTAGTTATCCCTCGTCAATTTTCCCTGGCAGTAGGCGGTTCTCCCGAACTCCCCACCGAAAACCACGAGAGTGTCCTTGAGCATCCCCCGTTCCTTGAGGTCCTTGATAAGGGCGGCAGTTGGCTGGTCGACGTCAAGGCACTGGTTCTTGATTTCCCTCGGCAGGTTTCCGTGCTGGTCCCAGCCCCGGTGAAGGACCTGTACGACCCGGACCCCGCGCTCGATCAGACGACGGGTAAGGAGGGCTGAATGTGCGAAGGTTCCGGGTTTGCGGGCATTGGGACCATACATATCAATGGTGGCCTCGCTTTCTCCACGGAGATCGGTCAACTCGGGGACACTGCTCTGCATGCGGAAGGCCATTTCATATTGCGCGATCCGGGTCTCGGTCTCGGGGTCTCCGAAACGTTGAAAGGACTTCTGGTTTAATTCCCCGAGGGCATCGAGCATGGCCCGCCGGTCGCCAGGCAGCACCCCGGGTGGGTTCTTGACATACAGGACGGGATCCCCGGCGCTGCGGAGCTTCACTCCGTCGTATTTGGACGGTAGAAACCCGCTGGTCCACATGCGGGTGAAGAGGGCCTGACTGGGGTTCTTGACGGTCGGGGTGAATACCACGAAGGCTGGCAGGTTCTGACTTTCACTGCCGAGGCCGTAACTAAGCCACGATCCCAGACTGGGTTTGCCCGGAACCTCGCTGCCGGTCATCACGAAAGTGCAGGCAGGATCATGATTGATCGCTTCGGTGTGGACCGATTTGATCATGGTGATCTCATCGGCAATACCCTTCATGTGTGGGACCAGTTCGCTCATCAGGATGCCGGACTGGCCGCATGGTTCGAAGGCGAACTTACTGGGAGCCACCGGGAATCGTTTCTGGCCGCTGGTCATGGTGGTGATGCGCTGGCCGTTCCGGACTGAGTCGGGAAGCTCCTTGTCAAAGAACTTCTCCATCTGCGGTTTATGGTCGAAGAGATCCTGCTGCGCGGGTGCGCCGTTCATGTGCAGGTAGATAAGGTTCTTCGCCTTGGGGGCAAAGTGAGGCAACCCGGGGAGCGGGGGGTGAATGTCCTTCCCTGCGGGAGGGCTGGCAGCCAGCCCCCTCTGGGCCAGAAGCTGGGCCAGGGCGATACTGCCCACCTTGAGCCCGGCTCCCTGGAAGAACTGACGACGCGATTGCAGATAATGATATTCGAGGGCTGGGTCCATGGTAGAGTCAGTTCTTGTTTACGACTTCGTCGAGATTGAGAAGCAGATTGGCTACGAGGGTCCAGGCCGCAAGCTGGTCCTGCTTGAGGTCGGGATCGGCTATGCTTTCGCCAAAGGTAATCAGTTTTCCCGCGGCCTCGGGATCAGCGGCGAAACGAGTCAGGTGCGCCTCAAGGGTTTTCATTACGATCCTTGATTCCTCGTCATCGGGATGACGGGCGGTGACAAGTCGCCAGGCCCAGCGAACGCGTTCGGAGGCATTTGTTCCTCCTTCCTTGAGGATGCGCTGGCCGAGGGCACGGGCCGCTTCGACGTGCTGGATATCATTCATCAACTGGAGGGCCTGCATCGGGGTATTGCTACGGCCCCGAACTGAGCAACTCTGCTCGCGGTTGGGGCCGTCAAAGGTCGCCATGAAGGGCGGGGGAGCGGTGCGCTTCAGGAAGGTATAGAGACTGCGACGATAGAGGTCATCGCCCTTGCCCTGCTTGTAATTACGGGTGTTGCTTGATGCAAATCCGACGGGTTCCCAGATATTTGGAGGCTGATAAGGCCGCACGCCCCGTCCTCCGATCGTGGAAACCATCAGGCCGCTGAGGTTCAGGGCCTGGTCACGGATGACCTCGGCATCCAGCCGATGCCGAGGCCCCCGGGCAAGAAGGCGATTTTCCGGATCCTTTACCCGTAATTCAGCTGAGGCAACGGAACTCTGGCGGTATGCGTGGCTGGTGAGGATCCGCGTTACGAGGCGCTGGATGTCCCAGCCGTCTTCCATGAACTGAATTGCGAGCCAGTCGAGCAGGTCGGGGTGGCTGGGTAATTCCCCCTGCGTCCCGAAGTCGGCGCTGGTCCTGACCAGGCCGATGCCAAAGAACTGCTGCCAGAAACGATTGACTGCAACGCGCGCGGTGAGCGGATGTTTTCCGTCGACCAGCCAGTTCGCGAGGTCCAGACGGTTATAGTCGCGATCCTCGGGCCTGGCTGGAAGAGGTGGGAGGAAGGCAGGAACGTTACGGCTGACCTTCTCCCCGGGGTTATTGTATTGCCCACGTTTCATAACGAAGCTTTCCCGCTGCTTGGGCAGGTCAGCCATGACAAAGGTGATTGCCGTTTCCTTTTCGATGGCGTCCTTCTCACTTGCCAGCCGGGCCATTTCTTCCCGAAGGGGTTTGAGCACGGCACTGGCCCCGGCATAGACTTGTCCGAGCCAGTAATCGAGGAGGCGCTTTTCCGAAGAGGCCGACCACTCGTCGGGGTTCCCTTCTCCGGCAAGCTTGCGTAGTTCCCCGGTAAGGTCCCGGTTCCTCTCGCTTTCTTTCTGGGCCTTCCACGCTTTCCATGAAAAAGCCGGGTCGGTAACCGGGCTGGTGGTGATTCGTCCTCCGGATTGGTCCCAGTAGACCTTGCCATCGAACTGGGTGTAGGCCCAGCCATTGAGCTTGGACCCCGGTTTCAGTCCCACCTTCTCGATGGCGACTTCCAACCGGACCCATTGGCCCACCTCGGGCAGGTCACCGATCCGCTGCCGGCTGGTGGTGTTCTTTTTGCCCCAGTCGATTCTGTCCTCGCCCCAGTAGGCGCGGTGCTCCCACGAGCCGTCATTGAACTGAAGCATGATCTGGGCGGGTGGATTGGCGGGATCGAGGTAGACGTGGGTGAAAAGCTTCATTCCGTGCTCGATGATGAGCGGTGGATTGGCCTCGGTGAAGAAGTGCTGGCTCAGGCCCTTGGCTTCCCTGACGCTTGCCTTCTCACCACTGAAAACCGGCTCCGGGTGGCCCACGAATTTCCATGGGGTGTTGCCCTCCTTCTTGGCTTTCGTGGGCACCTCGTCGTCGATCCAGATGATGTCCCTGGTTGTGGGCTTTGGGGGATCCTTGAGATCTGCCGGGTCGGTGTATTCAATTCCTGTTACGGCTTCCTTGATACGTTGCTCTACCTCCTGGATCCGGTCCTCCAGCTTGGATATTTTTTCCCTTGTCCCGGGGAGGGGCACCCGGATGACCGGCGGGGTATCAAGTTTATTACCGTCGAGGGCGGGATCGGCGGTGCTGTGGAAGAAGGAGTACATGGAATAGTATTCCTTCGTGGAGATGGGATCGAACTTGTGATCGTGACATACCGCGCATCCAGCCGTCAGCCCCATCCAGACCTCAACTGTGGTCGAGGTGCGTTCCACCGCATTGCGGTAGATCCATTCTTCATTGATGCTGCCGCCTTCCCCGGTCGTGACGTTGCATCGGTTGAACCCGGATGCGATTTTCTGTTCGATGGTGGCCCCGGGCAGGAGGTCCCCGGCAAGTTGCCAGCGGGTGAATTCATCGAATCTGATGTTCTGGTTGAAAGCTCGTACCACCCAGTCCCGGTAAGGCCATACCGAACGTTCGTTGTCGAGGTGCAGACCATGAGTGTCGGCGTAGCGTGCAAGATCCAGCCAGTAGCGAGCCATGTGCTCGCCGTAGGAGGGACGCTTCATCAGCGTTCCTATTAAGGTTTCCAGGGCCTGTGGCGACTTGTCCGAGAGGAAGGCGTCTATCTCCCGTGGAGTGGGAGGGAGCCCGGTAAGGTCAAGGTAGATTCTTCTCACCAAGGTTTCCGGCTTGGCCAAGGGAGCGGGTTTCAATCCTTCACTGGTCAGTCGCCTCTGGAGAAAGAAATCAATCGGGTTCCCGGCATTTCCCGGCAGGGCAGGTTTGCGGGGGGCGATGAACGCCCAGTGATCCTCGTATTTTGCGCCCCCGAGAATCCACTGCCGCAGGAGTTCCTTTTCGGTGTCGGAGAGTTCCTTATGCGAGTCCGGGGGAGGCATGACCTCGTCCTCGTCAAGGGAGAGAATCCGGACCCATGCCTCACTGTTTTCGAGATCGCCTGGAACGATGGCCGCCACTCCATTGTGAGTGGCCGTGGCTCCGTCATTTGTATCGAGCCGCAGCTTGGCTTTCCGGGTATTTGAGTCCGGGCCATGACAGGCAAAGCACTTGTCCGCCAGGATCGGGCGGATATCGCGAGTGAAGTCCGGGGAGCCCAGGACCGTTTCGCCAAGAAGAACCAGGCCCAGAAGTTGCACGATGACGGGTTTCATCATTGGATGGGCGAGCCTATCATGGCCGGCCATGGGGTAAAGGGAGGATGCGGACACAATAATACGGGTCCGGAGGAGGCGTCCGGGAGGGATCCTGCAACGACCTGCTCAGAGTTCGGAGACTGTTTTGTGGAGGTAAGCCGCCAGTTCGGAGGAAATGTCCGTGCTTTGGAGCCCCAGAGCGACGTTGGCCTTGATGAAGTCGAGCTTGTTGCCGATATCGTGGCGTTTCCCGGAGAGACGGAGTCCGTACATCCCATGATTCTGCAACAGGGAAACCATGGCATCCGTAAGCTGGACTTCGTTGTTTTTCCCTCGTGGCGTCATGGAAATGTAGTTGAAAATCTCAGGCTGAAACACGTAACGCGCTGCAATCGCAAGGTTGGAAGGGGCTTCCCCGGGGGACGGTTTCTCAATGAGCTGGTTGAGAGAAAGGATACCCTCACCTTCCTCGTCTCCACCGGCGATTCCGTAGCGTGAGACCTTGTGAGGATCGACTTCCTCGAGAGCGACCACGGAAGCCTGCCGGGCCTCAAAGATTTCGATCATTTGCCGGAGGATCGGATTTTCGGGGTTGTTGCTGCTGATTATGGTATCTCCGAGGAGGAGGGCGAAGGGATCGCCTCCGGCAAAATCCTGTCCGTAGGAGACCGCGTCACCCAGTCCGTCGGGCTGCTTTTGCCAGGCGAATTGGATGGAAGCCATGTCCGAGATCGTGCGGATTTCGTGCAGCAGCTCGGTCTGGCCCTTTTCCTCAAGTTGAGCTTCCAGTTCGGGGGCACGGCAAAAGTGTTCCTCGATGGCCTGTTTGCCACGTCCGATGACGATGAGGATATCGGTGATTCCGCTTTCCACGCATTCCTCCACCACATACTGGATGGCGGGGGTGTCCACTACGGGGAGCATTTCCTTGGGCTGCGACTTGGTGGCAGGCAGGAAGCGGGTGCCGAATCCGGCAGCGGGAATGACGGCTTTGGTGACAGGCATCGGAAGAGCGCGGCAGCCAGCGAGGGGTTTCACCGGGGTGCCGGGCGGCATTGGAATCCTGCAGGATCAGTGAAGCAAGGAGGAACTGCCCTTGGCGGAGGCCATCCTGCCCGGGGCAGACTACCGGCATGCGGGATCAATCACCGGCTTGATAACCTCGACTCCCAGCCTTCCCATTTCGGATCGGAGCGCTTCGAACATCTTCTCGTCCTCGTAGATCCCCACGATCGCGCCTCCGGAGCCGGTGAACTTGGCAGAAGCTCCAACCGAGCGGGCGGCTTCCACCATGGCGAGGTTTCCATCTGAAAGGCGATAGAGCGATTTACGCAGGTCAAAATTGCGATCGAGGAGCGGTCCAATCTCGGAGCCCTTTCCGCTGGTGAGCAATGTGCGGCACCGTTCAGTGAGTTCGGCCCATTCTGTCATGGCGGAGACCACATCGGACTCCCGGCGGGCGAAGCGGCCACGGATGTCGTTGTGGAAGACTTCGGTGCCCTCTGAAAGCTTGGTGGAATATCCGATATACAGAGGAGGAAGGGTAGAGGGGTCGAGTTGCTCGTAAGCCCCATGCCCCATTTGTTCGAAGTGCTTTTCAGCGAAGTCCATGAATACAACACCCTCGTAGGCCTGAACCACCCGGTCCTGAAGACCGGCCGGGATGAAGAGTTCGTCGGTCTCCACCGAGAGAACGAGATTGGCAAGAACAGGTGGCTGAATGCTTATCCCGTAGAACTGCATGAGGGCCCGGAAGCACGCGGTAATGATGGCGCTGGAACCTGCCATCCCGACATGGGGTGGGATGTCGCTCTGGTAGCGAATGGTGAAGTTCTTGCTGTGCAGGGAGAGGCCTTCACTCTCACAGTAATCGTGGAAGCGCTTCACGGAGGCCTTGAGGAGTCGAAGCCCCCCGTAGTAGCCGAAGGTCCGGGTGTCTTCCACGAGGCCGGCAATGCTTCCAAAGACCATTTCGTCGCGCCGGGCCGGCTGGATCTCCAGCTCGGGAGACTCCCAGAGGGTGACCCGGGCTGAAAAGTTCCGGATGATGAAGGAAATCGTCTTTCCGTGATACCCATCGGAGGGATTGCCGATAAGTCCGGCACGGGGATAGGACTCTGCTCTGATGACCATGGGACGGTTTTGATCTACATCGGAGGGCCCCTGGATGGAACCGTGAAAACAATTGGGTTTGTGACAATCGTTCTTCATGGCAAGAGAGGGTATGGGAACAAACAAGAGCCTGACATGGAAAGGGAAGGGCCTGATCGGGGTGGTGCACCTGAAGCCACTGCCGGGCTCTCCACGTTACGGTGGTTCAATGAGGGAAGTCTGTAATGCCGCGGTAGCGGATGCGCAGGCCTACGAGGAGGGCGGAGCCCAGGGAATCATGATCGAGAATTTCGGGGATCTGCCCTTCACCCGGGGAGTCGTTGCTCCTGAGACGGTAGCGGCCATGGCGGTGGTGGCAGAGTCCATCCGGGCGACGGGGGTGGAGCTGCCATGCGGGTTCAATGTCCTTCGCAATGATGTGTCATCAGCGATGGCTCTTGCGGCATCCTGTGGGGGAGCCTTTGTAAGGGTCAATGTTCATACGGGGGCAGTGGAAGCAGACCAGGGGATTATTCAGGGGGAGGCCTACACGACCATGAGGAAGCGGGCGACGCTTTGTCCGGAGGTCGGGATCTGGGCAGATGTCCTGGTCAAGCATGCCGTTCCGATCGGGGATCTTGGAATTGAGGAGACCGCCCGGGATACGTTCCATCGAGGACTGGCAGACGCCCTGATCGTATCGGGAGTATCTACCGGTGCGGCAACGGAGGTTGACGACCTGCGAAGGGTGAAAGAGGCCTGCCCGGAGGCCCCCCTGCTTGTTGGCAGTGGGGCCCGGACAACCAACGCTCCGGAGCTTCTGGAGTATGCCGATGGATTGATTGTCGCGTCCTCCCTCAAGCTTGACGGTATTCTCACCAACCCAGTGGATGTAAAGCGGGTTGAGGAATTGAGAAAGGTGATGGGGTGACATTCCGGAAGTCCTGATCAGGTCCCGGCCCCTGATACTCAATCCGCCGGAAACGGATTGGCGTTTGAGCGGAGTGCGAGTTCCTCCGGGGTGTAGAGTTCGGAGGGGCCCTCCATTCCCTGTCCGGAAGTCCCAGCAAGAGAGAGTTGGGCAGGTGAGAGGCGGACCACGGAGAGACCGAGGGAGGCGCTCACGGTAAGGAGGAGCGCAGCTCCGACCAGAAGGGAGTGGCCCGGTCTATGGCGACAGATAACCCTTTCGACCCGGGCCCGCAGGGGAGCCCGGCCAGCCATGGCAAGGGCGGCCTGAGGGAGTGCGGAGGCTTCGGCAACATCGCAGAGGGCGGTAGCATAGTGATTCGGATCAGTTCCGACGGAAATCACTCTGGCGTCGCAGGCGAATTCACATTGAGCCATGAGCTGGGACCGAAGCCACCAGACGAGAGGATTGAACCAGTAGACGAGGCAGGCACATTGGGCGATTAAATTGGTCCAGAGGTCGCGGCGAGCCACATGGCCCAGTTCATGCAGAAGTACCATGCGCATGGTTTCGTCATTCCAGCTCCGGCTTTGGAGGGGAAGGTAGACTACCGGACGGAAAAGGCCGGCGATGCACGGTGAGCTTCCCAGAGGATGGAAGCGCACCCGGACGGTGCGTCGCAGGCCCAGTTGCTGGCGACAGTCCTCCACGATGCGGGTTATCGCCGGGTCCTCGGAATCAAGGGATCCCGATCGCCAGCGATAGAGCGAAATCAGGTCCGCCACCATGCGCAGGGTGAAGAAAAGAAATCCTCCCACCCAGAGGAGAAGGAACAATGAGAGGCTGGAAGAAGGATTGCCGGATTGCGCTGACAACGGCAGAGCAGGCAATTCCACCGTGAGCTTGGGGAGTAGCGCGAGAACGGGCAGGGCGAGGAGAGTGAGTAGACTGCCCAGGGTCAGAAGAGGAGACTGGGCTGGATCCCGGCGACCGATCAGCCAGACGGCCAGAACGGCTAGAAGAGAAAGAGCGGCGCTGCTGACGAGAAGAGACATCTTGTGGAGAACCTGTAACCCAATGGAGAGAGCGTCGCAGAGCTTACTTTTTTCTGATTAATTCCCGGATCCCGTCGATTTCCTTCTTGCTCAGCTGCTGGTCACGTGGATCGAGCAGGGCAGCGACAAGGTTCTCCGGTTTTCCCTCGAAAAACGTGCGCAAGAGGCTATCGAGGGCTGTACGCTTTGCCTTTTTCGGTGACTTGGCCCGGTAGACATAACGACGGCCTTCCTTTGAGTGGCTTACCATATCCTTGCCTTCCAAGGTGGCCAGCAGGGCCCGGACAGCCGAGTAGGAGGGAGGATCGGGCAGGTTGTCCTGGACTTCCTTGGCGGTGGCCTGCCCCAGACGGTAAAGGATTTCCAGAATCTGCCTTTCGCGGCGCGAGACCTGCCCTTTCTCCAACCGATTCATGGAGACAAGTTGGAGGAGTGCTATAAAAACCGCAATAATAATGTTGGAAAAACAGCATAAAAAAATTGACTCCCCTGCTCAATTGCTGCTTTTTTAGCACAGATGAAGGTGAGAATACGCCAAAGGAGTGATGGCAGATGGGGGCCGGGGTTTCTGCTATTGGCCGGAATATCTCTGATCCTGGGCAGTTGTACGTCCTACAACGGGTTGCCTGCAAGGGGGCCTGCCCAGGCCGAGTCCGCAGGGGCTGTGCCGGTGGGGGACTCATCCAGTCGCCGGCAATTGCCCGATAGAGGGGACAATTCCCTTGCCGCTTCGCCCGAGTATTTTCGTAAACCAATTCCGCGGCCGGGGTATGCTACCTCGTGGGGCTCCTCCCTTGCCTCACGCATGACCTATACGAGCTTTCGCAGATCTAACGATACTCCGCATGGGGGAATGGACATGATCTGGTATAATGACAAGGCCGGGGTGGATGAGATGACCGGCCGGGATTATTACACTTCCAGAGGGAGGAAGCGGGCGGCCAATGGGCTGGTCGAGTGGGGAATGCGGAGCGGCTTTGGGATTATGAGGAACTACCACTCCGACGGGAAGCGCTACGTCGTTGGCCGGAAGGATGCGAAATATGCTATCTCGGTGAAGAATAATTCCCGCTCCCGTCTGGAGGTCGTCGTCAGTGTTGATGGGCTTGATGTAGTTGATGGCCAACCAGCCAGCCTGAGGAAGCGCGGTTATATTGTATGGCCCGATCAGACGCTGGAGATCAGGGGGTGGAGGGCCAGTGAGAAAGAGGTGGCTTCCTTCGTGTTTTCTCCAGTGTCAGGCTCCTACTCCAACCTCCAGTACGGAGAAACACGCAACGTGGGGGTGGTCGGGTTAGCCGTGTTCACGGAGAAGGGGATAGACCCCTGGAGTGGTCGCTCGGCGGATGCGCATAACCGCTTCTCGGCCTCTCCTTTTGCCGAGCCTCCCATGCGCCGGGCCCGGTAAGGGCCCTATGCTGTAATCAGGTTCCCGGTCTTGTTTCGGGAACCGGATCCTCCCTTGTTTCATATAGCATGAAGCCACGGCGCTGGTAGTTGGGCAGCGCGTTGGGATGATCCTGCTCACACGTGTGCAACCAGACGTGGTCCACCGCACCGAGGGTCCAGGCGTAGCGCACCACCATTTCGAGGGCGGCCCCGCCGAGTCCCCTGCCAAGAAAGTTTTCAAGGAGGCCGAAGCTCAGGATCTCCACGTCCCCATCCCGGTTGATCAGTTCCCCGTAACCAATGTCTTCATTGTCGAGGACGAGGACGACAGTGCTTACCGGATTGCTTGCAAGGTATTCGTTCCAGCGGGGAATCGTCCATTCCGCGCAGGCTGTCCAATTCCAAGCCTGCCCCACCTCCCGGTAGAACCTCTCATTTACTGCTCCATCGGGAGGGTCGACTACGCGCAGGCACAGGCCCTCCCGGGGAGCGGTCTTGACGAGATCGTCCGGGGAGTTCATCTGCAGGTAGTAGGTCTTCATCAAGGGAAGACGATGTCGGACCGCTTCAGGAATTGCGAGCCTTGCGGGTGCCAGGCCGGAGAACCCGTTTTTTTGCTTTTGAGCTTTGAGATCCAGTCACGCCCTGCTTACGGTGGCCTTCCACTTCCCGGGCGATCGCGGGGATTTCGTTTCGGCGAAAACCTCGAGGAAAGTCCGGACACCGAAGGGTAGCGCGCCTCGCGAAAGCGGGGGCCGGGATGGTGCAAGCCTTCCCGGACGGAAAGTGCAACAGAAAGTATACCGCCTGGAGCTTCGGCGAAGGGTAAGGGTGAAAAGGTGGGGTAAGAGCCCACCGCTCCAAGGGTAACCAAGGAGGCACGGCAAACCCCGCGTGGTGCAAGACAGAACAGGGGAAGGGTTGCCCGCTCGTAGCATCCCCGGGTATTAGTCGCATCCTGCCTCGGCGGGATCCGCCCGCGGCAACGCGGATGGAAGAGAAATGATCGCCACTCCGAGTAGGTCGCAAGATCCGGCGAGGGGGACAGAATCCGGCTTACAGGGGAGTGGACTGTCCACGATCATATGATATCCGGATCCTCTTCTTCATGGGGAGTGTGGTCCAGATCCGGGTTGCGCCCCGGAAATTCCGACTTTAACTAGCCCTGTGTCTGATCTGGGCAAGTCGCTTCTCAAGTCGCGGGATCTCCCGGAGGCGCTAGGCCCCATGACGGTAAAGGAACTTCGTCAGGGTCTCCGGCGGGGTATGTTCGTGTATCCCTTCATCGGGATTCACCTTCTGGCGGTATTAGCGATGTGGGCGGAATTCCACATGCAGGAGGTTGAACGCTCCACTGGCGATTTCCCATTCTTGATGGATCTCTCTCTTTTCATGCCCGGGATATCAGGTCCATTCTGGGCAGTGACCGGGGCGGTGTGCCTTCTTTTCATGCCGCTTGGTGGGCTCGTGCTCATGGGCCAGGAGTTGGAAAAAGGGAATCATGAGCTCCTGTTGATGACGCCTCTCTCGCGCTGGAAGGTGGTGGGAGGAAAGTTTTTCGCACTCTGGGGCCTCTGCCTGCTCACCTTCTCCTCCCTCCTGCCCTATCTCATCGCGCGTTATCTTATCGGAGGTATCGATGTCGGGCGCAACATTGCCATGGCTCTCATGGTAGTCCTGTGCTCCGCCATGATGGCGGCAGGTGCGATTGGGGCCTCCTCCTTCAGGGGGATCGCTGCCCGTATCGTGATCCTGCTTCTTTTCCAAGGATCCATCTTGTTTTCCCTGTCCGTGGTGGCGACGGCCGCTAGTTTCGTGACGGAAGGCGGGATACTTTCTAATCTCAATGCCCTTGCGGGGGCCTTATGCTATATCGTCCTTGGCCTTTCCCTGGCGCGCTCAAGGATCCGGCTGGTAGTGCATCAATATGAACTAAAACCGAGCTGGATGATGATCGGGATCCTGATCATCACTCCCTTCGTGGCCCTGATGAGTTCGTTCATGACCCTGGGCACTGCGGGGGGTGTGGGGCTGATCGGGATGGGCTTGGTGGGATGGTTTTCGGATCGGAGTCCGAAGGCTCCCAAGTCGATACAGGCTCCGGCACCCAATATCCCGGGAGCACCCCCCCCGGTGCCGGGTGGAATTCCGCCCCCTCTCCCGGCCCCCGGCTCCAAGGGGAAAACCGACTGAGGGAAGCAGGGAGTCCCCTTTAACCGGGGACAGAAATGCAATATCCGCAGTTGGGAAGGCCAGACATCGTTCCTGTCGATGTTTCAAAAGATGAGAATCGATTTCCAGTGCGGGGCTGTCTGGGTTAGAAACTCTTTTTGTGGCAGGGGTTGATCAGGCAGCAGAAGCAGGCGACCACGAACCCGGTCGGAGGAACTGGCTCTCTTTCTGGAGCCTCATGGGACTGCAGGCCCAGAACGCCTTCAATGACAAGGCGCTTCAGTTCACGCTGGTGCCCTTAGGGGTATGGGTAGCGGCCGAGGTTGGCGAGGAATGGGGAGGGACTCTTCCCCACCTCCTCGGGATGTTGATCCTTCTTCCCTTTATCCTGTTGGCCCCGGTTGCGGGATGGGCCTCGGATACCTTTTCCAAGACACGCGTTATTCGTCTTGCAGCTTGGATGCAATTGGCTGTCTTCGTGGTGGTACTCTACAGCTTCAAGATGGAGTTCCTGCCACTGGCGGTAGGGTGTTTCTTTTTTCTCGCGGTGCAGTCCACGATCCTGAGTCCGGCTAAGAATGGGATTATCAAGGAGCTTCTGGGATCCTCGCGGCTTGGGTTTGCGAGTGGGATCATGCAGATGTTCACCATTCTGGCCATTCTTGCGGGCCAGATCCTGATCGGTATCTGGTTTTCGTCGAGATTGGAAGTATCGGGAAGTGGTTGGACAGCAGGGCTCTTTCCCATGGTCCTGATCTGCCTCGGGGCGGTTGTTACCCTGGTCATGGCCTATTCGATCCAAGTCGTTCCGGCCCGTGCAACAAAACCTTTTTACCCGGCCTTGGTTGTGTCGCATTTCCAACAGCTGGGGCAGCTCCTGAAATCGAAACCTCTTCGGCTCAGTGCACTTGGCATTGCTTACTTCTGGGCTTTCGGAGCAGTAGTGCAGTTTATTACCCTTCAGATTGCGGGAGAGCTCTATCCAGACGGCCATCCTAATTTCGGGCGCGCAACTTCCTATATGATGCTGGCGGCCAGTGGTGGAATCGGGGTTGGAAGTGTCCTTGGTGCCCTCATCAACAAGCGTCACATCGAATTGGGTCTCAACCCTCTTGGCGGGATCATCATGACGCTATCGAGTCTTCTCCTGATTGTGACCGAGCCGGAATCTCTTTTTTTCTATACGGCCCTGTCCTTTGCGGGCTTGGGAGCTGCATTTTTCTTTGTGCCGATCAATGCCTTCCTTCAAGACGAGTGTGATCCAGATCAACGCGGTAACATCCTAGCCGGGTCGGCCCTGCTCAACTGCCTGGCGATGGCCGGAGCGGTGATTCTCCAGTATGTGATGCAGGAAGTCCTGGGCCTGACTCCGAGCAACCAGTTCCTCATTCTGGCCTTGGTCTCTGTGGGGGCCACCTGGTATGTCATGCGACTTCTCCCGCGGGCCTTTATCAAGATGCTCGTCTTCAGTGCTCTTCGGGCCTTCTACCGGATTGAGTCGATCCACGTGGACCGGATGCCCAAGGAAGGAGGAGTGCTTCTGACCCCTAACCATGTCAGCTATCTCGACGCCCTGATCCTGACCGCAGCGAGTCCGCGTCCGGTGAGGTTCCTGATGGTCAGTGACTATTTTGACAAGCCCCTCGTGGGCAAGGTGGCCAGACTCTTTGACACCGTGCCTATTTCAAGCAAGAGAGCGAAGGATGCTATCCAGGTGGCTGCCGAGGCGGTGAAGGAGGGAAGCGTGGTTTGTATCTTCCCCGAAGGGGAGCTGACCCGGAGTGGCTTCATGGGTGAGTTCAAGCGAGGGATGGAGCTTATTGCCCGGAAGGCGGACTGTCTCGTGCAGCCGGTTTATCTCGATGGTCTCTGGAAATCTATTTTCTCCGCCGAGCGGGGTAAGTACTTCTGGAAAATGCCGAGGGCCATCCCCTTTGGGGTACGAGTTGCCTTCGGTGAGGCCTGGGCTGCGAAGGATTACCGGGCCGGGGACGTCAGGAGGGAACTGAATAGTCTCGCCGGGGAGGTCTTTGCCCGGCGGCGTGAGTCGGCCGGCAGGGTGAAGGATTTCCTCCGGCAGCAGGTCAGGCCGGGGAACCGGGCCCTGCGCTGGGTTAACGGCGGACGGGTCTGCTCGTGCAACTGGGAGGAAGTTCAGGGCCTCCTTGAGCAGCAGGGAGATTGCACTGCGCTGTCCCAGGGTCATCCCGGGGCACAGCAATGGCTCGAGGATTGGCAGTTTCTCGATGGATTGGATGAACAGGAATGGAGAGGACTGTTACTCAATGCCCAGCAGCTGGCGGACCCCTACAACCTCGGGGACGGGAAGGCCGCGGTCACGATCGACTCATCAGCTCCACCGGCGGTGCGGCGGGTCTGGGGCCTGCTGCTGCCGGTCATTACGGGGGTTGAGACTGTTGTTCTTGGACCAGATGAAGGGGTCTCTGAACTGAAACTCCTCGCCCGGGAGAAGGTTGCCCTGCGGGACATGGTGGGCACGGCCAGGATGCGCGAGTTTGCCCGGGATGCCGAATTAGCCGGAGTGGATCTTGTGCTCTACCTGTTTGAAGGCGGATCTCAGAAGGCCGGAGATGCGGAGAGTGGAATTTATGCAGCTTATGAATCAGGGGGCCGGGTGCTCAGTTTTTCGATGCCTCCTGACCCCGTTATTTTCAAGGGAGACGAGGCGCACCCCGGGTGGAAGGAGCATTCCCATGGCCGCCTGCTGCCCGGATTCGTGGTTCAAGCTGGTGAGGGAGGAGTGGAAGTCAGCGGGGAGATGCTTTCCGGGACCATCACCTTACAGGGCTGGTCGGTAGATGAACGGGGGTTTCTCTCGCAGTCGTGATGCCGGCGGAGCTTCCATCATGAGAAGACAAGAGGCGCGCGGTCTCCCGCGCGCGACTTGTTGGACGATAAGAGCCTGCTTTGAAATATTTTACGGAGCCTGCTTGCCGGCGATCTTGCCGAGCATTTCACTGACAGTCTTGCCGACTTCGAATTCATTGGCGGGCAGTTCGACGGTGAGGGCTTCGGCATTTGGATTGGCGTAGCCTTCGATTGTGCCTGCCTTGCCGTCGATGATGATGGTAATGCCCTCTGCGGCAGGTTCCCCGCTGATATCTTCCCTGATGGAAGCGACCCTGGGATCGAGGACATTCCTGATGGCATCCGCGTTGGCAGAATCAAACCCGTAGAGGATGATGGTTGCGGCTGGGTTGGCCGGGGCGTCCGTGCCGTTGCCCCGCATTCCTCCTCCGCCGGGCTGGTCATCACGGGGTGGGATGAGGAGAAAGGCAGCGACTGCTACCAGAACGACAGCGGCGAGGGCTCCACTGAACTGCGGTTGTGCGAACAGTCGTGAAATCCTGCTGAAGATGGATTCGCCGTGCTCTTCCGCAGGAGCTGTCGCCCTCGAAAGTTCCCGCCCGTACTGGTCCTGTATACGGTCGCGCAGGCTTTCTGGCAGAGGGGGAGCGTCTTCGCCCTCCTCGGAGTGGAAGCTTCGGGAAAGGAGGGCCTTGAGCTCCTCATGCTTGTCAGAAGGTTCAGTATTCATCGTCCTATGCCCCTCAACCGTGGTGAATTCCGGTCATTTTCAACTTAACAGGCATTTTTGGAGTTTTCCGAGGGCTTCCTCCAGCGCTTCGTTGAGAATCCGGCGCTTCTTGGAGATGGAGTGAGAAGGCTCAAGTCCCAGTTGCTCAAGTATTTCCGGATCATCGCACAGTTCTCCCATCGTGGCACTCTGGGCAACGTAAATGGTGAAAATGAGGTGCCACTGGCATTCGTTGAGGATTTCCCCGCATTGGCGGTAGATTTCATCAAAACTGAGAGCGCCAAGATCCCGTCCGGGGTCTGCACTTTCGTCCTCAAACTGCATGGCGCCATCTTCCCTTTCGGTCAGGTCCTCGAAGGAACTCTGGGTGTTGGGCTGGTTTTTCAGGGCACTCTGCTTCCGACGCCAGTCGATGGTCCGGAACTGAATCATCTTGGAGAAGAGGGGAATGACTTCCTCGAAGACCACGATGGACTCGATTGGAGCTTTTCCGTCCTTGGCCCGTTCCCGGGCCAGTTCTGCAAAGGTTTCCAGGTAAACGTCCTCCGCATCCTGGTTGCCCAGCCCCTTCCGAAGCAGCAGATGGAAACCGAAGGGGCGCAGGATCGGGTCGAGGCCGTTCCATTCCCGGTGGGAGAAGCCCCCGCCCTCCTTCTCCTGCAGGCGATCGAGGTTCAGGTTTCGCTCATAGCGGTTATCCTCCGGGTCGTGGCAGACCTGAGGGTCGGATTGCTTCGTGCGGTCTTGTGCAACGTTGTGGCGGGAGTGATCGTGAGCGCCTTCAAGCGCCTCGGCTGAGAATTCCGCGTCCGGAGGACGGGATTTGTAGCGGTCGAGAAGATTCTCAAAGATTTCCCCGGCGAGGGCTGCAGCCGCGTCGTCAGGAACGAGCACGCCTTCGACGGGCCTCTTGGCCCGGCGGTACGTCGCGCGCCAGAGTTTTTCGAAGAACTCAGGATCAAGCTCGCCGGAGCGGTTCATAGGAAGTCCCCTCGGGGAATCACTAGGAAACAGTGCCCATCCCCTAAATCAAGGACCGTTTCTGGGGGAGGCGGATCTCCCGGTTTTACACGTCCAGGCAAAAAATTTGGAAATCTCTTCCTGCGCCTTCCGGTTGGGATATCGTGCTTCATATGTGGTCAGGAGGTCGCTCCCTTGGATTAATTGTTCTCGCCGGTGTCTTCACGGGCTCGGCGGGTCTCGTTACTGGTCAAAACCCTCTTTGTGACCAGCAGCACCCGGGTAATCCGGAATTGATCCTGGGGGCGGCCTCCTGTTTTTACGATGGGGCCAGCGGAGAGACTATTATTACACTGACTTCGGGTAGTATTATCCGCTGGGACAGACTTGCGTTGGAAGATTCAGGCAGCAGCCTGGCATTTGAATGGGCCGGTTCGCCCGATTCCACGGGGGTGGTAATAAACCGGGTGGAGCAGGGAGGGCGTCTTCCGGAATTCCTTGGGGGCTCGCTTTCCTTTCAGGATGGAACCCTGATCCTAAGCCATCCCAATTCGGGACTTACCATTACGGGAGAGGTTGAGGCGGGGGCGATCACGATCGTGACTCACTCCCTTGACGATGAGGCAGAGAACCAGTTGCTTAACGGAGAAGCGGCTCGGTTCTCAGATGCGCATGGGGCTCTAGTGGTCGGGGGAGGAAAGGTTGTGGCTACTTCCGGTGACGTAGTTCTCGCGGGAAAGAGTGTGAGCATTTTTCCGGGCCCGGGAGGAGAAAGTGAAATCCTTGCCCTGGCGGGATCGGTCCGGCTCTTTGGTGGACAGAACTTCCGACTCCTTCCGGAGAACGTGCCGGCCGGGATGGGCCGGATTGAGGGAGAGTCGGGTGATAACGAAGGTGCCATTTTCACTGACGGGATCCTGCGAGCGAGCGGAATGGTGGAAGTAGCCGCGGAGGCGGGCATTAACAATGCTGGGACCCTGGAGGCAGAAAGTCAGGGAGGAATCGTGATGATGCGGGTGGATGAGGGTGGCAGCATTCGCAATTCGGGCCAGATTCTGGCGGACTTTGTTTCCTCCTCATCCGAGATTACCGGTCCGGGGGAGATCAACCCCAACCGGGGAGATGCACCTTCCCCATTGAGTACCGGCCTGAGTCGCATTCCCGTCGTATCAAGGCCAGGTGAACCTGAAAGTTCCAAGCGGGTCGTTCTTCGCAAGTCAGCTCCGGTGACGGGTAGTGCAAGTGCTCAGAGGCAGCGGGCCAACAGTTCCCGTGGTGAATCTTCCAATCGCAACAGTGCACTTGCGACTACTGCTGCCAGGGGGAGTGGACACCTTGCCCGAGGTCGTAGTTTTTTCGGAGTGCGTGGCGGGACCAAGGCCAAGAAGCGCTGAGCGGGATAATCGCACGCTGTTTCACATCGAGAGAGATGTGTCTCCACAGGTTCAAAAGAGAAGGGGGAGAACCGAAGTTCTCCCCCCTCTGTTGGGTTGCCTATGGAAATGGGTTTTGAGTTCTAAATTTTCTGCTGCGAGGGCAGCTTGGTAAGAGCATCAGGTGTGTGGGTGGTGGGCGTCAACCTTGAAGTTGCGTGTTTAGGTCAGCGGATATTATGTATCCCTGAAACAAAAATAGCTGAGAGGATGTTCCCTTCTGCATTATGACCACAGGTTGTGGGGTAGTTTCTGGGCAAGTCACAAATCCCGGGAGCGCCTGTGTGATAGACCAGATGGATTTAATCTTATTCGCAGGAACGCATTTATTTTGCAGGGCGCTTCAGAGGAAAGATTGCGGCATCTGGTTCCTCGCGTTAGCACTCGTGGAGCAACTGAAATATTCACGAATATGAAGAACGTCCTGTCACTGCTTCTCCTTCTCCCTTTCACCATTGCGACGAACCTGCATGCCGGCAAGGAGGGTCCCGTTTATGAATTGCGGACCTATCACGCGCACGAAGGGAAGCTTGATGCCCTGCACGCACGTTTCAGGGATCATACCTGTGCCCTTTTTGAAAAACACGGGATGAAGAATATCGGCTACTGGGTGCCGGTGGACAACGAGTCCAATACGCTGGTCTACATTGTTTCACATGCCAGTCGGGAGGCGGGCCAAAAATCCTGGGGAGCGTTCCTCAAGGATCCTGACTGGGTGGCAGCCTACAAGGCCTCGACCCGCGACGGAAAACTGGTTCGCAAGATTGACCGGGTGTTTCTTACTGCCACGGATTATTCCCCGGCACTCAGGGTCGAGGCTGGTGATCCTGCGCGTCTCTTTGAGCTCCGGACCTACACCACCAATGAGGGGAAGCGCGCTGATATCAACAAGCGATTCCGGGATCATACCTGTGACCTTTTTACGAAGCATGGCATGTCCAACCTGCTCTATTGTGATCTCATGCCGGATCAAAAGGCTTCGGACGTCACCCTGACCTACCTGATTACTCACAAGAGCCGGGAAGCGCGGGAAGCCTCCTGGGATGCATTCCGGAAGGATCCGGACTGGCAGGCGGTCTTCAAGGCTTCCCGGGTGAAGGGTCCAATTCTTCTCAAGAAAGGTGGAGTGAAATCGACCCTGCTCAATCCGGTTGATTACTCGCCGATGAAGTAGCGTTGCCGGAGTGGGGCCACGTGGGTTACCGGCCCTTTCCGCCCCGTGATGAAGACCGGAACGACAGGCCCTTGTCTCCCGGGGTCAGGGGTGGTTGTCTCTTGCATCATGTTCCGTCGCCTGATTGCTATTCTTGTCGTCATCCACGGCTCAGCTTTTGCTGAGGACCTGCCTGCCAGGCCCAATATAATCTGGATCATGTGTGATGATCTCGGTTACGGGGATCTTGGCTGTTTCGGACAGAAGACCATGGCGACCCCGCGATTGGATCAACTGGCCCGGGAAGGGATGCGATTCACTGACTTTTATGCGGGGTGCACGGTGTGTCGCCCCTCCCGCTTGTCGCTCTGGACGGGAAAGCACATGGGCCATACTCCGATTTCCTCCAATGCGAATTATCACTTCAAGCCGGAAGATGTCACGGTGGCGGAACTGCTCCGGGAGGCAGGATACCGGACTGGTGGAGTGGGGAAGTGGGCGATGGGAGGTGTCGGAACCAGCGGGTTTCCTCTCAAGAACGGATTTGATTTCTGGATGGGTTACCTCGACCAGGGAGAGGCCCATAACTACTATCCTACCCATCTTTGGCGCAACGGGCAGAGGTATCCCCTCGCGGGAAATGTGCTTTCCGATCATCCGGCTGCACGTGGAAGGGTGGCCTCCAGGAAGGTTACCTGGTCCCACCCGGTGATGACGGAGCAGGCCTTTGGATTCATCAGGGAGAACCGCGAACAGCCCTTTCTCCTTCATGTGCACTGGACGATTCCTCATGCCAACAATGAAGGGGGCCGCGTCCACGGTGACGGGATGGAGGTTCCAGACTACGGGCCCTACGAGGATCGGGATTGGAAAAATACCAGTAAGGGGCAGGCCGCCATGGTGACGTGGATGGATCGGGACGTTGGTCGCCTTGTGGACCTTCTTCGGGAGTTAAAAATTGATCGCCGGACCCTGGTGGTTTTTACCTCTGACAATGGACCGCACTCGGAAGGAGGGCATAAGCATGAGGTTTTCGATGCCAATGGTCCCTTACGGGGGTTCAAACGGGATCTCTACGAGGGGGGCATCCGGGTGCCTACCATTGCGTGGTGGCCCGGGGTGGTTGAACCCGGCACAACCTGTTCCGAGCCACTTGCATTCTGGGACTTTCTTCCCACCGCCTGTGAGCTGGCCGGAGTGAAAACACCGGAGGGCCTTGATGGGTTCTCGTTTGTAAATGCCCTGAGTGGAAAGCCACAGAGAAGCCACGATTACCTCTATTGGAAGTATGGGAAGAAAGAGGCGGTGCGCTCCGGGCAGTGGAAGCTGATCAGGACAAGCCCCGGAAAACCGGTGGAACTTTATGATCTCAAGGCCGATCCCGGGGAGCAGCGTGATGTGGCCGATGGCTACCAGGAAGAGGTGAAAAGGCTACGGGGTTACATGGCCAAGGCTGGGAAGCAGTAAATATTGGAGGGTCACGTGATCCTGTCACGGTGAGGGCCTTCCTGCCTTCTCTCCAAACGGCAAGCTTGCCAAGTGTCGGCGGGGACTCTAAATCCCGGCTCATGGCAGAAACATTGCGTTGGGGCATCCTGAGCACGGCAGGGATTGCATGTAAGAACTGGGAAGCGATCAGGAATTCCGGGAATGGGGTTGTTACGGCAGTGGCAAGCCGTGATGCGGCCAAGGCCCAGCAGTTCATTGATGGCTGTCAGGCCGAGGTTCCTTTTGAAGATGTGCCGCGGGCGATCGGGGGCTATGACGAGATCATCGCTGCGGATGATGTGGATGCGGTCTACATTCCCCTGCCCACTGGCTTGCGTAAGGAGTGGGTCATCAAGGCAGCCAACGCGGGCAAGCATGTGATGTGTGAAAAACCCTGCGCGGTCAGTCATGCGGACCTGGTGGAAATGACAGATGCCTGCGCAGCCAACAACGTGCAGTTCATGGATGGGATCATGTACATGCACAGTGACCGGATGCCCAAGTTACGAGCGGCTCTTGATGAGCCTGCCAATGTGGGGAATATCACGAGAATTGCCTCGGCCTTCAGTTTCTGCGCCCCGCCTGAATTCCTGGCAGGAAACATCCGGCTCAGCAGCGAACTGGAACCAGCAGGTTGTCTTGGGGACCTGGGTTGGTACACCATCAGGGCGACGCTCTTCGTGATGAATTATGA
>MDTA01131229.1_pt1 | contig 22508 bp, 16 predicted proteins | sample 811151 | NCBI WGS metagenome assembly MDTA01 (sample SAMN05326648, study PRJNA326480) | marine metagenome | isolation source: seawater | place: Indian Ocean: South | collected 2010
ATGCATCTTCTTTATGCACGTTTTTTTACTAAAATTCTAAGAGATGCAGGGTTAATTTCTACTGGAGAACCATTTGGAAGATTAGTCTGCCAAGGAATGCTAAATTCTCCAACACCATTCTGTTCTAGATGTAATATTGATTATCATGTAGATTATTTCGATAAATCATGCCCCACTTGTGATGATAAATTAAATTCTCGATCTTCAAAGATGAGCAAATCACTGGGCAATACAGTTAGCCCTGGGGATATGATAGAAATATATGGAGCAGATACTGTAAGATTGTTCATATTGTTTGGTGCAAATCCAGAAGCAGGCATGGATTGGTCTGATAGTGTTTTAGAGGCTAATAATAGACAAATGAATTCAATAATTGAAGCCATAAATAATGGTTTAAATATGAAAAATATAGAAAGTAAAATGGATAATTGGCTTCTAGCCAAATTGCGTAAAAATCAAACCTTATGGATAAAATCAATGTCTAATGTCGGAATTCGTGAAGGTGTAATGTTAAGTCATTTTTCAATGCTTTCAGATTGGTCTTGGTATTGTCGAAGAGGTGGCAATAATCACCAAATTGCTAAATCATTTATCAAAGGATGGCTACCTATGCTATCTCCAGTCACACCTCATGTTGCAGAAGAATTTTGGCATAGATTGAATGAAGATGGATTTTTATCATCGTATATTATGCCTGAGATAACTGAACATGACACTGATTCTTATATATTGGCTCAAGAAGAATATCTTAGAGGTGTAATAGATTCTGCTAGAAATGTCAAAGGGTTAGCTCAGCGGCATTCTGATCAAAAAATTACTACCTTAACTATCCAAACATCTCCAGAATGGAAAAAAACCTTAGCTAAGGAAGTTATTAAATTAGAAAAAGAAGATTTTAATTTCAAAAAAGAAGGAATAAATTATCTAAAAACATTGTCAATATTTGCAAAAGATGAACTTAGTGCAGAATTATTTCAAACATGGAACAATTTGACTATGGGTAGTAAGAAAAAGAGAGGAAGGGTATTTACATGGTCAGATAATGATAAGAAACTAATAATATCTTCATTAAATGAATCAGAATTTTTAAGATCTAATGAGGAATTTTTATTGAAAGAATTGGACCTACAGTCAATATTTATCTATGCTGTAGGAGAAGGTGAAGATGTTGCAGGAAAGGCGAAAGTAGCTTTCCCATTAGATCCTGGTATATCATTTACATAATTAAATCTGAGATTTTTTTCTTTTTCGCTCGGTGGGTTCATGGACTTACTCAATATCCCACATCTGTTGAGCAATCGTTCTGAGCCAAAAAACAATCGCGACAGACGACGTAGCCGAGCACGTCAAGAAAAAACTCAACATTCTTCTAAGAACAAATCAATTAGTTTTGATAATAAAGAATCAATAGAGAGAGCAATTTCCAGATTCAATCAAGATCCTCTTCCAAAAGGCATCCCTAGTTTAATAGATCCTCCACCAGAAATAGTTGAATTAGATTGGATTACTAATGGAATTCCTAAATCAATGCAAAAATCTGTTGGTGAATTAGTATGCCTTCCGGGAGAGTTTGGATGGTTGCCAGAGGAGCGTGTATCCGAAATAGCAAAAAAAATAGAACATCTTTCTATTTCTCTTGAGCAAGCACTTTCTTTACGATCAGCATTGAACCAAGAAAAAAGTGTTTATTCTCATGGAAGATTAATGGGGCGATCTAATGAATTGAAAAGAAGATATGACGCAGGACAAGGAGTTCTTTCCCTTTCAAAAAAGTTTGACGCTCCTCCAGTTAATACCTTTCGAGCTATATTGACGGGACGTGGTTGGTCTAAAAATAAAATAAAAGAAACTCTAAAATCTCCTAACAAATTAAATAAAAGAGACAGACAAGAATTTAAATTAGCCGAGGAAAATGATAAGGTAAGTTCTGTCAATCAGTCTGAAACCCAATCTGCAGCTGAAATTTTTGAAGAAATATTATGTGATTATTTTTCATCTTTAGGCATTAGATTTAGACGACAAGAAGAACTCCTAAAAGAGCAAAAAAAATCCGAAGGAAGAGCAGTTATAACTCCCGATTTATTACTCCTTGATGACGTCAGAATAAATGGCATTCCATGCGCTTGGATAGATGCCAAACATTTTTTTGGTGCTGATTTAAAATTTCCTAAAAAGAAAACACAGAAACAAGTTGATAGATATGTGAATGAATATGGTCATGGTGCTATTGTTTATCGTCATGGATTTTGTCAGAGTTTACAATTAAATGGAGCAATTCAACTTGATGCGAGTCCTTTGGACTTAAAACCACTTGCAGATTTCCATGAGAAAAACTCTAATAATAATCTATAAATTATTAGATAAACTAGTTATAATTGTTTCAAAACCAATTTCATTAAATTTTTTACATATTTTTTTTATTTCAAAATTGTTTAAATCTAATTTTTTTGGTACTATTACTATGCTTTGCCCCAACATACAGAGTAAAGAAACAACATGTTCTTCTAAATCACAACTTTCAATCAAATTATTAGATTCAAAAAGCAACTCATTTCTTTTAGAATCCATCACCAATCCACTATCAATAACAAATTTTTGTGCAGATTCAATTAATTCCTGCCAGCGATTCTTATCCCAACTTCCCTTACTAATTGTTTTCATTGCTTTTTTACCTGAAGAAGTTATTTTCTGCTTCCATTCTACATTATCAATATAATTTGATGTGTGTTTTCCAGTTTCTGATTTCCAAGCTAATATAACAGGCATTTCTTCGAACCATCCTTCTGCTTTACCTGGCCCAGAATTTAGTTTTTCACCACTGTAAGGGGAACCTACTGCGATTCTCCTTTCCACACCACCTGCAGATAATGCAGTAATATCACCTAATCCTGTAGATCTAATTCTTTCCACTTTATGAGCAATCAAATATGACCTTCTACGACTCTCTTCATGTGAAACACCTAACGCTCTTTGAAATGAACTGGCAGCAGCAACCGCTCCTGCACCAGACATTCCAAAACCTTGAGAAACTGGTAATGACATTTTGATATTTAATTCCCATGAATAATCACCAATCTCAGGTACTTCATCAAGTAATATTTTAATCACTTCTTCGTAAAGCCCATCCTCTCCATTTCCATCAAGATAATTTATCTTAAGTTTAAAATCACCTTCTTCTCCTCTTGCAATTGCCTCTACGCCATGTTTTAAACAAAGTCCTGCACCAAAACTTCCTTGCTCCTCTATTTTTTCGGATTTATCCATTATTGCAAAAAATAGTGTAACGTGACCGCCACACTCGCCCCTTCCAAGTTTCACAGTCATATATTTGCTACAACCTTTTCAGACAAGAAGTCTTTCTTAATTAAAGAGCAGATACAATATCTTCAGATATGTTTTCAAAACGAGAAGACAACTCTTCAGTAGCCTTTTCAAAAGCAACACGAGGAGTCATAGAACCATCTGTTTCAAAGGATAGTATGAATTCTTCCGGAACCTCTTCAATAATAATAGCATCTTGAAATTCTCTCATTTCTTCAGTACCTTCTCCAACGTGATTTAATTCCCTTTCAAGAATTGCAACCTTTTCAATATCTTCTAATTTACCATTTTTGAAATCCTTTTCTGTAGTTTCTAAATCTAGACCCCAAAGGATTTTTGATTTAGATTTATTTTTTATAACTCCTATCTTTCTTGATGTAAAAGAAACACCACATACTGGTGACCACTTTGCATGATCTCGGCCTCTGCCCATTATAGCAGTGGCAAAGAACTCAATCATCTGACCTTTGAATAATTTAGTAACAGGTATTTCCTTAAATTCATCAATAATACTTAGTGAATCATCACCCATTGGCTTCATATCTCCAGCATATATCATTTTCCCTTCTTCTGTTCCAAATGCTTTACATGCATAAATCACAGAACATTGTGGACAACCTCTTTGATCCGCTACTAGATCTTTACACGAAGGACATTCATTTTGAAAATAGAAATCATCATGACGCGTAACTATTGGTATCATTGCCAATCTTTGAGCTACAGTTTCATCAGGAATAGGGCCGGTACTTTCCCAGATTTCTCCATCCTGTTCTACTAGCCCTAACTCAAATCTTACAGTATCAATAGCCATTTTAGGTGTATCTACCATCAAGGTTCTTCTAATAGCGCTTAATAACGCCCTATCTGCTCCTGTAAATAGAATTTTTATATTGTTTAAATTTTCATTGATAATTTTTACTTTAACCATATTATCACCTCATACTCTCCTTCCACGTCTTCCACCTTTACTTTTGGTACCATCTGTTGGAATTGGAGTAACATCTTCTATACGTGTTATTTGTACTCCTGCTCTAGTTAAGGCTCTAATAGCGGCTGTAGCACCAGGAGCATTATTTGATCTATTTCCTCCAGCACCTCTGTATTTTACAATTACTTGATTAAAATCCTTTTCAGCTAACATTTCTGCAATTCTTTCTGCAGCTCTTGTTGCAGCAAACTGTCCACCAGAATCGCTACCTCCTTTAGTCACCATTCCTCCAGATACTTTGCAAATAGTTTCACATCCAGTGAGATCAGTAGCAGTGATTAGTACATTATTGAATGTACTGTATATGTGTAGAATTGCTTTATGACTCATTCTTTACTCTCCTCCTCTGGAATTGTATCTTCTATTGTTGGAGCATCTTCTGAATCAGCTTTAATTTTCTCTATAAACTCTTCAGTAGCTTCTCTTACTTCTACATTTTCTTCTCTCTCGTCTTCAGTTTCTACAACTCTAAATCTTTCTAATTCTTGACGAAAAATAGAATTCTCATCCATAAACGGAGAATTTGAATTATATTGCAACATTTCTTCTTCTTCTTTTAGTATGTGATAACCAGGAACAGTCATTTTCTGTTCCCCAATAGAAATGTGACCATGCATAATTAATTGTCTCGAAGATCTCATTGTTGGCGCTAAACCGCGTCTGTAAACAACGGACTGCAACCTTCTTGAAAGCATCTGATCAATATCAATTTGGAGTACATCTCCAACACTTGCACCTTCAGGGAGTAATCCTTTTCTTGTTAAGGAAGAAATCAATTGTTCCTTTTCTTTAGCAAAATGACCTTCTGAAGTATCTACTCTTCCAATTAGCTTCATTGCCTGATTTCTATATCTTCGTAAACTTGTTCTTTCTCTCCAAATCTCTCTCATTCCACCAGTTTTTTTAAGCCCATATTTTTCTTTAAGTGCATGCTCCTCATCAATTCTTGCTTGTCTCCAAGGATGAGTTGGCGTTTGTGTTTTAGATCTAGAAAATTTCGGATCGCCCATTTATCATCACCTGCTTACTTTTTCTTTTGAACCCCAAGAGTAGCACCAGATCTACCATTAGCCCTAAGTCTTTGACCGCGAACCTTGTGTCCACTTCTGTGACGCATACCTCTGTACGTTTTCATCCCAGCAAGTCTAGCAATGTCGTCGTCACGTGTTAATTTAACTTCAAGTGAAACTAAATGTGCATCTTCATTGCTTTCTAAATCTCTTTGACGATTCATTAACCACCATGGTGAAATAGTTGCATAATCATCAATAGTGGACCTTAGTGAGTCCTTTTCTTCAGCAGTCAATAGACCTCCTAACTTCTTACCATCTATTCCTGATAATCTACAAATCTGCTGTGATGTTCTAAGGCCAATACCTTTAATCGAGGTTAAACCAATAGATATGGGACTAAGACCATCTATGTCACTTTCTGCTATTCTAAATATATAGGAGAAATCATCTCCTAATTTGGATTCATCAATTTTAGCCATTCCGGTTCCCCCGTGTTCACTGTTTCCAGTGGCCCTATGGGCATCTCCGCGACTTACCATTCTTATTTGAAAGGAACGGATGACTAATCATAGGATTTTTTGCTTTATTTTTCTTCTTTACATACTACATATAGTAAATGATTGGTAGCTCCTCTATCTAATTCCAAGTCTATCATAAAAGCCTTTGAACCATCATTTCCTTTTAATTCAGCATCTAATCTACGCTGTATTTTTGGGTGTACTTCTGGATCGATATTACACCTTAGTGTAACTTTGTTTATCCCATGTCGACCTGCAGCTGCCGCCACTTGACCTATAGTCCTCAATTCTGGAGGTGTCAATCTATGTTGGACAACCTTGCCACTACAAACTACAAATTCTGATACCTCGTCGTTATCTAATAGAGGTTCTGTATGTATCAGAAGAGGACGCCTCCCCTCTATTCTCAGCCAAGAGTATCCGCAATCAGGAGACATTACTTTTTTTACCCAAGATTCTTGTAATCCACTTTTTACCAAAGAAGCATCAATTACAGAAATCCAAGAACCGAACGGAGGGGGAGAGTTTAGTCTAACAGTTGTAGATAGTTCTGGAGAACCTTCAATTTTAGCCATTATATTTTTTCTACCTACTCTAATACATCTATGGCTATTTTTTGAAGAAATAGATCCAATCCAAACCGATAAGCGATCAACCCTACCTCCTCCCTGACTCAACCATTCCCATGTTCTTGGAACTCCTGGAAAAGTAGTTTCTAATAGAGAATTAACCATATTTCTTTGTTGACCGTCTAATCTAGGCGATAAATCCAATAAAATTGCAGGCCCCCTAGGTCCAATTTGCAAGTATTCATTCCAGGAATGTAACAATTCTTTTAGAGGAGGTTGCATTTCTTCGATTTGATGATTTTGCGCATCCCTTGGTCTAGCGGGATCTAAGTGCAACATTGCTATTGGAGGATGAGCTCTTGTACCAGCATCTCGTAAACTTCTCCAAAAAACACTCATTACTTCTCCTGCTTTGGTACCATCACCGACAAGAACTCTGTCCATGGTTCTCTGAATATCATCTTTATCAGAGGCAGCATACATGTTCGCAGCACATAATATTGCCACTTCTTTTTCAATCTCAATACCTAATGCAGGCCTCCTCAGTCCTTTTGTTAATGCAATCAATTGTACACCAGAACCAGCTGCTGCATCTAATATTACCCCTGCCGGTAAATCATCTGGGTTTATTTGACTGGATCTGATTTTAGCAATATTCCAAGGCGTAGATAATTTCCTCATATCTTCGTTCATGAAAAAACTTGGCTCACCCTTTCTATTAGATTTAGATTTAATTATTTTTCCAGCCTCTTTTACAATCTCTTCAGAAGGCAACAAGTCTTCATGTGTATGGTCAGACACAACCTTCCGTACACGAACTTAGTCAAGTTTCTTTCGTGCCTATATTTAAGAAACCGGGGCTCTATCTAATTTTAATTCAAAACGAAGCCAGACATTTTCTAACTCATGACCATCTTCATTTCCATATGCAATCGGAGGAGGAAGTAATGTAGTATGAGTAGTTCCAGTGTCTAAACCTGGCATTAAAGCACCTCGATCATTATCAATATCTAAACCAATTAAAGACCAGCCAAAACCATGAATTGATACCCAAGGATCTCCAGAACCTTCTGCCCATGTTCCTGAATCTAACTGCTCATTAGTATCTGCATTCCAAACAGTATATTGTACTTCTACGGCATCACCGTCACTTATATGGACATCTCTTTGTTCTACACCTGAAAATATGTTAATATCTAATCTAACTTCTGAATCGGGAACAGCAACATGTTTTGCATCTATGCTAATTTCTTGTTCAGAAACACTGTCTAGTAATTCAATTTCTATAATCAAACTTTCTTTACCTTCTATTCCATTTATAATTACACTATTTTCTCCTGTAGCAGCAAATATGACATTAATAACATCTATTGTAAGCAACAAATCTAATGTTTCATTACCTCTATTGTATATTGCAACACTCGCACGGTCACTTTCTCCTTGGTGTTCCCAATCACATCTTAACTCGCCCGGATAAAGAAATAAATCGTCCTGTTCTGCTAGATTATTTTCTGGCCATTCCCAATCACCTTCTCTAGATTCACATGTATCAAATAGTAAATCTAATTCCCATAACCATCTTCCGTCTGATTCTAATATTTCCGAATTTGTAGATTCAAATGGGTCTAAATCATCTAAGAAATTTTTAGCAGAAATACCAAGCCAAAGTGAAGATAGAATTATCATTATTAAGGTCAAACTAGACAACACTAAAGCTACTCTTGGAATTGCCATCTTATTTAGTCCGAGAGGTATGGGAGGATGTTCAATTTCATCAGGAGTATCTGATATCCACGACCTTGTCACATTACGTTGTAAAGGCCATCTAACATCAAGGTTAGCATTTAAAGAGTAAAAAAATAATATTTTCTCAATCTTTTAACAATTCTTTTTCATTTGAAATTCCTAACCAACCAATAATTCCTAACTCAATTGCAATAAGACTTAATAAAATAAGAATATTATTTTGATTAAATATTCCATTTACAAATATTAGACTAAATAATAAAGCTAATATTAAATCAATCAGCCCCCATATTCTTAGAATCTTTCTAACTTGAATTATTCCAATAATCCATACAATTGTCGAAACTGAAATCATCAAAAAACTAAAGTATATTTCATTTAGATATCCAGTTGTAATTAGGCCACCTATTATTAGAATATGTGAATCAATAACTAGAACCATACTCCATCTTTCTTTACCAAATTTACTAGTTGCAGATAATGCTATAAGTAGCAAAATTCCCATTATTAATGTCATTTTAGGTACAATCTCTAGAATATCACTAGACCAAGCCCCAAATGCATACGCAGCAAAAATAATACCCAAAATTCCCATCCCAGTTGTAGTTGTTTGTTTTGATAAAAATCCTTGCCTTATTGTACTAAATGCAGCCAGTATTCCAGCAGGACCAAAGGAAATCATCACAACTGCCAAGTTCCTCACACCCCTATTACTTCTAATATCACTATTCTCATATCTTTTCTCTCTTTTATTTACTATCCAAAAATCACAAATTAATGCCATTATTAGTAAAAATTCTAACAAAATCCATGGAAATCCCCATTGTAAGAAATTATCTCCATCTCCTATTTCATGGAAAGGATTTACTGTAAATGGGAACGGTAAAGATTCATTCATGAGAGTGCCCACAATTCTATTAATAAGAAGTGGAACTAAAAACCAATCAATAGCCACCGGAATCCTATCAATTAAATTATCTTGATAAAACGTTGAAATAATTACTAGTTCCATAATGATAATTGCTAAAATAGATATATCCAACATTTCTGTATTACTACTTAGAGGGCCAATATGAGAAATATTGTGTATTATTACTAATCCACAAATAGAAACTGCGATCGGAATTTCTATGCCTAAAACATGTAGTAAATTAATTTCCAGGGATTTAGATCTATATTTTGCAATGGCTACAAGTATGCTTGCAAACAATCCCACCATTAGCAAAATCAATGCATTTTGCCCTGAAATCAATGCATTAATACTGGCAAATGTAAAAACTATTCCTAACATTGTTAGAATAATTATCGGCCGATGACTGACATCTGAAATATATAATTGCTCTAGATTTTTAGCTTCATTCATCTCTCTGTTACGCTTTCTTGTTTCCTTTAGTGATGCTACCAGTGGATCATATTGTTTTATCGCATTATCATTTTCTATATCGGCATATTTTTTATTTTCCGTCTCTTGTATATTTGCCAATTCTATTCTATGCTGCTTTAGATTAATAGTTTTCAATTCAGCCCTTAATTCTCCTCTTGCAACTAACCAAATTGACATGAAAATAAATAATATTATTGAAAGATATTTGGGAAGTACTGGATCAACTTGCCAAGTTAATCCAATTACGCTCATGATTAGAAATAAAGATGCTAAAGTTGATTTAAGAATTCTTTCAATCGTTTCTGCTTTTTTCAGATATATGATTATTAATATCGTAGTACAGAATAGAGCAACCCATGAGATTTCTAAATCTGGTAAATATTCAGTATTAGATAATTTATTACTGATATTTTTTCTAAATGTGAATATCAATAATGGCACACTCATCGCCGACATCCCAACATGAATATGATCACTTACGTTGCCATAAAGAACCGGTAAAACCGAAATAAGCATTATAATTATGAAAAACTCATCTAAACCATGTTCCCATTGTAAAATTCCGATCGAAATGGTAATAATAATTAGTAAATTACTTTTTTGCCCCACTCTGTGATTCAATATTTCAGAAATAATATGTATCATAATTAATAATGCCAAAACAAATAACAATGTCAATGAATTAAAACCCCCAAGTTGACAAATAATTATTATTGAAATCATAGGTAACCATAGTCCGATACTCCATAATTGAAATATCTCTGAATCTCTAATGGTTGCTGAAATTTCTGTTAATCCTAGAAATTTTGATGCTAAATTGACATTGTTTTTTCCCAATTTAATGTTTACAACAGACATTAGTATTAATGAAATTGATAAATAAGAAGCCAAAGGATAGATTTCTAATTCTAAAGAATTACTCCAATTTGTAGAGTTTTTAACTATAAACAATGTATCTATAATTTCTTCAGTAATCTTTTCCAATATTATCCACACCCAAGGAGATAATACAGTTACTCCTGCTAATGCAGGCGACTCTCTCTTCACCGCCAGTGCTGCAGTTCCTAAGTGTAACAAAGAAAGAAGAGTGAGTAATAACACCCCCCCGTCTCCACCTAAATCTGAAGATTTGGTAGGTACAAGTGAGACTAGTATAATTAGAACCAATATTGAACCAATCCAAAGTACTCTGTCACTTACACTATTTTGATCTCTAAGTAGTATATATCCTGTTAATATTGAACCAAATATTGTAAAAATATCATATTCATCGAATAATAAACTATCAGTTATCTGATTCCCAAATAACAATAATATAATTAAGAATGGTAAACTTATGAATATCGGTTTTATTATTCTATTAGTCTCTACACCTCTAACCCTAAGATATGATCCTCCAAAGGCAGTACAAAGAAATGTTACCATCCCAAGTGCATATCCTAAATCTTGTCTATTTGCCACTATGGAAAGAAATGCACCAACCATCCCGAGAGAAATCGAAACTCCCCATAGTCCTGGTTTTCCTAAACCGCTAATTTTGAAAGCATTTGAGAACCAATTTTCTTTCTTTGCAAATTTAGCCGCCATTGAAGCATTAAGGCCAGTAATAGACATCAAAAGTAAGAATAATAGTAAAGATGAATCAAGCTTAAGAATAACCAATTCACCTATTTTAAAACCATCTGTAATAGCATGCATCCCCACCCATAAATTGGAAGCAGCAATACCAAGAGATGCTAAATTTCCTGATTTTCTATGTATGGCTAAACTATGTATAATTATTGTTGAAATAAAAATCATACCTGCTACTCCTTGTTCTCCAAGTACTGAGCCAGTCGTTGACCCAATCGCTAACAGAACTAAAGTGGACTGTGCAGCGATAGCATCGTGATTATGTCTATAAGCAAAATATAAATTAATGAAAACCAAGAAAATTAATAATAATACCAAAACCTCAACACTAATCAAATTCCAATTCCTAAACTCAATAACTAGACCATATAATACCTTCATCGAAATTATGACCCATGTTACTCCAAGCATTTTCATTTTTTCTTTTGGTATCCATATTTCGCCAAGAGTAAATCCAAATCCGGCTAAAAAAATTAAGATTATGGTTGCTAAATATGGAGAAAAAGTGTTACCTACTTGAAAACTAATAATACTATAAATGAATATCATTGTAACCATTATTGACCAATTTATTCTCCTTTATCCTTCAATTGATATTTCAGTTACTATATCTCTCACAGGTGCATTCTTTATTTTCCCATCCTTTTGAACAATTCCTGGGTCACCATCTTGATCAACCTGAAAAGGATCAAAAATATCTCCCAAAGCTTCATCTTTTTCCTGTTTAGTTTTTCTAGTATTTTCACTTGTTTTGTTTTTGATATCTACTCCTTCTAGTTGTACATCAAAATCAATTTTGAATTTACGTTCTCGGATAATTCGGTCTTCGTTATCCTCCTCATCCATTAGTTATTCGGGATGGCATGACCGGCATAAACAAAACCCATGTAAATAACCAAACACTATTCTTTTTGATTCAAAACAATATCACCTCCGTAACACTTGAAACTAAAGTACCCGTCCTGAAGTACGTAGAGGTTCAAAAATGTCAGAGACCTCTGATAAATTATTTACTCCAATTTCTACTCATGGATTGAACCCAAAAGGACAGTTACATTTGAACAGTGGTTGGGAATATCTACATAAAAAATCTGTTCAGTTGGAAGAAGCAATCCTTACTTATGATGGAGTATTATTAGCAACAACTGGAGAGAGAACCGGAAGATCTCCTAATGATCGGTTCATCGTAAAAGAACCTGGGCTTGCAGATGATGTTTGGTGGGGAGATGTCAATCGTTCTACAACTCCATATACATTTGAAATTCTTTTAGATAAAATACAAGAACATCTAAACAACGTTGATAATTTATTTGTTAAAGATGCATTTTGTGGTGCAGATATAAATTATAGAATGCCTGTTAGATTGATTACAGAAAAAGCATGGCATGCTGCCTTTATGCACAATATGTTCATTCGCCCAACTTCTGAAGAAATATCTAAACATGTTCCAAAATATACTATATTACATGCTCCTGAACTTAAGGCCATTCCAGGACAAGACGGAGTAAATTCAGAAGTCTTTGTAATTCTTGCTTTGGATAGAGGTTTAGTTATAATCGGCGGTACTCATTATGCTGGTGAAATAAAAAAAGCGATATTTACAATAATGAACCACATACTGCCCGTAGATGGATTACTTCCAATGCATTGTTCTGCCAATACAGGAAAAGATGCAGCTCTTTTCTTTGGCCTATCAGGAACAGGAAAGACTACACTTTCAGCAGATCCTAATAGAGCATTAGTTGGAGATGATGAACATGGTTGGTCAAGTGATGGTATTTTCAATTTTGAAGGTGGATGCTATGCTAAACTAATTGATCTAAAAAAAGAAGATGAACCTGCAATATATGCTACTACAAAAATGCCTGGATCAATTCTAGAAAACGTTGTATTAAATGCGGACAAAACTCCTGATTTTAAGAATAAAACATTGACTCAAAATACTCGTGGCTCATATCCTATTGAATATATCCAAAATCGTACACCTAATTCAATGGCAGGGCACCCAAGAAATATCGTTTTTTTGACATGTGATGCTTTCGGAATTCTACCTCCTTTATCTAAATTGACTCCTGAACAAGCTGCTTATCATTTCATTTCAGGCTATACCGCTAAAGTAGCGGGAACTGAGATGGGAATAAAAGAGCCACAAGCAACCTTTTCTACATGCTTCGGTGAACCATTCATGCCTCGTCACCCAAGTATTTATTCAGACCTTCTTTCAAAGAAAATTAAGACTCATAATGCAAAATGCTGGTTGATAAATACTGGATGGGTTGCTGGAGGATATGGTGAAAGTAGTAGAATAAAAATTAAATGGACTAGAACCTTATTGAATGCTGCATTAAATGATGAGATAGATGAAAATGATTACATCATAGATCAGAGATTTGGTTTTTCAGTACCAAAACACTGTCCAGGAGTCCCAAATTCAATTTTACAACCCAGAGAAACATGGCTTGATAAGAAAAAATTTGATAATGTAGCAAATTTACTTTCAAAGATGTTCATAGAAAATTTCGAAAAATATATCGATAAGTGCAGTGAAGAAGTTATCGCCGCTTCTCCAATAGTTCTAAATTAGATTCTCAATTTTTCAATTTTCTTATAAAATAACCCTAATACCGCGGGTGTAATAATCATACTAGCAATAAGAGATAAACCTATCATGATCGCACAGAATAATCCGAAAGTAGAGAAAAAACCCATTTCCGATTGATTTATTACTGCAAATCCCGCTATATCTGAAGCTGCAGAGCCAAATAATGCAAGACCTGAAGCACCACCCACTACTTTCAACGCTGATTGTGCATCTAGTCCCTTTTCTCTTTCTTCTTTATATCTCTCGATAATATGGATTACATAGTCTATTCCAACACCAAGTGAAATTGCAGCAATAGATACTGTCACCATGTTTAATCCATAACCTGCAATTTCGATCATTGCATAAAGCCAAATAATTACTAGAAATATTGGTGCAGTTGTCATTATTGCTATTCCAAAGGCTACAAAACCCCAAGTAATGGATAAAGCAATTGTCAATATTCCTACCAAAAAAGCTTCCTTTATCCCAATTAAGATATAGACTATGAAACCGATTAAGAATGCCGAAGAAAGAGATTTTATAGAAAAATCTACCCAATCTTTCTTTATTATATCAAAACTATTTTTCAATGAAATATTATTTCTAAATCCCCACCAAAGCGTAAACATGCAAAATACTAGGCCTAACAATAAAGTTTCTTGCATTTCGTCTTGCATTGAATCTGCAGCAACAAATCTAATCACTGGATCTCCAGTTTGAATGGCCCAAGTTATCGGGTATTCTTCATCATTGAATCCTTCTTCAATAGATGATCTTTCACTAATCGGATTTAGTGATAAATTTTGGAAAGGCAACATATCTCTTTGTAGTTGTTTCAATGCAGGCTCAATTAACGCAAACTGTTCAGGATTTGATAGACCAAATCGCATACTCATTTTAGTATATTTTGGCACTTCACCAGAAGTAGTAAGCCATGGCCTTTCAATATCTATTTCATCATCTGTATGAATATATTCAGAAATTATTGTTACTGGTAAGGCAGGATAGCCACCAGCAGCCGGAACTCCTTTTGTTAAAATAAAACCATAAATAAAATTTAAACACTCCCTATCTTCAGTTATTGGAATATTTATTGTACCTCTAATGGGATGAGATAAATTTGTAGTTTGACAACCAACTCCTCCATCTTCTAAATTTCTATCCCAGCCAGATTCTTCAAATGGAACTAAATTAGCAAACATAGCGGCCTGGATGAAAGTAACAATTTGATCTAATGCAATTAATTCTACTTCTCCTGTTGGCGTTCTCGAAATCTGATCTGGATCATTCTCATCATGACTATTCATATTCTCTCTCATTTGCCCTATTGCAGATAATACCAAAGGATTTGCAATATCTCCTTCAACCAGAATATATCCAGGTTCTCCATCTCTGAATCTTTCATTTACTAAATTCACTCCAACAGCAAAATCAGATTCATCATCTAGGAAATCATCAATCTGAAAATCACCTTCTAAATTTAGGGCTAAGGGAGTAGCCAAAGCTGAAATAAATATTATTATTAGAGCAACAAAAGGAGCATACTCTGACGATTTTGAGGTAGTATTACTTAGCCATTCTTTTGGTATCATATGGAGTGTATCAACACTTTCTTCCTTCAATCTATTCTTCTCCTGAAGCCATAAATCAACATCTAATCTGACCAATGGGACCCACAATCCAGTTAGAATAAATGCTGCACCAACTCCAAAACCCGCTTCAACTCCAAAAGACCTTAATGCCGCAATTCCAGAAGTCAAATTAGCCATAAAAGCTACTATAGTAGTCATTGAAGTTAGTAGAATCGCCTTGCCAACTCTTTTAACCGATATTTCAGCTGATTTTTCTAGACTTTTCCCATTTCGCCGCTCTTCTTTATATCGATGAAGTGCATGTAAACTATCATCTATTCCTAAAGCTAAAATCAATATCGGAAGCAGATTTGAAAATTGAGATCTAAATATTATTTCAAAACCTATTTTCTTACCTAATATCATACTCCAACCTATCAGTCCTTGCATCCATAAAAGAGCTAGAATAAGTCCAATTCCAACTATAATCACATCACTTATTCTTCTAAGATTAAACCAAAGTAAAAAAACAACTATTACAACCATCATTATTATTAGATAAGCACTAGACAATAATTCTCTGTTAACTTCAACGTTTGGCCCTTCTCCAAGCAAAATAGTAACTACCATCTTGTCTGTCTCACGTAAATCTTCTTCTAAAGAAAGATATAACCACTCTACTGAACATAAATCAGAATTGTTTTCTGCTTTGTTTTTGCATTCAGCATTTGTATATTCAATGGGGTCTGTAACTAGCTCTAAACCATCTATTTTGTAACCAAATTCCGAACTAGCATTCAACCAAGAAAATGTCCAACCTTCTTGTTGCATTTGTTCTCTATCCATATTCAATATCATCCATGCAGATGAAGCACTCCATCTACCATTACCCCAAGAATCAGAAATTATTGTTCCATCTTCTTGTAATTCACCATTTATTGGACCTATTATGTCACTGTTATTATCAGGAAGAAAAGCGCGATCAATAGATAGAAATCTGAGAAAAGAACCTTTACTATTGTTTGCCATTCTATGAGCAGCCAAATCTATATGCTCCTGAGTAACATTTTCATCATCAAATGAAAGACAGTCCAATTCTCCACAGTCATCCCAATTAGTTGGCGCAGGAAGAAGTACAAATTCATCAGGATCAAATCTTGGTTTTGTAAGTAGTGATTCATCTGCCATGAATACTCTAAATTCACTTGCTAAATCGAAAACCCCTTCAATTGGTTTACCAGATATTTCTGATGCTAGTGGGAGATAAAATTTCGATATTTCATGTTCCATAAGCAAACTTCTCTTTTGATCAATCTCTCTCAATATTGTTAGATTCAATATTCCTCCCGTTGGATGATTTAAGCCTTGACCTTCTCCACTAAAAGATGAAACTTGATTCACTTCACTACCCACTTCTTCCCAATATTGAGAATCTCTGACAAATATTCCAAAACCCCATATATTTCCTGCTCCAGAAAATTCTTCTCTCATAACTTCTGAAGCCTCTAATTCTGGCGAATCTAAATTATACGATTCTATATCAATTGGAGTTAGTGTAGCAATAAAACCAGGTAGCATAAAACCAGAGACCAATATTACTAAAATATGTACCGCTTTTCTTTTTGGAAAAATAAAATCGATAACCTTTGTAAAATTCTCCATAACAAGACCACAGATTTTTTTATTTATTAGTAGTTGTTTTAACTTTAAAGCCCAGTTTTTCTTAATTCTTCTAATGCTTTTCTTTGTGCAGGAGTAATATTGTCAATTTCTGAGAGAATAAATTCGATGTCCAATAGTCCACCTGCATGCCCATGTCCATTTAATCTACGCCTATCTCCTATTTTCGTACCCGGAGGTATTTCTATCTGTACCATTTTTCCCAAAGGAGTACGAATTTTTACTTTCCCACCAAGTATAAGTTTAGTAATCGTAACTGGAACTTCTTGAATTAGACGTTCTCCTTCCCAACGTCTTCCTTCTTCTGCGTCAAGTCTCAATGAAATAATTAAGTCACCAGGATCTCCCTGTGGATGTTCATGTCCCATTTTCTTGAGCCTCAATAACTGGCCATTTTTAGCATTAGGAGGTACTTTTATTGTAATTGTACTTTTTTTTGTTTTTACTCCCTTTCCCCCACATACGGCACAACTTCTCGAAGTTCCAAAAGTAGTTCCATTACATTTTTCACACACTTTAAATCTACGATGACTAAATTTAATATTAGCACCGTCAATAGCTTGCTGTAAAGAAATATCCAACCCGGATTCTATATTCGATCCCTTAACAGGCTCTTCTTGTCTATCCATATCTGGTCTTTGGTTTGACATATTATCTCTACTACTGTTTCTAAATTGAGAGAATATATCTCCAATATCAAAACCGCCAAATCCTCCATTAAACGCACCTCTTCTCCCTCCTCGGAACATTTCCTCCATTCTTATTTTTTGATCATATTCTGCTCTTGAATCTGCAGTTCCTATTTGTTCATAAGCGGTTTGTATGGACTTAAATCGTTCTTCAGCAGCCTGATCATCAGGATTTCTGTCAGGATGATATTGTCGAGCCAAACGTCTGTAATTTCTCTTTATATGTGCATCAGTAGCATCTGAAGAAACGCCTAGAATATCATACGCGTCCCTACTCATGATATAGTACAGGTATCAGGGATTATTCAATCTCTCGGATTATATTATCATCGATGGTATAATGATATAATGTTCATTGGCTAAGCCATGGGCGTAGGGTGGGCGGTTTTCAGAAACTATACTGAACATGCTAAAGAGATTAAAGGAGATATAACTTCCTACCCTCGTTTTTTCTTAATGCCAGAAACATCTCATTTAGAATCTGATAATGAAGGTAATAATATAATTTATTTGCCATATCCTGAAGAACATGTCGATCATGAAGTTGAAATGGTAATTAGATTAGGAGAGGACTTACAACCTTTGCAGATGTGTATAGGTAATGATTTGACAAATAGGACACGGCAAACATTAGCAAAAGAAAAAGGATGGCCATGGCTGGAAGGCAAAGGCTTTCGAAACTCAGCAATTTTAGGTACTTGGACGTCATGGGATGAAAATCCAGTCGAAATAAATCTGAGTGTTAATGGTGAATTAAAACAATCTGCTTCTACCAAATTAATGATTCATTCAGTCAATGAAATATTAAAAATCCTCAAGGAGTGGTACGGACTCTCTCCAGGAGACTTGATATGGACAGGTACTCCGAAAGGAGTTAGTGCATTAAAAAAGGGAGATGTAGTTGAAGCATGGATGAATAATTCAGAGGGCAAGTTAATTAGTAAATTTCATGCTAAATGTGTTTAATTGGATATAAGAAAGGTGATTACGATGGATTTTGGATTAAGACGTATCACCAATACAACCTTATTAGATCATGATGGTTTAATCAAAAAAGGTAATTTTTTGATTAACAAAGAAGGCGAATACAGGATTAGTAATGGAGATGAAGATGTAATAGAAACAATAGACGGCTCTAATCGATTAGTCACTAGAAGTTTACAAAACTGGCACACACATATGGCAATGATACTGAATAGATCCATGGGTGAAGGTTTACCTCTTGAGGAATGGTTACAGAAATCTATCTGGCCGGTAGAAAAAAAACTTACAAGAGAATTTGTAGAAATTGGAACAAAAGCCGCTGCAGCCGAATTAATAAGCACTGGAACAACCTTTGCATGCGATATGTATTTTCATCCCGATGTAGTTGGAAAGGTAATTTCAGCAACAGGTCTTAGGGCTATTATTTGTGGCCCTATAACCGACTTCCCCTTTACTTCAGATGAACAAGATTCTGGTAATGCATTGAAGCAAGTAAAGAATCTAATTTCACAAGGCTCTTCTACACCAGAAAGAGTAGAATACGGTATAGGCAATCATTCAGTTTATGCTTGTTCAGAAGAAACACTATGCACAGCATCTGAGATTTCAAAACAAACTGGTTGCAAACTAAGTATCCATACATCTGAAACACGCCAAGAAGTAGCAGATTGTCATGCAACTACTGGCATGTATCCAGTAGAATATCTTGATTCAATCGACTATTTTACTGAAGGAACTATTTGTGCGCATTGTGGATGGGTTACAAAAAAAGAAATGAGACTTTTAGCAAGTCATGGTGCACATGCTGTGCATTGCCCAACTAGTAATCAGAAATTGGCATGTGGAGGAACAATGTCATATCCAGCCATGAAGGAAGCAGGAGTAGATATTAGACTAGGCACTGATGGAGCTGCTAGTAACAATAGTTTAGATCTAAGGGCAGAGGCAAAAATTGCTAGTATTATTCAAAGGCATGACCATTGGGATGCTAGAATACTTAATCCAAATGAAACATGGAATCTTGCTACTAAAGGCTCTACCGATTGGGTTACATGGGATTTGGATGATATCCGCATGCGTCCTTATGGGAAAAATGGACGTCGTTTACTGTCAAATTTAATCTATTCTGGTGCGCAATGTCTTGATGTTTTTGTTAATGGAGAAGTATTACGACGCAATGGAATCACTCAATCTTTAAATGAGCAAAAAGTTTCATTACAATTAGAAAATGCCATAACTGATTACTATTCAGAAATTTAAAATTCATAACTTTTCTTGTTCATACCTTATGGCATCGACAGCACAAATTGCAGCCATATGTACTACATCACGTACACTATCTCCTCTCTGTAAAACATGAGAAGGTTTAGCTAATCCTTCTAAAATCGGACCTGTCATCTCAGCACCTGCAATCCTTTGTAATAATTTATATGCAATATTTGCTGAAGTTAAATTCGGGCAAATCAAAATATTCGCGGGCCCACTAAATGCCATAAATGGATATTCTTCTTGAATAGAGTTTACTAATGCAGTATCTGCCTGCATTGGGCCATCAATTACAAGTTCTGGATCCATTTCTCTAACAATTTCTATGGCTTCTTCTATTCTATCAGTTCTTAATTCCTCAGACGTTCCAAAATTTGAAAATGATAACATGGCTACTTTTGGCTTGACTCCAAACCTTCGAGCAACTTTTGCAGTCTGCATTGCAATTTCAGCCAAGGTCCTCGCATCTGGATAAATATTTATTGTCGCATCACCTATGAACATTAATTCACCATTTACTATCATCATATACATTCCGACAATTCTATGTGCCTTAGGGTCAGAACCAATGATATGTAGACATGGTTTTACAATATCTGGATAGTTATGTGAAACACCACCTAAATAGCCGTCAGCATCTCCTTTATGGACCATCATTGGTGCGAAATGTGTAGGCATTTTTAGAAGTCTAACAGCATCTTCTCTTGTCATGCCTTTTCGTCCACGTAATCTGTGGTATTCTTCTGCATAAACTCCTCTTCTACGATCATCATACCTAACATCGATACATTCACACTCAAAATTTAACCCCAATTCTTCTTTAACCGCTTGTATCCTCTTGATATTACCCAGAAGAACAGGTTGACATATTTTTTCGTTAATACATTGAGAAGCAGCCTTTATTATAGTTGGATCTTCACCTTCAGAAAATACAATTCTTTTATTGGTATTTTTTGCTTTATTAATCACTCTTCTCATTATCGATCTAGTTAGCCCTAAACGTGCCTCCAATTCTTCTTTATATTTTTCAATATTAAATTCATCTTTTGATATTCTCGCCACACCTTCCATAACGGCTGCTTCTGCTACAGCACTTGCTTCCCAAATCAAAACTCTAGCATCAAAAGGCTTTGGTATTATATATTCGGGTCCAAATTGGATATTTTCATCACTGTAAGCAGACAATACATCATCAGGAACAGGTTCTTTTGCCAATTTTGCAATTGCTTTAGTCGCAGCCATTTTCATCCCTTCAGTTATTTCTTTAGTTTGAACATCTAGTGCACCTCTGAAAATATAAGGAAAACCCAACACATTATTGATTTGATTGGGAAAATCGGATCTCCCAGTCGCTATTATTGCATCATCACGAACTTCATTTATCTCACTAGGTAGTATCTCAGGATCTGGATTAGCAAGAGCGAATATCAAAGGTTTTTTTGCCATACTAGCAATCATTTTTTTACTTACTATCCCGCCTTTGGATAGTCCTAAAAAGACATCTGAATCAACCATTGCCTTTGCTAAATCTCCATCTGGAACATCTCTAGCAAATTCTATTTTATATTCATTCAATTCTCCTTTTTCCATTCTATTTTTTGTTAGGATACCATTGGAGTCAATGAGCATTATATTGTCTTTTGCAACTCCTAATTTTACATAGTGCTTTGCACAAGAAATAGCAGACGCACCTGCTCCTGAAACTACTACTTTTACATTTTCAATACTTTTTTCGACTATTTCTAACCCATTCAATAATGCTGCACCTGAAATAATTGCTGTTCCATGTTGATCATCATGCATCACAGGGATGTCTAATTCCTCTTTTAGCCTACGTTCTATTTCAAAGCATTCTGGAGCTTTAATATCTTCGAGATTTATGCCACCAAAAGTAGGAGAAATCGCTTTAACAGCTTCAACAAAACCATCAACATCAGTTTTATTTATTTCTATATCAAATACATCTATGTCTGCAAATGCTTTGAATAACAATCCTTTACCTTCCATAACTGGTTTACTGGCCAAACTACCAATATTGCCTAAGCCCAATACAGCTGTCCCATTGCTAATTACTGCAACCAAATTTCCCTTTGCAGTATATTTGTAAACATCGTCGGGATTATCTTTTATTTTATTACAAGGATAAGCCACACCAGGAGAGTAAGCAAGCGACAACTCTCTTTGAGTTCCGTATGGTTTTGTTGGTATCACCGTTATCTTACCAGCCGGATTGGATGCATGGTATTCTAAAGCCTCTTTTTCGAGTCTCTTATCGTTCATCTCTGATTCCTCCGGCAATACCTGAGAAACAATCTCATATCACTCTATCCTGAGAAATTACATCTTTTGAAGCCCATTCAATGAAATAAATACTATATTGAATTGTAAATTAATTATTATTTTATGTCTGAGCAAAGTATAAACTTCCTACCCATTCATTGATAAGTTGTACAACGAGGAGATTGCTCCATGTTCTTACTTAGTAGTGGCAGAACTTTCATTTTTAATTTATGCTTCTTCATAAATAAATTTGATTTAATTTTTGCAAGTTTTTGCATTAAAT
>MDTA01023127.1_pt1 | contig 22506 bp, 14 predicted proteins | sample 811151 | NCBI WGS metagenome assembly MDTA01 (sample SAMN05326648, study PRJNA326480) | marine metagenome | isolation source: seawater | place: Indian Ocean: South | collected 2010
AGTAAAATGAAGGGACTGCTGCAAATCCATCTACATCCCCAATTAACAGAACATACTCAAGCATCGGATCATCAGATAACCTATTAGAGATAACTTCTTTAATTGACTCAGCAGTCGCGCCAGATTGGGATAGAGGGATTGCATAGGTATCAAAACCTTGTGACTTTTTAAATGAAATAAAATTATCTAAATATGGAATAATTATATCAGGGCATATAATCAAGAAACTACCTCTTGATAATTTTAAATTTTCTAAATTTACATCATAATTATCACTCAACAATTCTCTGAAGGAAAGTGGTATAGGTTTTTGGCTTAGCTCACTCATACTTAGGCCACGAAATACATTTTCATTACAGAAAATCAAATTGGACACCAGTAAAAATATCAATAATTTTTTATTATTACGCATTTTTCAATTATCTTTTCATTTAATGATTGTATCTGTATAAAATAAACACCAGAACTATTTAGCAAACCTGTTTTTGAACCAATATCAAACCTAATTAACTTTTCCCCTTGCCGGTGGTTACTTATAATACTTGAATAAATTTCCTGCCCTAGAAGATTAAACACTTTAAGGTTGATTTTGGCATTTGGGGTGTTGGATAAATTTATATTCATATATCCGCGAGATGGGTTTGGGTAAATTTTTGTGATCGACATAGGAATTTTGGGTTTGCTTAAGTTACCATCAACTAAATCAGTGTTAAGACCAGTATCGTTAAAGTAAAATAATGCTAAATCTTTTAGGATCCATCCTCGGTAATTTACAATGTTATCAGGAGAAAATTTTAATTTCACTTTTACCTCGGAAAAGGAAGTATCCGATTGTACTGCCAAATATTCATTGTGGAAATTTTCCCATTTGTCTCCAGTCCATGATTTTTCTATCAAAATATCATTGTTTTGGTTCATTATTATAATTGTTATTGGATCATGATCCCATTCAGTCTCAAACTTTTGTTTAAATTTAAAAACAATACGATTTGATCCTGACACATCAAACAGTTTTGATTCAATAAAATTAATTGAAGCGGACGAATCCCTATTTGAATAAAACATGCTGCTTTGACTTATAATGTCACCATCCTGAATTAACCATGGGCCGTTCACCTGAGTCCACATGTCTGATAAATTAATTAAAATAAAATCAGCAGGGGATCTTTGAAGGTTTATTTGAGTATTCGAATCTAGCTCAATATTCCGGATAATTGGACAGAAAGCTTCATCCATTGGTAAGATCAACCGATAATCGCCCTCATGAAGTTCAAAAATATTTTCACCAGAATTCAATTGAACTTCTTTTTCTCCAAATTCATTTTCAATGAAACCATTTTCGATAAAAGTACTCTGATATTGATCAATCAAATTAATATTAAGTTCATATATATTTTTAGGATCAAGGAAAATATCTTGATATGTTGGGCTACTATTGTTGGTGACAACAGATATTTCTTTTGTTTTGTAGCCCTCTGCTCTTAAAATAAGGTTATAAGTACCAGGATTTAGTAAACGCCTATACCTTCCAAATTCATCAGATAAACGAGGTCTGAGAACATTTCCAGAATGCTCGGCCACTTCAATCACTGCTCCAACAATAGGAGTGTTTAAATTGCTTGAGTACACTATACCAGTAACCTGAGACGAACTTGCATTGTATCCCAGAATTCGGTTCATTAAGTATATCATTGCAGGTCTTGATCTATCTATAGTGTCTTCTACAAGTGAACTATCTGGCTGTAAGTTTGATGTTCCGCATTCAATTAGATACTGGAAACAGCCTGTTTCCCTGTAAAACCAATCATGTAATTTCCCATTTCTACTTTCACTATATGTAGATAGATATGTCCCAGTCCCATCTTCTTTTACAAGCAAACTTCCTATTGCATCGCCGATACCTTTCATTATTTCCAAATCAGGAGAAGGCTTTAAGCCTTCCCATTTCCAAGAGGTGAATATTTTTTCAGATAAATTTCCCGATCTAGAACTGTGCCAAACAATAGAAAAAACAAAATTATTCTCTAAAGCAAGGTCTCTTAGAACGGCCGCCTCATTTTCTGAAAATGGAGATGTTCCTCTGAAGTAATCGTAGTGTGAGGCATAATCCGAATTATCTGGCTCTAGAAATGTATCACCAAAGATCCAATTAAAACTAAAATTTCTATTTAAATCGACCCCGTCTATATCATTTCCAATTGAAGGCTCATAATCAAATATTCCGTTGGGATATGGACCGTCTGGTGAAAAATCACGTTTGTTTTTTCTGAAACTAACATCATAACCGTCATGAACAATATTTAATCCTTCAGGATTTAAAGTCGGAATTAAATGTATATCTATGTTTTCTTTTAATATTTGCATGTGAGAATAACTATTAACGTTTGGGAAAAGCAATTTATCTATAAGGTCCATTACTATTTCAACACCTAATATCTCTTCTGCATGGACCTGCCCTATAAAAAGTACACGCGGTTCATCTTCTTTTAAACTTGCATTATCAGAAATCCGAACGGATAAAATAGGGATTGTATCATTGGTTGAGAACCCAATGGTATCAATATGAAACCAGTTGTTGATAGCCTCCAAGTTATTCAGTGAATCTAAATAATTATAAATCTCCTCTGTTGTGTGGTATCTTTGGTCAATATTTTGACTGTGTAATAGGCCAAATAATAAAATAAAAAACAGTTTTATCATGTATTACTTTAAAAAGGTGACCTTACCCTTATGTATAACCCCGTTTGCATTGAATGAAAATAAATAAATTCCACTGGGCAATAAACTACCGTTATCAAGTCTCCCATCCCACGTCATCTTTCTTATTCCGCCTAATCCTGGCATAATTAATCTATTTATCATTAGCCTACCATTTATGTCATATATTTTGAAAACTAATTGCTCTTTTGGCGGAACATCAAACACAAATACTAAATTAGAATTAAAAGGGTTCGGATATACCGAATGAAGTTTAAAATGATAGGGTAAATAATTTGGGTCAGAAGAATTATCGCTTGACAATAATTGTGCTTTTACAAGTGTCTTTCCATAATAATTAGCTAAATCTTCTTTACCAGAACTTCTGTAATCAATCCAATCTAGAAAGTAAAGATTACTATTATATTTTGTTATATTTACATCTTGTTGCTTATGATAAGCAATGCAAATTGGAAAACCATTCATATTTGACGTCATGCCAATATTTGATATGTATCCACTTCCATAAATGTCAAAACCGTTTACTAATAAAGGATCGCTATTGTAGTATCCTCTTCCATCCTCCCAAATGACCAGAAACTGATTTTCATCTATGCAAGCAACAGTTGGATTATATTGATTTGTGGTGTCATTGGTGAATTGAGTTTCTATACCAATAGGTTCACCGCTATCCAGATCAATTAAATGTCCATAAATGTCAAAATCTGTTCCATTTCTAAAATCCTCCCAAGCAACAAAAATCCTATCTCCCTCAACGTTTACATCCAAAGAGACATTAACTTGGTCATTGTTTTCATCTGAGATAACCACACCATATTGATCCCAAATAGAATTTCCATCCCAATTAATTTTCTGAGCACGTATATCTGCAAATGTGCTTTGATTTTGCTGTATCCATACTGCTATTAAGCCAGAGCTTTGGCTAATTGGTCTTATTTGCAAATCACTTGATTTTGTAAATGGTGCTGTTAATCGATACCCTGCAGGATTCCATCCAATTGCAGTCTCTCCATCTTGAGTTATTTTTTTATACTTAATTTCAGATACTGGCCCTGATGGGCTCCATTGATCATTTCCCCAAAAGACGATAAGGTGATTATCTGGAGTGGATAAAACTGATATGACATAGTTGTCTCCATTAGACTCTATAATTGTGACTCCGCCAGGTTGTGCCGAGATGTTGCCATTTGCATCTATTTTTTGATAACGAATGTCTAAGTTAAAAGAATTCCCGCTCTCAGACCAGAAACATCCCAAGCCTTCAGATAGAGGAACCAGAAACCCCCTAGACATATCAAAGGTGGAGGTAAGCGCTAAACCTGAATCTGCCCATATGTTTTGAAGTGAATCATTAAATTTATTGATTCGGATCACTTTTGGGGATGAAGAGCCATCGTATGTGCCAACATAAGTCATATCACCGGATCGTATAACCATCGGTGTGGAAAAATCTGTCTCTGATGATGAATTATTTGATAATGTAATTTTTTTTCCTTCAGGATAGTTATTAATATGATCACTGATTCTTGTTCCGAAAATTCTTTTTGATGACCTATTATCTTCCCATATACACAATACATCATCATCATCAATTCGAAATGAATTTGTGTAGTTGATATCCCCATCTAAACCAAGCATCCCAATTTTGCCAAAATTTTGCCAAACGCCTTCATTAGTCTGAGGTGATATTAATTGGACCTTTAAATCGATGCTGCCTGACCCTTGATCACCATAAACTACAAAGAGCCCTTGCTCTAGGGTGCCACTAAGAATTGGGGAAAATTGATAACCTGAGGCATCAGAAATTTTGGTGGGTACGGGGCTATTATGATTACCATTTGAGCTAATATTTTGAAACATAATGTCAACGTTTGGAAACTCACCCTGTTCCCATATTACGTTCAAATCGCCAGTTTCACCCGCTGTAAATCTTGAATTAAAATCAATGCTTTGGGAGCTATCCAACCTTATACCATCACCCCATTCAACCTCACCATTTGTATTGATTTTTTGAAAATACTGGTCTCCATCTATTGGGTCATGTCTCAAATCTCGCCAATTAACAAACACGCTACCATCTTTTGTACGTTTTACACGCGGAGCTGTTTGAATGGCATTATTATCAGATACTGATTTTGGAGTAGAGAAAACTAAACCATCGGTATTAATTAATTGATACAATATCTTAGAATTATCATCTCCTTGTTTCCATGTTAAAAAGGATATATCTTGATTTACAAAAGTCGTTCGAGGTTTTAATTCTTGTTCTACTGTACCTGCAATCTGCAATCCATTACCGGGAAATAGGTTTATCAAATCAGTGTTGATACGTTGTCCATATATATCGGCATTTGCTCCTTGCCTGTAATCGGTCCAAGCTAAAAAGGCTTCTTCATTACCCGCGTACTCAATACTTTTTGAATTCTGGTTTCCCATTTCCTCTACGATAGCGATACCAGATCCTTGAGCTATGATATCATATTCGCTTGAAACATGAGTGCCATAGATATCATCATCGATGTTGTTTCTCTTATCCTGCCAAACCACAAAAACACCTCCAATACTGTCTGTACACATATTTATACCAATTTGTTTACCAGGCACTCGCGCGAGGGGAACACCATCTGGGCTCAACTGCAATTCTCCATTCGAGTTAAGATGTTGTATGTAAATATCACCCTCCTCATCAAAACGATAATCAACCCAAGAGATATAGACGCCACCGTTTCCATCAGTTATTGCAACAGGATCCTCTTGACGGCCGGGTAAGTTTGTGACCGTAGCACCCTCTTGTCCCCATAAGAAATCTCCATTTTGATTTATCTTGTGCGCAAATATATTCCTCATACCAAATCTTGTATCTGACCAGACAAAAATACTTTCACCTAGATTACCAGGGGCAATCGTTCTATACCACTCTATGTGAACACCTTGTCTAATTGGAGCGCCATCCTCAGATTCATAATCATTTGAAATTAAATATGAGATCGAAATCAAAATCAATAAAATCTTTTTCATGTCAATTTTCCTAAATAATCCATTTCATTTTAATTTTTATATTTTAAGATCCAATATTTTCAGACCTTCTCTAGTACAGACCAATAACTTACCAGACCAGAATACAGCTTTGTAGCTATACCCAATATCAAAAAGACCCTTGGGGATTGGATTTGTAGGTTCGGATATATCATAAACTGCAATTCCCTTTTTCCCTAGAGATAATGCAGCTACTGAACCATCAACCGCAATATGATTCACAGTAATATTTTCTGCAAAATGGTGTATGATATTACTTTCAGAAAAACTTTCAAAAGGAATAAATGCAGCTCCTGCATCATCACAGGCGACAAAAACTCCTTCAGGAACGATAGTAACTTTCTCTGCATTACCCTTAGTATCCACCCGACCAATTAATTTAGGATTTGATCCAATTGAATCCATTGAGTACAAAACTACGCCAAGCTGATCTGTGGCCATTGCAATATAATTTGAACCATCTGAGTCAATACCTCTTGGTTTTCCTATTGTTTTTATTTCAGCTTCATTTATTGTTGGAAAAGTGGGCTTGTAGCATGGGAAGTACCCGCCATCACAATCTGGAAAATAACTTACAACACTCCATTTCATACCATCATCGTTATCTGCAGCGTAGATAACAAAAACACCTGAATCTATTGGGAATGAAATAAATTCCTTAGTTTTAATGCTAAGTATCTTATTGTAGTAAATCAAGGTGTCCTCTTTTGAATAGGATAAAACCATGACATCCTGATTTGGCTCTGATGCAAAAATCAGCTTACTCAATGTGTCAATTTCAATTAATGACAGATCTTCAAAGTCAGAGGGGCTACCTGGAGGCACCCAGTATTCATCAAAGGAACTCTCCAAAGTTTGTTTTTCCAAATCCCAGATTTGTATTCCTGATTGTCCTGCAGCAACATAAGCCTTATTTCTTGAAACGGAAACATCTCTAGCAAAACCACCAGTCACAAGTGTCGCATCAATTGATACTATCCATAATTCGTCTCCCTCAGGAGACATACACGCATATGCGAATATCACAAAAGGGATGGATAATATTTTGTTTCTAATATTTATCATAAATCAAATTCCATTTTAAGGTAAACCAATATTGTACTTGATCATAACTTTTAAGATCTTTCACCCACTCATATTGAGAATCTGTATTACGATTTCTGAATCTTGTCGTCAATTTTAAACTCATAAAATCACCAATATCTTTCTCCATCCAAAAATCATATTTTGAATACAAATGACTTCTTCCTGAATGTAAAGGATCATTTGGATCTTCGGCATCATAAACTCTTTTTTCAATTCTTGCAGAAAAACCTAGTTTATTAAACACTGGCATTTTACTAGTTATTATAATTGGAAAATACCACTCATAGGTTTTGTAAGAACGATTAAAACTACTGGGCCTCAATAGGATTTGATCAGTTTTATTTTTTGCAAAACCATGTTTTAATTGAAGAGAAATACGCCCTAGGTTCTTGAATTTATGATTTATTTTAATGTTTAAATATAATATGTTTAGATCAAACTCAGTAAATGGTCTACTGTAGTACCTTTGTAAAAATCCGCCTCCAATATTTGCCCACCAACGCCTTAACAATGGCTGGGTGAGAGTAAAACTTTGATCTCTATCAGTGAATGAGCAAGAAAAATATTGCTCACTTCCAATGTCTTTATTTGCGTAATGTCTCAAGTAAAATCGATCCAAGTGTCGTAAGGAATATTTAATGAGCTTGTATGACCCCCATTTGTAGGATGCCTCGAATCCACCGGACCAATATTTTTTATCTGGTATATTCCCATAGTTTGATAATCGATAAAATGACTTAAGGTTGAATCTTTGATCCTCTGCTAAAATAAATGATTTTTTTCCAGAGAAACTAAATTTTGTAATATAGCTATCAAAAGTAGATGAGCCGCCCATTAACGCATTATTTAAAATAGCCTCCTTTAATTCATTTGCAGAAAAACGCATTGCATTATCATCATAGCCCCCTGAAAATGATAATGAGTATTCATACGGGGTTATACCCAAAATAACTGAGAGGATGGAAAGAAAGCATAGTATTTTAAAATATTTAACCATCAATAAATTATGAAGCGAGTAAAAACAACCTTATTTTTATCTAAAACTTCTAAATTATAACGATGTTTTCCTTTGGAGACAGAAAACTCGCAAGACCTCCACTTCCCTGGAACCTTATCTCTTCTTTCCTCAATCTCCGACACAGAAGATCTTTCGGTACTAAAATAGTATGTGCCAATAACCTTTTTTCCCTCACTAACTTTCAATCGATAAGACTCTTCGACTCCCATTCTGTCAGAGAACTGAAGTCGCGATATAATCCTGATTTTTTTCTCCCCGCGAGCCTCAATCTGGAGAGGAAGCTTAGGGCTACATTCATAATAATTTATTTTCTTTCCATCAATTACTAGCTCAACTGCATTCTTATGCACCATTGGCTTTAAAACCTCTTTATTTATTCCCATATCCTCAAACTCTTTGGTAAGTAGGCGAATTAGAACTGGGTACTTTTGGTCATTTTCTTCTAACAGTTGGATTATATGCGAACCTTTTTCTAAGTTGATAAAATAATTCCCTGAAAAAGTATAGCTATGCTCTGGATGCTGAACAGAGCGGATGGACCTTTGAACTTTATATCTGTGTTTAACAGTCACAGTATCATTATCATTTATTACAATGGTGTATCGGAAGGGTTGACTCTTTTTCTTTTTTCTAATGACTGGATATCTTGATATAAACTCAACTCTACTAGGCCCTTGGACATTATAGGTCAAATTTTTATTTCTTATGGCATGGTACAACCTTCTCTTTCCATTCACGATTAGTATTTCTTTTTCACTACCATTCTTGGATGGTTTAAGTAGTTTTGCTTCGATGGGAACTATTAATATGAGTCCCAGAGTAAAAATTATTTTCCTACAATAAGCTATCTGGTTCATGATCAATTAAGTACTCTTTGATTTTTTTTCTACTTTGGGATCCAACGTAAAATACACTTCCAGCGACGATTGTAAGACATATGAAAGCTACTTTTAGGTTATAGCGCTCGTCTGCATATAATGAACCGAAACCGATGTCAGGTATTGGTATAGGAGCATACGGCATTTTGAGCTGTTCTGTTAATGATCTTATGTTAAGAATATGTAGCCCTGGAACGTTTAGGTTTACAAATTTAGAAAACACGCCTTCAACTCCGCCTGGCCTGCCTATATCAAGTAAATCAGCACGAAAAACCTTTCCGGGTGGTAACAGCCTAAGATTGAAGCTTGTTCCTAGACTTGCTACCCCACCTCCAACGTTTATAATTGCACTGTATTTATCTATTCTTAGGAAGTCGTCATACAAATCCATTCTATTTTTGATATTATCAACAAGCCGCCCCTCCCGGATGATTGGTATCCGGTGATTGTATATGTTATCTGCAATGATTTTTCTTCCCGCTGGAGAAAGTAATCGCCCCATATCATTACGTCCACCGATTGATGCTGCAACACTTTTGGAGGGAATAAAATTATTTTCAAAGAGTATTGACTCCATATCTAACCATGTAAAATCTATTTGATTTGCGCCCCATTGTGATGCACCAACGCTTGTTATTGAGATGGGAAATACACCCATGGCTTTGCATGCTGCCAAAACAGCTATGTTTGCACCCGGCATAGATCCAGTCATCAGTAACGCGACTGTATCTTTTCTCTGAACTCCCAGCTGAACCATCATCTCAACAATTCCAGCAGCAAAATTTGGATCTAAGGTTGTAAGCTTTGAGTCTAGGTCTCCTTCATCGGTTGTGATGAGGCTGAAAGGACTGCCAACCAAACCTGTTTCATTTGGATCATTTTCAACATCAATAAAAATACCTGATTCCATCCTGATGCTTTTCAATTTTTTCATTCCATCTTTCATTAGCTCTGCAGCTTTTACCTTATCTTCAAAGGATTCTGAGACAAAAGTTTTTGTGGTATTAATTGATACAATCAAACATATTATCGACATAGCCGACAAAATAACTAAAGTAGTGGTCTTTTGTATTGCGGGGGTGAATGGTTTAATCTTGTAATTATGCAAAAAGTTCTCCATTAAATAAAATCATTACTGATAGTTTAACCATTACAGCAGTAAGAATAATAACGGATACAGTTCGTAAGATACCTTGTCTATCTATCCAATTTGCTATTAAACCAGGTATAATGTTTCCAATCACGGCTACTGAACCTAAATCTTCAGATAAAAAAACAAAGTTTCTTGACACATATCCAAGAAAAAACCCCAGTATTAATGCCAGGACCATTCTACGTTTTCCATAAAGAAACATTACTTTACCGAGCAACTGAATAATTACCCAGACCAATAACGCAACCACAAACGTGGAAAAAACTTGTAAAGGGTCATGCAAATGTAATGCAATATATCCCGGCACAATGATACCACCTGCCGTTACTCCCAAAGTTTCAGATAATACTAAACTTAATACAATCCCAATACCTATACTAATTTCAGCCATTATTATTCAATTTTAGTAAATTATTGAGTATCTCTTGTCCCACTCCAACCTGGTTACCAATTGCAAAAACAATAGTTTCATTTGGAACTTTTATAATTTCAGATGTAACTACTTTTGATGGTTGGTCAGAGCTAATTATTTGTACTTTTGTTTTGGGTGAGTTAACACTGAATTGGTTAATTGCTTTCTCAATATTATTGCCCCTAACAATTAAGTGGTTTGGTTTAATCTGATTAAAGGTTATTTCTATCATTTGTTTTGATCTCAATGGACGATCACTTCTTGAATTAAAAAAAACACAAATATTTTGGCGCTCAGTATGAAGGTTTTTAACTAGCTTCCAAATCTGAAGAGTGGATATAGGGTCGTTTGCAGCCATAGCATTGATTAAGCGAATTCTAGAGCCTTCAAATTGTATAATTTTTGATACCAATGCCCCTATGTCAGGCTCAACTAATTGCATACCTTTTATAGCAATATCGCTATTTACACCAACCTGTTCACAAACATCTAGAGCTACAGCAACATTTGATGGATGCTCAATATATTTAAATTTTTTCATTACATCTTGATCTACTCTTGAATCTTCTGATCTAATATATTTAGTATTATTACTTTTACACACTTCTTCGATGAGCTCAGATTGTTCTTCTTCCCCGCTGACTAAAACGCTATTGGTTGGAACGGTGTTGCACAATGAATGAGCTATATCTGATAAACTTGGGCCCATTTCTTCAATATGATCAGGCCTAACGTTTGTAATTACCCCAACATTTGACTTGATCATTTGATGCTCTGAAATCCACTGATACTGTGGTTGTAACGCCATACACTCAATTACTACAGCATCTGGCTTTTCAGTAGAAAAAAATTTTATCAGCTTTATTTGTTCACCAATTGACGGGAGTCTCAGTCGATGGATTACTCTATCTTTTCCATACTTATCAATCACACGTGGAGCTGTCCCTGTTGTTTTTGCAAGCGTTGTCAATCCAGATTCTCTCAAGCCGGCAGCAATAAGTCTTGTTACACTAGACTTACCCCTTGTCCCATTAACATGTATGCGTACTGGGATGGCTGACAATCTTTTTTGATGGAAATAATATTCAATTAGACCCATCGATATTAGGATAAGCGAAAGAGTACCTAGAACCAGAAACGATGTTAAATCAACAGTCACCGATCAAATGTATCTAACCATTATTTTAAGCTCAAACAGCAAGCAAGCATGACTAAACTACCAACTCATAACCTGTTGAATAAGACCAATCATATCCATAATGTTAACGATGCCGTCTTCATTAATATCTGCCTGATATGGATTGACAGAATCAGAGTATCCGAGTACTTCATCTATAAGCAGCAAGATATCAAAAACATCTCGATTATTATCTATGTTTAAATCCCCTTCCATTCTTATGTCGCTTCCTCTAGTGGTTATCAATAATGCGGTCTGATCTCCTAATGCCATTGCAGAGGGATGGTATGTATTATTAAATGTATACTCCAAACCTACCATACTAGTATGATCTTCAATTCCAACAGTACAATAGTCACCATGAATCTGATTTGAGTTATATTCACCAAAAGATGTATTGTTGAAATTTTCATACTGGATAATGATCTCACCATCTCCAGTAGGTGTCAAGTAATAACCTGGATCACATAATATTATCTGAAAGTTTTCTTGAGAATTATTTTGAAACGTTCTGACTCTTGACCATTGAATATAGAATTTAGAATTCAATTCATCATACCAGGTGTAAACACGTCCACCGTTGGTTAATTTCAGGTCATCCCAAAACGCTGCAACCATGGGACTTGGCCCACCAACTCCCGGAATACGATAGTTTCTGAAAGATTCTAAATCAGTTTGCCCCATAGATATCCAACCATTTGAACAAATGCTAATCTCATTATAAACCACACCATACATTTTGAATTCGAAAGGGAGCGAAATCGTTTCAACATCATCACCATTATCCCCAAGATCAGCAAGCGAATATAAATATTGTCCTTCCCCTCCATAACGATCATCAATTTCAACCCAATTATAATTTGGTGAAAGCACATATTCTGCATCCCCACTGTCATAGATATAGTACCCATATGAGTCTGGACCAACAGGATCTGTTACTGAAGGGATCCCTATTTGCATTTCAATGTTTGAATTAACTTGATATCCGAATTCAGATTCAATATTTACATAAAGAGAGGCAATTGTTCCCGGTATTGTCTCTTCAAGAGCGGCAATGGTGAAACTATTATCATTATTACTTATCATTCCTCCTGCAGGGATTATGCCCCATTCACCACTACCATCAATAATATCAATGAACGGTGAAGTGCTGGATATATAACCAAATAATGCCCCTGACTCAGTGGTACCCAAATTCCGTAATACAATTTCCGCCTCAAAGGTCATGCCTGGCGTCAGTATATTGTTTTCACTTCCAATAATATTTACTTTAAATGGTGTAATTAGACTACCAGAAATTTCTAAGTCAATCAAACTTTTAGTGGTGTTTCCAGCACTATCGCTCAAAAGTAGATATAGACCTAGATCGGTGCCCTCAGCTAAGCCATGCATCAAGGAGATTACATATGGGGTTTCAGGACTTGTTGATTCTCCAGGCATAAGATCTCCATAGTCCACTTGGCCATTTAAAATCGTGATAAGGTTACTATCTGTTCCAATTTGACCATTTACATTCACAGAATTAAGGCTTCCATAATTTTTCAGACCAATAACTAGCTCAAGCGTTTCGCCCGGATTTGCCTTTCCATCATCATTTCCAATCGAATAACCAATGCTGTCATCATCGATAATAATTAGATTATTATTAATGTGAACAGAACTACCTGGATCATAGATTTGAAATGAACTCTGATAGGGGTAATGATTTCTTTTAGTGCCTGTGACTAATACCTCTCCAACGCTCATATTAGGTAAATCAAAACGAGCAAGACCTTGATGATTTGTGTATACCGATTCAAGAATTTCATTTTCTTTTAAGAGCGTAACCCAGACGCTATCGACTCCACCTTCTGTAGTCCTTATAAATATGTCAATATAATTGGACCCAAGGGGTAAAGCATATTCGTGTTCTCCGCTGATCATTTTGGGGTATTCGGTCCACATTTGAAGAGATGCATCTCCAATGAGCGTGTTCCAATGTGAAAATATTTTGGGGAAATTATTAGGATTAGATGGATAGTTTCTATGCAACATCAATTTACCATAAGCCAATGCTGCACCAGCTGTTTCAATCTCCTGCATTAAAACCCCATAATAAAATCCCATATCTACGATATTATTAAACATCGTATGCGTGCCAATAGTCGCAGTGCCGATACACGCAACGGCACCTTTAGGGTTAGATACCGTACCTGCTCTTGTAAAGGCTTCGGACAATGATTCCTCGCTTGCAAATGAACCTGTTCCACAAGTAATGACCGTTGCGACAGGTAGCATAAAGCCGTTAGTTGTTTGGTTGAGGTTGTCTGAATCAAAACCACTTACTCCCCAAAAACCTCTATAATTAAAAAAAGAAACGCCCTCTGAAATGCCTGACACCATTTGGTTCGAAAAAGATCCGCTGTAGATTGTATTCACATCATTAAATCCAGCGATATTCATGATTTCATTGATATATTCATTTGTAATGATACAAGATATTCCGGAGGTCGTCGGATCCCCAGTTAAACATGCTCTCTGAAACCAGTTTTCGCCCATGTAAGGTGTAGATTCATACATCATTATCTTTCCGATTTGAGTCTGCAAATCGGACTGTGTATCAAATGATATTCTCCCTAAAAACACCTCAGGATATTGATCGTTTCCCGCTAAAAGACTATATGGATTATCGCCTTCTCCATTGTACTCTGTCCAATTTTCTCTCCACGTTGGTATGTCGTAATTACCTTCAGCATCACCAACTATTGTAACATACTCAGGTGGGTTTACCCATGTTTCATAGGCAGTTTGAATGTAGTTTTTTAAATTGTTCTGATTGTTTACGATGTTTGAGGAACTCACATAATTAACTTCATATCCAATTCTTTTTTTCCAATTCATCAGTGACTCAACGATAGAAAACATGTTACCAATATTACTTGGTAAAACGTACAAAATGGAAGGTCTCTGATAATCAATTGAGTTTCTTTCTAATAAATGATAGTTAGAAACAATTGATTTGTAGATTGGCTCAAATGCTCTCGATCTTAGGGAGGGGACCGGACTGTACTCATGCTCACTAGTCTCAACAAGATTTATGCTAGCATCTTTTATTATTAATAACTCATCTTTTTGTTTAATATAATGAAATGGTCTTATAGTAACTTGAACTAAGGTCAGATCTCTAAAAATAATTGGTTCTGATACCGAGATAGGTCGAGACGAGTCCGATAAAATTTCATCATAATTAACATTACTATTAATGAGCTCCTTTGAGATGTATTTCGATTGATCACTAGTTCTCATTTTAATGTTCTTGAGGGTGTCAGATTTAATTATATTTAATTCAGCACTGTATTTATGACCACTATGCACTGCAAAATAGGTAGAGTGAGATGGGATTTTTTCCTGATTTAAACCATCAGTATTACTAGAATTCTTAAAAAATAGTTTCTTGTAGCCATAGCCGCTCTCATGATCTTCTAATATCTGATATCTTGGAATCTTATATCTTATTTCATAAGACTTATTGACATCAGAGATGTAGAAACCCTTGTTCTCTGAGATCGGATTGAGATTATCTGCACTGAGGGATCCTCCCATTACTGCAATTATTATTATGTGTAATTTACTTTTCAAGATTTGATAATTTAATTGAAAATAAAAATATTAAAAAAGGAGGGGTAATATACACTAGAAATATATATTGCTATACCAGATAAGGAAAGGAACGGAGCAAAGGGAAGAGCTCTATCACGATCAAAACCTCTAACGAAAGACAAAAACAACCACACAAACAAGCTAACTAAGGAAGCTAAAAAGAGTGTTATTGCCATCCTCATGGGACCTAACCACACCCCGAGCACTAGACCAAGTTGTATATCCCCAAATCCCATACCCTGTCTTTTTGTAATGATCCATGTTAAACCCATTATTAGGAGAGGCAAAATAGACCCGATAAAAATACCCCAAAAGGCAGAGCTTAGTTTAATATTTCCGAAGATGATTCCACCAACATTAAATAAACTGCCAATCAAAATAAATATTACAGGTATCTGCATGGTAAATAAATCTACCATCCCTATTGCAAGAAGTATAGACGATATGAATGAGAATAGAATTGAATCAATTAAACCCAAGTTAAAAATAGACCATTGGAATAAAATAGAACATGTGATTTCCATAAAATAATTTCTACTTGATATTCTAAACATATCAATTTCAAGCCAATTAATAATTTTTTTTAGCAGATAACCAACAAAGAATCCACACATTCCTGTACCAACGATATGTATGACTGTCATCACAAACCAGATTGTAGTGCCGAGCCAAGGTGAAAAACGGGTAAGTATGTAAGGACAACCATAACTGCAATCACGGCACCTACCATTAAAATCAATAGAGGCTCAATTAAAGTTGTCATTCTTTCTACCAATGCATTTACCTGTTTCTGGTAGTAGTCAGCAGCCCTCGCTAGAAGATCGTCAAGCTCTCCTGTATCTTCCCCTGTTGATGCCAGTTGAAGCAAAATTGATGGAAATGATTCGGTACGCCTCAGAGCTGTAGAAATATTATAACCATCTCTTATGTAGCCGGATGCATCCTCAATTGCTTTTTCATAAACCTTGTTTTCTACAACCTTTTTTAATAGCGCAGTTGATTCTAAAACCGGAACACCCGAACCAAGAAGAATTCCAAATGTTTTGCAAAACTTATTTAGAATTGATTGATCAATTAAACTTCCAAAAACAGGGATTTTTAGTTTTAGAGAATCTAAAAAATATCCTCCTTTTTGAGTTTTTGATACAAGCCATAATAAAAAAAGAAAAATAATCGATAAAAATATCATTAATCCGGCATTTATACTGAACCATGCACTAAAGTTCATGAGTTGCCTCGTGGCAGCAGGAAGATTAGCACCCAATTGAGCATATACATCAGAGAATTTTGGAATGATCCAAAGGAACATAGCTGAGAGCATAACACCGAGAAAGGCAACCATGAAAATAGGATAATTCATCGCAGATTTAACTTTTCTCCTTGTGTCATCTAAACTTTCTAGGTATGATGCAAGTTGATCCAATATCTCATTTAAGTTGCCACTAACCTCTCCAGCTTTCGTCATTGCAACAAATAGATTATTAAATACCCCCGGATGCCTAGTTAAAGATTCAGATAAGTTCATCCCTTTTCTAATATTTTCACCAACATTTGTAAGAATAATTTTAAATTTTTTATGTTTTTCTTCAATTGATAAACTTTGAATTGCCCTTTCAAGCGTGAGACCTGCTGAAAACATAGTCGCTAATTGACGAGTAAAGAATACAATGTTTGATAATGGTATTCTATTTTTAATTTTTTCAATTGACAATTGAATCTCATCCAAAAATGGCCCCAAAAAATCATAGGTATCATCTCGTTCCTTTAGGGAAATAACTACTTGACCGCTTGTGGTAAGTTTGGCAATCGCGACATCCATTGTATCAGCTCTGATTTCTCCTTCCTTTCTGTTACCATCCAAGTCTTTGATTAGATACTTAAAAATACTCATGCTAGTTCCTCAACCGTTGATCTAAGGATTTCTTCAATCGTCGTTGTTCCATCTAAGACCCTCTTAATACCGGCCTCTCTTAATGCGGTCATATTATTTTTCACAGCAGCTTCCCTAATCTGATCCTCATTCGCATTATCATATACCAAACTTCTCAGATTGCGCGTCATCGGAATCATTTCAAAGATTGCTGTACGACCGCGATACCCAGTATTTCTGCATTCGGTGCAACCACTTCCCCTAAAAAGTGTTCCAGTGAGTCTTTTAGAGTCTAACCCGATTAAAGCAAGCTCTTCTTTACTGGGCTAATACCCCTCCTTGCATTTCTCACAAATACACCTAACTAGACGTTGCGCCATCACTAGATTCAAGCACGATCCTACCAAAAAAGGAGCAATGCCGATATCCAACAAACGAGTTATAGTCCCAGGAGCATCATTTGCATGAACGGTGGAAAATACTAAATGTCCTGTTAAAGCAAATTTAACAGCAATATCTGCTGTTTCCTCATCTCTGATTTCCCCAATTAATAAAATATCTGGATCCTGTCTCAAAATTGAGCGCAATGAACCAGAAAAAGTTAAACCAATATCTTCAAAAACTTGAACTTGATTTATGCCCTCCAACTGATACTCAACTGGATCTTCCACAGTAGTAATGTTTGTTCTCTCACTTTTAATTTCTTTCAGGGAAGCGTATAGAGAAGTAGACTTTCCGGAACCTGTTGGCCCCGATACCACAACCAAGCCATATGGCTGATTAATAATTTTTTTGAAAATTGAAAGATGATTCTTTGGAAATCCAAGAGACGATAAACTGAAATCAAATCCAGTTTTATCTAGAAGACGCATTACAACTTTTTCACCATAAACAGTTGGTAATATAGAAACACGAACATCAATATCCTTACCTGGTGCTTTTATTGAAAACCTCCCATCCTGAGGCAATCTTTTTTCTGCGATATTAAGTTTAGATAAAATTTTTATCCGTGTTGATAAACCACTCAGTGATGATAATGGAGGTGTCATGATGGTTTGAAGCACACCATCGATTCTAATTCTTACATTCACTTTTGATTCTTGTGGCTCCAAATGTATATCCGTTGCACGCTCCTTGATCGCTTCTTGTAAAATTAGATTAACAAGTTTTACAATGGGTGCGTCTTCCTCAGATGCTTTTTCGGGGGAAAGATCAACTAGTTCCTCTGAGCCATCCTCACCAGAAATAACCGTAATGCCTGATATGGCTTCATCTACCTCAGCTGTCTTTTGAATTTCACCATATACTTTTTCTAATACTTTTCCCAAAAGAGTTGGACCCACCACTAGGATTTCAGGTGTTAAATTAGTTAGTCGCTTAATTGAATCAATTGCCACTAAGTCCTCTGGATCCTCCATGGCAACAACTAGATTTTTTTCAGTTTTACTGATAGCCAGAACTCTATTGGTTCTAGCAAAGTCTTCTGGTATCATAGCAGCCACTTCCTGATCTGCATCTAATAAAATAAAATTATCAGCCCTTTTATAGCCTAGTTGCATCGAGTAAACGGTTGTAAGGTCTTCTTCCTCAATAATACCCATGTCAATCAGTGTCTGACCAAGCTTTTTTCGAGTATTTTTTTGCATAGCTAATGCCTCGTTCAGCTCACTCTGAGAAATTTTCTCCTCATGAATAAGAATTTCCCCCATTCTTGAAAATTGAGGATTGAAGTTATCATTCATATATATACTCTAACTTTATTTATTTATAAATTTATGGACAACCAATATTCGTAGGAGAGCGCATTAGTACAATATCGAGTGGGTCGCTACTGGTTATCTGTGGAATTAGGAGAGTTGCACTTAAGGTTGAAGTAAAACTTTCAAAACTACAATAACCAGTGTTTGCATCAGTACTTTGCCATACATTCAACTCTCTTGGGAATTTGGCTCTGATCCTTGCATAGCCATCTTGGTCAGTTTTTACAACAGCCTCACAATTGATCATATGGTACCCATTCCATTGACCATCCCCTTCACCTTCATCGAATGTATTTTCTCTGCCATCAAGTCCGAAATCATCGAATGGCTCAGAAATTTCACGAACGTCCCACTTCCCATCAGCAGTTGTATCTATGGCATCATGATCATCATTCCATGTCCCCCAATCAAGAGTTTCAGGCCTATCATCTGTACCATAATCTCTCCACGTGAAACAACTATCCCCAGCTCCAAATCCATCCACCCCAATGTCTTGATATTGCTCATAGCCAACCTCACCCCATTCGGACACCCCTGTACCTCCAAATGCAACGGGAGCATTTGCCACAGGATTTCCATAAAAGTCAATTACAATAGCTGTAATTTCAGCAACTGCAATTTCTGTACCTTGAAGAGTGAAGTCATAATACTGAAAACTTGACATAAGAGTTACCTGGCCAGGCATAAAGAAAAGTGTGGCATCTCCCTCGTTCTCATTAATCATTGCTGATACAGTATCTCCACTTGATCCAAACGTCAGTGCATTCACCCTCCCAATCTCTCCAATGGCATCGGTAGAGTACGTGATTTGAGAGAATGCAACCCCAGGAAAACTTTCACCAGCAAGATTTGAATTATTTGTAAAACTTACCCCCTCAACAAAGGCATCAATCAATGTATCCGGAGCTATTGGATTTATTCCCCAGTAAATGTAGGTTGAATCTTCAACGGGGTTGTACCAAATGTCTGATACAATTGCGGCGCACTCAGTTCTGTAAAACCCTCCCCCAATCGCCTCTGTAGCCTGAGGGTCATATTCAGCCTCAATGTGGTATGGCGCTCCAGATGACACTACAACTGGAACAGCTATGCTCTCTAGAGCATTATTAATACTATCACAAAGCGAAGTTTCTTGGGTATTTGTTGTGGCGATTATTCTCACTGGTCCGGGCTCAGTTCCGCTATTTATGGATACTGTAGCAACACCATTTACGGTTGCAACATTAACACTGTTTTGTCCAGGAGAATTTAGATAAGATTCATTCAGAACAGGCTCAAGTTTAAAATTTACTATTATTGGGGTTGTAATTAGGTTTCCATTATCATCATAAACTCTTGCTCTGACATCTGTTGATTCAATTCCGCCACCATCACGCACGACAATTCTACTTGGATTAGATGATGGTATCTCCATGTAAGAACATTTGCCTACTGCACTTACAGATCCAATAATAATTTGCTTTGACACACTTATGCTATCTTTAACTTCGGGGTGAACGTAGGTAACCTCCACAGATCCGGGACCTACATTCTCAGCAAAATCATAAGATTCAAAAGTTGTGTTAATTTTACCGCTTTGATCAGTAATACAGGAATCAGCGCATGCTAAACTCCCAAAGGTAGATTTTATATTTAACTTAATTCCAGATAATTTATTACCATAAGCATTTTCCAAAAGTACCTCAAAATCTGTTATCTCGCCCAAGTCAACTTGATCCTCGGACGAAAGGTAAATATTATAGGGCCAGACCATTGCCGTATCGCCAAAAACAGAAAATTCTGTATTCTCAATTATATCATCAGTGTATTTTATTTTAATCAAAGCTCCTGAAGAGCTAGCAGTAGCTATTTTATTCTGATTTAGGTCAGGTGTGAACCTAGCCATGGCATACCCATTTCCTCCTAGGTTAGGAAAGTCGTACTCTTTAAAGTTAGGGACGTATTTTGTGGTTGGATCATTAGTGTCAAAACTACCTGTAACACCTTCAGCTGAAAATTGTAAAGATTTACCATTAACACCTTCACCGTCATTATTTAATAGACGAGCAATTACAATTATACTGGTCTGAGGATTTGATAAAACCTCGCCAACAATAACAGGATTGGTAGTAGATCCAGAAATAAATTGAGTGTTTACAGAAATAGATCCACTTTCCACATTAATATTTTCATCTGGTATTCTGTCATCACATGAAAAACAGATTATAACTAACAAATAAAAAAATATACTTAGCTTATTCTTCATATTTACTCCCCGGTACTTATTGATTTTTTTGATTCCATCACATTCTTTTCATATTCTATCATATCTTCGGTTTTTGTTATCCCTGTATAGGCATCAACAACAATTTTTGGAGTAATTTGAACAATCAGGTCAGTTTTTCTTTCGATAAGATTGTTGCTGGTGAACACTTTTTCCCCGAAATAGGGAATTTTATGAAGTAGTGGAAACTTGTACTCTGTTCGTTTTTTATCATTACTAAGAAGTCCACCAATGATAATTGACTCACCGTCTTTAACACGTATAGTTGTAGAAGAAGTTCGGCTTTTGACTCTGGGTATATTGTTATCAGGTCCAATAAATTCAAATATTGTAGATACCTCAGGCTCAACTTTAACCGTAATAAACCCATCTGTATTAACAGTTGGAAGTATGTTTAGTTTAATTCCTACCTCCTCTCTTTGTACTTGCACCTGACCACCCACTCCACCAGAGCTGAGAATATACGGAACTATATCTACCAACTTTATATTTGCCTCTCTTCCATTAATTGTGGTAAGCCTTGAATTTGCCAGAACTTCAGCTTTATTATCTTTGACTAGAAGATTAAGTGTAAAATCAAAAGCAGTCAGTTGTCTACTTAAAAATTTTGGGTAAAGCTTTGTTTTATCTTTTTTATTGCTTAGCCTGTTAAATAACGCAGTGGCAGGTAATTCTCCGAGAGTTTGATCTTCAGGCAAAACAGATCCCCCCCCACTTGTATTTTCCTCGCCTGTTTCAGCAAGAATTGTTGTATACTTTGACAATTTTGACCAATCTATTCCCAATTGCTCTTCTGCATCAACCGCTACTTCTATTAAACGCGTTTCAAGCATTATTTGAATTGCAGGGACATCAATTTCTTCTACTACATCAATGATCTCAGCAATTTTTTTTGGCGAGGCATTTACCAATAATCTATTTCCAGACAGATCAACCTGAATCTGATCTGAAATATCCTGTAAAATTACTTTAACATCCTCTGCAGAGGCGTATTTTAAAGTTATTACATAAGATGTAACTCCTACCTCTTCTTTTAATTTTTTCGGGTCAGCAATCAAGAATGAATTACCAACTATTTCGTAGCTCAGACCAACTGCCCTGACAACAAGGTTTATTGCCTGTTCTATGGGCACATCATCTAAGTGAATTGAGATTTTATCCTGCTGATTCACATTAGGATCGGTAACAATATTATATCCGCTCTCTCTAGCAAGAATCGACAATATGCCGGGCAAAAAAGCATCCTCAGCATGCAAAGTAACTAAGACCTCCTGATTATTCTGCATTACTTCGGAGCTAGACTGAGCTCTGAGCATTACTTGTGCTGATGCAACTATAAATATTAAATGTATGAACTTAGTTTTTAAAATCATTAATGTTTTTCCATTTCTTTTTTTAAAGAGGCCTTGAATTTGAGTTTCGAACAAAGTTAATTATTTGCTCACTGTTTTGATCTAGAAATTTTTGAAAATCATCAAATCCGACCTCCTTATATG
>MDTA01123168.1_pt1 | contig 22488 bp, 17 predicted proteins | sample 811151 | NCBI WGS metagenome assembly MDTA01 (sample SAMN05326648, study PRJNA326480) | marine metagenome | isolation source: seawater | place: Indian Ocean: South | collected 2010
AAGGTTTTGCCGGGCGCCCAGCTGGGGAGGGAACTGGGCGCTCCCACGGCCAACATCTCGGTTGGGGACCAGCAGTTGCCCCCTGACGGAGTTTATGCGGTGACGGCTATCCTTAGTGAGCAAGAATCACCATGGCGGGGCGTGGCAAATCTGGGAGTGCGTCCTACGGTGGACGGAGAAAGTCGCCTTCTTGAAGTACACCTTCTGGATTTTGACGGGGACCTTTACGGGTCCGTTGTGGAGATCTGTTTCGGGATGAGAATGCGGGAAGAGAAGAAATTCGGAGGGCTTGCAGAATTGAAGGAGCAGATTCAAAGGGATCTGCGGGAGGCAAGGCGCCTCTTTGAAGAGAATCGAGCAGGAATCTGACCCAGTCGCCTCCCAGTCCGGATCACGGGAGAGTTCGGCTCAGAAGGTGCCGTTAAGCTTTCTTCCAATCCAGAAGATGGAGAGGAGTCCCACAAGGGCAGCTGCAATATACCACTTGTCCCATTGGGACTCGGGAATAATTTGGGGCCGGGGTTCGGGAAGATCGTAAATCTCCTGGGCGAGAGCCTTGAGCTGGGAGGCCTCGACCAGCTTTCCGCGTGAAACCCGAGAGAGTTCGGCGAGCACATCTGGTCTCGCGGGATGGCCAGTTTTTTCGATTTGAGCGCCCTCTGCGATGATTCTGGTTTTGACCGTACCCTTTTCGCTCTCGGATGTGCGGGCAGAAATTTTCCAGTCCCCTGGCATTGTGATTTTGAACCGTCCGGTAAAGGAGCCCCAGGATCCATCCTCCTTGGCCAGTTCGAACCGGCGGACGCTTCCGTCGGGAGCCGTCAGATCAATGAGAACGGTTCCATCCTCTAGGGGAGCACCGTTTTCCTGAAAGGCGTTGGCATTGAGGGTGACGTTTTCTCCAGGTGAAGGTCGCTCGGGGGTAAAATAGAGGCGAACTCTTTCCCCGGCGGCCATATTCCTCTGGTAGGACATCCAGCGGGCAACTTGTCCCCAGAAGCGGTAGTGGTAGAGATCTTCCACGCCGCGGCGCCAGCGCCAGGCAGAATCGATCCCCATGAAGAGGACTTTGCCGTTGCCGGCCCGACTTGTGACGATGAGGGGAATACGGTGACCGTATTTCGGGTGTCTGCGATTGGCATGAACGGCAAGGACTTCCGTTCCGCTCTTTGCCCGGATCACGGGGGCGTGCCAGTAGAATCCCGGAAGGCTCCGCCAGATGACGGGATTTTCCTCTTCGGTGTCTCCAAGCATGGTGAGCAGGGAACTCCGTCCCTCAGTTGTCAGGGATAGAGGGGAGTCGGTAGCTTCCTCCTGGCCGTCCTTCATGTCCGCGTCGAGGACAACCGGCATGAGGTCACCCAGATCGTTATCGAGAAGACTGAACTGATTACCCTGCCACCCGGGAATGAACACGATACCGGAAGCCTGGCTCTCAACGAGTCCCTTGAGCAGTTTGGCCTGTTCCTCGGTGAGCATGCCTTCTCCGACTCCCACATCCCCGATAAAGACGACATCGTATTTCTGCAGGTCCTCCAGTTTGTCCGGGAAGGCGGTAATGTAATCAGGGCCATCTCCTTCCCCAAGTTGCGGGTGAAGGAGGAGGCAATCGACATCAACGCCGGGGTCCCGTGACAGGGCATTGCGGATGAAGCGGTATTCCCAGCGGGGGAGGGTTTCGATGACGAGTGCGCGGATCGATTCCGGTCGCCCTGCGATATTGAACCTGCGGCTGTTGTTTTTCTCGACGAGTTCTCCTTCGGCAAAGGGCAAAGAGAGCTCCAGGGTGGAACTGCCTTCCTTCTGCAGACGCCAGAGGATAGCGTCATAATAGGTGCTTCCCCGCGGGATGGTGATGTTCTTGGTTCGCTCTATCCCTGTCTGGTCACGGATGCGGACGATGGTACGCACATCGCGATCAAGGGAGGACTCGATAGTGAACGGTATCTGGACGTTCTCCCCAACAATTCCATAAGTGGGCGCCGTCACAGTCAGGAGATCCAGATCTGGCAGACGGGTGCGGGCACCTGTAACCACTGAGAAGAGGGGGATGTCCTTAAGGCGCATCTTCTGGGCGGCAGCGACCGGGGCGGGCTTGTCCCGCGCATTCCAATCCCCGTCTCCGATCATGATTACGGCCCGAAGGTCGGGGCGGGTATCCACCCGCTCGGCAAGGGCGGAGTAGATATCAGTTACGGCGAGGGCATTGATTTCAGGATCTTCAGTTTCCGGGACCTCGGAGAAGGACTCTACCGAAACACGATTTTTTCCGTCCTCTTCCAGAAGTTTCCAGAATTCGGTTTCCAGAATAGCATCGGACATTTCCTTGCGCGTCACGATTTCCTCGCCTGCACTCAATTCCTCGGGGAGTTGGGCATCAGCGGTTGCCATGGATCCTGATCCGTCGTGCAGGATGATGATTTCCGGTTGTTTGACAGGTTCGATGGTCCTGCGCCACTCGGGATTGAGCAGGAAAAATACGGTCACGGTTCCACAGAGCAGACGAAGGAACTCCAGAAGGCCGGTACGTCCAGGTCGGACGCTGCGCCGTAAGGCGGTCAGGCAGAGGACTAGGATAATGCACCAGGCTATTGCCCCCACGATAACGATGGGCAGAGGGGCGTTGAAGTGGAGATTTCCGATATTGAAACTCACGTCAGGAGCTTGGCTGGGGTGAGGGGGTGGTTCCGTTTGCGGGTCGACGGGGCTGAAGGCAGAGGAGGGCTTCCAGGATCAGAAAGACCAGCATTGCGATGAGGAAGGCCCTCCATACCGGTCGAGAAAGGCTGCTATCGCCGGAGGCGTCCTGTTCTTCAAGAAGACTGAAGCCGGTATCGGCAAGGGCGGCATCAAGGTCGACACCGGTAAGAGTTTCGGGGGAGTCCTCGGCAGGGGGCCGGTTGACTGCAATGACGCGTTCTCCAAGGCGATAGACCCCGGCCTCAAAATCTGAATTGCCGGGGTCGTCGCCATCAAGATAGGAATCGATGCGACTGCGTATTTCATCACCCACCGGCAGGGAGGACTCTGCTCCGGCAGCAGCAAATAAACTGGCTCCCAGTCTCTGGTTGCCGTCATCCAGACTGCGTTGAAGGGTTACCAGATGAAGTGCGGTCTGCTCAAGGTTGGACCATGTATAACTGGGCAGGGTGGAAAGGAAGAGAACTTGTCCTGCCTCGATCACACGGCGGGCAAGGAGTGTTTCGTTGTCTCTCCAGGTTGCAAGAGGAGTGTAATCTCCCACGATGCCGCGACGCTTGATGGCTCGCACCCGGTCCATTGGCAGTGGGGAGCCATCCGCGGCATCACGGAAGGCCCCGTCGCCTCGTTCCCAGTCGTTGACGATGAAGAATTTTTCTTCAGGAGCTTCCATGATGGAGTCCCAGGAGAGTCCGCCAAAAGAGGTCTGCGAGTCTTCGGAGGGGGGAAGGAAAAGGGCAACTCCGCCTTTCCTCACGTAATCGAAAAGCTGGTTGGAGACCGGCGGTTCCGGGATGGGGGCTTTCCATACGATAAGGGAAGCGGATTCATAGTTTACCTGATGAGCGAGATTCGGATTGCGGACGATAACCTGCTGGTTCGCGAAACCGGGGGCGAGAGCCGTGGTCAAAGCCTTGAGGGTCTCTTCGTCGGTGGAGTTTTCGACTATGAGGTAGGACTGAACAGGAGCTTCCTTCCCGTAGGCGTAGTAGGAGACATTGTTGCGTTTATTTGCGTTGTCTGTAATGGAAACCCATCCGTATCCCTGACCTTTGGAACCCTCGAGTGGCAGACGTTTTCGGAAGCGTTGGCTCTGACCATTGAAGGCCACCTCGCTGCCCGAACGAGCTCCCATGTGATCGATATTGACCGTGACATTAATGGGCCCTGTGTCCTCCTCGCGATTTATTTCAAGATCTAGGACCAGCTCCTCCGACTCCCGGCGGGCGGAAAGTACCCGGATGGAAAAGTCATTCCGTTCGCGGCCATTGAGAGCCAGGATGCGCAACTGGGCTTGGAACCCCTCTTCACTCAGGGTGGCACGAAAGGCCTCCCAGCGATCATCTTCCGGCGCCCAGTTCTCCTTCTGAAGATCGGAGGCAACCCAGATCTCGGTGCGGCCCGGTTTGGCCTCCTTTATGTAGTCCAGGGCGCTGATGAGCATTCCCGGGATGTCTGCAGCCGAGTCAGTTGGTGCGGTGAAGGAAAGCTCCGGGAGCACTTCGGGGGATGGGACTTCCTGAGCCTTGGCGGTGGCGCTGTCGATGAGGACCAGACGAGCACCATCCAGTTCCCCCATCGCTTGGGCGACCCGGGTGAGCACGCTTCTGCGCTTGGTGACCTGGATGTCCTTTTCCGACCGTTCCATGCTGGCGGATCGATCGAGAATCAGGATCACGGTTTCGACCCTGCCCCCTCCCCAGCCCAGAAATCCGCCTGCAAGAGGGCGGGCAATTGCAAGAACGAGGGCCGCAACTGCGAGACAACGCATCAGGAGGATGAGGAAATGCTTCAGGCGCTTCTTTCCCCGGGATTCCTTGGTAGCCTTGAGGAGAAACTGCATGGCTCCCCATTCCACGGTGCGAAACCGCCGGCGGTTCAAGAGATGGATGATAACCGGAATAGAGACTGCAAACAGCCCCCAGAGCATTGCCTGTTGGAGGAAGGTCATCTTGTCTCTGGTGAGCTGCTCGCCTGATGCCCCCGTCCCGGGGCGGTGAAGGTTATCATTCGGCCTTCCTGAATCGGTTTATTGCTGGCCGCGTTCATCGTTTTCCTTTCTTCGGCAGGCGGTTGGTGAGGAAATCGCGAAGGATCGCCTCGTAGTCCTGATCCGAGGTGACGAGGTTGTAGTCAGCGTGGACATCATGACATCTGGCCTCTACCTCAATGAGGAATTCCTGAATGGCGGTGGTATATTCGTCAGCGATCAGGTTGGGTTCCGCTACGATGGTGGTACTGTCCTCAAGATCGACGAAACGATAGGGGCGGGTGAAATCGAAGTTTATTTCCTGCGGATCCATCAGGTGGAATACCGCTACGTCATGCTTTCGGTATCGGAGGTGTTGAAGAGCATCACCAAAGGCATCCGGATCGCAGAAGAGATCAGAAAGGATGAAGATCAAGGCTCGTTGCCCGACTTTCTCTGCCACGGTATGGAGGGCATCCACGAGGCCGGTCTGGCCTTTCGGTTCCAGTTCACCAAGAACCTCGAAAAAGTTCTGCAAATGCGCCGGGCGCCTGCTGGGAGGCAGTTCGAGGTGCAGAGTATCATCGCAGCATGATAGTCCGGCTGAATCACCCTGATTGACCAGAAGGTAGGCCATGGTGGCGGCGAATTTCCGGGCAAACTGGATCTTGGAATCGAATTCTCCGGAGGCGTATTTCATCGATCCACTGCAATCGACGACGAAGTAGGCACGGAGATTGGTGTCTGCCTCAAACTCCTTGATATAGTGGCGATCGCTACGTGCGTAGGCCTTCCAATCAAGTCGTCGGGTGTCGTCACCTGGTACGTATTTGCGGTATTCTGCGAACTCGACTGAAGACCCGCGGTGAGGCGAGCGATGCTTGCCCACCACATTTCCAATCATGGCCAGACGAGCCTCGACCGGCAGAGCCCCGAGGCGGGAAAGGACATCGGAATCGAGGAAGTCGTATTTCACGACCCTTGGAGGTGCTCAAAATTATTTCTCATCGTGGAGAATGTCTCCGGACCCTGTTTTCATTCCGGGTCGGGGTGACTCCTAATCTTCCCGCATCTCTTCTACCAGGCGCTCAACAACCTTCTTGGAAGTCATCCCCTGGGATTCGGCAGCGAAGTTCGTGATCACTCGGTGGCTAAGAACGGGAACGGCGACAGCCTCGATATCCTCGAGGGAGGCCATGTAGTTGCCGCGAAGGGCAGCACGCCCCTTGGCTCCGAGAACGAGATACTGAACAGCGCGGGGTCCTGCTCCCCATCCCACGTATTCCTTGATCCATGAAGGGGCATCATCGGAAGCCGGGCGGGTTTTACGCACGATTTCGACCGCATAGTCATAAATGTGATCGGGAACGGGCATGCGGCGGACAAGTCTCTGGAAGTCGAGGACCTGCTCGCCAGTGATCAGGGCATTGAGAGGCTCTCGGTCAACTCCGGTCGTTTCGCGGGCGATTCGGCGCTCTTCATCCTCGGAGGGATAGTCAACCTCAATGAGGAACATGAAGCGGTCGAGCTGTGCTTCCGGGAGAGGATAGGTTCCCTCCTGCTCAATTGGGTTCTGAGTTGCCAGAACGAAAAACGGCTTGTCCAGATCATAGGTGTGCCCGAGGGCAGTTACCTTGTTTTCCTGCATTGCCTCGAGGAGGGCGGACTGCGTCTTGGCCGGGGCCCGGTTGATTTCGTCGGCGAGGAGCAGATTTGCGAAGACAGGCCCCTTGATATATTCGAACTCCCGCTTTCCAGTGACCGAACTCTCCTGAATTATATCGGTGCCCGTGATATCTGCAGGCATAAGGTCAGGGGTGAACTGGATCCGGCTGAAGGAGAGATGCATGCATTCGCCAACGCTTGAAATCAGGAGAGTCTTGGCGAGGCCGGGTACTCCCATCAGGAGGGCATGGCCGCGTGAGAAAAGGCATACCGCCAGTTGTTCCACCACTTCATCCTGCCCGATGATCACCTTACCCAGTTCTTCCCTGAGCGACTGATAGACCTTGCCAAGCTCATCGATTGCGGCGACGTCATCGGGCGGGAGAGTGGTCTCGGTAACCGGGGCTTCTGAGGCAGGATTATCGGGATCGGAAGCGTCAGCACTGGGAGGTGGATCCAAGGGATCAGGCGAATCTGCGGGGGCGGAGTCCATGGGGTAGGCAAATATGGTGTATCAGTTGAGCGACGCTATCGGCCCCGGTTGTTTTGTCTAGCGGGGATTACGTCCGCTGTATCCGCGGAAATCGGGCCAGCAGGGAGGAGAATACACGCTCTTCCGGGGCCGTGAGGGAGGACAAGAGACGGCTAGAAGGCCTCGGCAGGGGATCCGGGAGGCTGAATCCCCTTAAAAGGGAGGATTTCCGCTTGCCAGCAAGGGCAACTCTGCTAAATAGCTCGCCCCTTTCGCGTCAGGAACTCCCAGACGCGTTCACAACGCCTCTACGCTACATGGCACGTATTTTTGGAATCGAGATCCCCAACGAGAAGCGCATCGAAGCTTCTCTCTGCTACATTTATGGAGTTGGGCCATCTACCGCCCTCAGAATTCTTGAGCAGGCCGGGGTTAATAACGACCTGCGTACTGGAGAACTCTCGGAAGACCAGCTGGTGAAGATTGCACAGGTGATCCAGAGCCAGGCTATTGCGATCGAGGGTGATCTTCGCCGGGAAAAGCAGGCTGCTCTCAAGCGGTTGACATCCATCAACTGCTACCGTGGCCAACGCCACAAGAGGGGACTTCCGGTCCGCGGGCAACGTACCAGGACCAATTCCCGGACCAGAAAAGGGCGCAAGAAGACAGTGAGCGTCAAAAAATAGTGACGGTTGCCTTTAATTGAAGAGGAAAGATTTGCCCCAACCCTATCATGGCCGAGGAAGACAACAATAACCCGGAAACACCGGAAACTGATCCAGCAGAAGAAAATTCTGCAGCTGCAGAGGAGAGTGCTCCAGCAGAGGAGAGTTCCGCAGAAGAATCCGCACCAGTTGAAGCTGCGGAAGACAAGGCGGATGCCAGCGAAAAGGAGCCAGCCTCGGAGGGTGGAGACTCCACCGATGGGGCAGGAGAGGAAGGGCTCGAGGGTGATAAGAAGAAGGAGGAGAAAAAGGATATCTTTGCCGAAATCATGGGTGAAGAGGCCGCCGACGCGGTCAAGATTCACAAGGCGAAGTCGAGCAAGAATGTTACCAAGGGGATTGTCCACATCTCGGCTACCTTCAACAACACAATGGTGACGATCACGGACGCGACCGGAAATACGATCGGATGGTCGAGTGCTGGCAAGATGGGCTTCAAGGGATCCCGAAAGAGTACGGCTTACGCGGCCCAGGTGGTTTCGCAGGATGCCTGCCGCCAGGCCATGGGTCATGGCTTGAAGGAGGCTGAGGTTCGGGTCAAGGGACCTGGAGCGGGGCGCGAATCAGCGGTGCGTGCGGTGCAGGCGATCGGGATTGATGTTTCGGCAATCAACGATGTAACCCCTATTCCCCACAACGGATGTCGTCCGAAGAAGGCACGCCGGGTGTGACGGAAACAGGCACCAAATAATAAATTCCTTATCTTATGGCACGTTATACCGGTCCCAAGGACAGAATCAGTCGCCGCTTTCTGGTGCCGCTCTTTGGTTCTTCCCGCGCTCTTGAGCGCCGCAATTATCCCCCCGGACAGCACGGTCTCCGTGCCGGTCGGCGAAAGAAGTCCGATTATGCGATCGCGCTCGGAGAAAAGCAGAAGCTCAAGTTCCAGTATGGTGTCCTTGAGAAGCAGTTCAGGCGTTGCTACGAGCAGGCTGCCCGTCGCAGGGGTGTAACTGGTGACATCATGCTGCAGCTTCTGGAGACCCGTCTCGACAATGTCTGCTTTCGCCTTGGTTTCGGTAATACCCGTCAGGCTGCCCGCCAGCTGGTTGGCCATGGGCATGTGCTGGTTAATGGGCGCAAGCTGGATGTCCCGAGTTATCAATGTAAGCCGGGCGACAAGATAAAGGTTGGAGGCAAGCCTTCCTCGCAGCAGCTGGGTCTTCGCATGATGGACCTGACCCAGGCGGTTCCTCTCAAGGAATGGCTCACCCTGGATCGTGAGACTATGGAGGGCGTCGTCGCGCGCCTCCCCGAAGTCGAGGACATCGATCCCCTGGTCAACGTCCAACTCATCGTCGAACTTTACTCCCGTTAACGAACGAGCAGGTTGGCAACTCTCCCGGAGAATCTGGAAGGCCTCGCAACACTGCGAGGCCTTTTTTGCTTTCGGTCGGGAGTGGGGCAGATTTCCGGCAAGAGACTCAGTTGCTGTTCCTTTCTACTGCATGATTTCGGGGGATCACTTCAACTTGCAACTTGAATCCTGAAGAAGGAAACTAAAGAAAATGGCAGACGATAAAGAGCGCAAGACTCTCGAGGAACGGAACCAGATGAGTGATCTGGAGCGCCTCCGTCACTCGTGTGCACATGTGATGGCGACCGCGATCGCCAGGCTCTGGCCGGACGCTCAGTTCTCGGCCGGGCCACCGGTGGAAGGGGGGTTTTACTATGATGTTGACCTCGAGCATCGCATTTCACCTGACGATTTTCCGGTCATTGAGGCGGAGATGAAGAAAGTGGTGAAGGCGAACGAGGTTTTCGAGAGGGAGGTGATAAGCCGCGAACAGGCCATGGAGATGGCGCAGAAGGGCCGGTTGGCAGCTTTGGAAGAGAGGAATGCGCCCTCGGTCTTCAAGATTGATCTCCTGGAGGAAATCCCGGATGGGGAGGAAATTTCCATTTTTAAGAATGGAGACTTCTGGGACCTGTGTGCCGGTCCGCATGTCGGACGAACAGGGAATTGCAAGGCGTTCAAGTTAATGAGCGTAGCCAGCGCTTTCTACAAGGGGGACGCCAGCAAACCCCAGTTGCAACGGATCTATGGGACCTGTTTCAAGAACAAGACCCTCCTGACAGAGCATCTGGAGAGACTGGAGGAAGCCAAAAAACGTGATCACCGGCGTCTGGGGAGGGAGCTTGGCCTCTTCCATTTTGATGAGATGGTCGGCCAGGGTTTGCCGCTGTGGAAGCCAAAGGGATCCATTATCCGTCGACAGTTGCAGGACTTTATTGCGGGGGAACTCGACAAGCAGGGTTATCATCAGGTTTTCACCCCGCATATCGGGAAGCTGGATCTCTACCGGACCAGTGGACACTTTCCCTACTACGAGGAAAGCCAGTATCCACCGTTTGCGGAGCGTGAGGCCCTGAGGAAACTTACGGAAGATGATAGCAGTTGTGGTGATCTGATGAATGCCCTGCGGCAGGGAACAGTGGAGGGCTTCATGCTTAAGCCGATGAACTGTCCTCATCATATTAAGATTTATTCGAGCGACCACCATTCCTACCGTGACCTCCCGGTGCGTTTGGCTGAATTCGGAACAGTCTACCGGTGGGAGCAATCGGGAGAGCTTGGAGGGTTGACGCGGGTGCGAAGCTTTACTCAGGATGATGCCCACATCTTCTGCACGTCGGAGCAGCTGGGCGAGGAAATCCAGGGATGCCTTGGTCTGGTGAAGACAGTTCTTTCGACCTTGGGGATGAACGAATATGCGGTGCGCCTTTCGTTGCGTGACCCAGATTCCTCCAAATATGTCGGAGATCCAGTAAACTGGGACAAGGCAGAGAAGGCGTTGCGTGATGCGGTTCAGACTCTGGGTGTCGATTATACCGAAGAGCCCGGGGAGGCGGCTTTCTATGGCCCCAAGATCGATTTTGTGGTCAAGGACGTGATTGGTCGTGAGTGGCAACTTGGAACGGTGCAGGTTGACTACAATCTGCCAGAACGATTTGATCTGAATTACGTGGGTGCGGATAATAAGCCTCACCGTCCAGTCATGATTCATCGAGCTCCGTTTGGGTCATTGGAGCGTTTTGTCGGACTTCTCATCGAGCATTTCGAAGGGAAGTTTCCGGTCTGGCTTGCTCCCGAGCAGGTGCGGGTGCTTGCGATTTCCGAGAAGCACAATGCCTATGCGAGGGAAGTTACATCCATGCTCGCGGAAGCCGGAGTGAGGGCTGCCAGCGATCTTACCGATGACAAGATTGGGGCCAAGATTCGCCTTGCGAGGCTCGACCGGATACCCTATATGCTCGTAACTGGCGCGCGTGAAGAGGAGTCACGAAGTGTAAGCGTGCGTCACCGGGATCGTGAAGATCTCGGAGCCATGACTCTCAATGATTTTGTCGGCCAAGTATGCGAAGAGATTCGAACCCGCTCGCTCTGAGCGGGGCTGAGACATGATGCAGCGATTCGTTGATCTCGGCCCTGGCATGACGCGTGGAACACCTTTGTGTTCCCGTCCGCGGATGGATTCCGCACCCTGAACAACCCTGAAGAAGAGCCATTCCTAAGAAAAAGAAGAAGAGATTTCGTCCGCGTCGGGACATGACGCGGGTCAATGAGCGGATCAGGGCCCCACGGGTCAGGGTCGTATCCGGTAAGGGGGAACAACTCGGGGTCATGGATACCCGGGAGGCGGTCCAGAGGGCCAAGGCGATCGGGTTGGACCTGGTTGAAGTGGCGTCTAATGCCGATCCCCCGGTCTGTCGTGTGGTGGACTACGGAAAGTGGAAGTATGAGCAGTCCAAGCTGAAGAAGACAAGTAGCAGCAAGTCGGTTACGCGCCTGAAGGAGGTGAAGTTCCGGGTGAGAACAGAACAGCACGATTACAATATCAAGCTGGGAAGAATCGAGTCCTTCCTTGAAGAGGGACACAAGATACGCGTGCAGTTGCAGTTTCGCGGACGGGAGAATGCCCACCGGGAGCTTGGCTTCGAGAAGATGGAGCGAATCAAGGATGACCTCAAGACCATGGGTAATGTCGACCAGGAGCCCAAGTTGGTGGGGAGGAATGTAGTCATGGTGCTTTCACCCCTGCCGGAGGGAAAGAGGGTTCGCAAGTTCAAGCTTAGCCATGGGGACCTGATTGAGGAAGATGACTTCGAGGAAGACGAGGAGCTTGAGGGGGAGGAAGATAACACTCCCGATGAAGAAGGGGACGAAGCAGCAGAAAAAACAGAGGAGGATTCGAGCTAGGGGCGGTTGAGTTCCGGCTTCGAAGAATGGACGGCTGTCTGGTCCTGTTTGATATCGATGGCACCCTGATTGATGCTGATGGGGCCGGACTTGAGGCGATTCGTCTCGCGGCACGCGATTTATACGGAAGCCGTGGAGTCTTGCCGGAACTTGACGTCCGGGGAGCTACCGATGCGGCATTGGCACGGGAGGTTCTTCCTGCATTCGGGGTGGACTGCACCGCTTCCCGCATCAAGGAATTGTATGATGCTTATCTCTTTCGCCTGCGCGAGCAATTGGATGAGCCCCGTCCACAGGCCATGGTTCTTCCCGGGGTGCGCAGATTGCTGGATCTCCTGACTGAAGGAGGAGCTGTCCTTGGGTTGCTGACGGGGAACCTGGAGGCCGGAGCATGGCTCAAGCTGCAGCGCTTCGGGGTGGATCATTATTTCTCGTTTGGGGCATTTGGCGACGAACATGCTGAGAGAAACAAACTTGGACCAGAGGCGCTGGCCCGTGCTGAGGAAGTTCAGAACCACAGCTTTTCTCCCTCGAGGACTGTGATAGTAGGTGATACGCCACGGGATGTTTCCTGTGGACAGGCGATTGGCGCTTTGACCATTGCGGTGGCTACGGGGAGCTTTTCGCTCGAGCAGCTATCTGCTTGTAACCCAACCTTGGCGGTGCGCTCTCTTGAGGATTCGTCTAGGATCGTGGGGCTCTTGAAGAACTGCTCTGAAGGGAGAGATGAGGCTTGCACGGGCAGCAAATCTCCCGCCTGATGCGGAAAGGGGAGGATCTGCATGTCACAGCAACTGTATAATCTCCTTTCGGGGGAATGGCCGCTGGTAGCCGAGAGCCGGGAGAGAGACAGGGTCTCTCCCGGGGAAATGGATGAGTTGTGGTCTGTCGGGTGGCGCCATTTTGGGACCGATTTTTTCCGGGCAAGCCTGATGAGCGACGGGATGTGCCTCAAAAGGCAAATCGCCCTGAGGATAGAAGTGGATCAGTTCAGCCAGTCTCGGAGTCAGCGGAGAACCTACCGGAAAAATGCCGATCTGGAGCTCAGCTTTGACGGGGCCGAGCCAGGGCAGGCCGAGAGCCGTCTCTTTGATCTCCATAAGATGCGTTTCGTGGGTAATGTCCCGGATGGTCTCTCAGATTTTCTCGGGGCTCGCCCCAATGGGTCACCCTGCGAATGTCTGCAACTCAGCGTCCATCTTGATCAACGGTTGATTGCGGCCAGTTTTATCGCTCTCGGGGAACGGGCCTGCTCAAGTATTTATGCGGTGTTTGATCCGGAATTCTCGTGCCGCCGTCTCGGGATATTCACGATGCTGGCTGAGTTGGAATTCGCGAAGAGTCAGGGCCTTCAGTTTTATTACAGCGGCTACGCGACCGTTGAGAAGAGCTGCTATGATTATAAAAAGGAATTCAAGGCCCTGCAGTATTACGACTGGGAAGGCTGCTGGTTGCCGGTAGCGCAGTTGCATGCCTGAGTTGCATTCTCAAATGATTCCCATAACCTTTTCCCTGCCCCATGAGCCCGATTGAACGACGGACATTATTGCGAGGTTCGGCCCTGACGGGGTTCTCGCTCTTCCTGCCCCGGCAGGTGCGTGCGGAAAGGCCCCCGAGATCGATCAAGACGATTTCCCTTTTCCATACTACCGACCTGCATGGACATATTCTTCCGACCCAGAGCTACAGGGGAATTGCGAATGTGGGGGGATTGGCCCGCTGTGCAGCGCAGATCCGGGAGTGGCGCAGGACCAACCCGCACTCCCTGCTGATTGACATGGGGGATGTGTATCAGGGTACCGCAGTAGGCTGGATCACCCGGGGCCGCCTCATGATCGACCTTTTCAACAAGTTACAATATGATGCATGGGTCCTCGGGAATCATGAATTCGACTGGGGGCCGGAGGTTGTTCTTGATGCGGTAACGCGTTCTACGATGCCGGTGCTGACGGGAAACCTTGAACTTGAAGGCAGACCAGCGGGTTCGCTGGAGGATCCGTCTCATCCCCTGGCCCGGATTGCCCCGCATCTGGTCAAGACCGTGGGAGGGTTTCGCATCGGCTTGATCGGATTGACTACTCCGGGGCTACCCTACTGGTTGCGTCCGGAATTGCTCAGAGGTTATGAGGTGACGGATCCAGTGAAGGTGTTGCGGACGAGCCTGAGGTATCTGAGGGAAGAGGCCAAGGTGGATGCGGTGGTCGTCTGCGGGCACATGGGGATCAAGGAAAGCGATGACTTTGCAAACCGGGTTCTGGCGCTTCTTGAAGAAGAGGAGGGGCCTGACGTCTACCTCGCCGGGCATACTCACCGGGACCAGCCGAGCACCTTTGTTAACGGCACACTCTACACCCAGTCGGATTACTTCGGGATCCACTGCGGGAGGGTCGACCTTTCGTTTGATGTCGAGAGTCGAAGGATCGTTGAGAAAAGGGCCTATACCGTGTTGATGGATGAGCGTATCAAGGAGGACCCGCTCGTGCTTGAGATTGCAGGAAATGATCTGGAAGACGCAAAAGGTTACCTTGCTGGCGAGATGGGCGAACTGGCAATTGAGTTGTCCAGCAGGCAGCCGGGCCCGGGAATGCCGAGTCCGTTGCAGACCCTGATTGCTTCCTCTGCGCTGCATGTGGCTTCGAAGCACGGGATCGAACCCGATGGTGTTTTTCACGGGACCTTTGGGAGTGGAACCCTCTCTGCGGGAAAGAAGACCATCGAGGAAGCGTGGGATGTTATCCCGTATGACAACCGGCTGGTTGTCCTGTATCTTACCCGGGAAGAGTTGACAGGTGTCATGAATGAATCCCTGCTCGGTGGGACGGATCGGGCGCTCTTTGGATTCGAGGTGGAAGTAGCCGGGGCTGAAGCGGCCAAGGGAGAAACGAGGAAGACCAGGTTTGTAAAAAGTCTCAAGGCCCTGCGCAATGACGGCCCTCACACGGAGGGGCATCGTTACTGTATTGTATTCAACTCCTACGATGTGCAATCCGGGGGCAAGAGGCTTATGCGGTTGCGGGCCCTGGCGGAGAGGCCGGAGTGCAGGGCTGCTCTTCTTCCACCCAACAGCCGCCAGGCCCTGATCGACTTCTTTGCCGATATGGGCACCGTGAATGCAGACCACCTGGCCCAGCGTCCGGCCAAGGCTGCCTCGGGAGAGTGATACGTTCCCTGAAAATCAGAGGTTGTCCGCCGCTGACCGGAGGAGGCTCACCGTGGTTTCCCAGTCGATGCACTGGTCGGTAATGGATTGACCGTAGGTGAGGTTCTCGAGGGACTGAGGAAATTTCTGGTTTCCGGCGATCAGATTACTTTCGAGCATGGCTCCGACGATTCCGCTGTTTCCAGTGGCCCGTTGCCGGATAATTTCCTCAAAAACTCCAGGCATTTTCTTGTAATCCTTTGCGCAGTTGGCGTGGGACGCATCGATCATCACGGTGGCAGGAAATCCAGCTTCCTCGATCTGGGTGAGTGCCGCCCGGACGCTGTCCTCGTCATGATTAGGCCCATTCTCTCCTCCTCTCAGGATGACATGGCAGTCAGGGTTTCCGGAAGTGGATACTGCGGAGGCAACCCCCTGCTCGGAAACCCCGAGAAAGGTCTGCGGTTTGGTGGCTGCCCCAATCGCATTGATTGCAGCCTTGAGGTCGCCGCTGATTGTATTCTTGAACCCGATGGGCATGGAGAGTCCCGAGGCCATCTGCCGGTGAGTCTGGCTCTCACTGGTTCTAGCTCCGATGGCGGACCAGCTGATGAAGTCAGCGATATATTGCGGGGTGATGGGGTCGAGCAGTTCGGTGGCGGTTGGGATTCCACGGTCGATCACCTGATGGAGGAACTCCCGTGCAACCATCAGGCCGCGCGGGATATTGTCGGTCCCATCGAGTTCGGGATCCATGATCAGGCCCTTCCAACCTACCGTGGTACGGGGCTTTTCAAAGTAGACCCGCATGACGAGATAGATCTTGTCCTGTAGTTCAGAAGCCAGAGTGCGAAAGCGCTCGGCATATTCCAAGCCAGCACTAGTGTCATGGATTGAACAGGGGCCTGCGACCACGAGAAAGCGCTTATCATCTCCACTCAGGATATTCCGGATTGTAGCGCGGCTCTTTGCGACAAAGGCGGCCTCATCCGCATCCCGCCTGATCTCGGAAAGAACAAAGGCCGGAGCAGGGAGAGGAACGTTCCGGACAACGTGAAGATCGGAGACTTGTGGGGTGGTATTCATGGAATGTTACTGGAGTTCACACAGTGGATCGCAGTTGGATGCAAATAAGAAAGAGAGGATAATACAGGTTTCCGGCAAAAGCCTTCGAGGAACTTGCGAAGAGGATGCCGGGGAGGAGAAGAACATCAGGAAGGGGCTGAATCAATGAGTCTGCGCAGGAGCGGGAGCACTTTTCCCTTCCGTGCCCGGGGAGGCCTTCTACTCTTTGCGCATGCCAACAAAATCCGAAACGCTTCTCAAGCGGTTCACCGAAGCTCATGGGCCCTCGGGATTCGAGGGTGAGGTCCGAGAGATATTCGTGGCCGAACTGGAGGGAATGGGCCGGTTCTCAACCGATCGGACCGGTTCGGTGGTATGCGATATGGAAGGAAAAGGGCCCCGGGTGATGCTGGAGGCCCATATGGATGAGGTTGGTTTCCGGGTTCAGTCCATCAGCGCATCAGGATTTCTAAGGATCATAGCGTTAGGAGGCTGGTGGCCCCACGTGGTCCTCGCACAGCAGTTGGTTGTCAGAACCAGGACGGGGAAGAAAATCGTGGGGGTGGTGGGCTCCAAGCCTCCGCACTTCCTGCCCGAAGCCGAGAGAGGCAGAGTGATGCCTCTCGACAGCATGTTTGTGGATATCGGGGCAACCTCGCGTGACGAGGTGCTGCAGATGGGCATTCAGCTGGGCGACCCCGTTGCACCCCGCACGTCTTTTGAGCCGATGGCCCGGAAGGGCCGTTATCTTGCCAAGGCTTTTGATAACCGGGTAGGAATGGCTGCCGTGGTGGAGGCAGGGCAGAAACTGGCGAGACTCAAGAGAAGTAATCATCTCTTGCTTGCGGGGAGCGTTCAGGAAGAACTTGGATTACGGGGAGCCCGGACCCTGGCTCGCCATGCGAGGCCTGATGTTGCGGTTATCCTTGAGGGGACCCCGGCGGATGATACTCCCGGGTTCCAGCAGGATGAATCACAGGCTGTGGTTGGAGAGGGAGTGCAGGTTCGGATGCATGATCCAAGTGCGATCATGAATCCGGGGCTTGCGCAGCTCGCTCTGGAGACGGCAGAAAAGGAGAAGATTCCCTGTCAGCTCGCAGTCCGGCGCGGCGGGGGAACAGATGCAGGTGAGATGCATCTCTCCGGTGAGGGGGTTCCTTCCATAGTGCTGGGAGTGCCGGCACGCTATATTCATTCGCACAACAGCATCATCGACCTGTCAGATTACCGGGCCATGGTTGACTTGAGTGTTGCTCTCATCAAGCAGTTGACCGTTCGCCGGGTTGCCAAGCTGGTGGAGTATCTGTAGATCGGGTCGGGAAACCCCAACAGTGGCCATGTTCACCAATTAGCAATGAGTTTTATCACGGGTATTTGCGTGCTGGGGGCCTGGGTCCACAACCTCAAGCCGGAGCTCATTGAGCTCTCGGATACCTTTGCGCTGCGTTGGTATGGACTGGCTTACCTCGCAGGGTTCATTGCGGGCTATCTGGGACTGAAGTGGTTGGCACGAAAGAAGCTCTGGGTGGTGCAGCCTGATAAGGTTGCTGACTTTATTGCCTGCGCAGCACTTTTCGGGGTCTTTCTGGGGGGGCGACTTGGCTACGTCCTGTTTTACATGATTCCCGAGAGCGGGATTGGGTATGTGGTGGAAAATCCCGTGGTGATCGTCCAGGTCTGGAAAGGGGGCATGTCGAGTCATGGCGGTATTCTTGGTCTTACCGTATTCACCTATTTCTATGCACGCCGATCAGGTTGCTCATGGACCGGAGTAGGAGATGGCCTGGTGATTTTTTCTCCCCTGGGGATTTTCTTCGGGCGGATTGCCAATTTCATTAATGGAGAGCTCTACGGAAGGGTGACCAATGCGGCAGTCGGGATGAAATTTCCGAAGGAACTGTTGGAGAGAGAAGAGGAATTTCACTCAGCCATGAGAGATGCGGTGGAGGCGGATCCGGAGCGCCTGGACGCCCTGTGGGATAGCTATCTCGCCAGTCCCGCGAATAGTCAGGGACGCCTTCTGGAAGGAGTAATGGAAGCGGGCAGGGAAAATCCGGCAATTATTGATGCCGTTGCGGGTTACGTCCAGGCACGTCATCCCTCACAGCTTTACCAGGCCTTGTTGGAGGGGTTGGCTCTCTTTGCCATCCTGCTGGTCCTGCGCCTGAGGTTTCGGGCCCTTGGGCATGGTGTTATTACCGGGACGTTCTTTATTCTTTACGCGACTTTTCGGATTATAGCGGAAGGATTCCGTGAACCGGACTCGGCCTGGGTAATCGAAGATCTCCTGACCAAGGGTCAGTTTTACTCGATTTTCATGTATGGAATCGGGGCGGCCTTTGTGGCAGCTGGCCTGAAGGGCAGGACGGGATCGTTGGATCACCCCGTGGGAAGTTGAAGGCAAAGCCAGGGGGGAACTTCCCGGGTATTATCTGGGGATCTTGAGGGTCTGCCCGATCCGAATGAGGGTCCCGGTGATTCCGTTGGCCCTTTGAATGGCACCGACGGAAGTGCCATAGCGGCGGCCGAGAGAATAAAGGGTGTCGCCCTTGACCACGGTATGTCGGGCCGCCGGTTTGGGAGCGGGCAGGGGCGCGGGTTTGGCGGGCGCAGGCTTGGCGGGAGCGGGCGCAGGCTTGGTGGGTGCGGGTTTTGGAGGAACTTTGGCGATCAAGGGTGGAACACGTTTTACGGGGGCCTGTTCCCTTGAATTCAGGGGAGATGGATCTTTCCGGGCAATCGTTCTGTTGACCGATCCCGGAGGAATTGGTTTGCGGTTCCAGTTATGTTGCCGGGCTGGCTTGTCGGCCCAGGCCTCCACGTAATTGCCATTCTGGTCAAATGGGCCGTATCCAGGGTTATAGGAAGCGCTGGAGGGCATGTCCTGAACAACCTTTTTTGTCCTGCTGCAGGCAACCAGTGGGATTGTAATTACCAAGGCTACTGAAAGGAGCCCCAGAGGGCTGAAGGGGCGAAAGAAGGAGTTCATCAGAGGGGATTAGCGGGAAATTGAGGGGGTGTTGCGTCGGGACGGGGACGAATCCCGAAGAATTTTCGTATATACGACCGCCGGGGGCATCACCTTTTAACGTGACGACCAATGGATTCAAGAGGATAGGAAAACTTGAGAGATCTGACACGGATGATCGGTTTTCAGCCGGAAGGAGGAATGAGGATCACGTAACTTTCTTGTCCTCAGTATTTTCGGTGCGGTAACCCCCGGGAAGCTGAAAGGCCAAGGTTGCGCGGATCGATTCGGGGTGGACCAAGGGGCGTTGTCTTTTCCAGAAATAGACTGTGACAGAATCGTCAAAACAGCTGAGTGGAAATTTTTCCTGATTACCCTGATGATAGACGCTGAGGAGTTACTCTGCGCCAACCGGAGGTCCTCACCAAAAGCACCATGAGACCAATCACTTCAGAGATTGAATATACGATCAGCCCTGTTCCTCCCGATAGCTGTTGGAATGATACGCACGGTTTGAGCCCTGTCGGTTAACTGACAGGGAACCGCGGAAAGCTGGTGGACCTTGTCCAGGGTGATCAAGCGCCCTAGGGCTGGAGGTTTTTTTGGCTGACTCGATAATTCATAAGGCATTGTCATGATCGTATTGCGACGGGTAATTCCCGTCTTAAGGTGCGTAATTCCCGTCTTGCCGGCACCTCGTGGGATATTGGTTTTCTCCATGGGGTTAATGGTGTTGGGGCTAAGCATGTGCTCTGAATCCAGCAAAGTGGAGGGCGCAAGACCGGGTTCCCCGGAAGAAGCCCCGGCTCAGACTGCCGGACACAAGAGGATGGTGGAATTACTGTCCCGGATTGGGAACGAGACTGAGGAGGGAAATCCGTTCACCGGGGTTGCGGAAGAAAATGTCTGGCGCGAGAAACTGGAATCCCTGCCGGACAGGCCGAGTGCGCGACGGCTGGAAGCAATCTTGCGACTTGCAGAGGCGGAAGCAACCCAGGGGAAGGAAAGAGCGGTCCTCGCCCGGTTGCAGGAAGCTTATGCCACCTATTCCCGCCTGAAACCGGCGATTCCCCAGAAGGCCCTCAATGACATTCGTTACCGTCTGGCCGTGGCCTGTCTTCGCCATGGAGAGACTCGTAATTGCTGTGCGCTCCTTAATGAGGACAGCTGTATCATGCCGATCCGGGGAGAGGGTATACATACAGATGAGGAGCCATCAAGAGATGCGATACGCTACCTGAATGAGATCCTTGGGACTTCCGGACTCTCCCGCACATTCCTGGCCCGTGTCCGCTGGTTGCTCAACCTCGCGCATATGACGATTAACGGTTACCCGTCCAGAGTTCCGGAAGAGCACCTGATTCCTCCTTCAGCATTTGAGTCCGACGAACCCTGGCCGAGATTCGTCAACATCGCCCCCCGCTTGGATCTCGATACCTTCAATTTGGCAGGTGGAGTGATCGTGGATGATTTTGACGGGGACAATCTGCTTGATATAGTGAGTTCTACTTTCGACCCAAGAGGTCCGATGCGCTATTTCCGGAACACTGGGAAAGGGCGGTTTCAGGAGAGATCCCGGCAGGCAGGCCTGTCGGGCCTGACTGGTGGCCTGAACATGGAGCAGGCCGATTATGACAATGATGGCGACCTCGATGTGCTGGTCCTGCGGGGGGCCTGGTTGCTGGAGGCGGGAAGGCACCCGAATTCCCTTTTGCGCAATGATGGAGCGGGAGTCTTTACTGATGTCACGTTTGCCTCGGGTCTTGCAGAGCCAGCGTATCCTACTCAGACGGCCGCATGGGCTGATTTCGATCATGATGGGGACTTGGATCTATACGTTGGCAATGAGCCGTTTGGACGGGAGGTTCCCCCCAATCAGCTCTTCCGGAATAATGGAGATGGGACCTTTACCGACATCGCCGGAAAGGCAGGAGTATTGAATGGGAGGTTCACGAAAGGCGTCACGTGGGGAGATTATGACAATGATGGTGATCCTGACCTCTATGTCGCGAATCTCATGGGCCCCAACCGGCTCTATAGAAATAATGGAGATGACACTTTCACTGATGTGGCTCCGGAACTGAAGGTAACGCGGCCCGTGGCAGCTTTTCCGACCTGGTTCTGGGATTATGACAACGATGGTAACCTCGACCTTTTCGTTGCCGCTAACCGGGGGCAGCCCGATTCCCTCTCGAGCCTGGTGGAAAGCTATCTGGGGCAACCCTGTGATGACGAGCTGCTCTGTCTTTACCGTGGGGATGGAAGGGGTGGGTTTTCAGAAGTCGCTGCTAAGGTGGGACTGGAAACCCTGGTGCTCCCCATGGGCTGCAATTTTGGAGATCTTGATCATGACGGGTTTCTTGATTTCTATCTGGGGACCGGCTATCCGGATTATGATGCGCTCATGCCGAACGTGATGTTCCGGAACCGGGGGGGGCAGGGCTTCTCGGATGTGACATGGGACGGCGGCTTTGGTCATCTCCAGAAGGGACATGGTATTGCCTTTGCTGACTTTGATCATGATGGTGATCAGGACATCTATGCCCAGATGGGTGGGGGTGCGGTGGGGGATAAGTTTTCAGATGCTCTCTTCGAGAACCCTGGTGGAGATAACAACTGGATTGCCATCCAGTTGGTTGGAACCCGCTCGAATCGCTGTGCCATCGGGGCCCGGATCCGATTGATTTTGAAGGAAAAAGGTCGGTCAGGGAATCGTTCGGTCTATCGTCACGTGAATAGTGGAGGTAGTTTTGGAGCCAACCCCCTGCGGCAGACCATGGGCATTGGACAGGCAGATGATATCGAGCAGATTGAGATATGGTGGCCAGCAAGCAGGACCACACAGCGGTTTCAGCAGGTTGCTGCCAACCAGATGATCCGCATTACCGAGGGAAGCGAATTGATAGAGACCGTGGAGTTGCCCCGCTTTCAGTTTCCGGCCGAGTGATACCCTCCCGGACGGGATGATTCTTCACGTTACCGGGATTCCACCCGGAGGCGGAGAAACTGAGGTTCATGGCCGGAAGGGGTGGGAGCTCGTGCCATGAGGACTTCTACCGGATTGCCGCTGTTGAACTGGTATTCGACCAGGGGGCCAGCGTCGCTCCAGGTAATGAGGTCCTTGGAAACCTCGGTCGTGACCCGGACGTCGTCTGCACCCTTGAGTCTGGGAAACTGAACCACAAGATAGTGATCGGTCTGCCCATTCACCTCAAGAGAGGTGATGGCGGGGGTGAAGACATTCCCGTCCGAGGGGTCTTTCGGGTTGCTGCCGATCGCATACTCCAGAAGAGCGCTCAGGCCATCGTGATCGAGATCGCTCTCGAGTTCGTCGGTGGTGAGCCCATGACTGCTGAGCCACCCTGCCAGAGAAACACGGTCCCCGGTTCCGGGGGTGCCGCCTGCCTCCCGGCTGGCTCTCCAGTTCCGGGGGTCCGAAAGACTACCGTCGGGGTGGGCGAGGGTAAGGGAATATCCATGCCCGTCTGCGGCCTCGGGCCAGGGAGCAGAATCTTCGTAGGAGAAACTCTGAATGACTGCGCCGGTCGCTCCATGGGTCATCGTCAGGGTTTCTCCTCCGTTGG
>MDTA01097510.1_pt1 | contig 22480 bp, 21 predicted proteins | sample 811151 | NCBI WGS metagenome assembly MDTA01 (sample SAMN05326648, study PRJNA326480) | marine metagenome | isolation source: seawater | place: Indian Ocean: South | collected 2010
CAAAAAAAAAATTTAATCTTTTTAATAAAGGTGAACATTATAGAGATTTTACATATATTAAAGATGTTAATTTAATATTTTATAAGTTGTTAAAAAAAAAATTAAAAGGGTACAATATTTTTAATGTTTGTAGTAACAACCCAATAAAAATTACAAAAATTATCGAAAAGATAAATTCATTCCTTGATAAAAAGAATATGAAAATAAATAAATTAGGACTTCAAAGAGCAGATGTTATCAAGACACATGGAGATAATAAAAGAATTAAAAAAACTTTAAAATTAAGGAACTTTACTTCAATTGATGATGGTATTTTAAGTTTAATTGATTGGTATAAATCAAAAATTTAACCTCAAGAAAAAATTTTTTTCATTAACCAAAATAATTAAAAAAATCTAAATATCTATCTTTTCTTAAAATATAATTACTAAAAAATCTATTTTTTAAGTCAGTATGATTTACCAAAGGAACAATTAAATCATAATTGTTAATTTTAGATATCTTTTGATATATCTTAAATTTTTGAGCAGAATCTTTATCTATAACTGAATCAAAAGCAAAAATTTTATTTTTGAACTTTTTTTTCAGTTTAAGATAAATTTGCAAAGCCAATGAATTTCTTAGGTCTGCAACATTAGCTTTATAGCTTACGCCCAAAATAAGTATTTTTTTAATTTTTTTAGAATTAATTTGGTTTTTTATCTCATCTTCAACATAATCACTTAATTGATCATTAACTAATCGTCCCGATAACATGAATTTGGCGTTGTAATTATTTTTTCTTGCTAAATGGTATAGGTAAAAAGGATCAACTGGTAAACAGTGTCCACCAACTAAACCTGGTGAAAAACTCAAAAAATTCCATTTAGTCTTTGCAAGTTTAATCACTTCAATAAAATCTAACTTAAGTTTTTTACAAACCATAAGAATTTCATTCATAAATGCAATATTTATATCTCTTTGAATATTTTCTATTACTTTTGACATTTCAGCATTTTCTACAGAATTTGATAAAATTATATTTTTTGTTATAGATTTATACACATCTAACACAGCTTTTTTTACCTTTAATGATTTACTATCAAAAGCAACAATTTTTTTAATTGTTTTAACAGTATTGATTTTATCTCCTGGATTAATTCTCTCTGGACTATATCCAAGGTGTATTTTCTTGTCTCCAAAAAATTTGATTTTTAATGAACGTGTTAATCCTGGAAAAACAGTCGACTCAAAAAAAATAATATCTTCATTATTTATAACTTTTTTTAATAAATTACATGCATTATATAAAGGTCTGAGATCAGGTTTTTTATTTTTAAAAACTGGTGTTGGAACAGAAATAATATAAAAGTTACATTTCTTTAATTCATTATAATCATTTGAATACTTAGATCTTTTTTTTAATTTTAATTCATGTTTTTTGAATTCTTTATTTCTATCTATATAATTATTTAATTCACGAATTCTCTCAGAATTTATATCAAAGCCAACTGTTTCAAATTTATTTTTAATACATAAAAAAATTGGTAAACCAACATAACCTAAACCAATTACACCAACATTAATTTTTTTTTTTTTTTTTTTTATTAATTAATTTTTTCATCAATTAGATTATTAATTTTTTTTCTTTTATAATATTAAATTACTTCAAGTTCAAAATTATCTAACTTATTATAATCATTTTTAATATAACTTCTAAAATACTCTTTTGCGTCATGTAAGGTTTCAACAATATTCTCCTCAAACATATAATTCTGCCATTGCCATGTATTAACAAAATTATTCTTATTAATATTTGTCATTGCCTTTTTAAATTTATCATCAATAAAATTTTCATTAATATATACGATTTCTCTTCCAAGCTGGGTTTGAAAATTATTTGTAGTTAAAAATGAAGCGTTTTCAAAATCACTCTCAAAATAAACGTAATGACCCCCTTTTCTTATATGATTTAAAGTTATTTTTGGCCAATTTTTATATTCTAAATTTCTAATATCTTTAATTTCAAGCAATTTGCCCTCAATTTGATATTCATTAATATTTCTTACAGCTTCTTCATATAATTGATTTATATCGTGCAAATTTTCTAACTTATATTTTTTAAATTTTATTGATCTTATGCCTGCTTTTCTATTAAATAATGCTTGATTAATTGAACTTTTTAAAGTTTTTTCTGTTGAATTATTGTTAATACTCATAATATGCAGATGGGCCCTGTCGAGACCTCCTACACAAGCACACATACCATGTTCGAAAATAGTAGACTTTCTTGAATAAGTCTTACTTATAAAATCTCTACAAATCTTAATTAAAAAATCTAACTCCTTTTTTATTTCATCATTAATTAGACCATATGATGGCAACAACTCTTTAGTAATTATAACTAAATAACCTTTGGTAAATGCTCCGTAGCCAGAAATCACAAATAAATTTTTTGTATGTGCAATTAATCTATTAAATTCATTTATTTCTTTAATTTTTTTATTTTTTGGAGTTTTTTTTAAAAATTCTTCCCAAGATAATTGATCTTTAATCATTTAACATACCGCTCAATTTAATCTATTTGCCACATAAACACCAACTTTATGAGCGTTTTTTGTTATTGCTTTAATAATAGTTAATCTTTTTGGATTAAAGTTTAAAGATAAAGTTCCCGGTAAAAAAATATTTTCTTTTAAATGAAAGTTATTGTTTGTTAAAAAACCTCTGTTGTTATAATTTTTGCTAATATTCTTAAGAGACTCGATATAATTTAAATTCGGGTTTGTATTTTCTAAAGAAGCGGGTCCAGAAACATTTACAATTATATCTGCTTTAATTTCTTTATTTCTTAATCCGTTAAGAAACAATTTTTTATTTTTCTCATTTATATTTATGACTCTATCATTAGTAAAAAATAATACTTTTTTCTTTTGTAACCTCTCTAAAGATTCAATTGTTCTTGGAAAAGTGTATCGAGTTATATTTCTAATTTGAGGAAAAATTGATTGATTATAAGCATTTTTTTCTTTTTGAGGTAACAAGTTATATAGTTTATCAAGTACTTTTTTTTTTAAAATTAATGTCCATACATCATATTTACTAAATTTTTTTCTTATCCCATTATTTATTTCTTTTTTTACATAAACAAAAATATCTTTTGCTAATATCTTTTTTTTTCTTATTTGCTTTTCAAAAATTTCAAGTTTTAACATTTTAAAATTTTTTGATAGTATAGCTTTTTCGAGCGTCATAGTGTTAGATGAGATGCAATTCAACTTTATAATTTTTTTATTTTTCATTATGAATTTCTCTAGTTCTGGTAAAGCTTCCAATAAACCAGCCTTATTACCAATAAATATTATTTTTAATTCATTTTTTTTTAAAAGATTTTTTTTAATTAATCTAATTAAATTATATGTTCCCCTTGATCCATAAAAGTCCTCAACATAATTTTCATTTGTAATTAATTTTTCTGAGGATATTTTCTTGGGTGGAATAATGCCCGTTCCTATAACCAAATGATCTGTTTGAATTTTTTTAATTTGTTGTTTTGTTTTTTTAAAGAAAACTTTATTTTCAATAATTTTATCTCTTAAGATGGGAGTATTTCTAGGCAAATGACAAATTTTCTTTTTTTTAAATTCAATTGATTTTAAGTTACTATTTAAAAAAACTACTGAAATATTTTTTTTTTTATTTATTCTTTTTAAAGATTTGATTATTTTTTCCTCTAAAAAGTAGGAATAAAAAAACCGTGGAAAATAAACCTCGTTAAATTTACTTGTTTTTTTTTTACAAAATACGCTATTAGATGACAACCATTCTTTTAAACCAAATTTTTTTAATTTTGTGATATTACATAATTTAGAAATATTTTTATTTTTTTTTATCCATTTAATAAATTCTGGATTAGATATTCTTAAAGGATTATTAAAAAAGCCATATTTTGACTGATATATGCTATAAGCCTCTCCTCCAGGAATATTATTAAAATTCTTGTCAATTATAAATATTTTCATTTTTTTTGATTTATTAACTTGTTCTATTAATTTTGATAAAAATTCTGTTCCTATTACTCCAAATCCTACAATAACTATATTAGTTTGCATGTAGAATTGATATAACACTTTCAATACTTAAATCAATAATTCAATATTGAATTTTATGACATCGATAATTATTTCCGATAATCAATTTTCAGATCTTCTAAATATTGTTCATGGTGTATTTAAACCAATAAATAATTTTGTTAACAAAGATGAGTTTGTTTCAATTGTAAATCATTTGCATATAAGAAAAAAATTTTTTCCACTCCCGATTTATTTTGGAATAAGTAAAAAAGAATATTTAAAAATAAAGAATAAAAAAGAAATTAATCTAACTTATCAAAATAAATTAATTGCAAAAATAAATAAAATAAATTTTTTTTTCGTTGATAAAGATAATTTTGGAAAAAGAATTTATGGTAAAAAATTTAGAGATAATCCCTTCTTTAAGATTTTTTTGAAAAAAAATTATATTTTTATAAACTTTAAGTTTTTAAAAATTTATAGAAATAAACTTAAACATAAATTATTTCTCAAACCACAAAAAATAATAAAAAGAATAAATAAGTTTAGATATTCAAGCTTTCACAGTAGAAATGTCCCTCATTTAGCACACCAATGGATTCATAATTATTTATCAAGTAAATTTGAGGGCTTAGTAATTCAGCCAATGGTTGGTCAATATAAAAAAGGGGAATATACTAATGATACAATCATAAAAATGAACCGATTAGCCTCTAAATATTATAAAAAAAAAAATATTATAGTTATACCTTTTTTTTCTTACCCAAGATACGGTGGTCCTAGAGAGGCAGCTTTACATGCAATAGTAAGAAGGAATTATGGATGCAAATATTTTTGGGTGGGAAGAGATCATGCGGGGATATACAAAAATTTTGGTTTATATGAATCACAAAAATTTTGTTTAAAAAATGAAAAAAAATTAAGAATAAAAATTATAGCAAAGAAGGAGCCTTACTATTGTAAGTTTCAAAAAAAAGTTGTTAATAAATGCAATTGTAAAAATAATTGCAAAATTAAAATTAGTGGAAGTAAGATTAGATCATTAATAAAAAGTGGTAAGAATATCCCTCCTTATTTAATGTCAGAAAAAATTTCTAAAAAACTCAATAGAAAATCTTTAATTTAAAATTTAAATTAATAAAAATTTCTTGAAACTAAATTTTCAATTTTTTCATCTTTATAATCTAAATTTGTGTTAGATACTAATTTAAATTTATTCAGTTTATTTACTAACAATGGGATATCTTTAATTTCAAATATATGTGCAAAAGTATTTCTAAGAGTAATTTCTATAGGCTTGTTAATAAACTTATCAAATTTTATATTATTCAATTTTTTTTTAGTATTTATTAAATAAGCTTTTCTGAAAGTTAACAAAGAATACTCAACGAAAATTCCAGACCAATCTGAAATAAGAAAAGTATAATTATTAAAATTCACATAATCTGAATTATCAACTTCTATTTTATTATTTTTAAAAAAATCATAAGAAATTTCATTTTTTTTTAATGACATGGGGTGTGGTCTAAATTTAAAACTAATCGATTTTTCTTTTAAATTTTTGATTAAATCAATATGACATTTCAATTCATAGAATTTTGTATTCCATGAAGGTGCAATGAGCACATCTGTTTTCTGCATATTATTTATTTTAATTTTTTGCTTTTCAATAAACAAATATTTTGATTTGAAAATTTTTAATTTAAGATTTTTTTTTGATATAATTTCTCGTATTTCTTTATATTGAAACTCACTTATAACCTGAATAGCATCAAATGCATCAAACGCATTTTCATTATAGATTAAATTCAAACTGACCGGAGAGTGTTGTAAGTAAATATATTTACAATTCATTATCTTACTTTTTTTAAAAATCGTATTATTTAAATCTGGTGTAGATGAGTATAAAAATTGTAAATTTAATGTTAAAAATACGAGTTCTCTAAAAAAATTTGTTTTAAAAATAAAAATTTCTAAATCTTGATTTTGCTTTTGAAAAATTTCTTCGAATGAAATTAAAATAATTTTTTTCTTTCTATTTTTTCTTTCTATATAAGGTATTATGTAATTATAGATAGATTTATTTTCACAAAAGAAACCTACTGAATATTTTTTTTCTATTTTCTTATATCTTAAAAAATTTTTAAAATCTTTTATAAAATTCAACAATTTGGGTTATCTTTTTTTTTTATCTTAAAAAATTTTTTAAATTTATCAATTAATAAACGCCAGTAAGTTTTTATTGTTACTAGTGCAGCTACAATTGCTGATAATATTACACTGCCAGTGCCTGGGTCTAAGTATGCAAATGCATTTGAGATTAAACCAAAATAAATAATTAATGATAAATATATTTTTTTCATGTAAAGTATAATTAATATTAATATTTAAATAAATTGCAAACTAGAATTAACTTAACTAATGCCTTTATATTATTAGTATTTGTTTTAATTATTCCTTTTTTTGAATTTATAAATGTAAATTTTTATAAAATTGACATTATTGTTTATAAGCAATTACTTATATATTTTGTTTTAATTCTATTTTTTTTTTCTTTATTAATCCTTTTTTTAAGTTTTTTATTTAAAGATAAATACAAAATATTAAATTCTATTTTAATCATTTCTTTCTTTTATTTTTTAATGTTTAAATATGAGATTATAAAGCAGAATATTGATAATTATTATACTTCATTTACAAATATTGAAAAATCTTCACCCTTTTTAACTATAATTTTCATTGTTCTTACGATTTTAATTTTTATTTATTTTATTAGAAATAAAATGATTAATAAAATATTTAATCCATTTTATAAAATTTTTATATATATTCAAATTTTAATTTTATTTTTTAACTTTAGTATCTTAATCAAAAAAAACTTTTGGGATGATAATTTTGAAAACAACAAATTTCTCAACTCAAAATTATATTTCACTGATCAAGAACTAAAAAAAATTAATATTTCCAATGATAATAGAAATATTTATTTCATAATTATGGATGGTATGACATCTATGGAACAATATGAAAAAATACTAGATCATTACAATTTTTTAAATTTAGAAATTATCGAAATTTTAGAAATTTATAGAAGCTTTTTTAAAAAAAATAATTTTAACTACATAAAAAATAGTTTTTCAACTTTTGATGATACTCATCATACATTAGGTTCAATTTTCAATTTAGAACCTTTAAAAATAAATCACCTGAAAAAAAATAGTATTAAATATCAAAAAATGCTTTACCCTTCTATTCTTGGTAAAGATAACTTTGAAATAAATAATTATCCAAATTTGATAAGTAATTTAAATGCTATCAATTATGAATTTAAATGGGTTGGATATAAACTTGATTGTAAATTTGTTAATCCTAACTTATGTTATGATTATAATTTAAATAATAATAAAAGTTTTTTTATTAATTTCTATATATTAAAATCTTTTTTAACTAATACTCCCGCAATTGAATTATATAAGTTTACAAGAAAAAATTTAAATTTTAGACCCCAATTACCTGATAGGGGTGAAATAATTTATCGGAAAAAACAAGATTTAGGGTCAAGAAATGAGGTATTAACTGATTTTATTAAAAATATGAATAATTTTAAAATTAATAGTCAATCATATTTTTATTTTATACATAATTTACTGCCATCAGATCCATTTATTTTTGACAAAAATTGTAGTTTAAAAGAAGATATCAATGTTAGTGATACCAAATTAATTTCTTTCCATTATTCACAAAATTATCTTTGTGCACTTAAAAAAATTAAAGAATTTATTGAATACATCAACAATTTTGATCCTAGAGCAGTAGTGATTTTCCAAGCGGATCATGGTCTACGCCAAAAAATAATTAATACAAATACTAATTATAGATACGAAATATTTAATCTAATCAAAGTTCCAGAATATTGTAGAAAATATTTATCAAATAAAATAGATAGTGTAAATGCTTCAAGATTAGCTTTAAGTTGTGCGACAGATACATCAACTAAATTTTTAGAAAGAAAATTATATAAAGAAAAATTATGAAAAAAAACTTAATAATTGCATGCGATGGAGAAGCTGCAAGCGGCAAAAGTACAGGTGCCAAAATGATTTCAAGAAAATACAAATTACTTCTTATTAACTCAGGATTGTTATACCGATATGCAAGCAAACAAATTCTTAAGCATAAGCCTAAAGATGTAGTGACCTTTCTCAAAAAAAAATTTTCTAAAATATCATATAAAAAAATTTCTTCTCAAAATTTACATTCAGAGGAAATAAGTAGATATGTTGGATATTTAGCTCAAAACAAAAAGGTTAGGCTAATCATTAATAAAATTCAAAAAGAAATTATTAAAAAAAATAAAAATATCTGTGTTGAGGGAAGAGACATTGCAAGTAAAATACTTAATAAAAAACCCAAATATGATATTGCTTTTTATTTTAAATGTAAGATTGAAATCGCAAGTTATAGAAGATGGGTTGATTTAAAAAAGAAAATTCCTTTAAAAGAAGTTAAAAAATCACTCAAATTAAGAACAAAATTAGATAAAGAGAGAATTCACAGTCCTCTAACAAAAGTTAAAGATGCTATTTTAATAGAAACTCACAAATTAAATAAAAAAGAAATGTTAAAAAAAATGTCTTTTGAGATTAATAAAAAATTATTTTACCAACCTAATATTGATAAACTAATTGGTAAAAAATATATGCATAAAATTTAAAATTGTTAACTTATAATTAAATTATCTAATATTTTACCTTTAGCTTTTTTTTTCAAATGGACTTCACCTAGGTGGCAAACGACTGATCCAGTAATATCGGCTCTTGATTGATATAAAATAATATTATTTTTTTTAGTTTTTATCTTTTTGTTTACCAAAGTACACAAGTTTGGTTGATGGTAATAATTATAACTTAAAAAGTTTTTCATTTTTTTTTAGGAAAATTTTTTTATTAATTTTGACAGCATAACTAAAGTCGTTATAATTTTTTAAAACTTCATAGAGCGAACATATAGCATGATAAGGACCAGTCATTTTTTTTTCTAAGTGATTTGCTAAATTAAAATTGAAAGATTTAATATCATTATTTGGATTATCATTGAAACAAACAAAAGCACCACCAGTCAAACCAAACAAACCTTTGCAAGAACTAAAGCCAATTACATTTGCAAGATTATGATCTTGCTCCAAACCTATTGATGCTGTTGCATCAAGTGCTAGTTTAGCTTTAAATTTTTTTTTAAGTTTATATAAATCTCTTATTGGAATTCTAAAACCAATACTGGTTTCTACAGGACAGCCAATTATCCAATCAAAATTTTCAGTAATATTATCTAATTCCTCAAATTTGATATATTTTATTTTTTTAATGTAATTAAAGTGAAGTTTGCTAGTTTTGCACATATAGTTTAATCTATCAGAATAGACTCCAGTCTTTATTATTAGAACTTTTCCATACAAAAAATTAGAAATCATAACTTCTAAAGCAAAGCTGGCTGCACCCTGAAGTCTTGCTATTTTTTTTTGTCCACTAATATTTAGTATTCTTTTTAAAACCTCTTTTTCAATTTTCTCGTAATTTTGGTCACCTCTTCCAAAACACGGTTCTAAAGAAGAAATATTTTCAGTTAGCAAACTCGCAGGTCCAGGAGTAAAAAGTTTTTTTTTAGAGTTTTGGTTCTGTACAAATTTAAAAATTGTTTTTTTCATTTATTTAAAATTTTTCATAAAAATATTTTTTAAATAGACCATAGTTTCTTTTGGTCTGGAAATATCTTTTCTATGGCCTTTTGCACATAAAATTTCAATAAAATAGTTTCTATTAGATTTTAATGATTTTTTAATATTTAATAATACTTCTTTTTCATTTTTACAAATTACAGAATTTTTATACCCAAGAATTTTTGCTAACTCATAAAATTTTACGTGTTTAGCAGCATTGTCGTGACCACCAACTGACTCATGGCTAAAATTGTTAAAAACAATATGTACAAGATTATTTATTTTTTTACTGGTAGATAAAGACCCCATATGCATTGTTAAAGCACCATCTCCATCGAAACAAAAGATTTTTTTTTTTGAACTTTTTGCCATTCCTTGTGCAATAGATATAGCATGCCCCATGCCACCTACACACATAAAATGATTGATATTATTTATTTTTGTTTTATTTTCATAAATTTCCCGAGAAATAATTCCTGTCGTAGAAATTATATTAGATCTATTTGGTATTTTTTTAAGTATTATCTTTAACAATTTTTCTCTAAGTGGAAAAATTTTTTTTTCAGATTTTTTAAATTTTATATCTTCAAAAGTATTTCTTTTTATAAGTAAAGCCACTGGTTTTTTATTTTTGTTCGCATAATTTTTTAAAAATTTTATATCTTTTTTATATTTACTTGAACTACTTAGTATTTTGTATTTAATACCTAAATTTTTCAAAAATTGGGGAGTTACTTTACCTTGAGTTCTGTGTTGGGGTTCATCTATAAATTTTGCATCCTTTTCACCTCTCCAACCAATTATAAGAAATAACGGTATACTATAAACTTTATGATCAGCTAAAGATATCAATGGATTTATGGAATTTCCAAGACCCGAATTTTGCATATATATAATTGGAATTTTTTTAGTAGACAAGTGATAACCTATGCCAAGACCAATTGCGGAACCCTCATTTGCTGATACTAAATGGTTCTTTTTAAATGTATGTTCAAAATTAAAACAAAGATTTTTAAATAATGAGTCAGGTACTCCAGCACTGAATGTTAATTTATTTTTGATAAGTTCTTTTACAAAATCATTAATATTTATCATTAATTATTTTGTTCCTGGGATTAATTCTAACATTTCTTTAATACTTAACAAGGATTTTTCAATTTCAAATGATCGCCCATTTTTTAAAATACCTAAAGCAGCTTTATACATTGCGGGATAAGAAGCTCGAAGAAGATGATTAGCATAAATAACCACATTAAAGCCACTGTTAATAAGATCTGTTTCTCTAATTTTATTATAACTAGATGGAACTGCTACTAACGGAACATTGGGATATTTTTTTTTAAAAATATCGGCAAATTTCAATACTTCTTTTGGAGAGTTCTGTTTACTATGTATCATAATGGCATCTGTGCCTGCATTCAAATAAGCGCTTGCTCTTTTATACGCATCAGAAAGAGGTTTATTCAATATCAAGCTTTCTATTCTTGAGATAATCATAAAATCAGGATCGCTTACTTTTTTTCCAATGCTAATTTTTTTTGCAAAAGAATTTATACTTTCTTGCTCTTGTTTTACCTCTGTACCAAATAAAGAGTTTTTTTTTAGTCCCTTTTTATCCTCAACAATCAGCGCTGAAATACCATATCTCTGAATTGTTTTAACATTAATTTCAAAATGTTCTTGTTTACCGCCTGTATCAACATCAATAATCAAAGGTTTAGATGTAACATCGAAAATTTCATTTATGTTAGATAATCTTTGATTTATCTCAATAACTTCAATATCAGGTTTGCCCCGCAATGCTGAATCAGTCAATGAACTTGACCAAAAGCCATCAAAACTTATTTTTTCTCCACTTTTTTTTTCAAAGAAAATTTTTTCTGAAATTAATGCTGATAAAGGACTATGTGCTTCAATTATTCTACAAAATTTTCCATTTTCTATCATTCTCTTTAAAGATGACATCCTGTTATTTGGAAGCATATTTTGTTGAAACATTCTCTCGTTTAATCCTGAGCTAGAGATATTTTTTGTATAAGGGATTTCTATTAATTTTGTACCTACTTTTTTGAGAGTTTCCAAAGTTTTTGCTCTTAATTTTGGTTCATTAAATTTCCAATCGTCTCCATGAAGCATGAAGTCTGGTTTAATTTTTTTTAAATTATTACAATATTCCCATTCTTTTTGTGGTATAATCTTTTTTATACCATTTATACTCTGTAAAATTTTTTTCCTATTTTCATAAGAAATTAAGGGTAATTGTTTGTTGGTAGTAATTGCTTTATCTGTATAAAGGCCTACGATTAAGTCTCCAAATTTTTTTGCTTTATTAATTAGATTTATATGTCCATGATGTAAAATATCTATTGATAAACCAATATAAACTTTTTTATTTTTTTGTTTTTTCATAATTAATCGCTGCTCTTTTTCTTATCATTGAACTACTAATATTTTTTGTTCTATTAAAATAAATCGATCTGACCTTAAATTTTCTATTTTTATAATCACTTCCATTTATAACTAAATCTATATTATTCTTTTTAATAAATTTATCATTAATAATATAATTTGAGGGTATAACTTTATTAACATATTTAATAGATCTTAGTATTTCAGACCTTTGTTTAAATTTAATTTCTGGATTGAAATTTTTAAATTTCTTTAAATCACTGTCAGTAGTTAACCCAACTATTACTTTTCCATATCTGCTTGCTTTTTTTAACAATCTTATGTGACCATGATGAATAATTGAAGCTGACATATCTACTAAAACTCTTTTTAATTTATTCATTTTAAGTAACTATTAATTCTTTTTTAATTCTATCAATAATCTTTTTTAAGTCTTTTTTTTCACTTTTTTTAGAAATTTGAAGAACAATTGATTTTTTTTTGATTTCTTTGCATATTTGCTCGATAATCTGGTTATTTTTTGAGTAAAATTTAAGTTCATTTTGAGTATATTTAAATCCTTTTTTTCTTTTTCTGTTTCTTGTCAAATTAATTTTTTTTTTTGAAATAACATTAATAAGAAAATTCGTTTTTGGCATGATATTTAGAAAATTTTTTACCTCTTTTTTTTCAGATCGATAATTAAGAGCATTAATATAATATACTGTTCTATATGCAAACCCCTCTGAATTTATCGTCCTTTTCTTTGTTAACTCATAATACATTCTTAGAGATGATTCATTTATGAACCAATAAAAATGATTTCTTGTCTTACTTAAAGAAAAATTAGATTTTGAGAAAATATTAAGTACTTTTATTGAGTATTTCAAATATTTTAGAATAAACAAAATTAAAAAAAAAAATTTCTCATACTTATTTAAATAATTAAAATTGTTACTAATTAAATTTTCTTTTTTAAGAGAACTTCTTATTTTGTTAAGATAAAAAGATTTTCCACTTGAGGGCATACCTATTAATTCAATACAAAGTCTTTTCATATAAATAATTATTTCTTTTTTTTAAACTTTTATAAATCCATTTTTAAAAGTTAAAACTTCATCACATTTTTTAATTACGTTAGGGTTATGTGAGATTAAAATTACAGTTAACTCATTAAGAGATACAATTTTTTCAATAATCTTTTCCTCTGTTTTCTGATCTAGTGAACTTGTGGGTTCGTCTAAAATTAAAATCTCTGGATTTAGATACAATGCTCTTGCAATGCCAATCCGTTGAAGTTGTCCTCCTGATATTCGAGCTCCTTCATGACCTATTGTAGTTTCCAAATTTTGAGGTAGTTGCTTTATAAATTCATCAATTCCAGAAATTTCTATAACTTGCTCTAGTTTTTTAATATCAATTTCTCTCTCATTTATGCCAAAACATATGTTTTTCTTAATTGTGTCGTCCAATAAATGAACCGTTTGAGGAACATAACCTATATTTTTTTGCCAGGCAGTTAAATTTTGGTGAATCTCCTCTCCGTCTATCATGATTTCACCACTCTTTGGTTTTATTAAACCAGTCAATAAAGCAATAAACGTTGACTTACCTGATCCAGTAGGACCTTGAATACCTAACTTGCAATTTTTTTTTATTTTAAAATTTAAATCTTTGAGACCGTTTTTTTTGGAATGAGGATAAGTAAAGTTTACATTTGCAAATTCAATTTCCTTTTTAAAGCTTAGTTTTTTTTGATTATAATTTTTTGAACTAATTGAAATATCTTTTAAATTTTTTTGATGAATCTTAAAAATGTTAAAAATATTTGTTAAAGAAACATGATGAAATTTATATTGATTTATACCTACTAAAATAATTCCTACTGATGGTATAAATCTTACCAAAGATACTACTAACAATGTAAGCAAAGGTAAAATCGACTCAAATGTTTCATTTTTTTGAAAAAGAAATAAGATTATCAATGAAATTGTCAAAACACTAAACAGCTCTAAAATAATTCGTGGTGTTTTTCTAATAAAACTAGCTATCATTTCTTGATGTGCTGATCTAAAGTTTTGTAAATCAAAATTATTTTTTATTAATTCATAATTTCCAATCATTTTGATAAATCTTATTAATGAAAAACTTTCTTGCAAATTTTTAAGAATTAAAACTCTTGATTTTTTTGCTATTTCACCTCTTTTCTTAAGAGTTTTTTTGAAGTAAGTAAGAAAAAAAATAACTGGTAGACTAAAAATTGATATTGTTATTATTAAAACAAATGAGTTGCTAAAAAGTAAGACTGTAATAATAGCTAAAATTAAAATTAATTCTTTTACAATATTTAAAAAACTAAAAATAACTGAAGTTGATCTTTTAACATCGTCAATATTTTGAATTAATTTTGATGGGTTATTTTGCATATGAAATAAATAACTCTCATTTAGATAAAATGAATAAATTTTACTAGAATGTTCTAAATTTATTTTTTTGACCAGGTTTAATTCAAAATAATTGTAAAAAAGATGATAAATTGCTTTAACAAAAAATATGGAAAAAATAATGATTACTCCATATAATGCTCTATCGGATATTGGCATATCTAATATAAAGCTTTCTAAATTTCTGTTTTCTACATATTCAAAAATTTTTGAAGGGTTAATAATACTTAATAAATATATTGGCAAAGCACTTAATGAGATTGTCTCTAAAAAAATTAATGGAAAAGAAGATAATATAAGTAAAGCTAATCTTATTTTTTGATCTTTGCTTAAAATAGTAAATATTTTTTTAAACATAATAATTTTTAAAATAATTCTTAATTTTTATTAAAAAATTCTCATTTTTAGCTTTTCTTTTTTTTATATTTGAAACTAAATCTACATTATTTATTACTTTATGAATTAAATACACTATTATATTTGATGAATATCTAATGTTTGAAAAATGTAAAAATTTTTGTTTATTAATTTTATTTTTTACTTTAATCTTATTTTTTAATATCCATGAAACTTTTTTTGGTAAATTTTCTATTGTACAATTTAAATAAGCATGTTTTGACGGTTTAATCGGTCTAGGTTTATTTGTATTATTTGTTCTCATAACCCATTCATTAGGAATAATTGTAGGAACTCCAAATAGCATTCCTTCATACATTACGCTTGACTCATCCGTTATCAAAATATCAGCTAAAGCCAAATATAAAAAAATATTCGATTTAGGCGAGAATACAAAAACATCTTTATATTCTTTTTTTGAAATCATATTCATTTTAGTAATATTCTTATATATGTCTGAATAAGATCTATCCTCTTTGGATGCCCAATGTTTAACAACTAGATTCAAATTTAATTTTTTAGCCAAGTTAAGAATATCTAATTGCTTATTATCTGTTTCAAATGAAGGAGCGTACAAAATCGTTTTTTTTTTGAGATTCAATTTTTTTTTAATTTCTTTTACTTTTTTTTTGAAAGACACTGAATATATATTATCTGATTTTGGCCATCCAACTTCAAATACTCCTTTTTTTGGATTTGCTTCAAATTTATGAGAGGAAGTTTTCCAAAGTTTCACCCATGCCTTACCTGGTAAAAGACCAATGTCATAAAAATCCCATCTTGTTTTTTTCCACGCGTTCGGCCAACTTGCTCTACCCTGATCCATTCCATGTAAAGTGACTACTGAAAATCTAGCATTATTTTTAATATTTTGATCATGATTATAAAATCCTATTTCAACCTTTTTTTTTAAATTTCTTGAATATGAAGTTTTGTAACCTTTTGCACTGAATTTTTTTTTTAAATTCAACCAAGTGTTTTTTTCAATATGGTCAGTATAAAAAAAAGTAATTTCTTTTTTAATTTTCTTATTTTTCAATTTTCATCCTAGAAATTTCTCAATATTTTTAAATATATATTTAATTCTAATTTTAGTATTTTAAAAAATTATTTATAAATTAGAATTAAAGACTACATACTTATATAGTTATAATTGGTTTATTATCTATAATTCATTAAGTAATTTTTTTTAACTTTACATGCATTAATCTATAAAACAATAACAAGAAATTTATAAATTTTTTTTTATTTCTATATTTTTCATTTCCAAAAAAAATGTATTTATCTAGTTTACTTGACATGTCTGATTTTTTTAGAGTTTTTAAATACTCAAACTTATTGTCAATATTGTGACTTAAAACTCTGCTAGAATCAGGTGTTTGATAAGAAATTCTAAACATAATTCTATAGTTTTTTTTACATTTGCCCCCTCTATGATAAATTCTAAAACTATCAATCAATAAAGCATCGCCTAAATCCCCTATAAAACTCCTAATTTTTTTCTCATCAAAATATTTTTCAAAATCTACTGTCTTTATTTTATTCCTCTCCTTTGGAAGTGCATCTTCTATATGCTCTGGTACTCTTTCAAAAACTCCTAATTTATTTTTTTTATCTAAAAATTGCATTGCGCCATTATCATTATCTAACTTACAAATTGGCATAAAAAAATCTAAACTTTTAAATCCAAAATCATCTTTATGCCACATCATTGCAGCTCTTTCTTTTTGATAATCTTTAGGAAAATTTACATATAAAGAAATTTTAGATATAGTTGGCATCACTCCTAAATAATTTGCAGCTATAGATAAATTTCTTTTTGATTTTGCGAATTCAACAATCTCTTTTTGGGTACCTATATTTAAATCCTCATAAATACTAAAAAAATAATTATTATTTTCTAGTTTTTGATAGTTTTTATTTTGATCCTCAATCTTTTTTAAAATCAAATTATGATCTACTTGTTTAGAAATTTTATTTGCAAAATCAAAAAAAGTTTTGTCATTTTTTATTATTACACAAGGTTTATCTTCATCTATATTAATTATATGATCTTTCTCATTTTCTTTTTTAAATTCCAAAAACAGATATTTTCCCTCAGAATTGATCAAATTTAGCCATATAATTTTATAAAATGGATGGATTAATTTAGTTAAAATTATATGCCAAAAAAATGTATTTTTAAATTTACTTATTATTTTGATAATTTTCATTTTAAATTATAATCATTTAAAAATAATTAATTTAATAAATCATTTTTTTTTTTATTGCTGTACTAATATCTAAATCTGAATTAATCCTCTTTCCAATAATTGTTTTAAGATCGTCAGCAGACAACTCATCAGCCAAGCAAGGTCTTAGAAGTTTAATATGTTCCCTTCGCAATATTTGACCTTTAGTTAATTTTTGAGACGATTTAATTCCTCTCTTCATTGAAAAGTATTGATCTTTTTCTTCGTCATAAATCTTTTTTATGGGTTTACCAATGATTTTTTCCATTAATTGGATTTTACTAGTCATTTTTTTAAAATCTATGGGATCCATTGCAAAACCATGGTCTGGACCTGAGAGTTTTTTATTATCTGTAAAATGTTTTTCAATCACGCATCCTCCCATTGCTACAGTACCTATTGCAACTATATCTCCTGGTGTATGATCAGAGTAGCCAACCAAGCATTTAAACTTTTTTCTAAACATATCTAAAACTTTTAAATTAATATTGTTAAATGAAGCTGGGTAGTTAGTAACACATTGCATCAATATTATTTTATTATTTCCAGTTTTTTTAATTGTTTTTATCGCATTTGAAATTTGTCTCATATTACTTGCTCCAGTTGCTAATATTATAGGTTTATTTTTTTTTGCAATATATTCAATATTTTCAAGCCAAGTTAAATCCCCTGAACCTATTTTAAAAATGTTTACTCCTAATTTATCTAAATAATCGACTGAAGCTTTATCATATGGAGCCGAAAAAAATTCGATCTTTTTTTTCTTGCAGTAATTAAATACTTTTTGATGAAATTTTTTAGGAAACTCAGCTTTCTTGTATACTTCAAAAACAGATTTTTTCCATCTCGATTGATATCCAATTTTTAATTTTTTAAAACAATTATCATTTACTAATTCTTCAGCTGTAAAAGATTGAAATTTGACAGCATCGGCTCCTGCTTTTTTAGCAAGATCTATTAATTTGTAAGCTTTTCTTAAAGAGTTATCGAAATTCGAACCAATTTCTGCAATTGTATAAAAAGGCATCCCATCTCCAACGAATTTATTTCCAATCTTTATTTTCATCTTTTACATATTCTTTAGTATAGTTAGTATTAAGCTTCTCATTATTTTTAAGTTTGATTTAATTGAACCACCTATTCTTGGGGTATCAAATCTTTTTTTAACTCTAATTGGCACACTAATTATTTTATATTTTTTTTTATACGAGTTAAATAAAATTTCTGAAGTTAAACTGTTGTATTTATCAAAATAACCGATTTTTCTGATTATATCATATCTAAATGCTTTAAACCCATTAATAGGATCAGCCACATTAATCTTATAATTTGAGTAAAGCGAAAAAAGATACTCTGAAAATCTTGGAAATTTTTTTCTCTCTCCAACAACAATATCAGCTTTTTTATTCTTAATTAAATATAAAAATTTTGGTATTTGATTGTATGGATGCTGATCATCTGCATCAAAGGTTATTATAAATTTATAATTTAAAATTCCAGCTTTTCTTATTCCCTTATCTATTGATTTATCAGGACCAAGATTTTTTTTATTTTTTAAAACAATAGCTTTTAGTTTCTTAGAAATTTCATAAGTACTATCTTTAGATGCATCATCAATTATTATTACGTTGTTTACATATCTTCTTAAGTTTAAAATAACTTTTCTAATTGTTTTTTCTTCATTAAAAGCTGGTACTATAGCTATTGTTTTATTTTTCATTTTTTAAATTAATTAAACTCTTTTTTATTGGCTCAATTTTAATACCACTAATTTTTTTTATTTTAGAATTATCTATTGATGTATCTAAGTTTTTTTTTGTAAAATTATCTTTTTGAAAATATTTTTTTTTGATAATTAATTTTGAATTTAAATTGAATATCTGACTTACTAAAATTGCAAATTTGTATCTAGAAATTTTTTTATTTGATGAAATATTAAATACTCCTTTTTTATTTTTTTCTAACAAAGTTTTTAAAATTTCACAAAAATTTACTACATTTAATGGGGTGCTAAACATGTTCTCATAACAGTCAATTCTTTGATTTTTTTTAAGTTTATATAAAATTTGTTCAAAAAAATTTTTTTTTGTTAGTGAATAACCAAAAAATCTACCTCTTAATATCAAATAATTTGAATAATTTTTTACTAAATGCTTCTCACAAATTATTTTCAAATATGTATAATAGTTTCTATATCCTAACTTTGAAGTTTCTGAATTATTCTTATTTTTTTCATTATAAACAGCGTCAGTTGACATATGAACAAATTTACAATTGTATTTTTTTGAAACTTTTAACGCCCTTTTAAAACTATCAAAAATTACTTTTTTACATTTAGTTTTATTTTTTTCACATTTTTCTATTTCTGAAATTGCCAAAAAGTTGAATACATAATCAGGTTTAAAATTATAGATCAATTTTTCTAAATTTTTAAAAGTTTTATTTATACTTAGCTTTATAAAACGAATATTTTTTAAGAATGATGTATTTGGTTTATTACGATTATAGCTTGCTAAAATTTCATATTCCTCATTAAATCTATGAATAAAACTTAGGCCTAAAAGACCACTGCCACCAAGAATTAAAATTTTTTTTTTCAAGATTTTACTAAAATCCTTATTGATATTAAATACTTATAACATATACATTTTATAAGTATTAAAAAAAAATGAATTATTTAAAAAATAAAAGAGTATTGATTACCGGAGGAACAGGTTCTTTCGGATCAAATTTTGTAAAAGAAATTATTAAAAAAAAATATGGTGTAAAAAGGGTTGTTGTCTTTAGTAGAGATGAATTAAAGCAATATGAATTGCAAAAAAAGATAAATATTAAATCAAATATACTAAGATTTTTTTTAGGAGATGTAAGAGATAAATCAAGACTAGTATATGCTTTTAAAGATGTTGATGTGGTGGTTCATGCAGCAGCATTAAAGCAAGTTCCAGCTGCAGAGTACAATCCATTAGAATTTGTAAAAACAAATGTGATAGGTAGCCAAAATGTTATTGAAGCCTGCATAGATTCTAATGTAAAAAAAGTAATAGCGCTATCTACTGACAAAGCAGTATCCCCATTGAACCTTTATGGAGCAACAAAACTTTGTGCAGATAAATTATTTGTTTCAGCTAATAATATTATTGGTAAACAAGATATTTCATTTGGGGTTGTAAGATATGGAAATGTATTGGGTAGCAGAGGTTCAATTTTAAATGAATTTGCCAAACAAAATAAAAATAAACAAAATTTTCTAATCACAGATATGAAAATGACTAGGTTTAATATTCTAATGAGTGAGGCAATAGATCTTGTCCTTTGGAGTATACAGAATCTTAGAGGAGGGGAAATAGTTATACCAAAGCTAAAATCTTTTTGGATTAAAGACTTAGCACTAGCATTAAATGATAAAGCAAAATTTAAAATAATCGGAAAAAGACCAGGTGAAAAAATTCATGAAGAATTAATGAGCATATCAGATAGTCAAAACGTTTATCAATTAAAAGATAAATATTTGCTTATATCAAACCAACTATTAAAAAATAATTACAAAAATACTACTTTAAAAAAATTAAATAAAAATTTTTCTTATAATTCTTTAGAAAATAATTTTTTGACTATAAAAGATTTAAAAAACCTTATTAAGAAAAATTTTAGTAATTTAGTTAATTAATGAGACCTATTGCAATCATACCTGCTAGAGGAGGTAGTAAAAGGTTAAAAAATAAAAATATTAAACCCTTTCTAGGAAAACCTATACTTCAACGAACAATAGAAAATATAAAAAAAACTAAAATTTTTAGTAAAATTGTTCTATCGTCAGATAGTAAAAAAATAATAAATTTAGCAAAAAAATTTAAAGTCGACATAATTGTAAATCGTAATGGTTATTTAGCCTCAAATGAAGCAACAACACTTGACGTTATTAAAGATGCAATAAAAAAAATTGATTATAAAAACTTTGAATATGTTTGCTGTATCTATCCATGTAATCCATTATTATTCAATGTCGATTTAAAAAAAACATATAAGAAAGTAAAAAGAAATAATAAGAAATTTATTTTTCCAGTTTCTGAGTATCCCCATCCTATTGAAAGAGCATTTATATTAAATAAAAAAAATGAAATAAGATTTTTAAACAAATCAAATGCCAATCTTAACACTCAATTATTTAAACAAAAATATCATGATGTAGGCCAATTTTATTGGGCAAAAAAAGAAGTTTGGTTAAAATCATCAACAATACATAATAATTCTAAGGCTTATATAATACCTAAGTACAGAGCTGTTGATATAGATGATATTGAAGATTGGAAAAAAGCAAAGGCTTTATTTAAAGGGCTAGATTAAGAAATTTTATTTTTAGATAATTTAAATCCTATTGATATAGTTTTTGACTACAATTTTTTATCATCCACTTGATCAATCTCGAAAGTAGTTTGCCCTGGTAAATAATATCTATTACCAACATCACTTTTTTATAACACATTCTTACTTTCATCTAAAATCTTTTCAAAATTTTTAAAAGTTAAATCTGAAAATATATTTTTCTTATTTTGAACTGAAGGAACTAATTTTTCCAAAAAAGAATCACTATGAAAATAATTTTGGAATATCTTTTTTTCTTTAATATTAATTTTAACAAAATTATTTCTTGGTATTAAATCTTGATTAGTCAATGAATTTTTAAATGATAAAAGGTACATAAATTTTTTCGCATTTAAAACTTGAGTTTTATTTAATTTATGAATATTTTTGTTACTATTTATATATCTGGTATATTCAGAAATATTTTTTGGATCATGAGTAAAACCAGCATCAGAATAAAATGAATTTCCAGCCATAAGTGGTTTTTTCCCAATAACGGCTGCTTCCAAACCTATTGTTCCTCTTCCTGTAATAACTAAATCAGAAAACTTTATTAAACTTGAAACTTTAAAAGTTTCAGGACATAAAATAATATTTTTTTTTTGTATTTTTTTAAAATATTGTTTGATTATATTTTGTTCATTATATCTGAAGCTACTTGGATGAATTTTGACTAAAAACAGAATATTTTTCTTTTTTTTAAAATATTCAATACTTTTCGTAAATTGATCATAATAACTCTCAAATATAAAATTACCCCTTGCGTAATTTGCATCAGAAAAACAATGCGGTGCAAACAAAATTACTTTTTTATATTCTTTTGATTGTATATTTAGTTTTTTGAAGAATTGATTTTTGGATATATTTTTTTTGTTTTTATAAGCATCA
>MDTA01021457.1_pt1 | contig 22478 bp, 19 predicted proteins | sample 811151 | NCBI WGS metagenome assembly MDTA01 (sample SAMN05326648, study PRJNA326480) | marine metagenome | isolation source: seawater | place: Indian Ocean: South | collected 2010
TGACATTGCCCGGGGAACCATTGCCGCCATTCAGGATGTGGGCTATGAGATCTTCAATCTGGGCGGTGGAAGAAACCCAGTTTCTTTAAACACCATTATTTCAAGGCTCGAAGAGTTATTAGGTAAGAAAGCAAAGATTAATCACAAGCCCTTCCATGTGGCCGACTTGATGGAAACATGGGCAGATATCTCCAAGGCAAAAAGGTTGCTGGATTGGGAACCGCAGATTTCTCTTGAGGAAGGATTCAAAAAATCAGTTCAATGGTACATGGACAACCGACATTGGCTCAAGGAGGTAAAAGTATGAGCACGGTTCCAAAAATTGCCCTAGTTGGTTGTGGGTATTGGGGTAAAAACCTTTGTCGAAATTTTCATGGATTGGGTGTCTTGAATACCGTTGTAGACGCAACTGAAAATGGTCGAGAAATTGCGCGCTCTATCTCATCCATTGCCAAGATTACTGAATGCTTTGAAGATGTTTTAAATGATGAACAAGTTCAAGGTGTCGCTTTGGCGACTCCTGCTGAAACTCATTATGAACTCGCTATGAAAGCGATGGAAGCAGGCAAAGACGTCTTTGTGGAAAAACCGATGGCGCTCAATATTTCCGACGCGGAGAGTATGCAAGCACAGGCAAGAAAATCGGGTCGCATACTCATGGTGGGTCATCTTTTGGAGTACCATCCGGCAGTTTTAAAATTAAAGGAACTGATTGTTTCAGGAGAGCTTGGTAAAATCAATTACGTCTATTCGAACCGACTGAATTTTGGGAAAGTTCGTACCGAGGAAAATGCCTTATGGAGTTTTGCCCCACATGACGTAGCGGTAATCCTTCGTTTGTTGGGACAATCTCCCAGTCAAGTTTCTGCGAGCGGCGGATCTTATCTAAGCAAGGGTATTGCTGATGTTACCGTATCCAACCTCCATTTTTCTGACAACTCTCGCGCTCATATCTTTGTAAGTTGGTTACATCCTTACAAAGAGCAAAGATTGGTAGTGGTGGGAGATAAGAAAATGGCAATTTTAAATGATGTTGCTCCCTATGGGGAGAAACTTTTGCTTTATCCTCAATTTGTTGAATTTGATGGAAAAATTCCAATTCTTAAAAAAGAGGATGCTGAATTCATAGATTACACGAACACTGAGCCTCTGCGACAGGAATGCGCTCATTTCGTTGAATGTATGATTAATAGGAAGCAACCTCTAACTGATGCGCATTCAGGTATAGAAGTTTTAAAAGTCCTCCAAGCTTGTCAATTGAGCATCGATAAGAATGGTGCTCCTGTAAAAGTGTGATTGACAGTAATTTATATAAACTTCATCCCTCTGCAGTAGTAGACGAAGGGGCGGATATTGGAGAAGGTACTGCAATCTGGCACTTTTCTCATATTTGCGCCGGTGCAGTTGTCGGCAAAAACTGCTCCGTCGGACAGAATGTCTTAATCGCAGAAAATGCCATTGTAGGGAACTGCGTAAAGATTCAGAATAACGTAGCCATTTATGGTGGCGTGACAGTTGAAGATGACGTTTTTCTTGGTCCTTCCTGTGTGCTTACCAATGTTACGAATCCACGTTCTCAAGTAAGCAGGAAAACCCTGTATGAGAAAACCCTTATTCGAAGAGGTGCTACAATTGGGGCTAATGCGACTATTATATGTGGCATAACGCTTGGTCGCTATTGCTTTATTGGAGCTGGGGCGGTAGTGAGCAAAGACGTTCCTGACTACGGGCTAATCCTTGGTAATCCCGGGAAACTTACTGGCTATATGAGTCGTCACGGTCATAAATTGCATTTTGATGAATCAAATTTAGCGATCTGTCCCGAATCGAATTTTCGATATCAAAAATTAAAAGAGGTTATCAGTTGCCTTGATCTTCATGAAGAGCAATCGCTTCCCGGTCAACTCTCCGTTGGATCGAGAACTTATGACTTCTTTAAGGCCAAAAGCTAAAAACCTATTTTTTTTTGAGAAAAGCACTTATTGCAGGAATCACAGGCCAAGATGGTTCTTACCTTGCCGATTTACTTTTGGAAAAAGGCTATGTGGTTCATGGAATCGTACGAAGGTCGAGTTCCTTCAATCGATGGCGTATAGAGCATCTCATCAAAAACCCTTCCATTTATGGAACGAAATTGTTTCTCCATTATGCTGACCTAAATGATGACCATTCTCTTCGAAAAATTTTTTCGCAAACCAACCCGCATGAATTTTATCATTTGGCCGGACAGAGCCATGTTGGCTTAAGTTTTGAGATTCCCGAAATCACAACTCAGGAAATTGCCATCTCCACGCTCAAGCTTCTGGAGATTTGTAGAGATCAAAAATTGCCTCCAAAAATCTATCTTGCCTGTTCCTCGGAGATCTTCGGCAATGCCTCTGATTTGGCTCAAAATGAAGATTCTCCAGTTAATCCAACCTCTCCTTATGGCGTTGCAAAAGCATTCAGTTTGCACACTGGCCGAGTCTACAGAGAGTCTTACGATTTGTTTGTTTGCTGTGGTATCCTCTACAACCATGAATCCCCTCGCCGTGGAGAAAATTTTGTCACTCAAAAGATTGTTCGTGAAGCAGCATCGATTGCTAGGGGTCAATCTAAAGTGCTTGAACTTGGAAATCTCGAAATCGAGAGAGATTGGGGATATGCCCCAGATTATGTTTTAGGCATGTGGTTGATGCTTCAGCAGGAGACCCCATCAGATTACATTTTAGCTACCGGTGTTACAAACAGCCTTTCGGACATGCTTGAAATCGCGTTTCAACACTTTGGTTTGGACCCTCAAAAGCATGTGCGAACTAATGAAAAATTCATTCGTCCCAATGAACCCCAAAAGCTTTGCGGAGATTCCACAAAAGCTCGCAAAATTCTTAACTGGGAGCCAAAGTGGAGCTTAACCGAGATTATCCGTGAAATGTGTGACGAAGCTGCAAGAATTTTAAAATAATGCAATTCATAGATCTAAAATCCAGGCATAATCTTATTGCAGATAAGATTAACGCTCGTATTCAAAAAGTCATGGATCATGGACGATTCATCCTTGGTCCCGAAGTTAAGGAACTTGAGGAAAAGCTCTCTCAATATGTTGGTGTTAAACACTGCATAACTGTATCCAGCGGTACGGATTCACTGCTTATTGCACTTATGGCACTTGGCATTGGCGCGGGGGATGAGGTCATTACGGTACCTTATACATGGATTTCAACGGCAGAGGTGATCGCCTTGCTCGGTGCCAAGCCCGTTTTCGTTGATATTCGGCCAGACACTTGGAATATGGATGAGCAGCTTCTCGAATCGTCAATTACCGAGAAAACCAAGGCGATCATGCCGGTTTCGATCTACGGTCAATGTCCGGAAATGGATACTATTAACTCTATTGCTCGAAAATACAGCCTTCCCGTTATAGAAGATGCCGCACAAAGTTTTGGCGCAACCTACAAAGGAAAAAAATCTTGTAATTTATCTTCCATCGGAAGCACATCATTCTTCCCATCAAAACCACTTGGATGCTACGGCGATGGAGGCGCTCTTTTTACCAGCGATGATGAATTTGCTGAAAAGTTTCGTTGGATTCGCGTGCACGGACAAGAGCGTAAGCATCACCATCCAATTCTTGGGCTCAATGGCCGTATGGATACTTTACAGTCAGCTATATTGCTTGAAATTTTGGAATTATTTCCTGATGAGGTTACAAAGCGACAGGAAATTGCAGAGGTTTACATGTCAGAACTTTCCAAAGTTAGCTGTTTGAAGACTCCAATCATTGGGCGTAATAACTCTTCAGTTTACGCTCAGTACACTATTCTCTCAGAAAAGAGAGAGCAAATTCAAAAATTGCTCAAGGAGCAGGAAATTCCCTCTGTCTCCTACTATTCCGTCCCTTTGCATCTACAACCAGTCTTTGCGGGACTTGGGTATAAAGAAGGCGATTTCCCCGTTTCTGAAATGGTAGCGAATCAGTGCCTAAGCTTGCCAATGAGCCCTAACTTGGCTCAGAACGATCAAAGTTTAGTTACGGAATGCATTATCAATGGATTGGCCTAAGAAAAGGACAAATGGTTCTCTAAACTCAATTTCCCGTATCAAACCATGATTATTTTACTTCTTCCCGCCTTCAACGAAGAAAAGTCTTTTCCTCCGCTAATGGAAAAATTGGAGTCAGTACTCAATCAAACGGGCATGGAGTTTAAACTCTTAGTTTGCAATGATGGCAGCACGGATGGAACATCCGAAATGTTAAGCGAATATTCTCGAAAATTACCCATCGAAGTTATTGAGCATGCACTCAATCGTGGTCTTGGAGAGTCTTCGCGTGATCTGTTCGAAAGAGCTGTTGAAATTGGCAACGAAGGAGACTTCATAATACGTATGGACTGTGATGACACTCATGAACCCAAATACATCCCCAATATCATCTCTAAATTGGAACAGGGCTACGATGTCGTTGTCGCATCCAGATTTGAAAAAGGTGGGGGGCAGTTAGGAGTCGAGGGTTATCGAGCCATCATCAGTCGCTGCGCGAATATTTTTATGAAAATCTTTTTTCCAATTTCTGGTCTCAAGGAATATTCATGCGGATATCGTGGTTACAGGTATAAAAAAATAAGCGAAGCCATGAAATTCTTTGGAAATAACTTCATACAACTCAAAGGACTGGGATTTACATGCACATTGGAAAAGTTGGTGAAACTAAAGCTAATTGGAGCGAAATTTGGAGAAATTCCATTCCTTCATCGATACGATCAAAAACAAAGTGATAGCAAGATGGTAAGTAGCGTTACCACCTTGGGGTACTTAGTTATGACGATTCTATATCATTGGCCTTGGGGAGGATGGAGAAGTTCGATTGCCAAGCAACATACATCATGGAAAACGTCCAATGACAGTTGAGTATAAGGCTTAATTCATAATGTGTGGAATAGTTAGTATTCACGCATCTAATTCTCAACTGGAAGACAAATCTCCCTTGTTGGATAATATGCTGCAACGCATAGTTCATAGAGGACCTGATGGTGAAGGTAAATTACATGTCGAAAACCAAGTTTTATTAGGTCATCGTCGACTTGCCATCATTGATTTGGAGCATGGTAAGCAACCCATGGTTTCCGATGACAACCGATACAAACTGATTTTTAACGGGGAGATATACAATTACTTGGAATTGAGACAGCTTCTCATCCAAAAGGAAGTTTCTTTCAAAACCTTTTCCGACACGGAAGTCTTGTTGCAAATGCTCATCCAATTTGGGGCGAAAGCACTTAACAAACTGAATGGAATGTTTTCATTTATATTTCATGATTCCCGAAACAACGAATGGATTGCTGCTCGGGATCCATTTGGCATCAAGCCCTTGTATTTTCATGAGGCGGATGGTTATTTGTACTTTGCTTCTGAGATCAAGTGTTTTCTAGCGGACCCCAATTTTAAAGCCAAAAGAAATGAGAAAGCCCTTCATCAGTATTTGGCCTTTCAAATGTGTTTGGATGATGAAACGTTGTTCGAGGGTGTTAGAAAAGTCTTACCCGGCCATTACATCAATGGTTCCGGGGCAAAAATTCTGCAAAATATATGTTTTTGGGATACGAATTATGTAATAGATGATAATCATAACGAAGAATACTTTTTGGAGAAAATAAGGCTTACACTTGAGGATAGTGTAAGATTGCAACTTAGGTCTGACGTGCCATTGGGGGCACACCTTTCTGGAGGAATTGATTCAAGCTTGGTGAGCACTCTTGCCTCCGAGCAATTGGGATCACCCGTTCCATTCTTTCATGGTAAATTTTCTGAATCACCCGCTTATGATGAATCAAAATATGCTAAGATTATTTCTGATTACACATCTGGTATTTTCCATGAAGTTATTCCCAGTGATCGAGAGTTTGTGGAAATTTTGCCTAAGTTGATCTATGCATTGGACGAGCCGGTTGCCGGACCTGGGCTTTTTCCTCAATATGCTGTGAGCAAACTCGCCAAAGAACACGTGAAGGTCGTTCTCGGGGGGCAGGGGGGGGACGAATTATTTGGTGGGTACGCACGATACTTAGTTGGTTATTTGGAGCAGGCTCTCAAGGGTGCAATTTACGAAACGCAGGAAGAAGGCGAACATCTGGTTTCATTACAGTCGATTGTTCCTCATTTGCCAGTGCTGAAAGAGTATGTTCCACTGCTTTCCCAATTTTGGGGAAAAGGGCTATTTGGAGATATGGATCAACGGTATTTTAGACTTGTTGATCGAAGTCAAGGAGTGCAGCAGCTTCTACATCCCGAATTATTGGAAACTTTCAACAAGGATTATTTGTTTTCAACTTTTCAGAAAGTTTTCAATCATCCGGATACTTTGTCTTACATCAACAAGATGACGCATTTTGATCAAAAGACACTTCTGCCCGCTCTTTTACAGGTGGAGGATCGCGTTAGTATGCACGTTTCACTCGAATCTAGAGTGCCATTATTAGATACTCGCATTGCTGATATTGTTACAAGCATACCTCCGAATCTTAAATTTCAAGGAGGGCGAACCAAGCATTTACTCAAACAAACCGTTAAAACATTATTACCTGAATCCATTTTGAATCGAAAAGACAAAATGGGTTTTCCGGTTCCTCTCAAGGAATGGATGCAGGGTGGACCCGTAAAAGAGTTCGTTTCCGACGTTTTGCTTTCAAAACAGAGCAAAAACAGGGGTATTTACAGCGAGCGCTCTTTGGAAGATATGATCCATAATCCAGGAGTCGGAGGAAGGCAGCTTTGGGGTGCCTTGTCATTGGAACTTTGGCACCAACAATTCATTGACCCCTAAAATCAAATTACCTGCAAGGGAAATGCTTATTTCTCATGTCGTATCCTCGTTGCATATTTACTGGGAAAAAAATGCTGAACATGTCTCTTCCTTGCCAATCCGTAACTGTCAAAACGGTTTTAAGATTATCATTCCTCTAAAGTTGGTTGCTGTAGATTTGCCGAGCTGGGCTAGTTGTTATGGAATTCGAAATCAGATTTTGGTACCTCTGGAATGTACTGATGAGGAAGAGAATTCCGTAGACTGGAGAACCGTGGATTGGTGGCTTGCGATCTTTCTGATGTTGGAAGCTTGGCACGAACGCACTTGGGAGAAATTTCATGGGAGTATTCATTCATACAGTTACAGGCTCAAGGGGTGGGATTCTAGAGCTTGGGATCATGCTTGGGTAAATCGAATATGCTTATTTCTCAGGAGGTGGTATACGGAAAGCTTCAAAACCTCTCGTGATTTTTTTGGCTATTTGCCAAAGCCAGAATTGATTCTTTCACATGATGTTGATGCAGTCTGCAAAACTTATCCTATTAGAATCAAACAGAGTGCATTTAACTTTTTTAATTCTTTGAATTTACTGCTTAGATTAAGAATAGGAAGGTCATTAAGAAAATTAACCAAGGGGATCCGATTTCTCGTAGGTAATGAAGATTGGTGGATTTTTGATAAATTACTGGAAATTGAAAAAAGTGCCGGAGTGACTGCAGTTTATAATTTTTATTCCGACGCAAGACCCAAAAACTTAAAGCGATGGTTAATGGATCCCGACTATGATATGAAAAGCGATCGCTTGAAGTCGCTATTGGGGCAACTTAAAGGTGCTGGACATAAAATTGGACTTCACCCAACATTTGATGCCTGGAACGATTCAGAACTCTTGGAGAAACAAAAGAGAACATTGGAGAAAAGCCTTGGTTCTCAAGTTACTTATTGTAGGCAGCATTGGCTCCGGTTTAGCTGGAATGACACTTGGCAGTCTCAGGCACGAGCAGGTCTAACTCATGATTCAACCCTTATGTTCAATGATCGTTCTGGATTTCGAAATAGTTGTGCGACAAGTTGGCAACCTTGGAACCAACTGGAATGCAAAGCTCATGGAATTACAAGCACGACCAGTGTAGTTATGGATTCTCATCTCTTTGATTACAATAATTTCAATACTCATGAACGAAACGAATACATGAGATCCTGGATAAAGGAATGCAAGGAGGTTAGAGGTAAAACCTACCTTCTATGGCATCCCCAGACATTGACCGCCGATTATGGATGGAGCGATGGGTTTTTAATGATGTTAAAAGCCATTGCCGATGAATAACTGTATTTAAAAATGGTCAGAATTAGAGACTTAGTGCCAAAATTTATTTTTAATAAACTATGGGGAGAAAGACGTCGATGGGGCAGAAAACCTGATGAAACTGACCCCCATTGGCTTGAATGGCAGGAAAAACAATACGAATTTTATCAGGAGAACCAAAGAAAAGGGATAGGTTCTATGGTCAACGATTCAGGGTATTCCGTTATGGCTGAAATTGATCTTCGAGAAAAATGCGTACTGGAAGTTGGACCTGGCGATATGAGGCATCACAGATTTTGGAACTCTAGACCGGAGAAATACATAATAGCAGATATTCATGAAGATATGATGAATGCAGCGGTAAATGTTTTTCGGAAAGATAAGATTAATTTTGAATCTTATTTGATTAAGCGAAACGAAAAACTAGCCCTCGCTAAGAATTCCGTCGATGTAATCGTTTCCTTTTACTCGCTCGAGCATTTATATCCTTTGGCAAATTACTTGGAAGATATGAAGTATTATCTTAAACCCAATGGTATCATTGTTGGCGCAATTCCCGCGGAAGGTGGACTTCTTTGGGCCTTGGGAAGATTCTTTACGTCAAGGCGCTGGCTTCACAAAAACACCAACATTGATTACGACAAATTGATATGTTGGGAACATCCAAACTATGCTGATTTTATCATTAACCAACTCGATCAAAATTTTCACCGAGTTTTTTTAAGAAGTTGGCCTTTTCGATTCTTACCAATCTTAGATTTTAATCTAACATTGCGTTTCTGTTACAAAAAAAATTCCAATAAATAAGAAGAGAATATTTATCGAGGAATTAAAGAAAAGCATTCCTCGTGTTTTATCATTGATTGATACTGATCAAACCAGTGTTTCCTATGGATTAGGTGATAGAAACTTTTGGGCATGGGGCTTGACGGATTTTGGCAACGCTACTTTTCAAGGCTGCGCGCATGGTTTATCTAGGTTATGGGTTCAAGGACTTTGGCCTTACGATTCAGATCAAAAATTATTCATCAAAAGAATCCAATCTCTCTTTTTAGGAGCAAAATTTCTCACTCGTGCCGATGGCAGCCTTGAGGAAGCTTTCCCTAATGAAGGATCCTACTGTGTTACTGCGTTAGTTGCATTCGATTCGTTGATCACGATCGACCTTATCTCCAATAGGATGAGTGATTTGCAAAGGGAAGAATGTATTGAAATCGTAAGACCATGGATTAACTTTCTAATACAAAGCGACGAAACTCATGCCATAATATCCAATCATTTGGCAACAGCAGTTGCTGCTTTGGTCCGCTGGAATCATCTTATGGATGATCCAAACGCTTTGAGAATGGCAGAACTTCTTCTTGAGCGTATTTTAAGTAATCAGTCCGAGGAGGGTTGGTTTAGAGAATACGAGGGAGCGGATCCTGGTTATCAAACCCTCTGCCTTCATTACCTTGCGGATGTGCATTTGCAAAAAAGAGAACTAAATCTTTTGGAACCGATTGCGAAATCCATCAGATTCTTACAATATTTCGCCCATCCCGATGGATCCTTTGGAGGACATTATGGGAGTCGATGTACTAGGTTCTACTATCCTTCAGGTATTCTTGCTATGGCTCCAGAAATCCCTGAAGCGGCAAGCCTAGCTTACTACATGCAAAATTCCATTGCAGAAAATAGAGTTGTTACTTTGTCGAGTATGGACGAACCCAACTTGGTCCCCATGTTCAATTCCTATGCTTGGGGAGCTTCCTTGTCTCAAGATGATCGTAATGAAATTGATAAATTAAATCCTGAACCCTTGCCTTTTGAAAGGGAGCATCCTTTTAGAAAAAGTTTCTCTCAAGCTGGACTTATAGTCGATCGAGGTCAGGATCACTATTCGATAATAAACTTCAAAAAAGGTGGAGTAACTTACCATTTCGTTGGTAATAAGTTGAAAACTCTAGATTGTGGCACCGTTATTGAATCCCCATCCGGTATCCTTGGAAGTAATCATTTTTACGATATGAAACAAAGTGTATCGATTCAGAATAATCGAATTATAATTCGCCATCGCATTTCTGAGATGCCCAAAAAGCTTACTTTTCCCTTTAAATTTCTTATTCTCAGAATTCTGTGTTTAACAATCTTTCGCATTAGTTGTCTTCGTGAAATAACCAAAGCTTTGTTGGTGAAATATTTAATCACTAATCCAAAGTTGTGGAGAATTTGGAACGAAAGAAAGATCCTCCTCGGTGAGAATTTGAAAATCATTGATCTGTTGGATTCCGTAGATGGCTATAGAAAAGTCGATAACAACGAGCCTTTTGTTCCAATTCACATGGCTAGTCAGGGATATTGGCATTTACAAGATGAGAAAAGATAATGGTTCCTAGATTTAAACCATCTCTTGGTTGGAGAGAAATCATTGCATCATTGCGATTGAATTTTGGTGCGGTAGAAAAATTCGAAAAAGCATTTGCAGAAAAATTCCAAGCGGTTGATGCTGTTGCCTTTCCTTACGGGCGTTCCGCTCAATGGGCTTTTTTAAAGGCATTAGGCATTGAAAATGCGGAAATTATTATGCCGGCTTATACATGTTCAGTAGTTGCTCATGCCGTTACTTTAAGCGGTAATGTGCCGCGTTTCATTGATATTGATTTAAATGACTACAATATGAATCTTGATTTGGCCGAAGCTGCCATCAATAAGAATACTAGGGGACTGATAGCAACCCATACCTTTGGTTACCCACAGGATTTGGAAAGATTGGAATCTATAGTTGAGATGGCGGAAAAAAAATATGGTCATAAAATATGGCTCATGCAAGATTGTTGCCATGCATTTGGCGCTGAGTGGAAGGGCAGAATGATTGGTACCTCTGGTGACGTGGCAGTATATGCATTCAATATCAGCAAGTTAATGACTTCCATCTTCGGAGGAATGTTAACTTTTCAAGATAAAGATTTATCTCAAAAAATTCGGAATTGGCGTGATTTGCATTTTCAAAAGCCATCTCTTATCAAATCTATCAAGCGGAAGTTGTATTTGCTTTGTGCTTATGTTGCATTCAGCAAAATAGTCTATGGTTTCATCTGGTGGCTGCAGCTCAAGACGCCCCTTTTGAACAAGCTTACAAAATCTTATCACTTGGACGAAAAAATTCATTTCCCCCCCGATTTCCTCGACAGGATGATGAATTGTGAAGCAGCCGTTGGTTTGGAACAACTAAAGAAATATCCGGACATAATCAGCAAAAGGAGAGAAAAAGCGTGGTTTTACGACCAAAACTTGGAAAGAAGAGAAGGTTGGGAGCTTCCTCCAATCATTGAAGGCGCCACTTACTCTCACTACACTGTAAGAGTGCCTGAGCGAGCTAAGGTAATTAATGAATTTGCTAGGAAAAAAGTTCAGTTGGGGGAACTGATACAATACTCCATACCTATGATCAAATGTTACAGGAATGGAGACCATTGTCCTGCCTCAGATAGTGCAAGCAAAAGGACGATAAACTTTCCCCTTCACTGATTTTGAAAACGATACTTATTTTAGGAAATGACAAATTGGGTGGTAGAGCATATGAGCGATTGCCTCATAACGATCACTTGAAAGTACTCATTGATCGTTCAACAAATCTAAAGAGAGTTTTAAGGCTGCTGCTAAAGAGAATCCTCCCCTTTAGTCTCTTTTTAAAAATGATTGTGGCAGAATATTTTAGGGCTGGATCCAAACCGGCGAAGTCACTGAGTGGGATATCTGAAAATTCAGAATTATTGAGAATTATGAATGAATTTAAGCCTAACCGAGTGCTTTTGTATAGAGCTGGACTTATTGTTAACAAAAGTGTTTTGGATGCCGGTTTGAAAATACTGAATGTTCATGCTGCAAAAGTTCCTGAATATGGAGGCATCGGTTCTTTGCATAAAGCTTTGCTGGATAAGGCGCTCGAGCAGTATGCATCCTTGCATGAAGTGACCGTTAAAATAGATCAAGGACAACTCGTTGATACTGAGAAATTTACTCTTGATGCCAATCTTTCCTATTCGGAAAACGAACGAATTGCCTACGATGCTTCCCTAAGACTTCTCTTGAGAAATATCAGATAAATCTTCAGACGATTAATCTAAGACTTAAGCAACTCGGTAAAGATTCCATAGTGTATGGACTTGGAGGAGTCTTCGCCAAAAGTATATCTTTTTTTACTCTTCCGATATACACTAGAATCTTTTCGCCGAGTGATTTCGGAACGATCGAAATGTTGACTGTGATCAGTAGTTTTATTGGATCGATTCTTCATATGGGCATGGATTCAGCTCAATCCATGTATTTTTTTAAATATAAGGAGGAAGGTAAGGAAAAGCAGGCGAGTATTGTATCCAGCATTTTGCAATGGAGACTAATTTTCGGATCAATGATCGTCCTTCTTTCCACAGCATTATCACCTATCCTGAATAGCGTTTTTTTTGGTGGCAAATTAGAGTGGGAACTTTTCCTAATTTCATTCAGCGGAGTCATGTTTCTTCAAGTTATGAGCCAGAGTGCGGAAGTTATGCGTCTACTTTATCGTCCATGGAGTTATATAATGGTTGTACTCTCTCAATCCTTGCTTGGGGCAATTATTGCTCTTTTACTTATTATTAAATTAGATCAAGGTATTCTCGGTTTTTTTCTGGGGGGGTTGATTGCCTCCTTATTTGTAATGGTGATCGGGTGGTTTCATATCCGTAATTATTGGAGATTTGACAAAATATACATTGATCTATGGCCGCAACTATTACGATTTGGAAGCCCCTTGGTGCCTGTTTCCTTGTCAATGTACTTTATGAACACTTCCGATCGATGGTTCATCCAATACTTCCATGGACAGGATGCGCTTGGAATCTTTGCCGTCGGCGCAAAATTTGCAATGTTAGCATCTCTTGCAATTGAGACTTTTCGAAAGGCATGGTGGCCAGTAGCAATGGACTCAATGCATTCAGACGATGGAGAAAAAACCTTTATCTTGATTGCTAATTGGTATGTTTCCATCGGTTGTATCATAATGCTAATTCTCACCTTTATGTCCCCTTGGTTGGTGAAGATTTTTTCCGGTCCTGAATTTCATGGTTCATGGCCAATTGTAGGATTACTTACTTGGAAGGGACTTCTGTACGGATTCTTTATGATATGTTCAGCGGGTATTTGGAAGTCTGAGAAGACCTACTTGAATTTATACATAAGTCTTTTCGTGATGATTGTTGGGACACTAATAAACTGGATACTAGTTCCCGGATATGGCGCGATTGGTGCATCTTTTGCTACAGTTTTAACCTTTTTTATATGGATATTACTAACCATAATTGTAAGTAATAAACTGTGGAGTATTAAATTTAACTATTTATTTATTTTTTTAGTATTTATTTTATCCATTTCATTGAGCTATAGTTTTTCATTAGGTTATATATGATAAATAAAATAAATAAGGTGATTAAAAAATATGGTTATGGAATTATATTTAAAATAATGCTTTCACCTTTTTCAGTAATTATTACAACACCATTTATGATGGCAAAACTTATTTGGAATTGCAGAGTATTGCTAGGTGGGAAATTAGATCAATATCATAGATTTTCAGGTATTCCTTCAACAAACTGCTTCTTTTACTGGACACAGGCATATAATATAAAAAAGTTTGGAAAAGCTGGCCTTAGTAATCTTCTTGGCTTGGGCAATTACAAAATCTCAAAGTTTTTTTTCGTTCCGAAACTTGGTAATTATCTTTTCTGGAAGTTTAGCACTGTAATTACACTTTCCTGTTTTTTTGCTTTTGCGGTTTCGCATCTACTTTGGATCTTAAATGCTGATAAAATATTCTCATTGTGCGTTACTGTAGTAATCTCTTTTAGTGTTTTATTGTATTCTTGCATTGATCGAGTAAATTATAATTGCTTGGGGTGGCTTTTCTTTCCTTTGTTCATCTGGTCCATCGGTTCTGATTATTTTTTGTTATCTTCAATCGCATCAGGATTCATAGCTTATTTTAGTATTACTGTATGCATATTTAGCTTTATAATTGGCATTACTTTTTATTTTTCTGAATTTAATATATATATTATATTTAGCCTTATTCCTGCTTTCATATTATCATTTATAAGACTATACCCAGCGATGAAAATAGGGGAATCAGGGAATGTATTTTTATCTATACTTAAATTAATTGGAGTTGTAAGTCGTAACGTAAAGTATAAGAGGCATAAGAAAATCTCTATACTAGGTATTTATTTTAGTGTATTATTTGCATCTTTTTTAATAATTTCAATTTATCGTAATAATTTAGCATTCAATTCATATCTTTCGGTTATTCTTATATTTATTCTTTTACTTTTCCTTGGTGAAATTGCTTTATTTAGGTTTGCAGATAGTCATTCGTATCTAATTTCATGTTGGTCTGCGAGCGCCTCCTATACGATAGTTTCCGGAGATCCTGTTCTCCTTGCCACATTTCTTTTCATAAGTAACCCCATCCCTTTCTTTGGCTTGTTCATTACCAAGAATTTACCCATTTTAAGGGTACCTGAAAGAAGACCCGTTTTTGTCGGGAATGCAATTTCAAAAGTGCGAAAATTTCTTGATGGAATTAGGTCCGGAGAAAAGATTTTATTTCAATTTGATAATCCCAACGGATCCTACAATAAGATCTTTGATGGCTATCGAAACTTTTATGAATTGCTTTTATATTGTGGTAATTTAAATAATTTACAGGTCTTTCCCGATTGGTATTTTATCCAAGAAACGAACACACCTGATGGAGTGGAAGTATGGGGTAGAAATCTTTCCGACGTACATGCTTCTAGAGGGAAAATTCCGTTTAATTACTTCATAGCGTATGAAACTAAACTGAACCCTCTGCCAAATGAGTTTCATAGTGACTCCAGAATTTCCAAAATTCGTTCTTTGGACTTGTCAACTTTAAGGGATGATTTTTTTCCTGATCCTCCCAAGGGGATGGAGGATGATCCTCTTCTTCTTAATTTATACGCATTGAAGTAATGCCTTTGCATCGTAATCAATAAAAATGAAAACAAAAAAAGTATACGTCGGAATGAGCGCAGACTTAGTTCATCCAGGTCATGTCAATATCATCAGGAAAGCGGCAGAACTAGGTGAAGTGATTGTCGGTTTACTTACGGACAAAGCCATTGCAAGTTATAAAAGAGTGCCTCTTATGCAGTGGGAGCAAAGAGTTGAGGTTATATCTTCCTTAAAGGGTGTTAATGACGTTGTACCACAAAGAACCTTAGACTATCGGCCAAATCTTTTAGAATTAAGACCAGACTACGTGGTTCACGGAGATGATTGGAAGTCGGGTGTTCAAGCTAAAGTAAGGCAAGACGTCATTGAGACATTGGCTGAATGGAATGGTGAATTAATTGAGGTTCCATACACAGCCAATATTTCATCTTCATCTTTGCAGTCTGCCATGAAAGAGATAGGAACAACTCCTGATGTCAGGAGAGTTGCGCTAAGAAGGTTGTTGGCAGCTAAACCGTTATTGCGATTCCTTGATCTCCACAATGGTTTAACTGGTTTGATCATCGAAAATGCATTTGTTGAAAAAGAGTTTGGTAAGGTTGAGTTTGATGGCATGTGGGCAAGTTCTCTGACTGATTCTACCGCAAAGGGAAAACCAGATATTGAAGCAGTTGACACTACCGCCCGAATCTCAACCATGAATGAGGTACTTGAAGTTACCACAAAGCCGATCATTTACGATGGAGATACGGGGGGCAAGCCAGAGCATTTTCAATTTACTGTTCGCAGTCTGGAAAGACTGGGAATATCTGCCATAATTATAGAAGATAAGACGGGACTTAAGAAGAACTCTTTGCTCGGAACGGATGTCGATCAAATGCAAGCCTCCATCGATGACTTTTCAGAAAAAATCAAAATGGGGAAGGAAGCTCAACAGACGGATGAATTTATGATAATTGCCAGGATTGAGAGTTTAATCCTAGGAAAGGGAATTGAGGATGCAATTTTGAGAGCCAAAGCCTTTATTGAGGCGGGAGCGGATGGAATAATGATCCACTCGAGAGCAAAAAAGCCAGATGAGATTTTCGAGTTTTGTAAAATATACAACGAATTTGAAGAGAGAAGACCATTAATTGCCGTTCCTTCAAGCTACAGCCAGACATATGAATCCGAGTTGGAGATGCATGGAGTCAATGTCGTAATTTATGCCAATCAACTCCTCCGATCCGCCTATCCTGCGATGCTTGAAACTGCAAGGTCGATCCTTTCACGCGGAAGATCTCTGGAATCAGAGAAAAGAATGATGTCGATTAAGCAAATTCTTGAACTCATACCAGGTACGAAATGAAAATTAAACCATCAGAAGTATTCGAACAATTTCGTCGTGCGGGAATAGGTTTTTTTACTGGTGTTCCGGATTCTTTACTTAAGAGCTTTTGTGCATATGTAAGTGATTCATTAAATTCATATGAGCATATCATTACTGCAAATGAGGGCAGTTCAATTGCATTTGCATCCGGTCATTATCTTGCTACGGGCAGTCCATCTCTGGTCTATATGCAAAACAGTGGCATCGGGAATGCAGTCAATCCTCTTCTATCCCTTGCCTCTGACGAAGTATACGGCATCCCAATGATAGTCATGGTAGGCTGGCGAGGGGAGCCAAATCTTAAGGATGAACCTCAGCACATGTTGCAAGGACGAATTATGCCTCAACTGCTTGATTCAATGAATATACCGTGGTTTGAATTATCGCCGAACACGGATGACTCAGCGAAAGTTATCCAAGAGGCCATAGCTCGTATGACAAAAAGTTCCTGTCCTGTGGTTATCCTTGTTAGAAAAAATACCTTTGAGGATTATAAATCGAAAGCTTTGACGCATAACGTCAGATCCCTTAGCAGAGAACAGGCGATTCAAATAATCGCAAAAAATACGAGTGCAGACGATTTGATTGTATCTACAACAGGAATGGCTTCTCGGGAATTGTTTGAATTCAGGCAATCTTCTGGAGGAACTCTTGGTGAGGATTTCCTTACTGTTGGTTCAATGGGTCATGCTTCTTCGATTGCTGCAGGAATTGCATTGGGAAGACCACAAAAAAAAGTAATATGTATTGATGGTGATGGTTCCTTTCTTATGCATATGGGAGCAATTGGAGTAATTGGGCAATCAAAGCTAACCAATCTTACTCATATCGTTTTAAATAATGGTGCTCACGATTCAGTCGGTGGTCAACCAACGGTAGCATTGGATATAAGTTTACCCAAGATAACAAATGCTTGCGGTTACAAAATTTCTTCAAGTGTTTCAGAAGAAGGTACTTTAGTTGAAGAATTACTCAGAATGAAAGGGGAGGTAGGTCCTGCCTTTTTGGAGGTCATAATTGGAAAGGGTTCGAGGTCTGACTTGGGAAGGCCAACTTCAACACCATTGGAAAACAAGAAATCTTTTATGAATAAGGCTTGGAAGTAACAATGAATAGAGCAGATTGGCGTTGGAGTAATCCCGTAAGAATTATTTTTAAGGCCGGAGGGTTTGATGACTTCATCAAAAAGCTCCCCTATGGGAAAATAGTAGTAGTTACGACGAAAGGTTTTAGAAAAAGAGGCATCGTTGAAAAGGTAGAGTTTTTACTGGGTCCGCGATTGGCTGGTATACTTGATTCCGTACGTCCTAATCCTTCCATCGACTTGGTTGTCGAGATGAGTGCTTCATTGCAAAAAGACAAACCTGATTGCATATTGGCGATTGGTGGTGGCAGCGCTATTGATTCTGCAAAGGGGATTGCTCGCGTTTTAGGTGAAAACTCAAGTTGGTCGCTTAGAGAGCATCTTGTTACTCAGAATCCTTGCTCTGGTGGAAATGACATTCCAATAATAGCTATTCCAACAACTGCAGGTACAGGTGCTGAAGTTACTTCATTTGGCACTATTTGGGATCATGCCAATAACAGGAAATATTCAGTTGCAGGCTCTGATCTTTATCCAAAGACAGCACTATTGGATCCTGAATTAACCACTTCAGTGCCGTTGGAGACTACTGTTTCATCTGGTCTAGATGTTATATCACATGCTCTTGAGTCTACATGGAATAAAAATGCAAGCAGCATAACACTTTCCCTTTGCGAACAATCATTGAAATTATCATTAAAAACCCTGGAAAAGCTTGTGATAGAACCTCAAAATCTAGAATTGAGGGGAAAAATGATGGAAGCTAGTTTGCTTGCAGGTCTGGCAATAAGTCAAACACGAACAGCATTGGCGCATTCCATTTCATATCCATTGACTACTCATTATGGATTGCCGCATGGTTTTGCATGTAGTTTTTCCTTGCCCGAAATCCTTAAATTTAATGCTGAAGAAGACGACGGCAGGATAAGAAACCTGTCTGTTGCATTAGATTACGAGACCGCTGACTCCTTTTACTTGGGTCTTAAAGGATTATTCGAAAGAGTTAAAATGAAAAATTATTTCAAAAAATACATAGAAAATGTCTCTGAGATAAAAGATTTGGCTGATTTGATGATTACTCCAGCCCGCGCTGATCACAACATTAGAAACATTTCTTTGGATAATGTTCATTATATAATCGAAGAATCTATAAAACTATATTCTGATTAAATTATAAAAAATTTAATAAAGAAATTATTAGGGAAAAAAAATCTTAATTATTTAAGATTAGTTAAAAGTTTTGTATTTGGTAAATTAAAGAATTTTAAGCTATTTTTTATTACAAGAAAATCGAATAAAACTATTAAGGATAATTTAGCTAGAATTAAGAAAAGAAACGGTCAAATATTCGTTCTTTTTATCGTTAGACATGCTTCACAATGGAAATATCAAGGAATTTATGAACTATTTTTACTTGATAAGCTTTTCTTAGTTAAGATTTTAGTTGCGATTGACGTTAAGAATGAGAGTTGGAAGCACGATCAAATATTAGCGCTTAAAAAGTTTCAAAACTATGAATGCGAGATTCTAAATGCATTTGATTCCAACGGGCACCTACTCATTCATTCAAAGGATTTAATGCCTGATATCGTATTTTTCCCAAAGGTCATTGAGGGTGATGATCCGTTTTCTATCACACATTTCGAACGCAGTTTAAATTGTTATGTACCCTATTCAACTTACGGAGATAACAATCCAGAACTTCAATATAACCGGATCTTCCACAATTTACTGTGGAAACATTACGTAGCCACTGAAATTCATTTTAAAATATCAAGGAATGTTAATTATCTTAAGTCCAAAAACGTCGTTGTCAGCGGCTACCCTGGATTCGATAATTATTTATTTGGCGATGCTATTTACGAGAACGACTTTTCTGCCTGGCCATTGGACGGTAGGAAAAAAATCATTTGGGCTCCTCATCATACTATTGAAGTCAGCGATCAAAATTCGAATCACTCGAATTTTTTGTTTTACCATGATTTGTTTAAAGAGATTAGCTATCGGTTTCGGAAAGAAGTGTGTTTTGCTTTTAAACCTCACCCGAACTTACGTTTGAAATTATACCGTTTAGAAGATTGGGGAACAGAAATTACCGATGAATATTACAACTGGTGGAGTCGAAATGAAAACACCATTCTAGTGGAAGGTGGATATGAGGATTTATTTACTCATTCAGATGCGTTGATACATGATAGCGTATCATTTATGGCAGAATACTTATGTCTGGGAAAGCCTTCTTGTTATATAGTAAAAGACGAGACTCTTTTGAAGAAATTTTTGAATGAGTTTGGGTTGTCGTTACTGAGTTATCATCAAAAAGCCTACTGCAGGGATGACATTTACGAATTTATAGAAAATATTATATCAGGTGAAGCAAAAGCAAATGATAATAAGACGGTACCTAATTTTCTTCGGGCTAATGAAATGAGAAGTAGTGAATTTATTTATTCCGACATAAAAAAAACCTTCTTTTCCTGAATCGTCTAATATTGGCAATAGATCAAAGAAAATTACAAATAATTTCTCTATAGTTTGAATCAATACCCTATTAGTACAAAAGCTCTTACATGGCTCGAAGATATACTCTCAGATCGCTTCGGTAACAAATGGGCTTTATTGCGGAAAGGCAATACAATAGAAATGAAATTAGAAGGAGATGATAAAAGAATCATCTTTAGCGAGCTTTCTAATTCTTTAACTGAGGCCAATTCTCATCAAGCATACACAGTATGGGATTGTGTGCAGGAAGGGTGGGAGCCCGTTGTGGGTCGATTGTTGCCTGCTCCCGGTTTCAGTGAATTAAGAACGCCACTTATTGAAAGGAAAAATAAGGATTATTTTATAAACTACGATATACTCGGTCTAACCTACTGGATGCTTGCAAGAGTTGAGGAAATTGGCCGTAGCGACCTTGATGCGCATGGAAGATTTGCAGCAACATCTTCACATGCCTTCAAACACGGATACTTGGAGAGACCAATAGTTGACGAATGGATGCATATCTTAAGCCAAGTGATCAGGGAAACATGGAAAGGGATTAAACTAAAAAGTCGTAAATTCGAAGTCATTGTAAGCTGTGACGTCGATAGGCCGTTTGCATATGACGGTACTGTACGGCAAATGATACGCGGAGGTATTGGTGATATATTGAAGCGACGATCGTTAAGGCTGGCTATCAAAAATACATATGCAAGATGCAAAGCGATAAGCTCCGATTGGAATTATGATCCATATTATAAGGGAATCGAATATATAATGAATATTAATGAAGGAAAAAATAGAAAGGCAATATTCTTCTTCATGAGCTTAAATTCTGATTTGGAGATGGATAACATAATTAGTTTAAATGAAAAAAGACTAACAGAAGTTTTGAGAGATATTGACAATAGAGGCCATCGAATCGGTATCCATCCAGGTTATAAAACTTACAATGATAAAAATAACTTTAGATTATCTGTTCAAAAATTGAAGAAAAAGCTAGAACGAGAGAATATTAATCAAGAAATAACAATTGGTAGACAGCATTATTTAAGGTGGAAGACGCCAGACACGGCAAGAATATACGAGGAAAATAAAGTTTTTTCTGATTCTACGTTAGGATACGCTGACATGCCAGGGTTTCGATGTGGAACTTGTATCAGATATAATTTTTTTGATGCTGAAGAACAAATGTCTATGAACTTATGTGAGCAGCCGCTAATTGTGATGGAATGCAGTATAATATCTGACAAGTATATGGGCTTAAGAACCTCAAGAAAAGCACAAGATAAAATGATTAATTTAAAAGAAATTTGTAAAAAAGTAGGTGGAGAATTCACCATTCTATGGCATAATTCATCATTGAATACTAAAAAAGAAAAGGAAATTTACAGGGAAATATGTAGTTGAATAAAAAATCATCAGAGAACACATTCCTTTCAATAGTTATTGCAAATTATAATAAGGAAAAATATCTAGAAAAATGTTTACTCAGTTTACTCGAGCAAAAGACTGCATGTAAGTATGAAATTGTAGTCATTGATGATGGATCATCCGATAACTCAGTCAAAATTTTGAATGAAATAGTTATGGATGAATCACATAAAGCCGTTGTTAGGTTTTTGAAGAGAAGTCATAAAGGTAAGGTGAATGCTTTCAATCATGGTGTGAGTATTGCCAAAGGTGAATTTATTAAATTGTTTGGTAGTGATGATATAGCTAACTCTGACATGATATCCAAGATATACCATCAAGTTAATTCATCTAAAATTCTCATTCATGATTGCGCTATCTGTGATATAAATGGAATTGTAACGAAATCCCGTTTCTTGAGACTCAAATCGGAAACCACAAAGTTTAAAACTAAGGAAATAATAAGAGGAAAAAGCTATCCAAGTGGAAATTATGTATTCCCGAGGTCTATTGCAAATAGAATATTTCCAATAGATGAACGATCAACATACGAGGATTGGTATATATCCTTTATTATTTCATTAGAGAAGTATTGCGTAAAAATAATTCCGGATAGTTTATTTGGGTATCGACAGGTAAATAATAGCGCATGGGGTGGAGTTAATAATTATAGCCTTGATATCATTCAGTACAGAGCAAATAGAGATATTAAAATGCTTGATATATTTTCTGAGGGTGCTTCCTCGTGTGTATTGAAACAAATAACTGTAAAAAAGAAGGTTCTTCAGGAATTAGTTGATTTCGAATTCTCAAAATTAATTAAATCTAATCTGCTTATCAAAGATAAATTTTTATTATTACTAAAAGTAATGATATATAGATTTGATTCACGTTTTATAAATTGGTTGTTGAAAATTAAGCAAAATTTTACTGAATACTAATAAAACAATTACATTTTATTAAAATATAATATTTAAAATGTTCTTATTAAATATATTAGTTTTAGTGCTGCTTTTGAATCACTCTTTTGTTACATTTATACTAAGAGAAA
>MDTA01052122.1_pt1 | contig 22473 bp, 22 predicted proteins | sample 811151 | NCBI WGS metagenome assembly MDTA01 (sample SAMN05326648, study PRJNA326480) | marine metagenome | isolation source: seawater | place: Indian Ocean: South | collected 2010
CAAATGCATCTTTGATATCTTTTTCAAATCTTCTCCTTTGATTTTCAATTTCTGCTAGTGATCTTAATAATTTATCTTCTGTCTCTTTCAGCTTCTCTTCAAAATTTATTTCTTTCTTTTCTTTTACTGAAGGCGCTTCAGATTTTTTATTAATTTCGTCTTTTTTTTTCTTATCATCTGACATCATGTTGCTATATAGTAAATAAATTTTAAATTACTAGATGGATATGAAAAAAATTTTAATAGGCACACATAATCAAGGAAAATTTAAAGAAATATCAAGTTTAATATCTAAAAAATATAGAAAAATTTCTCCTAATAAGCTCAAGTTAAAGAGTCCAAAGGAAACAGGGAAAACTTTTGTTTCAAATTCAAAATTGAAAGCTGAATATTTTTCAAACTATGTTGATTATCCAGTTGTTTCAGATGACTCTGGGCTTTGTATAAGATCTTTAAACAATCAACCCGGAGTATTTTCTGCAAGACTTGCAAATAAATACGGAAGCTTTTACAAAGCCATGAAATATTTATTAAAAAGATTAAAAAACAAAAAAAATAGGTCAGCTTTTTTTGTTTGCTCACTATCTTTTAAACCTAAAAAAGGAAGAACAGTTTCGGTTTTAGGTAAAGTCGAAGGAACTATTTCGAACAAAATTGCTGGAAATAGAGGGTTTGGGTACGACCCTATATTTATACCAAAAAATCACAAGAAAACATTTGGCCAAATGTTCAAACTTAAGAAAGTTAAAATAGACCATAGATATATGGCATTTAAAAAATTAAAAAAAAAAATTAAAATTTTATAAATTTATTTTTATCTACTTTATAAATTTCTAAATCTTGAACCACCTTTTTATCTTTAAAACTGAAAGTTCCTATTTTACCTTTTATTTTATTTTTAAAAAGAAAGTTTTTGGTTGAGGTAATATTGCCATCTTTTTTCCAAGCGTAATAAATTAGCCCCAAAGCGTCATAAGTTAAGATAGTCATTTCGTTTGGATAAGATTTAAATTTCTTGAAGTAATTTTCATTATATTTTTTAAATTCTTTATAGTTTATAGATGGGTAATATAAATTTTTTATAGTATTTTCATAAAATATACTTTCATCGAACCATTGATTCACAGTAGTTATTAAAACTTCGTTTTGATTTACATCTGTATATATTAGAGAAGTTAATACGCTTTTAAGACTATTGCCAAAGTCAATTATAATAACTGAGTCAAAATTTACTCCACCTAGTGTATATAACTGCTCTAATTTTTCTAGTTCTTTTATAGATTGTTCATCATCTTTATCTTCAAAAATTTTTTTTCTTAATTCTAAATTTTTTTTTCTTTGCGAATAATTTGTTAAAATTTCAATTTCTCCTGTGAGTACCTCTGGATTAGGATTATAATTAAATCTTTTAAAACTGCTTAAATTCAAATTGTCTAATTTTGTTTCTACTAATTTTTTATAACTATTGTTTGGAAACATAACTACAGTTTTCTTTTTTTTTTTCTTTTTAAGAAAATTAGTTAGTGCTAATAATTGAGACTCAAGACTTATTCCTACACTTATAATATTATCTTCAAATTTGGGTGATATATTTGAAGGGGATATAAATGTAAGTTCACTATATTTTTTTACTATATCAAAATCTTCATTACTTAAAGGTCCAATAATTATATTAGCTCCCTCTTTTTTTATATCTTCGATAGCACTTATGAGTTTTTTTTCATTATTAAATCCAGCATCTCTAGGAATGATAAATACATTTTTATCATTAATTTCAGTTAGAGCTAACTGCAAAGAATATAATAGAGAGTCACCTAAAACTTTATATTCTCCAGATAAAGGTGCGAGCAGCCCAATTTTGAGAATCTTTTTTTGTTCTTCGCTTAAAACATTAGAATTAACAAATATTATTATGTAAGATAAGAATGCAAAAAATATTTTTTTCATATCATGAAGTTATTTCCTAATACCTTATATATTGTTTCAACACCTATTGGAAATTTAGATGATATAACGCTTAGAGCAATACAAGTGCTTAAAAATTCTGACATAATTCTTTGTGAGGATACAAGAAGATCTTTAAAATTGTTAAATCATTTAAAAATAAAAAAACAGTTAATCTCATACCATAAGTTTAATGAAAAAAAACAAACTTACACTGCAATAGAGCACATCAAAAAGGGCAAAATTTTGTCAATAATCTCAGATGCAGGAACTCCTATGTTATCTGATCCAGGGCAACTATTACTTAGAGAGTGTATATCAAAAAAAGTAAGAGTAGTTCCTGTTCCTGGGGTTTCATCTATTACCACAGCAATGAGTGTTTCAGGTTTTGATCATAAATTTCTTTTTTACGGTTTTTTACCTAAAAAAGAAAATGAGATTGAAAAAATTTTAAAAACTCTTTCAATAATAAAATTTTCTTTGGTTTTTTTTATTCCCTCGATAAAGGTTAATTTATATTTAAAAAAATTTAAAAAATTTTTTCCAGAGAGGAAATTACTGATTGCTAGGGAAATGACTAAGATTTACGAAGAATTTTTAAGAGACGATATCAAAAAATTTACAACATTTAAGGAGACGCTAAAAGGTGAAATTACTCTTGTGGTATCTGAACATGAAATTAAAGAAAAATCAGTCAACAAGCAAAAAATTATCAACAAAGCAAAAAAATATCTAAAAAGATATGGCGTTAAAGATACTGTTGATTTAATTTTAGAAACAGAAAAATTAAATAAAAAAGAAATCTATCAACTATGTTTAGAAATAAAAAAATCAGAAATCTATTAAGTTTTGTATTAATAGTTACACTAACCTCTTGTTCTTCCATTGGAAAATTCGGGGCAGGGGTTGACATTACGTTTGATCCAAGAACCATTGGAATGCAGATTGATGATACAATTATGCAAAAAAATTTAAGCGCTCGACTTGCATTAGCAGATAAGAAATATTTTTTAACAATCAAATCAGAGGTTAGAGATGGAAATATCTTTCTTTCTGGAAGAGTTGATGAGCCAGAGGAGAAAATAAAAATAACTAAAATAGCTTGGGAAACTAATGGTGTAAGATCAGTAAAAAATGCCATTACAATAAAAGGTCAAACCAATTTCAAGAGTACTGCAAAAGATATTTTAATTACAAGTCAACTTAGATCTGCATTAATTTTTAATAAAAAAACCAAGGCAAGAAATTATACTCTCGAAACGGTTAATAAAAATATATATATTTTTGGAATTGCGATGAATGAGGAGGAAAGAAAAGAAGTGATAAATGAAGCAAATAAAATTTACGATGTTGAAAAAATTTATCCTTCTATATATTTAGCAACAGAATTAAGTAGAAGCAAAATCTAACTTGAGTAGTCTATCACATCTGAAGAGTAAGCAGCTATAGAGGCCAAATTTAAAATTTCTGAAGTACTAGCTCTTAACGGGGCAACTTCAATTGGTGATCCAAGCCCTATTAATAATGGACCAATTAATTTTCCACCACCAAAAACCTTCATGAGTTTTGTTGAGATAGCTGCACTGTGCAATGCTGGCATAATTAAAATGTTCGCATTGCCGACTATTTTGGAAAAAGGATAGATTTCTTGGTAAATTGGATTTAAAGCTACATCGGGTTGCATTTCACCATCAAAATCAAAATCAACCTTTTCTTTTTTTAGCAATTCAATTGCTTCTCGAACATGTTTAGTATTTTTTGAAATAGGTTTTCCAAAAGTAGAGTGAGATAAAAAAGCAACTTTAGGATCAAAGCCAAATAATCTTGCTACTCGAACACATGACTTGGATACTTTGACTAATCTTACAGGTGAAGGAAAATCTTGAACATTGGTGTCAGCAACTAATATTGTTTTTCCTTTTAATGTAATCATTGTCATTCCAAAAATTTCCTCTCCAGGTCTAGGTTCAGTAACTTTTTTTAACTTTTCAATCGAGGCTGCGTAGTGCCTAATATTGCCAGTAACCATAGCATCAGCATCTTTACAGGCAATCATTGATGCTCCCCATGCTATTCGATCATTTCTTACTAATCTATCTACATCTCTTTCGAGCTGTCCTTCTCTTTGAAGTTTTTTATATAAATGTTTTGCATATTTCTCTCTATTTTCTTTATCTTTAGAATTCACAATCTTTATTTTGTAATTTTCTTCTAAACCAATATTTTTTAATTGCTCCCTAATTCTCTTTTCAGCTCCAATTAATATCGGTGTTCCTAATTTATTTCTTCCAAATTCAATTGCTGCTTTGAGCATATTTTCATCTTCACCCTCTGCAAAGATAACTCTTTTAGGGTTTTTTCTAACTTTAGCATTGATACCTTGCATTAGTGACATTGTAGGGTCTAGACGATTAGTTAACTGATCTTTGTAAATCTCTACATCTTCAATATTTTTTCTTGCTACACCTGTTTTCATTGCGGCTTTAGCAACAGCTGCAGGTATTACACTTATTAATCTCGGATCAAAAGTTGATGGAATAATATAGTCTTTACCATATCTAGGTCTATCACCTCCATATGCGGCTGCTACTTCATCTGGAACATTTTCTCTTGCCAAAAGTGCAATAGCTTTAGCAGCAGCGACTTTCATAGTCTCATTTATTTCTTTTGCTCTTACATCTAATGCTCCTCTAAAAATATAGGGAAACCCTATCAAATTATTCACCTGATTGGGATAGTCGGACCTTCCCGTTGCAATAATAGCATCATCTCTCACCTCCCGAATTAATTCTGGTTTAATTTCAGGATCTGGGTTTGCGCAAGCAAATATAATAGGATTATTTGCCATTGATTTGACCATTTCTTTTGTAACAACATCTTTTGCAGATAGACCTAAAAACACATCACAACCTTTCATCGCTTGCTCAAGTGTTCTCAATTTTGTATTGATTGCAAAAGCAGATTTAAATTGGTCAATTTTATCTCTACCTTTGTATATAACTCCTTTACTATCGCACATAACTATATTTTCATTTAGAACTCCGGAGCTTTTAAATAAATTTGCGCATGCTTGTGCTGAAGCACCTGCTCCATTAATAACAATTTTTACTTTGTCTATTTTCTTTTTTGAAATATTTAATGCATTAATTAATGCTGCAGTAGTAATAATAGCTGTTCCATGTTGGTCATCGTGAAATACTGGAATATCTAAAACTTCTTTTAATTTTTGTTCGATTATAAAACAATCGGGCGCTGCTATATCCTCTAAATTAATACCTCCAAAAGATCCACCAATATTTTTGATTGTTTCAATAATTGACTCAGTATTATTATTGTCAATTTCAATATCGATAGAATCTATATCTGCAAATCTTTTAAATAAAACAGATTTTCCCTCCATTACAGGTTTGGATGCCAGAGCACCAAGATTACCTAAGCCTAAAATTGCAGATCCATTGCTTATAACGGCTACTAAATTTCCTTTACTAGTATAGTCGTAAGCAAGTTCTGGGTTTTTAGCTATCTCTTTTACTGGAGCTGCAACTCCTGGAGAATATGCAAGTGATAAATCTCTTTTTGTTGTAAGAGGCTTGCTCGAATTTATCTCAATTTTGCCCGACTTTCCCTTTATATGAAAATCAAGTGCCTCTTTATCCGAATAATGATCAATTTCTGTTTTCTTTGGCATTTTTTTTTATGAGTATGTAATATAAAGAAATTTAATTCACTATAAATTTATGGCTTAAATTAGATTATATATGAACTTATTTTTATCTTCCTCTATATTTAGTTTTTTTACACTTATAAGTAGGATTTTAGGTTATCTTAGAGATATTCTAATAGCTATTTTTTTAGGTGCAAGTGTTTTCGCTGATGCTTTTTTTGTAGCTTTTAGGCTTCCCAATACTTTTAGACGACTATTTGCTGAAGGGACCTTTAATGCCGCTTTCATCCCAAGCTATACGTCAGCAAGGATAGAAAATAAAAAGACAGGAAAAATATTTGCTGACGATGTCTTGAGTATTCTTTTACTAATTTTAATCTTTATTGTAACTTTAGCAGAGATATTTACCTCTCATTTAATTTATTTAATTGCCCCAGGTTTTATAGGAGATGATATTAAATTTAATTTAGCTGTAGAATTTACAAGAATTACATTTCCATTCTTGCTTTTTATTAGTTTATCATCATTTTTTTCTGGAATTTTAAATTCAAATAATAAGTTTGCCGTTGCAGCAGCTGCACCAATAATTTTAAATATTGTTCTAATATTAAGTATATTAATTTCCTATACTCAAAACTTAGATATAGCAAAACAACTTTCATATGGTGTTACTATAGCTGGAATATTGCAACTAGTTTTTTTAATTTACTTTTCAATTGAATTTTATAAACCTAAAATTAAATTTAATTTTAAAATCACCAACAAAGTTAAATTTTTTTTTAAAAAATTATTACCAAGCATTTTTTCCTCTGGAGTTACTCAAATAAATATTTTAGTAGGAACTATAATTGCGTCTTTTCAGTCCGGAGCGGTTTCTTATTTATATTATGCTGATAGAATATATCAAATTAATCTTGCTATTGCTGGAATAGCTGTAGGCACAGTTTCCTTACCTGTGCTTTCCAAGGCATTTAAAAAAAAAAATTTTTCAAAAGTTTCTAACATTCAAAATAAGTCTCTACAATTGTCATTATTACTATCAATACCAGCAAGTTTAGCTTTAATAATTGCTTCAGAGGAAATAATTAATGGATTATTTGGTTATGGGTCTTTTACAGTTGAAGATGTTGAATTAACATCAGGTGCTTTAACGTTTTTTGGATATGGGGTTGTAGCATTTGCTCTAGTGAAAGTTTTGTCAAACTTCTTTTTCGTAAGAGATAATACTAAGACACCGTTTTACGTTTCTTCACTCATCGTTTTCTTAAATGTGGTCATAAGCCTCAGTTTTTTTAAAAAAATAGGTTTTTTGATCATCCCAATTGCAACGTCTATATCAACATGGATTGGGGTTCTAATTTTTTTATACTTATTACAAAAAAAAAAATACTTAATTTTACAAAATAAATTATATTTTGATACTATGAAGATAGTTATCTCAGCTTCAATTATGTCTATCATTCTTAAATTTACTTTAGAAAAATATTCAGGTTTTCTTGATTATACCTATAATTTTAAGTCTATTTATCTTTTAATTATTGTAGGTTTTGTGGGAATTGTTTACTTTATATCTTGTTACTTATTAGGCTTATTAAAAATAAAAAATTACAAAATAAATTAAATGAATAAAAAAAAATTGGTATTTTCTGGAGTTCAACCAACTGGAAATTTGCATTTAGGCAATTATCTAGGTGCTTTAAAAAACTTTGTAGCTCTTCAAAAAGAGATGAATAGCATATATTGCGTTGTAGACTTACATGCTATAACTGAATTTCAAAAGCCCGAGGTATTAAAAAATAACGTATTGGAGACGGTAGCTAGTTTCATAGCTACTGGTCTTAATCCAGATAGAAGCATAATATTTAATCAATCTTCAGTTTCTGGTCATACCGAATTAGCATGGATTTTAAACTGTGTTTCTAGAGTGGGATGGTTGAATAGAATGACACAATTTAAAGATAAAGCAGGGTCAGATAAAGAGAAGGCAAGTGTTGGCTTATACATTTATCCTAATTTAATGGCTGCGGATATTCTTCTATATAAAGCAACTCATGTACCCGTAGGAGCTGATCAAAAACAGCATCTTGAACTATCAAGGGACATTGCACAAAAATTTAATAATGATTTCAACTGTAAAGATTTTTTCCCTCTTCCTGAACCTCTAATACCAAAAAATGTTTCGAGAATAATGAGTTTAAGAGATGGTACAAAAAAAATGAGCAAGTCCGAAGAATCTGACTATTCAAGAGTTAACTTAAAAGACAGTGCAGAAGAAATTGCTAAAAAAATTAAGAAAGCCAAATCTGACTCCGAACAGATTCCAGAAAAATTAAAAGATCTTGAAAAAAAACCTGAAGCGTTAAATTTAATAAATATTTATTCTGAGATATCAAAAATAAGTTTAGAAAAAGTCCTTAAAGAGATGGCTGGTAAAGAATATTCATTTTTAAAAATAAAATTGACCGAAATTCTAATTGATGAAATTACTCCAGTTGGAAAAGAGATAAATAAATTATTAAAAGATAAAGCATATTTAATAGGAGTTCTAAAAAAAGGTAGGGAAAAAGCCAATATTATCGCTGAGGAAAACCTAAAAAATATACGTGAAAAAGTTGGTTTGATATAATATAAATTTTAATATGATACAAACTGAAACAACTCCAAACCCAAACTCATTAAAATTTCTTTCTGAAAAGACTATCTCGGCGATTGGAACGGAAGAATATCAAAAAAAGGACTCTAAAGATTTATCAAATCTATTTATAAAAGAATTATTGAACTTTAAAGGTGTCGAGTTGGTACTCTTGTCAAAAAATTTTTTATCAGTAAAAAAAACGGAAAATGTATCATGGAATGAACTCAAGCCTGTAATTATCTCACATATAAATCATTACTTTGAAAATAATAATGAACCAATCCTAAGTAAAAATAGAGTATCTGAAGAAATTATTCAGGACGAGACTGTAAAAAAAATTATTGATGTGTTAGATACCAAAATTAGACCAGCCGTCGCAAGAGATGGAGGAGATATAAAATTTAAATCTTTTGAGAAAGGTATTGTAAAAGTAGAACTACAAGGGAGCTGCTCAGGTTGCCCAAGCTCACTTATGACGCTTAAACAAGGAGTTCAAAATCTTTTAAAGCACTACGTTAAAGAAGTAGTGTCAGTTGAGGCGAACTAAGGTATGAAAAAAAAGTTGAGTTATAGAGATAAGTTGTTGGAGCTGGCTTATATCTATAATGTAAGGGAAATACAGGAATATACTAAAAGAAGAAAAAACCTTACTACTGGCCAAATAGAATTAATTTTAAAGAAGAATAAAATTATTATTCCAAAAGAATTTAAGACAAATTTTTTCAAGGAAAATTTTGTTAAACCTATAAGTAGATTAAAAACAAATTTTAAAGATTTCAAAGAGGAAAAAATAAAAGATAAAAATAGATTTTTTCGAAGGGTTGAAAATTATAAATACGATACCTCACGAAAAGTAAATCATAGATTAAATAGTATATGGAGAGGTATTGGAAATGCAGCAATTGAGTTTATTTATGCTATTCCAAAATTTGGCCTGATTGTTATAAAATTTTTAGGGAATCTTTTTACTGATATTTTTAATTCTATATACAACCAACAGATAAATGAGAAAAGCGCAAGAAACGTTATTATTGGGTTTTTGGTAATTTCTGGAGCTACAACAATAGTTATAGCTGGTATAAATGCTTACAAAAATTATGATCTCTCTAAAAATCAAATAAAATCTGAGCAAACGAAAATTATAAAAAAGAGTCCAGAAATAAAAAAACAAAAAGAGACAAAAAAACTAGAAAAAAAAGTTAAAGAGGAACCCAAAAAGCCAAAAAGTGAATTCAAGAAAGAGGCAAAAAAACTAGAAAAAAAAGTTAAAGAGGAACCCAAAAAGCCAAAAAGTGAATTCAAGAAAGAGGCAAAAAAACCTGAATTAAAAGTGAAAGAAAAAAATGTTGCAGAGGTAATATTGCCAGACTTAAATCTCAAAACAGAGACAGTAATACAACTATTCAAAGATGTTGACTATGACCTTCAGAGGGTAAGAAATGAAAAATTGGTCAAACCTATTTACTTTACCCAGTTTCCAAGAGATTTAGACAATCTACAAAGCGTGCAACTAAAAAAAGAAACATTTATTAAAATTGTATTACCATTAATTGTTGCTGAAAATGAAAAAATCCTAGATGACAGAAAAAAGTTAAAGATTCTGTCTGAAAAAAAATTTACCTCTGATGTCGAAAAACAATGGCTCAGACAAAAACTTTTAGAATACAAAGTAAAAAAAAGTGATCTTGAAAAATTAATGGTTAGGATGGATGTCATACCAGTTTCAATAGCATTAGCGCAAGCCGCAAAAGAGAGTGGATGGGGAACTTCAAGATTTGCTTTAGAAGGTAACGCAATTTTTGGGCAATGGACTTGGGATGGACAAGGTATTGCTCCACTCAAAAGAGATAATGATAAAAATCATAAAATTCTTAAGTTTCCAATCCTGAGAGCATCCGTAAAAGCATATAAGAATAATTTAAACACACATAAAAGTTATTCTAAATTTAGGGAGAAAAGAAAACAATTAAGAGATAAAAAGAAAACTATAGCCGGTTTAGATCTGACTGACACTCTTAAAAGCTATGCGCAAACAGGTAGTGAATATACTAAAATACTTAATCAAATAATAATGCAAAACAGATTGTCAGATTTTGAGCCTGTGAAACTTGTTAATTCGGTAAAACAAGTAGAGCTTAATTCTTAATTATTTTTCACTTACAACAAATTGAATACCTAACCATCTCCAAAAACCTTCCTTTTCTCTTAAGGAGCAGTTTATTCTTCCCCTCTCACCAACAAATTTTTCTGCAATTTTTATTTTTAGAATATAAGGTTCTAGAAATTCAATTTCAGAGTTCCTCCATTTGCCTCCTTCATTGGAAAAACAGGATATTCTTTTTAAATTTTTTATATTATCGAAGAATTCTATTTTTACTTTAGGTGGATTTTGACTTTGTAACAAATATCTCTCTTTTGGTAGTATTTTCTTATATTTAAATGGAATTGTTTTCATGAGCGTTTTAAATCTTTCTAGTTTTCCATATTTTTCATTAATGGGAAATCTTGGTAATTCCCAAAAATCTTTTGTTTCATCAATTACTCCAGAGTGTTGTCCAAATGCATAATGAAATCCAAAATCTTTGATAATTTTTTTAAAATCTGAACTATACTCTCCAAATGGATAAGAAAAAAATTTTGAATTTTTACCCAGCTTGTTTTCAAAAATTTTCATTGAGGTTAATATATCCTTTTTAATAGTTTCGGTGTCTTCATCTACTAAATATTCATGCGAATGGCTGTGATTTCCTATCTCAACTATATCAAATTTATCAAGTTCTAAAATTTGTTTCCAACTCATATAATTATAAGCTCCTACCTCCCTTGTATTCACGAATAAAATAAAGGGTATTTTTTTTTCTTTTAAAACTGGCCAAGCATTCTTATAAAATGATAATAATCCATCATCAATAGTTAGTAAGATTTTTCTATCTTTTTTTTTTGAAATTAAACTTGATTTAAAATCTTTTGGGTGAACAAAAGTCATCCCAGAATTTTCTATCATTTTTAATTGTTCTTTAAAAACTTCCATTTGAATATTTGTTGATGGATATTTGCTTTCATCGAACCTGTGATACATTATAGAAATAATGCCAAAGTCATTTATAGTGCTTACTGGATCATTAGCCTTTAAATGACTTGTTACAATAGTTATAATGAACGAAATGATTAAAAATTTTTTAGTTATAAGCTGCATTGGCAAGGATGATAAATTAGGATTAAGAATAAATAAAGATTTTTTTATTAAAAAAATAAATAATAAAAAAAATTATAATGATAAACTTGTTTTTGAAATATCTAATTTCCTAAAATTACATAAAGTTGAGCTGGACGAAGCTTTCAGTGTACTTCTAAATCAAGGACCTGGTAGCTTTTCAAGTATAAGGACATCTCTAGCAGTTGCCAAAGGGCTTGAAATGTCTAAAAAAGTAAAGTTATATGGGTTTAATAATCAAGATTTGGAAGAATTAAGCTTAGAAAAACTAAAAGAACTATTAAAAGGTAAACTATTTGAAAAAAATTTGATTACGCCTATCTATTTGAGCTAAATTAAGGAATGAGTATTATAGAAGAAAAATGTAAGAATAAGGGTGTCAGACTGACTGAGCAGAGAAAAGTAATTGCAAAAATTCTCTCAGAGTCAAAAGAAGTTTATGGATCAAAAGACCATCCAGATGTAGACGAACTGCATAAAAGAGTTACAGCTATTGATGACAAGATAAGTATCGCCACAGTTTATAGGACAGTAAAATTATTTGAAGAAGCTGGCATTTTAGTAAAACATGATTTCAAGGCAGGTAAAGCACGTTATGAAATCAATGATGATCACAACCATTTAATTGATATTAATAGTGGTGAAATAGTAGAGTTTGTAGATAAAGATATAGAGGAATTACAAATAAAAATTGCAAAGAAACTAGGTTACAATCTTGTAGATCATAAACTTGAGCTATATGGCTCAAAAATAAAAAAATAAATTGCAAAAAAAATTTTCATAAAAACTTTCGGTTGTCAAATGAACGAGTATGATAGTAATCGTATTTACCAAATCGTAAAAAAATTGAATTATAAAAGGACTGAGAACATAGAGGAAGCTAATTGTTATGTTTTAAACACTTGCCATATAAGAGAAAAAGCAACTGAAAAAGTTTACCATGACATAGGTAGATTAAAAAAAAAATTTAAAAATAAAAATAAACCTGTTGTAATTATTGCTGGGTGTGTGGCTCAAGCCGAAGGTGAAATTTTACTGAAAAAAGAAAAATATATCGACGCGGTTGTTGGACCTCAATCCTATCATAAATTATTTGATATAATCTTTAAAATTGAAAATGAGAACAAGAAAATAAATTTCACTGAATTTGAAACTAATGAAAAATTTGACAGCTTAAATCTTATCAAAAATTCGACCGGCTATGTTTCTTCTTTTTTAACTATTCAAGAGGGTTGTGATAAGTTTTGTAAATTTTGTGTGGTTCCATATACAAGAGGAGCAGAGTTTTCTCGTTCAATCAATGAGCTAGTCATAGAAGCTAATCAACTGGTAGAAAACGGGGCAAAAGAAATAACTTTACTTGGTCAAAATGTTAATGCCTACAATTATCAAGGTAAAAGGTTGTCAGATTTAATTTTTGAAATATCTAAAATCAAAAATTTGAATAGAATTAGATATACCACTTCACATCCAATAGATTTTACAGATGATTTAATTAATTTACATACAGACTCCCAAAAATTAATGCCACTTATTCATCTACCTGTTCAAAGTGGATCGGATAAAATTTTAAAAAGTATGAATAGAAAACATACAGTAGAAAAATATATTGATGTCATAGATAAATTAAAAAAAATTAATCCAAGAATAAAATTCTCTAGTGATTTCATAATTGGATACCCGGGGGAAACTGATAAAGATTTTGAATTAACACTCGAGTTGCTAGAAAAAGTAAAATTTATCAATACTTATTCATTTATTTTTAGCGCTAGACCTGGAACACCGGCAGCTAAAATGAAATCTGTAAATGATAACGTTTGTAAAGATAGATTAATTACTTTTCAAAAAAAAGCTGAGCAAATAAAAATGGATTATCGAAAAAAATTATTTGATAAAAAGTCTTTAGTAATGTTTGAAAATGATTTACGCGATAAAAAAAAGTTTTTTGGACGAGATGAATTTCTTAATTCAGTAATAGTTTCTAGTAAAAGTAATTTAAAAGGAAAAATAAAAGATGTAAAAATAATAGGGGGAAATCTTAATACACTATTTGGAGAATTATCTGTAAACCAAGATAAAAAGTTTTTTGCAGCTTAATATATGTCAGAGATAAGCAAATTAAACCAAAACTTAATTATAAAAAAAATTGATAACGAAACTACAAATATTCAAATTACAAATAATGAAATGCTGTTGTCAATTGTTGGTCAGTTTGACCAAAATCTAAAATATTTATCAAAAAAAACGGAGACAAAAATATTCTTCAGAGGAAACTCAATTACATGTAAAGGAAAAAAAGATAATATTAACTTATTTTGTGAAGCGATTAAATTTTTAATCAATAAGTATGTTTTAACCAAAGTGATAGAAAAAGATGATATACTTTTATCAGTTAAAAAAAATATGAAATTTGAAGATACTAACGTTAAAACTTTTAAACAATTAATAAGAACACCAAGAAAATCAGTAATAGCCCGGTCTAAGAAACAATCGGATTATATAAAAGCTTTGAAGGAGAATGATATTGTTATGTCTTTAGGGCCAGCGGGAACGGGAAAAAGTTTCTTAGCGGTATCAGTGGCAGTAACATTACTGATGGAAAAAAAGATAGAAAGAGTTATTTTATCAAGGCCAGCTGTTGAAGCAGGAGAAAAGTTGGGTTTTTTACCAGGAGATATGAAAGAAAAAGTCGATCCATACTTGAGACCCTTATACGATGCTTTATATGAACTTTTCGGCGTAGATAAAATCGATAAAAAAATAGAGACAGGTGAAATTGAAATTGCTCCCTTAGCTTTTATGAGAGGCAGAACATTAAAAAACTGTTTCGCAATTTTAGATGAGGCCCAAAATGCAACTGAAACGCAAATAAAAATGTTCCTAACTAGAATTGGAGAAAATTCTAAATTAGTTGTCAATGGGGATCCATCTCAAATTGATCTAATTAACAAATCTCAATCAGGTCTTATTAATTCAAAAAATATGTTAAAGCATATTAAAGAAATAAAAATAATTGAATTTGATCACAACGACGTTATGAGACATCCTTTAGTTTCTAAAATTATAAGAGCTTATCAAAAAAAAAACGTTGATGATTAAAATACATGTAATTTTAAACAACGTAAGATGGAAAAAATATTTTAAAGATCCGAAATCATATATAAGTAATCAATTAAAAAAATTTAATAATAAAAATAAAAAATTTAAAAAAAAAAATATTTATTGCTCTTTGTTATTATCAGGAGAAAAAGAAATTAAAAAATTAAATTTTAAATTTAGGAATAAAAATCAAACTACTGATGTATTATCTTTTCCATTCAATAATAAAAAAGAATTAAAAAGAAAATTAAAATCAACAAAAGAGTTCTATTTAGGTGATATAATTGTAAATTTGAATAAAATACGAAACAAAAAAAGAATAGATACTTTTAAATTAGAATTTAATAAAATTTGGATACACGGTTTAGTTCATCTCTTTGGATATGATCATAAAAAAGATAAAGATTTTAATAAGATGCATAAAATTGAAAAAAAATTTCTTTCTTATTTAGAGTAAATGATATTAAAATATTTTGAGAAACGTTTTTTTGTCTTATATCTAATTCCATTTATTATTGGGATATTGACAGTTTTTTCATATCAACCATTTAATCTTTCAATTTTAAATTTTTTTGTATTACCCTTATTTTTTTATTTCATCGTTTATATAAAGAAAAAATCTAGAGCCAAATATAGAATAAAACCCTACAAAAAAAATTTATTTATTTTTGGAACTGCGTTTGGTTTTGGATATTACTTTAGTGGTTTATATTGGATTACTAATTCATTGACATTCGACGAAAGTTTTAAAATTCTAATACCTTTTGGCTTAATTCTCATTCCTTTGTTTTTAAGTATTTTTTTTTCAATATCAATTTTGATAATAGGCCCGTATTTAAAATATAATTTTACTTCAATTTTTCTATTTTCTGGAACTTTGGCATTAGCTGACTTTGTAAGAGCTAAAATTTTAACTGGTTTTCCATGGAATATTTGGTCCTACAGTTTTTCTTGGTCAACCGAAATCATTCAAATTATAAATAAAATTGGCTTCTTTGCTTTTAATTTAATTATTATAACAATTTTTACACTTCCTGTGGTCGTATTCTTTAAACTTAGTTTAGGTAAAAAATTTTTATCATTTTTTTTTTTAATATGTATTCTTTTTTCTTTTTATATTTTTGGAAACCATTCTATAAATAAAAATAAAAGTTCTTTAAATGAAGTAAATGAAAAATTTTATGTGAAAGTTGTTTCTCCAAATTTTGATTTAGAATATGGGCTGGATAATAACCAAATCAAAAAAAGATTTAATAAACTAATAAAGTATAGCTCTCCTAAAAGTAATAAAAAAACTCTTTTTATTTGGCCAGAAGGAGTTTTTAGTGGCTATAGTTTTAGTGAAATTCAATTTCTTAAAGATTCTTTTTACAATAATTTTAGTGAGAAACATTTCATAATATTCGGGGTGAATATATATGATAGAAAGAATAATGGTTATTTTAATAGTTTAATAGTTGTGAACAATAATTTGGAAATCATTCAGGAATATAAAAAACAAAAACTTGTTCCATTTGGTGAATTTTTACCTTTTGAAAAAACATTAAGAAAATTAGGATTAAAAAAAATAACTGAGGGATACGGATCTTTTTTAAAGGGATCAAAACAAAATAACTTAATTGTAGAAAATATGAATATCCTTCCATTAATTTGCTATGAAATTATTTTCACAAAACTAAGTCAACAATCCAACAAAAAAACAAATCTTATTGTTAATATTTCAGAGGACGGTTGGTTTGGTAAAACTATTGGACCATATCAGCATTTTGCAAAAAGTATTTTTAGAGCCATTGAACAAAATACTTATTTGGTAAGATCAGCGAATAAAGGTATAAGCGCAATCATCAATAACAAAGGAGAAATTGTAAAAAAATTGAATTCAAACGAGGCAGGGAACATAGAGTTAGAAGTACCATTGATTATAAGTGAAAATAAAAACAAAAATGATTTGATATTTTTTATACTTTTAATTACATATATTTTAATTTTTCTTATTTTGAAAAAAAATGACAACAAATAATTATTTATTCACAAGCGAGTCAGTTTCTGAAGGTCATCCCGATAAAGTAAGCGATCGAATTTCAGATATGGTCGTGGATACTTATCTTGCAAAGAATCCTGTTTCAAGAGTTGCTTGCGAAACATTAACTACGACTAATAGAGTTATTTTAGCTGGAGAAACTCGAGGTCCAAAAATAGATGACGAAGAACTTATCAATAATGTTAGAAATTGTATAAAGGAAATTGGTTACGATCAAGAGGGTTTTAGCTGGAAAAAAGCAAAAATTGAAAGCTACCTTCACGATCAGTCTAGTGATATTGCTATGGGTGTGGACTCAAACGACAACAAAGACGAAGGCGCTGGCGATCAAGGATTAATGTTCGGTTATGCTTGTAATGAAACAGAAGAACTTATGCCTGCTCCTATTTACTATTCTCACAAAATCTTAAGATTAATGGCTGAAGATAGAAAGAATGGAAAATTAAAAGGAATTGAGCCTGATAATAAAAGTCAAGTCACAATGTTATATGAAAACAAAAAGCCAGTAAAAGTTACTTCAGTCGTTATATCAACACAACATTCTAAAGATATAAATCAGGATAAAGTTAAAGAGTTAGTTACCCCTTATATAAATAAATCTATACCATCTAATTATTTAGAAGGTTTGGATTCTAAAGAAATATATATTAATCCAACCGGACAATTTATAATTGGAGGACCAGATGGCGACACTGGTCTAACTGGAAGAAAAATCATAGTAGACACTTATGGAGGTTCAGCTCCTCATGGCGGAGGCGCATTCTCGGGAAAAGATCCTACAAAGGTTGACAGGTCAGCAGCTTATGCTGCGAGGTATTTAGCTAAAAACATTGTTTCGTCTGGTGCCTCAGAAAAATGTTTGATCCAATTGGCGTACGCTATTGGTGTCTCTAAGCCACTTTCTATTTTTGTAGAACTAGCCGAAAAAGATCAAACAAAAGTTAAAAAGATTATGGAAATAATTAATAAAAATTTTGATTTGTCACCAAGGGGAATAAGAGAAATGTTAAAACTAAACAATCCTATTTATCAAGCAACATCAGCTTATGGTCACTTCGGAAGAAACCCCACAAATAAAGGCGAATTTTCATGGGAAAAAACAGATAAAGCAGATTTATTTAAATTGTAATCTTGAAAAAACCTTATTTTTCTTTTAAAAATCGTTAAAATTGAAGAATTTCAAAATGGGCATTAGCCCATTTTTTTTTAGGAGTAAATAAAATGTTAAATAGAGGCCTGGATAAATTAGAACTTTTAAGAATAGTTGAAGCAGTTGCTAATGAAAAATCTATAGATAAAGAACTTGTTATTGAGTCTATGGAGAGTGCTATAAAAAAAGCTGCTTTAACAAAGTTTGGCAATGATAATAATATTGAGGTCAATATTGATAGAAAAAATGGAGACATAAAAATTCAAAAAGTTCTGGAAATCGTAGAAGCAATTGAGGATGGAGCTAGAGAAATTACTTTAGAGGAAGCTAAAAAAATCGATAAAAAAAATGAACTGAAAATTGGTGAAAAAATTTATGAAGAGTTACCTCAAATTGATTTTGGACGGATAGCAGCCCAAAGTGCTAAACAAGTTATTAGTAGCAAGGTTAGAGAAGCTGAAAAAAATAGGCAGTATGAAGATTTTATAGATAAACAAGGTCAAATACTTAGCGGAATTATTAAAAGGTTAGAATACGGGAATATAATTGTAGACTTAGGAAAAGCTGAAGGTGTAATAAAAAAAGATGAATTAATCCCAAGAGAAATTTTAAAGACAGGTGATCGAGTAAAGGCATATTGTTATGAAGTTAAGAAAGAACTCAAGGGACATCAAATATTTTTATCGAGAGCCCACCCACAATTTTTAGCAAGACTTTTTTTTCAAGAAGTGCCAGAAATTTATGAGGGAACAATTGAGATTAAATCAGTAGCAAGAGATCCAGGAAGCAGAGCAAAGATTTGTGTTCATTCAAAGGACTCATCTATAGACCCTGTTGGAGCTTGTGTTGGTATGAGAGGAAGTAGAGTTCAAACAATTGTAAATGAGTTACATGGTGAAAAAATTGATATAATTAAATGGACAGAAGATCTACCAACTTTAATTTCCGAATCTCTCTCTCCAGCAGAAATACAACGTGTTTTGATAGACCAAGATAATAAGAGAATTGATATTATTCTAACTGAAGAAAATTTAAGCAAAGCTATTGGAAGAAGGGGTCAGAATGTAAGATTAGCCTCAAAACTTACTAATTTTGAAATTGATATATTAACTGATAAAGAGGACTCTGAGAGAAGACAGGCAGAATTTAAAGATAGAACAGAAAACTTAATTAAAAATCTAGAAGTTGATGAAACCTTGGGCCAACTTTTAGTGTCTGAAGGTTTTACATCGATAGATGAAATAGCCCAAACCGCACCTGAAGATATTGCGAAAATTGATGCTATAGATGAGGAAACGGCAAAAGAATTAATAAATAGATCTAAAGAAACAATAATCAAAGACAAAGAAGCTGTTGCCCTTAAACTAAAAGAATTAGGGGTGGAAGAAAAATTGATAAATTTAAAAGGGATAACCCAAGGTATGCTTGTAATTCTTGGCCAAAAAAATATAAAAAAATTAGCAGATTTTGCAGATCTATCCTCAGATGAATTAATTGGAGGATTTGACGAAATCAAAGGAAAAAAAATCAGAGTTGAAGGTTATCTAGAAGAATTTTCTCTTTCTAGAAAAGAAGCTGATGAATTAATTATGTCTGCTAGAGAGATAGCTTTTAAATAATGTTATGGCAAAAGATAAAAAGAAAACACTTACGATTTCATCTAACTTAAAAAAAAAAATTGATACAAGTTCAATATCTTCCTCAGGAAAAAAAACTTTTTTAGTAGAGAAAAAAAAACCATTTAGAGTAAATAAGCCCTATAATAAGCCAAATCCTTCTAATACAAATTTCAATCAAGACAACAAGAAAAAAAATTTTGCCAGAAAATTTGTAGAACAGCAAGCAACTAAAGATTTTATCAAAAAAGACAGTAAGCCTGCGGGAAAAAATAAATTAAGATTAAAAGGACCTATAGACAAAAGAGATTTTAAACTTACGGTCTCTAGAGCTTTAAATGTAGAGGAAATAGAGATTAAACAAAGAAGTTTAGCCTCAGTGAAAAGAGCGAGGCTTAAAGAGAAAAAAAATAAACCTGAAAGCGATGATAAAAAAGAATTCAAAAAAGTGATAAGAGAAGTAAAAATTCCTGAACAAATAAGCATCCAAGAACTTTCTAATCGGATGGCTGAAAAATCAAGTGAGATTATAAAATTTTTACTTAATATGAAGGTAGTTGCAACTATTAATCATAATATTGATAAAGAAACTGCTGAGTACATTGTAAAAGAGTTTGGGCATACTCCAATACTTGAGGATAAAAAAATTATTGGGGTCGAAAAACTCAAAGAAAGCTTGTCCGGTGATGTAAGGTCAAGGCCTCCTGTGGTTACAATTATGGGTCATGTAGATCATGGTAAAACGTCACTGCTAGATGCTTTAAGAGATAGTAATGTTGTATCAGGAGAATACGGAGGAATTACTCAACATATTGGAGCTTATCAAGTAAAAAATAAAAATAATAAATTAATTACTTTCATTGATACTCCAGGACATGCTGCTTTTACAGAGATGAGGGCAAGAGGTTCAAAGATAACTGATATTGTAGTTTTAGTGGTTGCTGCTGACGATGGGATAAAACCGCAAACTATTGAGGCAATCAATCATGCAAAGGCAGCGAAAGTGCCAATAATTGTAGCAATTAATAAGTGTGATTTACCAGAGAAGAATATAACTAAAATTAAAAATGAGATGATGCAGTTTGAACTAGTTGCAGAAGAACTTAGTGGTGATACTCTTTTTGTAGAGGTCTCGGCAACAAAAAAAACTAATTTAGATAAACTTAAAGAAAGTATTTTACTCCAATCTGAAATACTTGATTTAAAAGCTTCTTATAATGATAGAGCTAGTGGAGTTGTGATTGAGTCTAAAATAGACAGGGGAAAAGGACCTGTGTCAACAGTTTTAATAAATAATGGAAAATTGAAGAAGGGTGATTTTTTTGTTTGTGGAGATACTTGGGGAAAAATTAGAGCGATGATTAATTTTGAAGGTAATATGATTGAGGAGGCCTCTCCCTCAATGCCAGTAGAAATTTTAGGAATGAATACCTCAGTTTTTGCAGGTGCTGATTTTAACGTAACTTATTCAGAGGAGGAGGCGAAAGAAATAACGAAAATTAAAAAAGAAAATAGCGCCAAAAATAATATGTCAGCAAAAGATAGAGCAACTCTTTTTGATAGAGAAAAAAATAAAAAGGAACTTAATATAATTATTAAGTCTGATGTTCAGGGCTCTAATGAGGCTTTGAAGATGGCAATTAATAAAATTAAGCATGATGAAGTAGAAGCCAAAATTATTCTATCAGATATTGGAATGATAAACGAGACAGACGTTTCTCTCGCAAAAGCTTCTAATGCTATTCTTATTGGATTTAATGTTAAACCAAACAGAGAGGCAAAAAAATTATCTGAAAAAGAAAGTATAGAAATAAAATTTTTTAATATTATTTATGAGGCTTTGGATGATATTGAAAAATCGCTTTCAGGGTTACTTAAGCCAGATATAAAAGAAACTATTTTAGGAAGTGCAGAAATTCAAAAAATCTTTAAGGTTTCTAGTGCAGGAAAAATTGCTGGGTCAAAAGTTATTAGCGGTGAGATTAAAAGTAAATCAAAAGCGAGAATTATCAGAGATGGTACCGTTGTATACAGTGGAGAAATATTATCATTATTTAGAGAAAAAAACCAAGTTAAAGAAGTTGGAACTGGTATAGAATGCGGAATCAGCATTAAAGATTTTATTGATTTTAAAGAAAAGGATGTAATAGAGTCCTATCTTTCAGAAAAAATTCAAAGGTCTATATAATGAGAAATCAAGTCTCACAAAAAACTTTTAGCCAACGACAATTGAGAGTTGGTGAACTAGTAAAACAAAATTTAGGCCAGCTTTTTATAAGAAATGAAGCAAAAATACCTTAATTTAACTCAAAATTAGTCACAGTTACAGAAGTTAGAATGACACCAGACCTCAAAACAGCTCGAGTTTATGTTATTCCTTTAGGAGGGATTGATACTAAAGAAACTGTAAAAATCTTGACTGAGTACTCGCATCTTGTTAGAAAAGCTCTGTCTAAAAGGCTAGATATAAAGTTTCTTCCTAAACTCACATTTGTAGAAGATAACTCATTTGAATATGCTGAAAAGATTGAGAGATTAATAAAGGAAAATAAAATTAATGACAAAGAAAAAAAAGGATATAATTAAATTACTAGCCATAAATGAAAAAGATGTCGGCTCAACAGAAGTTCAAATTGGTTTATTAACAGAAAAAATATCCAAACTTTCTGATCATTTTAAGAAATTTAAAAAAGATAAACATTCAACTTTAGGTTTGACAAAATCAGTGAATAAAAGAAAAAAACTTCTTATTTATCTCAAGAAGAAAAATTTTGAGTCTTATCAAAAAGTAATAAAACAACTAAATATAAGGAAATAATGTTCAAAATTTATAAGGAAGAAATTGAAGTTAATGGTAAAAAATTAACTTTGGAGACAGGTAAAATTGCCCGTCAAGCAGATGGTGCAATAATTGCTACACTAGGTGAAACAGTTGTAATTGCGACTGCAGTTGGAGCAAAAAAAGTTGCTGACGGTCAGGATTATTTTCCTCTATCTGTAAATTATCAAGAAAAATACTACGCTGCTGGGAAAATTCCAGGAGGATATTTTAAAAGAGAAGCACGGCCTACAGAAGCTGAAACATTGATCTCTAGATTAATAGATAGACC
>MDTA01023554.1_pt1 | contig 22466 bp, 25 predicted proteins | sample 811151 | NCBI WGS metagenome assembly MDTA01 (sample SAMN05326648, study PRJNA326480) | marine metagenome | isolation source: seawater | place: Indian Ocean: South | collected 2010
GCTGGAGATAAAAAAATTAACGTTATAAAAGAAGTAAGAGCGATAACTGGTTTAGGTTTAAAAGAAGCAAAAGATTTAGTTGAAGGTGCACCAAAAGAGATTAAAGCCGGTGTAGCTAAAAAAGAAGCTGAGGAATTTAAGAAAAAACTTGAAGCAGCTGGAGCTAAAGTAGAATTAAAGTAAACAAAATTTAAGATTGAAATCTGTTGCGAGTTAATATTTGCGGCGGAATTCTTTATAATTGATGCAATTATCTTTTACTCAAAAGAAACATATTAGAAAGAATTTTGGAAAATTAGTTGAAGGACTATCTATACCTAATCTTATTGAAGTTCAAAAAAATTCATACAATGAATTCTTAAAGTCTAAATCACTTAGTGAACAATTAAATGAATTATCAAAAGGAATTGATAAAGTTTTCAAAAGTATTTTTCCAATTGAAGATGGAAATGACAAATCTACACTAGAATATATCTCTTACAAATTAGAAAGACCCAAATTTGATGTAATTGAATGTAAACAAAGAAGCTTATCTTATTCTGCAGCACTAAAAGCAAATTTACGATTAGTAGTTTACGAAATAGATACTGAAAATAATACAAAACAAATTTTATCAGCAAAAGAACAAGAAGTTTTTATTGGAGACCTTCCTCTAATGACACCTAGCGCTACATTTATAACCAATGGTGTAGAACGAGTTGTTGTAAATCAAATGCATAGAAGCCCCGGAGTATTTTTTGATCACGATAAAGGAAAAACTCATGCAAGTGGAAAATTACTTTTCAATTGCAGAATAATTCCAGGCAGAGGATCCTGGTTAGATTTTGAATTCGATCCAAAAGATATTTTATATTTTAGAATAGATAGAAAAAAGAAACTCCCGATAACCTCGATTTTATTTGCCTTAGGATTCTCAAAGGATAAAATAATTGAAACTTTTTACACAACTAATGAATATAATTATAACGATAACAAAAAAAATTGGACTACAAATTTTAATCCTAACGATTTCAAAAGACCAATTAAATTGTCATATGATTTAATAGATGCAACTAATGATAAAAAGATTTTAAATAAAGGTGATAAATTAAATTTTTTAATTGCAAAAAAACTGCAAGAAAAAGGATTAAAATCTATCTCAATTTCGAATGAGCAAATCATAGGTAAATATCTTGCAAAAGACGTTAAAGAAAAAAATGGCGATACTTTGGTTGGTACTGGTTTCGATATTACGGAAGAACAATTAAATAAAATTATAAGTCAAGAACATAAAAAACTGATTATTGTAAACATTGATCCAATAAATAAAGGCCCATATATACTAGAGACTTTAAAAATTGATAAAAACTCAAATAAATCTGAAGCTTTAAGTGATATTTATAAAGTCCTAAGACCCGGCGAGGCGCCATCTCAAGAAGTGGCTGAGGAAATTTTTAATAACTTGTATTTCAAAAAAGAAAGATATGATTTATCCGAAGTTGGAAGAGTAAAGCTAAATTCAAAGTTAAACTTAAATACAAGTGTAAAGAAAACTATTTTAGAAACATCTGATATAGTTGCAATTATTAAATTCATGTTAGATTTAAGAGACGGAAAAGGTGATGTTGATGATATAGATCATCTTGGTAATAGAAGAGTAAGATCTGTGGGTGAACTAGTCGAAAATCAATTTAGAATTGGACTTCTCAGAATGGAGAGAACTGTTAAAGAAAAAATGTCTACTTTTTTAGAAATAGAGTCTGCTATGCCGCAAGACTTAATTAATGCAAAGCCGATAACTACTTCCTTGAAAGACTTTTTTGCAACTTCGCAACTTTCACAATTCATGGATCAAACAAATCCCCTTTCTGAAATAACTCATAAAAGAAGAGTTTCAGCCTTGGGACCAGGCGGTTTGACAAGAGAGAGAGCAGGATTTGAAGTTAGAGATGTTCATCCAACCCATTATGGAAGAATCTGTCCAATAGAGACACCTGAAGGACCAAATATTGGATTGATTAATAGTTTAGCAACATATTGCAGAGTGAATAAATTTGGATACATCGAGAGCCCCTACAAAAAAGTTGTAAATGGTAAAGTAACCTCTGAAATAAAATATTTGTCTGCAATAGAAGAAGAAAAATTCACTATCGCACAAGCAAATTCACAATTAAATAAAGATGGATCTTTTACAGAAGAGCTTGTTGCTTGTAGGAAAAACCTAAATTTTGAATTATCTAATAGAGATAATATAGATTATATTGATGTTTCACCTAAACAACTTGTTTCAGTAGCAGCTGCATTAATTCCATTTCTTGAAAATGATGATGCGAATAGAGCTTTAATGGGGTCAAATATGATGCGACAGGCAGTTCCATTATTAAAACCTGAGTCTCCTTTAGTGGGAACTGGAATTGAGTCAGACGTAGCTCTCGACTCTGGTGTGACTATTGTGGCAAAAAGAAGTGGTATAGTTGATAAAATTGATGGAAAAAGAATTGTCGTGAAAGCCACAGATGTAACTGACTTATCTCAATCCGCTGTTGATATCTACAATTTGTCTAAGTTTCAAAGATCTAACCAAAATACCTGCATAAATCAAAAACCATTAGTTAAAGTCGGTGATAAAATAAAAAGAGGAGATATTATCGCTGATGGTCCAGCTACAAAACTTGGTGAGCTAGCCCTAGGCAAAAATGTTACTGTAGCTTTTATGCCATGGCAAGGCTACAACTTTGAAGACTCAATTTTGATATCAGAAAGATGTGTGACTGATGACGTCTTTACATCTGTGCATATAGAAGAATACGAGTCTATGGCAAGAGATACAAAATTAGGTGCTGAAGAAATAACAAGAGATATTCCGAATGTAAGTGAAGAAAGTTTAAGAAATTTAGATGAATCAGGAATAGTTTATGTAGGTGCTGAGGTCAAACCAGGAGATATTCTAGTAGGTAAAGTTACACCTAAAAGTGAGACATCATCAAGTCCTGAAGAGAAGTTATTAAGATCAATTTTTGGAGAGAAAGCAACTGATGTAAGAGACTCATCTTTAAAATTACCTTCTGGAAGTAGTGGCGTAGTGATAGATGTAAGGGTATTTAACAGACATGGTATTGAAAAAGACGAACGTTCTATTGCAATAGAGAGAGCTGAAATCGAGTCAGTACAAGAAGATAAAAAAGTTGAGGAAGAAATTCTAAATAGAAATATTAAGCTTAGAGCTATTGATTTATTAAATGGTCAAAGTATTAATAAACAGTTCAAAGAATTAAAGCCTGGAACTACACTAAATAAAAATGATTTTGAAAATTTATCTCTCAAAGATCTTTGGAAAATATCATTTTCGAATCAGGATATTACTACCAACTTAGAAAAATTAAAAAATCAATTTGATAACGCTTCAGAGGATATTAAACTAAGATTTGAGGATAAAGTCGCCAAGATTCAGCAGGGTGATGATTTATTACCAACCGTGATGAAAGTAGTGAAAGTTTTTGTGGCTGTGAAACGAAGACTTATGCCTGGAGATAAAATGGCAGGTAGACACGGTAATAAAGGAGTTGTTAGTAAAATAGTTCCAGTAGAAGATATGCCATACATGGAAAATGGTAAACCAGTTGACATAGTTTTAAATCCTTTAGGAGTCCCAAGTCGTATGAATGTTGGACAAATATTAGAAACACACCTAGGTTGGTCATGTTCAGAGCTAGGGGATCAAATTAAAAAACATCTAAAAAACTTTGATAAGGAAATAGAAAAAGTCAAAGATAAATTAAAAGAAATTTATGGAACAATTTATTATGATCAGGTTATATCAAGGTTGTCTAATAAGGAGGTGGCGGAATTAGTACAAAATCTTTCCAACGGCGTTCCGATAGCCACTCCTGTTTTCGACGGTGCTAGCACAAAAGATATTACTGAAATGTTAGGTCTTGCAAATTTACCAAATTCCGGTCAAACACATTTATGGAATGGCCAAACAGGCGAAAGATTTGATAGGCCTGTTACCGTTGGTATTATCTATATGTTAAAATTGAATCATTTGGTTGAAGATAAAATTCACGCAAGATCAACTGGACCATATAGTTTAGTCACGCAACAACCTCTTGGTGGAAAAGCTCAACTAGGCGGACAAAGGTTCGGAGAAATGGAAGTTTGGGCTTTAGAAGCTTATGGTGCATCTTACACTCTTCAAGAAATTCTGACTGTAAAATCAGATGATGTAGCCGGTAGAACAAAAGTTTATGAAACGATTGTAAAAGGGAATAACAATTTTGAGTCAGGAGTTCCTGAGTCATTCAACGTTTTAGTGAAAGAAATTAGAGCTTTAGGGCTAAATATTGAGCTAAATTAATTATGGAAAAAAACTTAACAAAAAACTCAAATAATTTAAATACTTCTCAAGAAAATAACTTCGATAGTATAAAAATTACTTTGGCTAGCCCTGATAAAATCAAATCATGGTCATACGGTGAAATTAAAAAACCAGAAACAATTAACTACAGGACTTTCAGACCAGAGAAAGATGGTCTTTTTTGCTCAAGGATTTTTGGCCCTGTTAAAGATTATGAATGTTTGTGTGGCAAATATAAAAGAATGAAATTTAGGGGGATTATTTGTGAAAAATGTGGTGTAGAAGTAACAAAATCTAATGTTAGAAGAGAAAGAATGGGGCATATTGATTTAGCATGTCCTGTTGCGCATATTTGGTTTTTAAAGTCATTGCCAAGTAGAATTTCATTAGCTATTGATATGAAACTTAAAGAAGTTGAAAAAGTTTTATATTTTGAAAGTTTCATAGTTGTTGAACCTGGATTAACTACTCTTAAAAAAGGTCAGCTTATTTCTGAGGAAGCTTTACTTAAAGCTCAAGAAGAATTTGGTGAAGATGCGTTTACGGCTGGAATTGGTGCTGAAGCTGTTAGAGAGCTATTGGTAGGTTTAGATTTAAAAAAAGAACAAAAAAAATTAAGAGAGTCTTTATCAGAAATAAAATCTAAGGTAACAGAAGAGAGAACAATTAAAAGACTTAAATTAATTGAGTCATTTATAACTTCTGGGAACAAACCAGAATGGATGATACTTACTTCTGTTCCCGTAATACCTCCCGAATTAAGACCATTAGTCCCTTTAGATGGAGGCAGGTTTGCTACCTCTGACTTAAATGATTTATACAGAAGAGTCATCAATAGAAATAACAGATTGAAAAGACTTCTAGATCTTAAAGCGCCAGACATAATAGTAAGAAACGAGAAAAGAATGTTACAAGAGTCTGTTGACGCTTTATTTGATAATGGTCGAAGAGGCAGAGTTATAACTGGAACAGGAAAAAGACCTCTTAAGTCACTAGCAGAGATGCTTAAGGGAAAGCAAGGAAGATTTAGACAAAATCTTTTAGGTAAGAGGGTGGATTATTCTGGAAGGTCAGTGATAGTAGTAGGCCCTGAATTAAAGCTACATCAATGTGGCCTGCCTAAAAAGATGGCCTTAGAATTATTTAAACCTTTTTTATATGCACGATTAGATAAATTAGGACTCGCTACTACAATTAAACAGGCTAAGAGACTTGTTGAAAGAGAGAAAAGTGAGGTTTGGGACTCTTTAGAACACATTATAAGAGAGCATCCAATTCTCTTAAACAGAGCTCCAACATTACATAGATTAGGAGTTCAAGCTTTCGAAGCAAAACTTATTGAAGGAAATGCAATAGAACTCCACCCTTTAGTATGCGCTGCATTCAATGCAGATTTTGATGGTGACCAAATGGCAGTGCATATTCCTTTAAGTTTAGAAGCTCAACTTGAAGCAAGAGTTTTAATGATGTCAACTAATAATATTCTTAGTCCATCAAATGGCAAACCAATAATCGTTCCAAGCCAAGATATAGTCTTAGGTATTTATTATTTATCTCAAGCATCAGAAGACGAAAATAAAAAACCCAAAGGTATTTTCTCAAATGTAGAGGAAATCGAACAAGCATTAGAAAACAAATCAATTAGTTTGCACACAAAAATTATTTCTACGTTTAAAACACTTAATAAAAATGGAGATCAAATTTCTGAGAAATACTCTAGTACAGCTGGAAGATTTCTTTTAGCTAATGTTCTACCTTTAAATCACAACATTAAATTTAGTTTAGTGAATAAGTTGCTGACTAAGAAAAATGTTTCAGAGGTAATAGACACTATCTTTAGATACTGCGGTCAAAAAGAAACCGTAATTTTCTGTGATAGAATTAAGACACTAGGTTTTAAACATGCATTTAAGGCAGGAATTTCTTTTGGAAAAGATGACTTGCTAATACCAAAAACAAAAGAAAGTTTAATTAATAACACGAAAAAACAAATTGAAGAATACGAAAAGCAATATTCTGACGGATTAATTACGAGGGGAGAAAAATATAATAAAGTTGTTGATGTTTGGTCTAAATGTACTGATACAGTAGCAAATGAAATGATGAAAGAAATTTCATCAGCGGAAAAAACTTATGAAGATGACCGTATTGAAACTAATTCTGTATACATGATGGCAGACTCCGGAGCAAGGGGGTCTCAAGCTCAAATGAAACAATTAGCTGGGATGCGAGGACTAATTGCAAAACCATCTGGAGAAATTATTGAAACTCCCATTATTTCGAATTTCAAAGAGGGACTATCAGTTCTAGAATATTTTAATTCTACACATGGTGCTAGAAAGGGATTAGCTGACACGGCATTAAAAACTGCAAATTCTGGATATTTAACAAGAAGATTGTGCGATGTAGCTCAAGATGTCCAAATAACGAAAAAAGAATGCGACCCAAAAAAAAGATCTTCAGTAAATATTTCAGAAATAATAGAAGGTGGAAATATTCTGGTTAGTTTATCAGAGAGAGTTCTTGGTAGAGTAATAGCTGAGAACATTAAAAATCCTGTAACCGGAGAAGTAATTATTAAGAAGGATAAACTAATTGATGAATTTGATTGTGAAAAAATTGATGCTGCAGGTGTAAAATCTGTTAATGTATATTCAGTAATAACTTGTGCCTCTACTCGTGGGGTATGCCAAATTTGTTACGGGAGAGATCTAGCTAGAGGAAAATTAGTAAGCGTAGGCGAAGCAGTTGGGATGATAGCAGCTCAGTCAATAGGCGAACCAGGCACACAACTTACTATGAGAACTTTCCACGTTGGTGGGACAGCGCAAATTAAAGAAGAGTCACAAATAATTTCTCAAACAAAAGGAAAATTAAATATTATAAATAAAAATCTAATTGAAGATTCAAAGAAAAATATAATTGTAATGGGTAGAAATACTCAATTGAGCATTGAAGATGATAATGGAAGACAATTAGCTATTTATAAAGTTAATTATGGTTCAAAATTATTTTTTAAAGATGGGGAAGTTATAGAAAAAGGAAAAAAAATTGCAGAATGGGATCCTTACACTTTACCAGTAATCGCTGAAACGAGCGGTATCGCAAATTATATGGATTTATCTGAGGGAAGTTCATTAACTGAAACATTAGATGATGCGACTGGATTATCTTCAAAATCAGTTGCCGATTGGAAGTCTTCCCCAAAAAACTCAGAGTTAAGACCTAGAATTACTTTAAGAAATGAAAAAGGTGAAATAATTAAGAAGGCAGATGGTAACGAGGCTCGTTACTACCTCGTTCCAGATACTATTCTATCAGTAAAAGATGGACAGAAAATATCAGCAGGCGATGTGTTAGCAAGATTGCCTAAAGAAACTTCAAAAACAAAAGATATCACTGGTGGATTACCTCGAGTTGCAGAACTTTTTGAGGCCAGAAGACCAAAAGACAGTGCTATAATTGCAGAAAATGATGGAGTTATACAATTTGGAAAAGAAGTAAGAGGAAAACAAAAAATTTCAATAGTTTCATTAAACGGCGAAACTTCCAATTATTTAATCCCTAAAGGAAAACATATTAATTTTAATCAAGGTGAAAAAATTAAAAAAGGCGAGTATCTTTTAGACGGGAGTCCAGCACCTCATGATATTTTGAGAATTTTGGGAGTTGAAAAACTAACAGAGTACTTTGTCACTGAAGTACAAGAAGTTTATAGATTGCAGGGAGTTGTTATAAATGACAAACATATTGAAACTATTGTACGTCAAATGTTAAAACGAGTAGAAATAAAAGATCCAGGTGACTCTGAACTATTGACAGGCGAAGTGATTGACTTATTAGAAATTAATAAAATAAATGACGACTTAAGAAAAGATAAAAAGAAACCCGCAGTTTTTGAAAGAGTTTTATTAGGTATTACAAAAGCATCGTTACAAACCAATTCCTTTATATCTGCAGCTTCATTCCAAGAAACTACAAGAGTTTTGACTGATGCTTCCATCAAAGGAAAAACTGATACGCTTGATGGTCTTAAAGAGAACGTAATAGTTGGAAGATTAGTACCAGCAGGTACAGGATTGACCAAAATAGAGTGGGATAAACAAGCAAGGGAACAAGATAAGACAAGATTAGAGGAAATCAAAAAGCAGGAGCTAGAATCGGCTGCAGAAGCCCCTGAACAAACGGTTTAAATTGTCATTAGTCCCATTAATTATTGACTTTTTTGAATTCAATGCTAGTTTACGGCACATTTTGAATGTTAGAAGTAAGGCAGTATAGAACCTTAAACACTAACAAAATACCTTGGTTGGCTTTTCTTTTACTTCAAAATTTATTTATGCCAACAATTAACCAGTTGATAAAAAAAAGTAGAACAAAACCTATCGCTAGAAATAAAGTTCCAGCTTTAGAAAGGCAACCACTAAAGCGGGGTGTTTGTGTTAAAGTATATACGACTACGCCAAAAAAACCAAATTCAGCTTTGCGAAAAGTTGCGAGGGTTAGATTATCGAATGGTTTTGAAGTAACAGCTTATATTCCTGGTGAAGGGCACAATTTGCAAGAACACTCTGTTGTTTTACTCAGAGGGGGTAGAGTAAAAGATTTACCAGGTGTGCGATATCATATTTTAAGAGGTAATTTGGACACACAAGGTGTAGCAAATCGTAAGCAAAGACGTTCTCTTTATGGAGCTAAAAAACCAAAATAATTTATGTCTAGAAAAAGAAAAGCACCAGTAAGAAAAGTTTATCCAGATCCAAAATTCCATTCTGATGTAGTATCAAAATTTATAAACTCTATAATGTACGACGGAAAAAGATCAACAGCAGAAAAAATTCTCTACGATGCATTAGATAAAATTAAGATAAAAAATAATACTGATCCATTAAAAGTGTTTAATACAGCTATATCAAATGTAAAACCTAATTTAGAATGCAGATCGAGAAGAGTAGGTGGGGCGACATATCAAGTACCCGTAGAAGTAAAATCAAAAAGAGCACAAGCATTAGCATTGAGATGGATAATGGACGCAACAAGAAAGAGAAAAAATAAAACTATGGCAGAAAAACTTTATGCTGAACTAATGGACGCTTCTCAAAATAAAGGTTCAGCAATAAAGAAAAGAGAGGATACGCATAAAATGGCAGAGTCTAACAAAGCTTTCGCACATTTTAGATGGTAAAAAAATGGCTAAATATACTTTAGATAAATATAGAAATATTGGTATTATGGCTCACATTGATGCCGGAAAAACAACAACTACCGAAAGAATTTTGTACTACACTGGAAAAAGTCACAAAATTGGTGAGGTTCATGATGGAGCAGCCACGATGGATTGGATGGAGCAAGAGCAAGAAAGAGGCATTACAATTACATCAGCGGCAACCACATGTTTTTGGAGAGACCATCGTATAAACATTATTGATACTCCTGGGCACGTAGATTTTACTATCGAAGTTGAAAGATCATTAAAAGTACTTGATGGTGCAGTAGCAGTTTTCGACGGTGTAGCAGGTGTTGAACCTCAATCAGAGACAGTTTGGAGACAAGCCGATAAATATAAAGTTCCTAGAATTTGTTTTGTAAATAAATTAGATAGAACTGGTGCTGATTTTTACCGTTGCGTTGATATGATAAAAGAAAGGCTTGGTTGTAAGCCATTACCATTACAAATTCCTATTGGCACCGAAGCGGAACTTAAGGGTGTTATTGATTTGGTAAAAATGAAAGGTGTAGTTTGGCAAAACGAGGATTTAGGTGCAAAATTTAATTACGTAGAAATACCCGATGACCTAAAGGAAAGAGCTTCAAAATATAGAAAAGAATTGGTTGAAACTGCAGTTGAGGAAGATGAAAAATTAATGGAGGCATATCTTGAAGGTAAAGAACCATCAGAGTCTGATTTAATAAGATGTCTAAGAAAAGGAACTTTATCATTTAATTTTGTACCAATATTAACTGGATCAGCATTTAAAAATAAAGGTGTCCAACCATTATTAGACGCTGTTATCGATCTTTTGCCAAGTCCAAGCGATCTTAAATCTATTGATGGAACAAAAGTTGGTTCTGAAGATAAAGTAAATTTAAAATTCGATGAAAAAGAGAATTTCTCAGCTTTAGCTTTTAAGGTAGCAAACGACCCATTTGTAGGATCTTTAACATTCATAAGAATTTACTCTGGAACCTTGAACGCTGGTACATCAATACTTAATTCATCAAAAGACAAAGATGAAAGGATAGGACGAATGCTTTTAATGCATGCGAACAGTAGAGAAGATATTAAATCTGCTAGCGCAGGAGATATTGTAGCACTGGCCGGTCTAAAACATACTATTACGGGACATACTTTGTGTGACTCTAAAAATCCTGTTTTACTAGAACCAATGGAATTTCCTGACCCAGTCATAGAAATTGCAGTGGAACCAAAAACGAAAGGGGACCAAGAAAAAATGGGCGAAGCTCTAGCTAGATTAGCTAAAGAAGATCCATCTTTTAGAGTTTCATCAGATGAGGAGTCAGGTCAGACAATTATTAAAGGAATGGGTGAATTACATCTTGATATAATTGTGGACAGAATGAAGAGAGAATTTAAAGTAGAAGCTAATATTGGGGCTCCACAAGTTGCTTATAGAGAGACAATTTTATCTTCAGCTGAAATGGAATATATACATAAAAAACAAAGTGGTGGAGCTGGACAATTTGCAAAAGTCAAATTAAGTGTAGAACCTCTTGAAGCAGGTAAAGGAAGAGAAATTGAAAATTTGATTAAAGGTGGAGCTATACCAAAAGAATATATTCCAGGAGTTGAAAAGGGAGTAGAAGGTGTTGCGGATAGCGGAATTTTAGCAGGATTCCCAATTATAGACTATAAGGTAAAAATTTTAGATGGTTTACATCACGACGTTGACTCTAGCGTCTTGGCCTTCGAAATAGCAAGTAGATCTTGTTTCAGAGAGGCTTGTCAAAAGGCCACGTTAAAACTTTTAGAACCAATGATGAAAGTAGAAGTAGTTACTCCTGAGGAATTTATGGGAGATGTTATTGGTGATTTAAATAGCAGAAGAGGTCAAGTGGGTTCCACAGAGCCAAGAGGTAACGCAACAGCCATAAACGCGGTAGTTCCTTTAGCAAACATGTTTGGGTATATAAATAATCTTAGATCATCAACGCAAGGTAGAGCTCAATATACAATGCAATTTAGCCATTATGATAAAGTTCCACAAAATGTTCAAGATGAGGTAACAAAAAAACTAGCTTAATATTATGGAAAATCAAAATATAAGAATACATTTAAAAGCTTACGATAATAAGATACTTGATTTATCAACTGAGGAAATTGTAAACACTGCAAAAAGAACGGGTGCTCAAGTCAAAGGTCCGATACCACTCCCAACAAGAATTGAGAGGTATACGGTTTTAAGATCTCCGCATATTGATAAAAAAAGCAGAGAACAATTTGAGTCTAGAACTCATAAAAGATTGATTGATATCATAGAACCAACTCCACAAACAGTTGAAGCTTTAATGAAGCTAGATTTAGCTTCTGGCGTTGATATAGAAATAAAAATTTAAAATTATGAGCATTGGATTAATAGGAACAAAATTAGGAATGACAAGAGAATTCATAGAAACTGGACAATCGATACCAGTGACAGTCATAAAAATTGAAAAAGCAAGGGTTTTAGACGTGATCACTAAAGAAAAAAGAGGTTATAACGCAGTTAAAGTTGGTTTTTTAAAATTAAAAAATTCTAAACTAACAAAACAAATGAAAGGATATTTTTCAAAAAAAAATACTGAACCAAAAAAAATATTGAAGGAATTTCGTGTAGAAAATAATGAAACATTTAAAGAGGGAAATGAACTTGGTTTAGAAATTTTTAAGGATAAAAAGTTTTTGGACGTAAGATCTAAAACTACAGGCAAAGGTTTTGCTGGAGTTATGAAACGTTGGAATTTTGGCGGTTTGAGAGCATCTCACGGTGTATCGGTTTCTCATAGGTCACATGGGTCAACAGGCCAGAGACAAGATCCAGGAAAAGTGTTTAAAGGTAAAAAAATGGCAGGGCACATGGGAGACAAATTTAGAACAATGTTAAATTTAGAAATAATTAAATCGGATGTCGAAAATAATCTAATTTATTTAAAAGGCTCTATCCCTGGTTCAAAAAATTCAATAGTTTTATTAAGAGAGTCCATAAAAAACGTTAAAAGAAAAACTCTTAAAGAAAAACATGATGCAAGAATTAAGGCAGCTGCAGCTAAGAAAGGGAAAAAGTAAATGAAATTTCCATTATTAAACGTTGACGGATCTAAACCTTCTTCAATAGAAATATCAGATAAGCTGGTAAAGCTGAGAGTTAATCACCAGTTAATAAAATATGTAATTGATTGGCAACTTAATCATGCAAAACCCAGAACAGCAAAAACTAAACAACGAAATCAAATCAAGGGCTCAACTAAAAAAATCATCGCACAAAAAGGTAGCGGAGGGGCAAGACATGCTAGTAAGAAAGCACCTATTTTTGTTGGAGGTGGTGTAGCGCATGGCCCGAAAGGAAAAGTTTATAAAATAAAAAAGATAAATAAAAAAGTAAGAAAACTTGCTTTGGCACAAACACTATCGAAGAAGACCTCGGACAATAATCTATTTATAATTTCTGACGTTAAAAAAGAGCTAAAAAAAACAAAGGAATTTAGTAAATTTTTAAAATTGAATAAGTTAAGCAATGTTCTAGTAATCTCCGACAATGATTCTCTTAAAAATATAAATAGATCAGCAAGAAATATTCGAAATCTTAAGTTACTTAAAGATGAGGGCACAAATATATATGACCTTTTTAAATATAAAAATGTTATTTTCACCTCAACTTCAGCAAAAAAAATACAAAGCAGGATACTAAATGAAAAAAATTAATTACATAGATTCAATTATAAATCCAATAATAACTGAGAAAGCAACTATTTTATCTGAACAAAACAAAACTGTTTTTAAAGTACACTCAAAAGCAAATAAAAAAGTGATAAAAAAAAATATTGAAAAATTATTTAAAGTAAACGTTGTAAAAATTAATATTATTAATCAAAAAACAAAATTAAAAATTAGACAAGGAAAAAAAGCATACAAAACAGGCTATAAAAAAGCAATTATTACTCTAAAAAAAGGACAAAGTATTGATTTAACAACTGGAATTTAATTTATGGCATTGAAAACATTTAAACCTTATACAAAATCTACAAGAGCAACAGTGGTTTTAGATAAAAGCACTTTATGGAAAGGATCACCATACAAACCTTTAACAAAAGGTCAAAATTTTACAGGAGGAAGAAACAACAACGGAAGAATAACATCTCGACATATTGGTGGAGGTTCTAAGCATAAATATAGAATAATAGATTTCTATCGAAAAAAGAAAAACATTCTTGCAACAGTTGATCGTATTGAATATGACCCTAATAGAACAGCTTATATTGCCTTAATCACATACGAAGATAAGGAAAAGGCTTACATTATAAGTCCTCAAGGATTAAAAGTTGGAGATAAAATTCAATCAGGTAAAAAGTCCGAGATTAAAATTGGTAACTCACTAGAATTAAAAGATATTCCTCCTGGAACTTTAATTCATAATGTAGAATTGGTACCAGGAAATGGAGGAAAACTTGCACGATCTGCAGGATCTTCTATAACTTTATCTGGTTATGATGGCGACTACGCGATTTTAAAACTTTCATCAGGAGAGACTAGAAAAGTAAACAGTCTTTGTACTGCTACAATCGGAGTGGTATCTAATTCTGATCAAAAGAATATTAAAATAGGGAAGGCTGGGAGAAATAGATGGAGAGGAAAAAGACCTCAAACAAGAGGAGTAGCCATGAACCCAGTTGATCATCCTCATGGTGGAGGAGAGGGTAAAACTTCTGGAGGTAGAAGTCCCGTTTCACCTTGGGGTCAATCTGCGAAAGGGCTTAAAACACGAAGACCAAAAAGAAGTGACAAATTAATATTAACTAGAAGAAAGAAAAGGAATAAGTAATGACAAGATCAATCTGGAAAGGACCTTTCGTACATCCTAGCCTTCTTAAAAAGATAGATAAACTTAAAGGTTCTTCTGGTAAAAAACCAATTAAAACATGGTCAAGGAACTCAACAATTATACCAGATTTTGTTGGTCACAGTTTTATGATTCATAATGGTAAAAATTTTATTCCTATTACTATTTCTGAGGAAATGGTCGGACATAAACTTGGTGAATTTGCACCTACTAGAACATTTAAAGGACATACACCTGCTGATAAAAAAGCTGCTACAGCAGCACCTGTAAAAGAAGGAAGTGAAAATGCAAAAAAATAATTTAATTAAAGCAATTAATAAAAATGTAAGATCAAGTCCTAGAAAAATTTCTTTAGTTTTGAATTTTATTAAAGGAAAAAAAGCTGATCTAGCTCTGAAAGATTTAGAATTTACAAGGAAAAAAATTGCCAAAGATGTAAGTAAAACAGTAAAATCAGCAATTTCTAACGCAGAGAACAACAATCAATACGATATAGATAATCTATTTGTCAAAGAAGCATATGTGGGAAAATCTCTGGTAATGAAGAGATTTAGGCCTAGAGCAAAAGGTAGAGCTAGTCCAATTAAAAAACCCTTCAGTCGAATTACAATTATCTTAGAGGAAAAAAAGGAAAAGAAGGTAAATAAATAATGGGACAAAAAATAAATCCAATAGGATTAAGGTTGGGAATTAATAGAGGCTGGGATTCAACCTGGTTTGCAAAAAAAAGAGATTTTGGAAAATATTTAATTGAAGATTTTAAAATTCGTAAATATATCAAGAAAAATATTTTAAATTCTGGCGTTTCAGAGATAATTATAGAAAGATCATCAAAAAAATGCACTGTTTCAATTCATACTTCAAGACCTGGATTTGTGATCGGTAAAAAAGGTGCAGATATAGAAAAAATCAAGAAAAATATAATGAAGATTACTAATGGAGAAGTTACTGTGAATATTAAAGAAATTAAGAAGCCCGAACTAAATTCAAATTTAGTGGCAGAAAATATAGCACAACAACTAGTAAAAAGAGTAGCCTACAGACGTGCGATGAAAAGAGCAATGCAGTCGGCTATGAGACTTAATGCCAAGGGCATCAAGGTAATGATTAGTGGAAGACTAGCAGGAAATGAGATTGCAAGAACGGAATGGTTAAGAGAAGGCAGCATACCTTCTCATACTTTAAGAGCTGACATTGATTACGGTTTTGCAGAGGCTTTGACAACTTACGGCATTATTGGAGTGAAAGTTTGGATTTATAAAGGTGAATTAATGGCAAAAGATATAGAGAAAGAAAAAAAAGAAAGGGTTAAAAGTGTTACAGCCAGTTAGAACTAAGTATAGGAAGGCTTTTAAAGGGAGAATACACGGTAAAGCTACCAGAGCGGTGACACTTAATTATGGCCAATTTGGATTGAAAGCAATTCAACCTGATAGAATTATAGGAAAACAAATTGAAGCGGCGAGGGTTGCTCTTACTAGATATATGAAAAGAACAGGCAAAGTTTGGACTAGAGTTTTTCCTAATATTCCAGTATCTAAAAAACCGACTGAAGTAAGAATGGGAAAAGGCAAAGGTTCACCAGAGTATTATGCTTGTAGAGTAAAGCCTGGAAGAATAATTTTTGAAGTCGATGGTGTTACAGAGGAAGTTGCAAAGATTGCACTTTATAAAGCTTCAGCGAAGCTTCCTATTAAAACAAAATTTATAAAAAGGTAAATATGGCAAAAAAAAAGAAGATAAAAACTTAACTAAAGATCAGGCAGTAAAAAAGATACTAACTTTAAAAAAGGATTTATTTAATATAAGATTTAAAAAGATTAATAATCAAATTCAAAATCCTGCACAATATTCTCAGATAAAAAAGAGTATTGCAAGATTATATACAACTTTAAAGAATACAAAATGACAAAAAAAATACTAAAAGGCATTGTTACAAGCGCTAAAAATAATAAAACCATAGTGGTTGAAGTGGTGAGAAAATTTAAACATCCGTTTTATGAAAAAATAATTAAAAGTTCAAAAAAATATCATGCACATGATGAAAAAAATAAATTTAAGGAAGGTGAAAAAGTTTCAATAATAGAGTCAAAACCTTTTTCCAAAAAGAAAACTTGGCAGGTAGTTGAATAATGATACAAATACAAACAGAACTTACAGTGGCAGATAATACTGGAGCTAAAAGAGTGGAGTGTATAAAAGTTCTTGGAGGATCTAAAAGACGATATGCCTCTGTTGGAGATATAATTGTAATAAGTGTAAAAGATGCAATTCCAAAAGGAAAAGTAAAAAAAGGCGCAGTACATAAGGCAGTTGTTGTTAGAACAAGGAAAGAAATTTATAGAGATGATGGTTCAAAGGTGCAATTTGATAAAAACGCTGTTGTTCTCACAGATGATAAGGGCGAACCTATTGGAACAAGAATATTTGGACCAGTGACAAGAGAATTAAGATCTAAAGGTCACACTAAAATTATTTCTTTAGCTCCAGAGGTACTTTAATGAACTTAAAAAAAGGAATTCAGGTGAAAATAATTACTGGTAAGGATAAAGGCAAAACAGGAGAAATATTGGAGATTAATAGAAAATTAAACAGTGTAAAAGTTAAGTCAATTAACATGATTAAAAAACATCTTAAGCCAACTAAAGAAAATAAAGGCGGTATTATAAGTAAAGAAAATTACATACATCAATCTAATGTAAAAAATATAGACAAAAAAATTAGCAAAAGTGAGAAAAAATAATGAAACCAAGATTAAAAAATAATTATGATAAAGAAATTATTTCAAAATTAATGAGTAAACTTTCATTAAAAAATAAACATCAAGTCCCGAAAATAGAAAAAATTATTTTAAATATGGGTCTTGGTGAAGATGCAGCTGATGGAAAAAAATTGAAAATGTGTGTTGATGATATGGCATTGATATCAGGGCAAAGACCTGTAATAACTAAGTTTAAAAAATCAATATCAAATTTTAAGACCCGTAAAGGCTCAAACGCTGGAGTTAAAGTTACCTTAAGATCACATAAGATGTATGAGTTTTTAGATAGATTGGTAAATATTGCTTTACCAAGAATTAAAGATTTTAGAGGGTTGCCCTCGAAGGGAATTGACAGCTCAAATAATTTTTCTTTTGGTATAAAAGAGCACATAGTTTTTCCTGAGGTAAATTTTGATAAAGTAGATAAAATAAGAGGCATGGATATTACAATTGTTACTAATAGCAAAAGCAAAGAAGGGACATTAGAATTATTAAAAGAATTTAATTTTCCTTTAATTACTAAAAAAAACTGAGGTAGAGATGGCAAAAAAAAGTGCAATAGAAAAAAACCGAAAAAGGATAAAGTTAGTTAAAAGATATTCAATAAAAAGAGCAAAGTTAAAAAAAATTATTAATAATAAAAAGTTAGAACTTTCAGAAAGATTTGAGGCTCAATTAAAATTAAATAAGCTTCCAAAAAATTCGTCGAAAATAAGAATAAGAAATAGATGTGAAGTATCTGGGAGACCCCATGGGGTTTACAGAAAATTAAAAATTTCAAGAATTGCGCTGAGAGATATGGCGTCTTCAGGCAAAATTCCGGGTATAACAAAATCAAGCTGGTAGGAACATTATGACATTTACAGATCCAATAGGAGATATGTTTTCAAGAATTAGAAACGGTCAAATGAGATCGTTAAACTCTATAAACATACCATCATCAAATTTTAGGAAAAATATTTTAGAAATTTTAAAAAGTGAAGGTTATATAAAAGACTTCTTTATTGATAAAACAGAAAATAATAAAACTATTTTAAAAATAAGTCTTAAATATTACGAAGGTGATCCTGTAATTAAAGAGATAAAAAGAATCTCGAAGCCAGGTAGAAGAGTTTATTCTAGAGCTTCAAGTATTCCGAAAGTAATGAATGGTTTGGGCCTTGCAATTTTATCAACGCCTAAAGGAGTAATGAGTGACACCGAAGCAAGAAAAAATAATGTTGGTGGTGAAATAATTTGTAAGGTATTTTAATGTCTAAAATTGGAAAAAAAAATATTATCATTCCCAAAGAGTCTTCAATAAAAATTGAAGGATCAAATTTAACAATATCAGGTCCTAAAGGTTCAAAGAAACTAACTATTAATGAAAAAATATTTTCTTCAAAACTAAATGAAAGTGAGTTTCAAATTCAACCATTAAGCAAAAATATTGATAAAAAGACTTCTGTAATGTGGGGAACATATAGAAGTTTAATTAATAATGCTGTGACAGGCGTATCTAAAGGACACGAAAAAATTCTAGAACTAAACGGTGTTGGTTTTAGAGCTAATCTAAAAGGAGAGAGTTTAAACCTTCAGATTGGTTTTAGCCATGACGTGAATTTTAAAATACCAAAAGAAATAAAAATTACAGTTGAAAAACAAACAATTATTAAAATAAATGGTGTGGATAAAGAATTAGTTTCAAAAATTGCTGCTGATATCAAAAATTTAAAACCTGTAGAACCATATAAAGGAAAAGGAATTAAAGAAAAAGGGCAATTTGTTCTTAGAAAAGAAGGAAAGAAAAAATAATGAAAAAAATTAACAACAAACTTAGAAGAAAAAAAAGGAATAGAAAGAAATTGAGGAGCGTAAATGTGAATAGGTATAGAATAACAGTTTCTAAATCTTTAAATAATCTTTCAGCGCAAATTATTGATGATATTAAAAAAAAAACTTTAGTTTCTGCTTCATCTATTGAGAAAATAATTAAAGAAAAAAAAGCTAAAAAAATGGAAAAATCAAAAATAATTGGTGAAATATTAGCGAACAGAGCTAAAGAAAAAAATATTAATAAAGTTTATTTCGATAGAGGCGAATACAAGTATCATGGTAGAGTAAAAACATTTGCTGAAACATTAAGAAAAAATGGATTAAAGTTTTAAAATGAGGGAAACAAAAAAAATAGAAACTGAAATTAAAGAAAAACTTGTTGCAATTAACAGAATTACAAAAGTGGTTAAAGGAGGTCGCAGATTTGGTTTCGCAGCTTTAGTTGTAGTAGGTAACCAAAAAGGGTCTATAGGTATTGGTCAAGGAAAATCTAAACAAGTTCCAGATGCAATTAAAAAAGCGACAGAGGTAGCTAAAAGAAATTTAGTAAAAATTCCTCTTAAAGAGGGAAGAACTTTGCATCATGATGTTAAGGGTAAAAATGGTTCAGGGAAAGTATTTTTAAGAGCAGCACCTGCGGGTACTGGAATAATAGCCGGTGGAGCTATAAGATCTGTTTGCGAAGTTTTAGGTATCCAAGATGTGGTAGCAAAATCTTTAGGATCAGCTAACCCTCACAATGTTTTAAAAGCATGTATAAATGGTCTTAAATCACAAAATTCTCCAAAAATACTTTCAGCTATCAGGGGAAAAAAAATTTCTGATATTATAATTAAAAGAGAAGGAAGTTAATGGAATTAAACAATTTGGTAAAAACTAATAAGAAAAAAATTAGAGTTGGAAGAGGAATTGGGTCTGGAAAAGGCAAAACATCCTCTAGAGGACATAAAGGTCAAAAATCAAGATCTGGGGTAGCTATAAAAAGTTTTGAGGGAGGCCAAATGCCTTTATATAGAAGGTTGCCAAAAAGAGGTTTTAAAAAAATTAAAAACAAAAAAATTGCAGTTATTAACTTGTCAAAAATTCAAATTTTCTGTGAGAAAAGTTCTAGTTCAAAAACTATAGATATTAAAATTTTAAAAGAAAAAAAATTTATAAGTAAAAAATATGCTAAGCTGAAAATTCTAGGCCAAGGGGAACTAAAGAAAAATATAGAAATTTCTGCCCATTATGCGTCAAAACAAGCACAAGATAAAATAGCTAAAGCTGGTGGAAAGCTTAGCTTGATCAAAAAATAATTTTATGTCTAGTGAAACTCTGAATACTGCTGGAGCTTTTAGTCAAGCCAAAGACCTTAAAAATAGGATTTTTTTTACAATATTATTATTGATAATTTATAGGTTAGGAACTTATGTTCCATTAGCTGGAATAGATCCTTTAGCATTAAAAGAAATAATGTCTTCTAGTCAAAAAGGGTTATTGGGAATGTTTAATATGTTTTCAGGTGGCGCTGTTACTAGAATGGCTATCTTCGCTTTAGGAATTATGCCGTATATATCTGCTTCAATAATAGTACAATTACTTACCGGAGTATCTGATTATTTTAAAAACCTTAAAGAACAAGGCGAAATAGGAAGAAAGAAAATTACTCAAATTACAAGATATGGAACTGTTTTAATCGCAATTTTACAAGGTTATGGTGTTTCAGTAGGTTTGGAAAATGCAGGTAATTTAGTAATTGATCCAGGTATGTATTTTAAAGTTACAACTACAATTTCCTTAGTAGCTGGAACTACTTTCTTAATGTGGCTTGGGGAACAAATTACTTTAAGAGGTGTTGGAAATGGAATTTCATTGATTATTTTTTCCGGAATTGTTGCCGAAATACCAAGAGCATTAGCCTCAACATTCGAACTTGGTAGAACAGGAGCTTTATCAGCTCTTATGATTGTTGGAATTTTTGTTTTAGTAATATTAACTGTTTTATTTATTGTTTTCTTTGAGAGAGCTATGAGAAAAATTTTGATTAATTACCCTAAAAGACAAGTAGGAAATAAAATGTATGGCGGAGAGTCTTCACATCTGCCATTAAAAATTAACACAGCTGGGGTTATTCCAGCAATCTTTGCTTCAGCTCTTTTATTACTTCCCATCACAATTTCAAATTTTGGATTTGCAGAGTCAGATACGTTTTTAAAAATCTCGTCTATGTTTACACAAGGACAGCCTCTTTATATGCTATTATATGCTTCAGGAATTATTTTCTTTTCATTTTTTTATACTTCAATAGTCTTTAATCCGAAAGAGACAGCTGAAAATTTAAGAAAGTATGGAGGTTATATTCCTGGAATAAGGCCTGGTGACAGAACAGCCGAATACATAGATACAATTCTTATACGATTAACAACTGTTGGTTCGCTTTATTTAACATTTGTGTGTTTGATGCCCGAATTTCTGATTGCTAAATATCCTATTCCTTTTTATTTAGGAGGCACTTCTATTTTAATTGTTGTTGTTGTTGCAATGGACACCGTGACTCAAGTTCAAACAAGATTAATGAGCTCACAATATGAATCATTGATTAAAAAGACTAAATTTGGAAAATAAATATTCATGAATATAGTTATTTTTGGACCTCCTGGTGCAGGTAAAGGAACCCAATCAAAAAATATAGTAGAGAAATACAAACTTTATCAATTATCTACAGGGGATCTATTGCGAAAAGAAATTAAAAACAAAACCGAACTAGGTTTAAAAATTTCCTCAATAATTAATTCTGGAGAATTAGTTTCAGATAAAATAGTAAGTGACTTAATTGAAAGATTTATTTCAAACGAAACTTATAAAAATAAGATTATTTTTGACGGTTATCCCAGGACTTTAAATCAAGCAAAAAACTTAGACAATTTATTGAAGAAATATAATCAAAAAATAGATATCGTTTTAAAACTATCAGTAACCTTAGCAACTGTAAAAAAAAGAATTTTAGAAAGACAAATTCAAGAGAACAGAACTGATGATAATGAAGAAGTTGCAGTAAAAAGATATAAAACTTATGAAAATTCTTCTGAACCTTTATTGGAATATTACAAGCGATCTAATTTACTCAAAATAATAAATGGTGAGGCTAGTATAACCGAGATAAATACTGAAATTGGCGGATTAATTGAAAGTATCAAGGGTTGACTTTGAAAAATTACTCAATATAAATACGCAATAACTTAAATCATTGAATATGGCTCGTATTGCAGGAATAAACATTCCACAAAATAAAGTTGTTAGTATCGCCCTTACATATATTCACGGTATTGGGCCTTTTTCATCAAAAAAAATATGTGAGAAACTTAATATACCCTCATCAAAAAGGGTTAATGAACTTTCGGAAGAGGAAGTTTTAAAAATAAGAGAATTTATTGATGCAAATCATAAAGTTGAAGGAGATTTAAGAAGAGAAGTCTCAGTAAATATTAAAAGGTTAGTTGATCTTGCTTGTTATAGA
>MDTA01083742.1_pt1 | contig 22465 bp, 17 predicted proteins | sample 811151 | NCBI WGS metagenome assembly MDTA01 (sample SAMN05326648, study PRJNA326480) | marine metagenome | isolation source: seawater | place: Indian Ocean: South | collected 2010
GGCTTCCTCGTGGGCTTTGGCGTGAAGCTGCCGATGTTCCCGCTTCACACCTGGCTGCCCGATGCCCATGGTGAAGCCAATGCGCCCGTGTCGATGTTGCTCGCGGGTGTGCTGTTGAAGATGGGCGGCTACGCGCTGCTCCGCTTCAACGTGCAGATGCTGCCCGAAGCACACATGGTCTTGGCACCGGCTCTGATCATCCTGGGCATCGTGAACATCGTCTACGGCGCCCTGAATGCCTTCGCTCAAGACAACGTCAAGCGCCGAATCGCTTGTAGCTCTGTCAGCCACATGGGCTTCGTGCTTCTGGGGATCGGAGCCGTGGATGCGCTCGGTCTTAGCGGCGCCATGCTCCAAATGGTCAGTCACGGTCTGATCGCAGCCGCGATGTTCTTCACCACAGGCGTGTTCTACGAACGCACCAAAACCCTGTCGATCCCCAACATGGGCGGCTTAGCCAAAGCCCTCCCGATCACTTTTGCCTTCTTCCTTGCGAGCTCTCTGGCCTCGCTGGCACTGCCCGGCATGAGTGGCTTCATCAGCGAGATCACCGTGTTCCTTGGTGTCACTAGTCAGGAAAGCTTCACCACCTTCTTCAGGGTGACCACCATCGTTCTCGCGGCGATTGGCCTCGTGCTCACACCGATCTATCTGCTCTCAATGAGCCGTCGCGTGTTTTTCGGTCCCAGGATTCCGGCGCTTGCCTTCGTGAAGGACATGCGCCCCCGTGAATTGGTCATCGGTCTGACCCTTCTCGTCCCCACCCTGGTGATTGGCATCTGGCCCCGGGTGGCCATGGACCTTTATGAAGCCTCAACCGATGCCCTCGCATCGGATCTGGCCAGCCACACGGTTGTGGCTGTGCGTGCCCTTCTTCCCCTCGGCTGAACACCATGAGCACCTCGGAACTGCTGCGGGGCGAAGGCCTACCCCGCTTCGACGCCATCGATGCGGACCAGGTCGACCGAGAGATCCCAACGCTCCTGTCCACACTCAGTGAGGAACTGGAGTCGCTGGAGTCAACCCTCGAACAGCGCCTGAACGACCCGGCGCCGCTGACCTGGGACGCCTTGATGTCGCCTCTGCACACCTTGGGCGAGCGGCTGAACTGGAGCTGGGGTGTCGTCAGTCATCTCACCTCCGTGCGCAACACCCCGGAATTGCGCGAAGCCCATGCGCGCCAGCAACCGGAAGTGGTTCGTTTCAGCAACCGCATAGGTCAAAGCCAGATCATTCACAAAGCCCTCAGTCGCCTGCTCTCGGATCCCGCCCAACCGCTGGATGCCACACAGAAGCGCATCCTGGATGCGGAACTGCTCTCCATGCAGCATCGAGGCGTTGGTCTTGAGGGTGAGGAGCAAGCAGCCTTCAACCGCACCAGCGAGCGGCTCGCCGCTCTCTCCACCAACTTCAGCAATCACGTGCTGGATGCAACGCAGAAGTGGAACCTGGTGATTCACGAGCGCGATCAGCTGCGTGGCGTCCCCGAGCGCGCCCTCGACATCCTGGCGGCAGCCGCGGCTGAAGCCGGCGACACCGCGGCCGATGGATCCGCCTCCTCCGCGGCGCATGGCCCCTGGCGTCTGGGTCTGGACATGCCCCGATACTTGCCGGTAATCACCCACGCGCAGGACCGTGAACTGCGCGAAACGCTCTACAAAGCCCATGTGAGTCGAGCCAGCACCGGCGATCTCGACAACGCTCCCCTCATCGAGGAGATCCTGCAACTGCGACGCGAGCAGGCTGTGCGTCTTGGTTACAGCAACTGGGCTGAACTGAGCTTGGCCTCGAAGATGGCTGACGACGTTCCAGCCGTGGAAACACTGCTGGAGGAGCTGCGCAGCTCAGCGATGCCAGTCGCTCAGAAAGAACTCACCGAGTTGCGAGCCTGTGCTGCCAACCGAGGCGCTGCCGAAGCGGACGACCTCGCTCCTTGGGATGTCAGCCACTGGGCCGAACAGCTGCGGCGGGAGCGCTTCGACCTCGATCAGGAGGCCCTCCGGCCCTGGTTTCCGCTTCCCCGCGTGCTCGACGGTCTGTTTGGACTGTGCGAACGCCTGTTCGGGATTCGCATCGAGGCCGCCGATGGTGAAGCCCCCGTCTGGCATGAAGACGTGCGCTTTTTCCGGGTGTTGGATCGGGACAATGCGCCCCTCGCCGCGTTTTACCTCGACCCCTTCAGCCGTCCTGCCAGCAAACGTGGCGGGGCCTGGATGAATGAATGCCTCAGTCGCAGCCGTGACCGCAACGGCGCGCCCGTCCTTCCGGTCGCTTACCTGATTTGCAATCAGACGCCCCCAGCTGGCGACACCCCCAGCCTGATGAGCTTCGAAGAAGTGGAAACCCTCTTCCATGAATTCGGTCATGGGCTCCAACACATGCTCACCACCGTCGACCATCCCCAGGCCGCAGGCATCAACAACGTCGAATGGGATGCGGTGGAGCTTCCCAGCCAGTTCATGGAGAACTGGTGCCTTGACCGCAGCACCCTCATGGGCATGGCGCGCCACTGGCAGACCGATGAACCACTCCCCGAAGCGGATTACCGCAAACTCTGCAGTAGCCGCACTTTCATGCAAGGGAATGGCACCCTGCGGCAAGTGCACTTCGCCCTGACTGACTTGCGACTTCACAGTCAGTGGAGTCCCGATCTTGGCTTGAGCCCAGATGGCTTCCGTCGTCAGATCGCCGACTCAACCACAGTGCTGGCTCCGGTTGCTGAGGATCATTTCCTCTGCGCCTTTGGCCACATCTTTGCCGGGGGATATGCCGCTGGCTATTACTCCTACAAGTGGGCGGAAGTGCTCAGCGCCGATGCTTTCGCCGCCTTCGAAGAGGTGGGTCTTGAACAAGACGATGCAATCGCCGCCACAGGCGAACGGTTCCGCAACACGATCCTCAGCCTGGGCGGCAGTCTCAAACCCGCCGAGGTGTACCGCCAATTCCGCGGACGCGACGCCACCAGTGAAGCCCTCATTCGTCACACCGGCCTGGCTCAAGCCACGGCCTGATCAGTCCGAGGCCTGAGCCATGGCAGATGACCCGCTCAGGCTCAGCCCCGAATGGGGCCATCGCGTCGAGGACGGAACAGATCTTGCACCTCTACTGGCCTTCGACCAGGCGCTTGAGCTAAGCAGCTTGCGCCGCGGCATCAATCGTGATGCCTTCCTCAAGGACCTTCTCAGCGATCTCCACCATCAACAGTTGATCCCCTTGCTGCTAATGCTTCCGCGTCGTTGGAAGCTGCGGCAGGCCAACTTGCCAGACCATTTGCGCACGATCGGCGGGCTGCTGGAAACAGGCCTGATCAGTCCCTTGCTTCTCGCCACGCTGGCGGATGACCTGCAACATCTGCTGCCCACATCACCAAAGCGCCAACAACGTCGCGCCATCGATCGATGGAGTGAGCGACAGGTGGCACTCAACGACCACCGCACCGTGCCGCTGCCCGAAAGCCTGGACGAGCTCGAAACAATTTTGGCAACGGATCTCGCGGGACCGGTGGAGACATCAAAACCCAGCGGCACTCTCACCAAGATCAGTGCCCTCGGGAACACGCTCTGCTGGCGCAACGAAGGGCTTTCCTCGCTCCAATCCGAGCGTGCGAGGCAGCGCAACCGGGTGATGGCCCAGGTGTTGAACGCTCTTGGCAGCAACCGACTGCCATCGATGCCCGGCGGATCCACACCCTTTCAGTTTTGCGGAATAAGCAGTGGACGCGCCCTGCTCCAACAACTTCGAGCCCGCGGATGGCAGTGCCGCGGCCGAATCCGAGCCAGCGTGGCCAGCTTCGGGCTCGGTGCCAGCACGCACAACAGTGATCATTGGCAGCAGGTTCCTTTGGCCGTGCCCTATCGGACCGGACTTCTTGATGCGGATGGGGAGGAGATCAGAGCACTTCTCCCCCACTGCTCTCTGGAAATGGAGCTAAAGCCTCCGAGCCCGGAGGCTGACACCGTGCTGTTGCAGTACTACCAGGGGACTGAGGGACTCAATGGCTGGGCCGCGCTGAATGATCAACATCGCCCTTGGCAGAACGATCGGAACAACGGCACCGTGGCCTATCCAACGGGTGAACTGCACGACCAATCACTGGAAGAGGCCCTCGATCTCTGCGAACTCATGGGAGCCGTGCACAACAGCGAAGCTCAGTTGAGTGATCTTCATGGGGGGGGCTACGGAGCACTGGGCTTCTGCATTGACTCCACCGCGTTGGTGGAACTGGCCATCACCGGAACCACCAGCTTGTTTCCTCTCACCCTCGGCGACCTCTGGCGGCAGCGACTGCTGCACCAGCTCCAGCAGCTGCTTGATGCAGGCCTTCAGGCACCAGAGCATTGCGTGGGTCGCTACCGCAACAGCCTCGAGCAGCTGCCCCAAGATCTCTTCCACTCCAACGCCTCACGCTCCGATGCACAGCGCAGGCTGCGGCTCAGCCAGCCCCGCCACAGTCCATTCGCCCTCGTGAGAGCCCTCAATGGGGAGACGTCGAAGATGACGTGAGGTCTGATCGCTCCAGTTCCCGGCAGATGGCTTTCACCACTTCACCGCGGTAAGCCACCGAAAAGGGTCCTGAGGCCCCGTTGTGACTCATCCCCTCAATCGGATAGCGATGCAAAGGATTCTTCCGCTGCCAACGATTCCAGTTGGAAAGTAGAAGCAGCGACAGGCGGCCGGGGTACGCGATCCGACCCAGCGCCGCCACGGGATCCCGACTACCCACCACCATGGCCACATCCCGGATTGTTTCCAGAGCGCCGTTTCCACTGAACACTCCACAAACGGTGATCACTTGCACGGGCACGCGGCAAAGCTGCTGAAGAATCTCCGCCGTACCGATGGCCATCTCACCACCCCCGCTGTACCCCACGAGAACGATGCGAGCGGCGCTGCTGGGCTGAAATCCCACCGATTCCAGACGGCGCGCGATCTTCAACGCGAGCTCGTAATTCATCACGGGACCGTAACGACGATCCGACGAGATGCCGACCTTGATCACATTGTTGGCCTGAACACAGAAAGCGCAGATGAAGCGGATCAAACCATTGGGATGCTGTTCCTGAAAAGCAAAGAGACGCTGCCAGAACCAACCCCCAAGGGTTGTCGAGCGCAGTCCTGCATTGGTGATGGTGTAGGCCTCAATGCCTTTCACCAGAAGCGTGTCGGCGGCGATGGCGTCATCCAGACATCCCAGAAATTCGCTCACGCGCGGAGGATGACTTTCTTCACTCTGATGAATGCCATCGAGATACACCAGGTAATGACGATGGCCACCTTGCGCCCCATCCTCTGCGGCAAACAAGCGACTGGGATCGGGAAGACCATGCATCCAGCCTTCCCAAAACACGAAATCCACCATCACCGAATACACACCAACAAGGGCGGTCACGATCACCACAACCGAACCGAACCAGGTCAGCAGTTCAAGCAGTGATTCCGGTGCCAGCAGGGAGGACGCATCCCGACGTACGGCCGTCAACCCGAGCAAGCCGAGCATCGCCACACACACCAACGCCACCACCAGCCAGCGACGACCATGACGCAGGCGCCTTCGCTGGTGCTGCACTGCAGACGATTGAACCGTCGCGGACGACGTGGAGGACGAAGCAGTCATGGCTGGGTCAGGTCTGCCACTTCGCGGGCGAGCATGTCGTAGCTGGTGCGCCAGCGCTGAGCAAACAACAGCCCGACCAACAGCAAGGCGACCACAAAGCCAGGAGTGGCCACCACCAAACCGGTCAGAAGTGGAATGCCGTAAACGGCCTGCAGCAACACCAGCACATTGAGGTGTATCCAGGCCAGCAGGCTGACCGCAATCAGATCACTCACGTAAGGAGCCGCCGCCAGGACATAAAACAGCCCAGGCCAGAGGGCCGCCCCCATGCGGTTGGCAAATGTGATCGGCTGAAGGGGGACGCCCTCCAGCAGCATCAGCATCAGGCTGTGGCAAAGAATTCCCAACAGAAACGCCAGGCTCAGCACCAGTCCGTCCACCGCCATATGCAGCAAGATCTGAGTTGGCGTGAGCCGATTGGCAAGCAACGAGAAGAGATGCGACGCCGACATCGACAGGCCCACGCCAATCAACAGACCGACGCCGGTATCCATGGCCAGCAGGAGCTGACCCATGGATTCCAGCGATGCCACCAGCTGCTCAGCCATCGGCTTCAGGCCTGACGGAGATGGGGACGATTCACAATCCAGATCACCATGATCGACAGCACGGCGCAGTAAAAACACCACACGGAATTGAAGGCGATGCTGTAGGTAAGCCAGGTGAGAAAAATCGACACAAAGATAAGGACGCCAAACAACTTGACCGCGCGGTCACTCAATGCAACCAATGGCAGCACAATGAACCCCCAGTACGCGAGTTGCCCGACGGGTTCGGTGTTCACAAAGTTGTGCCAAGCGGTATCCACTTGATAGTGAATGCGACCGGATTCGATGGCGGGTTGCACAAGATCGGCCTGAAACAGCACGGGGATGTAAAACCCGATCCCTAGCACCGTGGCCACAATCGCCACCCATTTGAGCCGCCGTTGCAGTCCTTTGGAGTCGGTACTTCGACTGATCGACCAGGCACTCCATGGAATCCAGATCATCCAGAAGCAATAGGCGAAGAACAAAAAGCCCTTCGCAGCAATGGTTCCAAGAGGCTCCAATCCACCGTTATCAATGGCCGTCCACTCCAATCCTTCGACAAACTGCTGCACACCAAAGAAAAAGGGCACCAAGGCCAATGGTTTGTAATCCGGCCGCTCATGGCGACTGGCCAGATGGTTTGAATACAACCCGAGAGGCATCAGCACAGCTGATGCTGTGAAACTTGCCGAGGCCGAAAAACACATACGCGGCTCTGGATGGAACCCCCAGAGTGTGACCATTGGAACACAATCTGTCACCGCCGAAGCAACCAATCAGTCACGCAGAAGTGCTTGCTCTAAACGATCAAGCGCACGCGAATGACTGACCAGCTGTTGGTGCGTCAGCACAGGAACACTGTGCACGGCCCCCACCGGCAGATGAGCTTGCCAGCCCGGCACCACCATGAGGTCCCAGCGACAGAAATAGCTGAGACAATCGACCTGGCGGAGCGAGGCGACATCGTCATTCAGCCGCCGCAGCAAGGGACTGCCCCGCTTCATGTCAGCCAGCCCGGCAAACAGCCAGGGAGGGATCCATTGCGCTGTGACTGTGCCGCGCTGCGGACTACCGACGCTGATGAAGCGATGGGTGCGATGGGCACCACCCAGCTGCTGAAGCCAAATTCTGGAGATGACACCACCCATCGAAAAGCCCAACAGGTCAATGGTCTGCTCCTCGCCGAATTGACGACGAATGTGCCCATCAAGCTGTTCCGCCAGGTTGCACAAGGGCACCGCGCCAAGGCGATGGGGCAGGTGCGGCACCAACAATGGAATGTGATGGGCTTCGAGCTGCCGCTCCAAACGGCGGAACAGCCGCGGGGTATCCCACAGCCCATGCACAAGAACCAACGGACGCCTGGTGGCTGACGGCACCGAGGAGGTCATCTCAAGACGGTTGACGGCGCCAGCGTTCGAGGCTCACCGTACCGGCGAATCCAGGGATGGGGGGATGGCACTTGCAGAGACGCAACTGGATCGGAATGGAGCCATAAAGCTGTTCGAGCACCTCGAACATGCGTTCACTGAAATGTTCAATCGTCTGGCATCGAATCTCAGAGGCCAGGGTCTGAAGGGCCTGCACTGCCCGGCTGTAATCAGCAGTGGCCTCCAGCGAATCGGCCAACGCCGCCTGGCTCACATCCAGATGCAGAGCCAGATCAACGCGAAACCATTGACCATCGCGACGCTCATGATCGAGCACGCCGACATGGGCCCAGAGACGCAGATCATCGACCCGAATCACATCCAACGGTTGCAGGGTCATGCCGGCAGCTCCCGATGTGTGAACTGTCGATCACCGGAGGCGTAGTCGGCGGCGATATGCCCATCACCACACAGGCGATAGCAATAGGTCACCAGACCCTCGAGTCCCACCGGACCACGGGGAGGCAACGTTTGGGTGCTGATGCCCACCTCTGCGCCGAATCCATAACGGAAACCATCGGCGAAACGAGTCGAACAATTGTGGTAAACACCAGCGCTGTCAACGGCCCGCAGGAATCGTTCCGCTGTGGCGCGATTGCGAGTGGCGATCGCTTCGGTGTGACGAGAGCCATAACGGCGAATGTGCTCCAGCGCCGTCTCGAGATCCTCCACGATTCGCACCGACAGGGTCAGATCGAGATACTCCGTGCTCCAGTCCGCATCGGTCGCCACGTCCTCGATGCCGAGACTGCAGGCCGCAGGGTCGCCGAGCAGGCGCACACCCTTGGCCTGGAAAGCGGGAATGGCCTTGTCCAGAAACGAAGCAGCGATGGCGTTGTGCACCAGCAATGTCTCGATCGCATTGCAAGCAGCGGGGTACTGCGTCTTGCTGTCGATTGCAATCGTCACCGCCTGATCGGGATCCGCCTCGGCATCGACATAGAGGTGACAGACCCCATCCGCATGGCCCAACACGGGGATGCGGGTGTTGTCCTGAATGAAGCGCACCAACTCATTGCTGCCGCGGGGAATGATCAAATCCACCAACCCATCGAGCCGCAGTAGCGCCAGGCTGTCTTCTCGGGTGGTGAGCAGCGCGAGTGCATCGGGCGACACGGTGGTTGCCTTGAGCCCATCCTGAAGGGCGTTCATCACTGCCTTGTTCGTGGACTCGGCTTCCCGACCACCTTTGAGAATCGCGCCGTTGCCAGATCGGATCGCCAATGAAGCGATCTGGATCACAGCATCAGGGCGTGCCTCGAAGATCACACCCACAACCCCGAGAGCCACACTCACACGCTCGAGCACCAGCCCTTCATCCAGCTCACGATGCAACTGACGCTGGCCAAGGGGGTCCGGCAACTCCGCCAGCTGACGCACACCGGCGATCGCCCCATCCAGCTTGGCGCCATCGAGTTTCAGACGCGCCAGTAAGGCCGGCGCCAAGCCGTTCTGCTCCGCTCTCTGACGATCCTCAAGATTGGCCGCAACGATTGCCTCTGCATGGGATTGGAGGGACTGAGCCATGGCCAGCAAAGCGTCACGGCGCTGCTGATCACTGGTCTGGCCTAGGTCAGTCGCGGCCCGGCGCAATCCAACCGCTAACGACAGAAGCTCCGGGGAGGGTTCTGGAACGGCCTGCACGGGCATGGATCAGCGACGACGCACCATCATCCCGCTTGGGGTGGCGCAGATGAAAGCAAGCGCTGAACCGCCAGGCGAGCCGCACCCAGACGTCCAGCTCCATTGCCCAAGGCACACGCCTTGATCTGAAGCCCCTCACGACTGATGGCTTGAACCCGGGACGTCACCTCACGCTGCACGGCAGGCAGGAAATGAGCACTTGCCCCGGCAAGGCCACCGCCCAGCAGCACTAACTGGGGGGTGAACACGTACACCAAGGAACTGATCCCAGTCCCGAGCAGCTCCCCGTAGCGATCCCAGATCGCCAGGGCCTCTTGATCCCCACCGGATGCAGCCGCGGCCAGTGCGGCGGGATCGTCGGCGCCAAGACGTTGCAGACCCGTGATGCTGGCGTATTGCTCCAGAGAGCCGCGATTCCCGCTGTTGCACGCGGGTCCTTCTGGGAACAGCGTGATCAAACCAGGCTCGGCCGCAGCACCGTGATGGCCTGTGAACAAGGCGCCGGAGAGCATCACTCCACCTCCGACACCAGTGCCGAGGGTCAGCAGCACCACGTCATCAAAGCCGCTGGCAGCTCCTTTCCAGGCTTCACCCACGAGCGCACAGTTGCCGTCATTGGCGAGGGTGACGCGGCGGTTGAGGCGGGGTTCCAACCAAGCCGCTAAGGGCACCTCCTCCCAGCCGGGCAGGTTGATGCACACACGGGCGATGCGAGCCTCGGCATCCATCGGTCCCGGCAAGCCGATCCCCACCGCCGACGCGCGGCCATCGGGATCGAGAACTCCAATGGCCTCAACGATCGCCATGCAGACTGCCCCCGGAGTGGCCGGTTGCGGGGTCGGGAGTTGATGTTCCGCCAGCAGGTCGCCGCCCAGACTGAACAGTCCGAGCTTGATGGCCGTCCCGCCCAGATCAACCCCAAGCACACAAGGGTCTGGCATGACTCAGAACCGGAAGAACAACTGAAGCTGGCTTTGCCAGGTGCCCTGGGTATCCACGGACCCGGATGCACTGAGATTGGAATTGATCTGGTACGTCAGGGTGCCCTGAGGAGGAATGTCATTGCGATTGGGGGCCGCCAGAACCGAGAAATCAAAGCGGTCCGTTACAGCAACGCCGATATCGGTAACCAGCGCCAGCTGTGGAGGCACCTGACCCGAGATGCGCTCGGATTCACTTTGAACCACTGGCGTCACGTAGGTGGGATAAAGAGCGAATTGCAGCCGCTGGCTGAAGGCATCCGTGAGTGTGCCCAACACCGGCGACAGCAGCGATTGGCCAAGAACGGCTGCAATCGCCGTCCCAGCACCGGCACCCGACAATCCAGCCAGAGAGTTACCACCAATCAGGGCCATCAATTGGGGCTGAGAGAGAGCCGGTGTGCTGCGCAGCTGAATGTTCTGCGCTAAGCGATCGGCAGGTCCAGTCGCCAACAGCAGCACCTTGATCAGCCGCAGTTGTCCGCCCGCGCCCAGATTTCCCAGCCCGTTGGAATCAAACACTGTGGTGGAGAAGGCATCGTTCTCCACCGGAAGCGTGACGTTGTCTGACACCCGCGTGGTCATGGCGACATCCACGTAAGGGATTAAGCCCATGGATGGCGTAAACACCGCCACGTTGGAGGCCCGAGGATCGAGGGTGAAGGTGGTCGTGAACATCGACACCCGTCCGGACAAAAGCTGCACCACCCCGCGCAGTTCCAGGTTGGGATCGAAAGCCCCGTTCACCGTCAGCAGACCTCGGGTCTTGAACGTGGCAAAGAAGGGGACTTCCACCCGCAACTTGGGACCGAAGGACACGCGCAGATCGCGGAATCCAATGAAAGGAAGCTTGGGCATCGCGGCCTTGATCGAACGGCTGGTGTCCGCTTCGACTTCAGCGCCCTGCAAGACCAAAGGCTCATTGAAATTCCATTGCTCTTCCAGCAACGCTTCCACGGTGGTGGCCGTTGCCTCACCTCCAGCCTCGGCGGTCTTTGCTGGCGGTTGATCCTGATCCGATGCGGAGGGATCACGGGTCACCTTGGTGCGACGCGGCTTGATCGCACCGTTGCTGATGTCCAACTGGCCCCCTATCTGGGGGTTCACCAGAGCACCCGTCACGATCAGGTCAGCACCGACTTCCACATCAGCCACCGGCACCTTGATTCTGGCCTTGTCCAGCTGGAGGCGTAACGGCTCTGGCTCCAGCGCTGGTTTCAACAGCGACAGTGCACCACTGCCAATGAGCTGACCGCCTGACGCGAAACAACCGGTGAGCGACTGCACCTCAAGGCGGTCGAAATCAAACAGGATCGAGCCATTGACCTTGGAGATGGTCTGCCCCTGGGCCTCAAAAGCGCCGTCCTTGATCACCACATAACCATTGGCCTCGGGCGATCCGAGCGTGCCGCCCAGCAACAGGCGCAGATCCACTTCCCCTTCGTTCCAGGTGACCACATCGTTGGTCAGACCGGTCAGGAAGCGCAGCCCATCACCCAAGCTGACAATCCGCAGATCAAGGGGCTGATCCGCGATCAACGGAATGCGACCAGTCACCGTCACCGGCTCGGACGATGACTGGGATGTAAGAGACAGATCCAGCGTGAGGGCCTGATCTTTCAGCAGCACCTGGCTGCTTTGGAATTCAATCGGGTAGGCCCCAACCTTGGCGTCCTCGAGCACAAGCTCACTGGTGATCTCCGAATTGGCACCGTTGAGCCGGTAGGCGCCACGCAGGCCGAGAGCACCCTGAAGCGCCGCGGGCATTGGTGCGACCAGCCCCAGTAGCGCAAAGGGCAAATGCGCCAGCGAAAACCGGCCCTCGCCACCCACCAGAGGGCCTTCAAGACGGGCCGTGAACGGCTTGACCTGCAAGGCATAGTCCGCGTCGTCTCCCTCGATCCAGAGATGCCCCCGAGCCTTGAGATCGAGGTTGAGATCTGCAATCTCAGGACCCTGGAGATCAATGACCGCGTCCAACTGACCCCTGAGATCCTCGAGATGGAAGGGCTCGATGTCGCGATAGTCGGTCTTGGCCTTGAGCAGTGCTTCACGCGCATCTCGCAGGGCACGCAGCTGACCATCCAGCGTGCCGCCGAAAGTGTTCACGAGAAGCGTCCCTAGATCCGCCGCAGTGCCTTTCACGAGAGGCAGATCTTGATTGAGCTGCAGCAAGCTGAGCGCACTATTGCTAAGCCAGCGGGCACTAACACCCCGAGCAACGGTCTGCGCCTGAACAGCTCCGCCAATGCGGCCTTCACCCTCCAGCGTGATCTGTCCCGTATCGGGAGGCAGCAGTTCACCGGTCAGGCTGTAGCGACGATTGATGTAGCGACCGCTCAGGAGGATCTGCTGCAGTTGCACACCCATCAGGCCTGGACGACTGAGCGTGAGATCTGCCTCCATTGCCAGGGGCTGCAATCCCAGCGAGCCCTGGCCACTCAGCAAGCCATAAACGCCTTCCCAACGCTGCCTGGGCGGCAACGCCAGCTCCAAACCATCCACAGCGAAGTTGGTCGCTGTCCAGCGGTAGTCCGCCGGTGTGCCTTGCAAGCGCAGCTCACCGTTTCGGCGGCGAAGCCGCACGTCAGCGGGAAGCCAGTCGGAACCGAACTGAGCGTCCAACCCTCCTGGAATGACAGAACCGACTGAGGCCATGGACAACACGCCACCGCCACCGGATTGGCCCTCAAACCGACCGTTCCAGTCCTCCATCAAGCGCACTGCACCGGCGCGTGGATGAACCACAGCGATCTGCAGATCCGGGCGCAAGGCATCGAGGGGACCACTGATCTCTCCGGAAGCACTGAACGTGCCATCCATCACGGTCCCCAGCAGAGGACCAATCCGCTCCAGTGGGTAGGCCTCCAGCTGCAGGGACGCTTTCAAATCTCCGGTCTTGATTCCACCGTTGGCTAAAACCAGGGGAAGCTGTGCCTCGGCATTCAGTTCGGGGCTGCGCCATTGCTCCAGACGCAGCAGACCGGATTGAGCCGTCCATCCACTCTTGAGCGACCAGTCCTGAAGCAGTGGATTACTGGTCTGCCGCAGGCTGAGTGCCACTTCGGGTTGGACGCTTTGACCTTGCAGGGTCAAGGCACCGGACACAGGAGCCGTTGTTCCTAGGAGCTTGGGCACCAGAGGCAGGCGTTTCCATGCTGGACCCGCCAACTGAAGCTGCTGGGTGCTGACGTTTAGCCGAGGATGCAACGCACCCTTGGCCTCCACCACGAGTCCGGGAGCCCTGAGGTCAAATTGATCGAGCGTGGCCGTCCATCGCGGCCCCTCACGCCAGTCGGCCTGGAGCTCAGCACCGAGCTGCAACGGGCCATCCAGCGGGATCGATGACGGCAAAGCCCAACGGCCATCTACGCGAACACGGGGCTGATGCCAAGCGCCGTTGAGCTGAAAGGCCAAGCGGCGATCTTGATTGGGCTCCTCCAATGCCCCCTTCAGATCAAAGGAGCGGTTGAGACGCACGCTGCCACCAAAACGGGCTTGGTAGGGCCCGTAGACCCAACGGCTTGTGGGCACTGAGAGCTGATCACCAAGGCAACTGAGGCGCAGTTGCGGGGACTGGAGGGCATGGTCCAGGGGTTCACCGCTGAACGTCACATCCACCAGCGAGAGTCCGCCTTCGCAGTGGGCGCGGCCATCGCGCCAGGCGACGCGCACCTGGCCACCAAGCTGTCCCTTGAACTGCGCTGGGAAATTGTCAGGCAGCAGGCTCTGGTAGAGGCCAAGCTGCAGACGTTCCACCCGCGTGCTGAGTTCCACTTCGGGTTGATCCCAGCGCCCCTCTCCCCGAACCATCACCCTGCCTCGATCCGGAAGCATGAGCTGAAAAGACGCCTTTGCACGACTCTCATCCAGCTGGATGCCACTCCAGCCAGCCGCGGAGACCGTTAAGCCGCCTGGTGCAAGTCGAATCCTGGCCGGATCAACCAAGCGCACTTGCAGATCAAGACGCGGTGGGGATCCTCCCTGCGGCAGGGGACCAGGGACCCAATAAGCCCCTTGAGCATTGCGCTGCAATTCCAGCTGAACGCCCTGAACCCTGACGGGGAGGACCGGACGCAGCCGCAACAGGCTCTTAAGCGGGTTGAAGCCGATGCTCAGGCGCTCGATGGCTGCGGTGGATTGATCGGCAGATCCCGCTTCCACTGCAATGGGACCAAAACTGATGCCCTGTAGACCCAGTCCCCGATAGCGACCGAGGCTGACCGGGTGGCCAAGCGGTTCGGACACCCGCGTTTCGAGAAGGGGGCGAAGACGTTGGAATTGCGTGGCGATCACCCGATCGGCCACGAGCCAGAGCGTGCCACCTCCAATCAAGCTTCCTCCCAGAAGGGAAAGAAGAAGCTTCTGTCTCTGCGTGACGATTCCGCCTCGACGCATCGCTGCCCGTCAACAAGCCCGAGGTCGACGCAATATAAAGACCACACTCAAAGCACACCAGCCCATGCCGCTCGAGGACCTACTCGAAACCGCCACAAGCTGGCTCGTCAAAGGCGGTGCCGTGTCTTTGGTGATCACGCTGGTGGCTTTCATCGCCAAATGGGGACTGCGTTTCCGCCTGGTGGGGGTCACCAGCTTCACGTTCGTTCTGGCGATCAGCTGCTGGGCCTTCGGCCTCAGTTACACACCCACCGTCAGGATCGAGGGCGCCCTCCGGGCTCCAGTGGTTTTCGACAACGGCGATGATCTGATCGTGGCTCAGGCCAGCGCGGACTTTCCCCGTGAAGCGATTGAGCCAACGCTTCAGCAACTTGCCCAGAACGTGCGTCCCGGAGGTCGTGGCAGCGCCGAAGTGACCGTTCGCCTGCGGCAGCTGCAGCCCGCTGGTGACGGAGCGTCGAAGCCAGTCGTTCTCGGCGAGACCACACGAAGCTTCTCCGCCGGATGAAACCGGATGAACAGCTGCATGACCTGCCGCAAAACCTCCGCTATGAGCGCGATGCTCTCCAAGCAGCAGGTCTGACCACTTGGGGACAGGTCCGCGAGCTGGATGAGGTTCGGATCAGCCGTCTCGCCGCCTCGGGGCGAGCGACAGCCCGCAACCTCAAGCGTGTGAAAGGCATGGCCGATTTGGTCTGTGCCCTCGACCTAGCCCCCGCCGACGCCGCTCTGTTGATGCATGCCGGGCTGGCCTCAGTGGCAGCCATCGCAGGGTCCAGCCCTCAGGACGTGGTCAACCACACGGGACGGCTGGAGCGACAGCTGCGGAGCGGCCGGCCTCCGGTGGTCGACCTGGCTGTCGCGCGGCGCTGGATCCGTCTTGCGCAAGAGAGGCAAAACACGAACTGACCGCCAACCACGGCCAAGGCCGTCTCATCAGTTTCAAATGAGGATAGTTTCGGACGGAGGTTCCCGATGCGCTCCCTCCACAACCTGTGGCTAGCGGCCCTGACAGCGGTTGCATCCCTGCTCACCCTCGGCACGCCGACGCAAGCACAGTCGTCTTTGCTGGAAAGCGTCAAGCGCAACCCCAGCGAGGCACGAGCGCTGTGCCAGCAGTTCATGTCGTTCAATGCGCGAGGCGAGTCCGCCCTTTCTCCTGAATCGATCGCCTTGGTGGCCGGTCAGCGCAACCTCAGCAACACCGATGCTGAAATTGTGGTGACTTACGCGATCGGCATCAATTGTCCGGATGTTCGCTGACGCGAATCTGACGACCCAAGACGGCACGACCCTCGTGTCCAGGCTTTGGCGCCCTCAGGGTGAGGGCCCTTGGCCGACCCTGCTGATGCGTCAGCCCTATGGCCGGGCCATCGCCTCCACCGTCACCCTTCCCCATCCCCAGTGGTGGTGCCGACATGGGTTTCTGGTGGTCGTTCAGGACGTGCGCGGCCAAGGCGATTCGCAGGGATCCTTCGTTGGCTTCTCGCAGGAAGCGAGTGACACCGCCGACACGCTCACCTGGTTGCGTGCACTGCCGGAGGTCAACGGTCGAATTGGCCTCTATGGCTTTTCCTATCAAGGTCTCACCCAGTTGCTGGCACCGGAGGACTGTCCACCACCGGACTGCATGGCACCGGCGATGTGTGGCCTGGATGAACGCAACCACTGGAGCTGCGAGGGGGAGGCGCACTGGTGGCATCTGGGGTTGGGATGGGGGCTGCAACTGGCGGCCCTGCAGGCGCATCGCCGTGGCGACCAGGCGCACTGGGAGGAGATCCGCCGCAGCCTGGAGGACGGCAGCTACCTGCGGGACGGCCTGCGCCTTTTGGAACAGCACGACCCGCATGGCATGGCCGTGCGCTGGTTGCATCAGTCAGCGCACGATGCGTCGGCTTGGATCCAGCATTCCGTGCCTGAGCGCTGGTTGCAGACACCCATGCTGCTGCTCGGCGGCTGGTGGGATCCGCATTTGCGCGGCTTGCTGGATCTGGCGGAACGGTCCCGCGCCGTGGGCGGCCAACCGGATCTGCACATCGGTCCAGCCACCCATCTCCAGTGGTGGCCGCAAAGCAGCAGCCTTCTGTTGAGCTTTTTCCAGCATCACTTGCAGGATCACCCCTCAACGACTGCCGGTGAGGGCAGCGCCGCCACCGGTGTGCACCTCTGGGACCAGACCAGCGCCTGCTGGCAGGCCTTCCACACCACCAATCCAGCCGACCAGCCCAGTGCGGGTAATCCTCGCTGGACCTTCCGAAGCGCAGGCCTGGCCTGCCATGACCCCAGCGAGGGATCGTTGATCAGCAATGGAGCCAACGGCAGTGGCAAGGTCGTGATCGTCCATGACCCCTGGCGGCCCGTCCCGGCGATCGGTGGCCACCTGAGTCCGACCGCAGGCCCTGTCGATCGGGCATCTGTTGATCAGCGAAGCGATGTGGCGCTATTCACCAGTGCTCCGCTCGGTCAAAGCCTCCAACTGAGCGGCAGGCCGATGTTGCAGCTGGTCGGCTTTGCCGATCAACCCGGCTTTGATCTGTGCGTGGCCCTTTCACGATTGCCCGCTGGCTCCGAGTCTGTTCAGCAGCTGAGCACAGGTGTTTTACGAACCATCGGTCAGAACGCCCTCCATCCCCGAACCCTGACGCTGGAATTGCAGGCGCTGCATGCCAGCTTGAACCCTGGTGACCGCCTGCGTCTATCCATTGCAGGGGCCGCCTGGCCGGCGATTGCCGTGAATCCCGGTCATCCAGACGCTCCTTGCGGCGCACCCACTGCCGACTGCCGCGTGATCAACATCGAGTTGCAGCTGGACACAGCGCACTTGCAGATGCTGCCGCTGCTGTTGCCCCAGACCGGTCGGACTCCGGCAGACTAACGGCGCTTACTTTGTCGATTGCCGTGAAGCTCACCCCCTGTCTTCTGGCCGCAGCCCTGGCCACCTGCACGGTGGAGCTCATCCCCGCGGCGAGTGTCAAAGCCGATCTTCACGTCGCCCAGGCTGAGAGCTCAACACGCACCACCCTGACAGCGGCACAGGCCAATGCGTCAGCCAGTGCGCTGCTGAGAGCGATTCAGACGCGTGACGCCCAGGCGATTTACGACCTTCTGGCGCCACCCCTGAAGTCTGCCAGCAGCGTTGAAGCAATCGGCGAGCGACTGAAACGCGCACCGGTCATCGACTCCTTCCGTGTGGTGGAAATCAACCCAGGTCTCGACGACACCACCGTTGACACGGTGACCGTGACCAATGAAGGAACCCGGGAAGTCCCCCTGATCCTGGTGCTGGATGACGACGGCAAACTGCTGGCTTGGAAATGGGTCGGCACGCTGCTGCCGATCGAGCAAACCGCACTCAACTTCGTCAAGGATCTCCAAGACGGTCGCTGGATCGCAGCGCGCTACTACTTGGATCTGGAGTTCCAGAAAGAAATTTCACCAGCCGACCTGGAACGCAAATGGTCGAAGCTGGAGCGGGTGCTCGGGGGGATGAAGCACGTCAAAAGTGCGCTTGTAGCCAGCCAGGGCAGCGAGCAGCAACTGGTTCTGGTGACAATTGAATTCGGCAAAGTGACCGACAACCTCTTTGTGATCTTCAACAGTCAGGGGCGGATCATCAACGTCGACTTCTCAGCGGATCTGGTCTGACTCCCTGGCATGGAGGGAGTTTGAGGGAATTTTCCGCTTAAGCTCCCGCCCAATTGAATGTCAGACGGCATGCCCAGCACGGTGCTCGACTGGATGGTTGAGGACGCGCAGCGTCTCGCAGAATGCCGACACGACCACCCCTTCTCCATTCTCGGCCCCCAGCCTTTGGAGAACGGCACCTGGGTGATCCGGGTTTGGATGCCGGAAGCGCAGCGGGTCACCCTGCTACTCAGTGGACAGGAGATCGCCATGGCGACCCCTCACCACCCCTGGATCTTCGAGGTCGAGCTGCCCAAGGATCCCGATTGCCACTACCGGGTCCGGGTTGAACGCGGAGGCATCACCCACGAACAGAGCGACCCCTGGGCCTTCCGAGAAGAATGGATGGGGGAGATGGACCGCCATCTCTTTGCTGAAGGCAACCATCACCACATCTGGCGCAGGATGGGTGCTCATCGCTGTGAGCGGGCTGGGGTCGAAGGCGTGATGTTCTGCCTTTGGGCACCCAACGCTCTCAGCGTGAGTGTGATCGGCGACCTGAATTCCTGGGATGGACGTCTGCACCCGATGCAGCAACGCGTCGGAGGGATCTGGGAACTGTTCGTTCCAGGCCTGCCCGAAGGCCATCTTTATAAATACGAGATCCGCACCCAGAACGGTCACTGCTACCAGAAGGCCGATCCCTACGGCTTCCAGCACGAGGTACGGCCAGACACCAGTTCCATCGTCAGTCATCTGGATGGATTCCAGTGGAGCGACTCCAGCTGGATGCAGACACGCGACAGCAAAAATGCTCTCGACCAGCCCATCTCCGTCTATGAGATGCATCTGGGCAGCTGGATGCATGCCTCGGCAGACGAGCCGTTTCTCGAGGCCGATGGCAGCCCCCGCGCACCAGTACCTGCGGCAGATCTCAAACCAGGGGCCCGACTGCTTACTTATTCGGAGCTGGCCGACCGGCTGATCCCCTATGTGAAGGAGCGGGGTTTCACCCACATTGAATTGATGCCGATCACCGAGCATCCATTTGATGGGTCCTGGGGATATCAAGTCACTGGCTGGTATGCGCCCACCAGCCGCTACGGAACACCCGATGAATTCCGCGCCTTTGTCGATCGCTGCCATGCGGAAGGCATCGGCGTGATCATCGACTGGGTTCCTGGTCATTTTCCCCGGGACAGCCATGGCCTGGCCTTCTTTGATGGCTGCCACCTCTATGAGCACGCTGACCCGCGCATCGGCGAGCACAAAGAATGGGGAACGCTGATCTTCAACTACAGCCGCAACGAAGTGCGCAACTTCCTCGTGGCCAATCTGGTGTTCTGGTTTGACCAGTTTCACATCGATGGCATCCGAGTGGATGCTGTCGCATCGATGCTCTACCGCGACTATCTACGGCCTGACGGGGAATGGCTTCCTAACGAGAACGGCGGCCGAGAGAACACTGAAGCCGTTCGCTTTCTCCAGCAGGCCAATCACGTGCTCTTCCAGCACTTCCCTGGAGCTCTCTCCATCGCGGAGGAATCCACCACCTGGCCGATGGTGACGCAACCAACGGATATCGGAGGTCTGGGATTCAACCTCAAATGGAACATGGGTTGGATGCACGACATGCTCGATTACTTCGAGCTCGATCCCTGGTTCCGGCAGTTCCACCAGAACAACATCACCTTCTCGATCTGGTACACATACACCGAAAATTTCATGCTTGCCCTTAGCCACGATGAAGTGGTGCATGGCAAGAGCCACCTTCTGCACAAAATGCCAGGCGACGACTGGCAGAAGTACGCCAACACCCGTGCGCTGCTTGCGTACATGTGGACACATCCAGGCAAGAAAACCATCTTCATGGGGATGGAATTCGGCCAGCGTGCTGAATGGAACGTGTGGGGAGATCTGCAGTGGGATCTGCTCAATTTCGAGCCGCATCAGGGGCTACAGCGGATGGTTGGCGACCTCAATGCGCTTTACAAGTCAGAACCGGCGCTGTGGCGTGATGACTTTGATCAATTTGGCTTCCAGTGGATCGACTGCAATGACAATCGCCATTCCGTGATCAGCTTCATGCGTCGAGAGAGCGCCAGCGGCACCTGGCTGGTGGTCGTCGCCAATTTCACACCGCAAAGCCACTCCCACTACCGCGTCGGCGTTCCGCTTTCCGGCTTCTACGAAGAGATCTTCAACTCCGACGCAGCCAAGTACGGCGGCAGCAACCTGGGCAACATGGGTGGTAAGCCCACTGACGAATGGGGCATTCACGGCTACGAGAACTCCCTAGATCTCTGCTTGCCGCCGCTCAGCCTGATGGTGTTCCGCCACGATCCCAAGCGCAGTCTCCTCCCCCAGTCGTCAACAACCGAGGTCTAACAACAGCCTCCATGTGACGAACAGCTCAGTATGGCCAGAAACCTGGCCGAGAGCACGGACTCTTCAGGTAGGTTTCCGAATGACCTGAATTCGGCTTGATGAGCGACTCTCTGCCTCTGCTGCTGCGCGCAGCCCGCGGTGAAGCGGTGGAGCGTCCTCCGGTGTGGATGATGCGCCAGGCCGGGCGCTACATGAAGATCTACCGGGACCTGCGGGATCAGTACCCCAGTTTCCGCGAGCGCTCGGAGAACCCGGATCTCTCCTACGAGATCTCCATGCAGCCGTTCCACGCCTTCAAGCCTGATGGCGTGATCCTGTTCTCTGACATCCTCACGCCCCTGCCAGGCATGGGCATCGATTTCGACATCATCGAGAGCAAAGGGCCTCAGATCGGCGATCCCATTCGCAGCATGGCCCAAGTGGAGGCCCTGCACGCTCTTGATCCGGCTGAATCCATGCCCTTCGTGGGTGAGGTGCTGGGTCGTCTACGCCAGAGCGTCGGCAATGAAGCGGCCGTCCTCGGCTTCGTCGGTGCCCCCTGGACCTTGGCCGCTTATGTGGTGGAAGGCAAGAGCAGCAAGAACTACGCCGTGATCAAGGCAATGGCGTTCCAGGAGCCGGCGATCCTGCACAAGCTGCTGGACCACTTCGCCGAATCAATCGCTAACTATTTGCGTTACCAGATCGATTCCGGAGCCCAGGTGGTGCAGATGTTTGATTCCTGGGCAGGGCAGCTCAGTCCAGCGGACTACGACACGTTTGCTGCGCCTTACCAGAAAAAGGTTGTCGATCTGGTCAAGCAGACCCACCCCGACACCCCATTCATTCTTTACATCTCCGGCAGCGCCGGTGTGATTGAACGCATGGCGGCAACCGGCGTCGACATCGTCTCCCTCGACTGGACCGTTGACATGGCCGAAGCGCTGGCACGCCTGCCGGAGCACGTCGGCGTTCAGGGCAACGTGGATCCTGGCCTGCTGTTCGGCACACCCGAAGCGATCCAAGCGCGCATCGATGACTGCGTGCGCAAAGCCCGCGGCCGCAAGCACATCCTCAACCTTGGTCACGGCATTCTTCCCGGCACTCCTGAGGAGAACGGTGCCGCCTTCTTCAAGGCCGGTAAGAGCGTCATGGACCGCGTGGGTGCCCTCGCTTGAGCCAGGCCTCAACCCCGGCGCGCATCCTGATCACCGGCGCCAGCGGCTGCGTCGGTCAATACACCACGGCCTGGCTGCTCGAGCACAGTGATGCGGAATTACTTCTTTGGCTCCGAGATTCGGAGAAGCTGACCGCGATTCCTGCGGATCATCCGCGGGTGACGCTCTTAGTCGGCGACCTGAGGGATACCGACCGGTTCGCCGCCGAGTTGGCCACCGTGACACGCGTGATTCACACGGCGACGGCATGGGGTGACCCTGAACGAGCGCAGCAGGTGAATGTGGTGGCGGTGAAGCAGATGCTGAGCTTGCTGGATCCTGATCGGATCGAGCAGATCACCTATTTCTCAACCGCGAGCATTCTTGACCGGCATCTTCAACCTCTGCAGGAAGCCCTGGCCTACGGCACGGAGTACATCCAAACCAAGGCCCAATGCCTCAAGGATTTGGAAGAACATCCGCTCGCAGAGAAGATCGTTGCTGTGTTTCCAACGCTGGTGTTTGGCGGTCGCGTCGACGGCACCAGTCGCTTCCCGACGAGCTACCTCACCGAAGGCCTGGCGGAAGCGAGCAAATGGCTTTGGCTGGCACGGTTCTTGCGAGCCGATGCGAGCTTCCACTTCATCCATGCCGCAGACATCGCTGCCATCTGCGGTCATCTCGCCACCACACCGCACCAGCGCAATTCGGAACCCGGTCA
>MDTA01190273.1_pt1 | contig 22462 bp, 19 predicted proteins | sample 811151 | NCBI WGS metagenome assembly MDTA01 (sample SAMN05326648, study PRJNA326480) | marine metagenome | isolation source: seawater | place: Indian Ocean: South | collected 2010
CGAATCAAATACCAAGAGATTGCCCAAAAGCAAAATGAACTCAGGCAGTTTGCCGAGAATGTGCAGCGCCAGTTGGCCGCTCGTCAGGGGACGCAAATGAGTTTGTTTACCAAGGAGATCATGGAAGTCGTTACTGAAGTCTCGAAGGAGCGCAGCGCATCCATTGTCCTCGATACATCGGGCATTTCCCAAAATGGTATGCCGTCTGTGATTTCTTTCGACGAGTCGATCGATATCACCGAAGAGGTTATCAAACGCATCAACGCGGACGCTCCTCCTGCGGAAGAAGCGGCGTCGGAATAATCCTTTTTCCTATTTCTTGAAAACCCTGCCATGTTTCGGCAGGGTTTTTCTTTTTACTAAGACTGTGGCTGGAGCGGGGCTATTTCCCTCGTATTAGTGAGACGATGCAAGTTGAGCTTAGCATAGACGGTATTAAGAACGGAGCCGACATTATTGAGGAAGTCGGTTCCTGTTCGCGGTCTGTATTGGATGGAATCGCGACACTCAAGGAAGCTCGCGCGGGGGATTTGTCGTTCATGAGCGGGGCGAAGTATGAGAGCGATTTGAGCGAAACCTCCGCGTCCGTGGTATTCGTTCCAGAAGATTGCCGGCAAATCCCGAAGGATGACCAGCTGTTTCTAAAAGTGAATCACCCAAGTCTAACGCTTGCTCGGGCTTGCGAAGCAGTCGCTCAATCCATGTGGCCTCGCAAGCCAGGAGGGGTTCATCCTTCATCGGTTGTTGCTGATTCGGCTTCGATTCATGAATCCGCTTACATCGCCCCGTTTTGCGTGATTGGCGAGGACGTCCGCATCGGATCGAACACTCGAATCGATGCTGGATGTGTGATAGAAGATGCTTCGATCGTGGGCGATGACTGCTGGCTTTCATCGAATGTAAGTGTCACGCGGGACACGGTTTTGGGCGATCGAGTCCGGGTACACTCAGGCGTCGTTATTGGGGCCGATGGATTCGGATTCGAATTCAATGGGGAGCGACACGAAAAAGAACCGCAAATCGGATGGGTGGAAATCGAATCGGATGTAGAGATCGGGGCCAATTCTGCCATCGATCGGGGTCGATTCGGGCCAACGAGGATTGGCGAAGGAACGAAAATCGACAACCACGTTCAGATCGGCCACAATGTGAAGATCGGAAAGCATTGCATTCTTTGCGCCCAGGTAGGCATCGCCGGCAGCACGACGATTGAGGATTTTGTGGTATTCGGAGGACGAGCAGGAGCATCTGGGCATTTAACGATTGGCCAAGGGTCGAAATTGGCAGGTTGCTCGGCAGCTTTTACGGATTTGCCTGCAAAGAGCGTTTGTGGCGGTACGCCAGCGATTCCGTTGAACGCTTATCAGCGGATTACCGTTGTGCAGCGCAAGCTTCCCGAGCTCTTTCAACGAGTACGGCGCTTGGAGTCTCAGTTAGGGAAACCATCTTGAGTTGCAATATACCAATGTCTTCGGAAACCTCTTGCTCCTAACTGTGTCAAATTCCCAACCAATGGAAAACGATTTGAAATTCATGAAACGCATACGGGTCTTTGTATTTGCCGTGTTCTCGACGCTCTCCGCTTCCGCTTTAGTTGCTGAAGAGTCTATCAAAGATGAAGTCGTAATCGATGAAACGCCTTTGGACAGAAAGTTGAATGGCGGGGTAGTGAGCTACTCCGAATCATTGTCCAAAATCCGCCCTGCGGTCGTCAATATTTCATCTACTCGTGTATTCGATACACAAAGACAGCTGCCAGAAGATCATCCGTTTTGGCGCTTTTTCGGTGAGGGTATGCCGAGACAGCGGGAAATTGAGGGTCAAGGGAGTGGCGTCGTGGTATCGGAAAGCGGATACATACTGACCAATAACCACGTCGTGGAGAATGCGAGCGAGGTCAGCGTCAGCTTTCAGGACGGACGCATTTTAGATGCCAAAGTTATAGGCGCGGATCCTCAGACCGATTTAGCTGTGTTGAAGGTCGACGGCGACGAGGAATTTCCTTTCGCGGTTATGGCAGACAGCGAACAAATTGAAGTCGGGGACGTTGTTTTCGCGATAGGAAACCCGCTAGGCGTCGGCCAGACCGTAACGATGGGTATCGTTTCCGCAAAGGGCCGTAATGATCTGAATATGATTCGAGACGGGTTCGAAAATTTCATTCAAACGGACGCTTCAATAAATCAGGGAAATTCGGGCGGGGCTTTAGTCGATGCTCAAGGGCGATTGATCGGTATCAATACGATGATTCTCACCGATGGTCGCAGCACGGGTAATATCGGAATTGGGTTCTCCATTCCGACAGCTTTGGCTCACGCGGTTATGGTAAGCCTGATTGAGGATGGTTCGGTGTCGCGAGGGTTCCTGGGCGTAGCTATCCAGAGTTTGGATAAAGACTTAGTCGAAGCGATGGATTTGGAGGATTCCAAGGGAGCTTTGGTTACCAATGTGGTCCCCGATTCCCCAGCGGAAGAGGCGGGTCTCAAGGTTGGTGACCTCATCGTGAAAGTAGGTGATGAAGAAGTAGCATCGGACACGGATTTGCGATTGAAGATCGCCTCAAAAGCTCCTGACAGTCTAGTGGATCTAACGGTTTATCGAGACGAGAAATATTTCAAAACGGAAGCGAAGCTGGTGGAGCGAAGAACGAATGGGCGAATGACAATCGGTAGTCGCACTAGAGAGCTTTTGGATGGAGTGGAAGCTGAACCAGTCTCAGACGACCTGCGCCGACAATTCCAAATCGACGAGACAGTAGAGAATGGACTGGTTATCACGAGTGTGTCACCGGACAGTCCATACGCCAGGCAGTTGATGGCTGGAATGGTGATCGAAAAGATTAAAGACGAACGTGTCTATACAGTCGCGGAAGCGAAAGATCTACTCGAGTCCGGGGAAAAAGTCGCTCTGTTTGTCTATATCGATGGATTTTATCGATACATGGCAATCGATGTTGAGTGACAACGGCTCGGGGGCGAAAGCGTTCGCTTCTTAACTGGTGGGGAAGGTCGGGCCCGGTCCTCCCCTTTTTTTATGTTATACTGCTGTCTGGGCCGACTCCGAGCTGCGTCGTTTGACGAACTCGACGATCCCTTTGTCGTCGTCAAGGTTTGCCCAGACGACGCGAAGGAATTCGGCAGGATGAATATCGTGGGTTGTTAGAAAGTTTCTGTCTCCACCACAGCAATACATAATTTCGTCTGACAGTTCGCCAAGGAGTTTTCCTCGAGCTTTAGGCAGTATTCGGGGAAGCCAAGTGATTCCGTCGATCGCCTCAGTTTTGGCAGGGAGGTCAGCGGAAGAAATGCGGTTTGGGGATGGATGGCTCTTCTGGATGTGCAAGTAATATTCGCGTCTCACTTGCTCGATTGATTGAGCTATTTCGTAAGAAGGAGCCCTGTCGAGCACTGCGTCTTCCGCGTAGTCGAAAAAGTCTTGTACACGCCAGCCGTTTGAGGAAATGACGGCTCTTTCTGATTCGTCGAAATAGGATTCCTCGTTCCGGTTTCCCTGATCGTAAAGTCCATGGGCCTTTTCGTATAGAGCTCGAAACGTGTCTTGGTAATTATAGTGCTGCATATGAGGAAAATAACTGATGAAGCTTGTAATGAATTGCGAGTAGATTCCTGTTGAAAGCGTACCTAGTCGGATATGCGAAAGTCCACTTGGCGTTTGAAGCGATCTACGCGATGGACGAGAACATTTGCCTTTTGTCCAACTCGATAAGTCTTCCGAGTTCGTCTCCCGACGATTGCTGTCCCACTGTCGTTCACTCGGTAAAGATCGTCTTTCAGGGTAGAGATGTGAACCATGCCAAAGGCATTGGATTCGACTAGCTCGATAAACATGCCATGGTTTCTTACTTCGGTGATAACGGCCGTGAATTGAGTTCTCTTAGGCTTCTCCAGCTCGCGTTCAAAGAATTCAAGCAGCTTTACTTTAACGGACTCTCGTTCGGCCTCTGTGCTGTTTACTTCCGTATGACTCAAATGTTCGGCGAGCGTATTGGCGCGAGAGATCGTGTAGCCCCGACTCGAGGCGCCTTCTAGGGGACTATGCCCTTCAACTTTTACGAGGTAGTGTTCGAACACTCGATGAACAGCAAGATCGGAGTATCTTCGTATCGGCGATGTGAAATGGGTGTAGTTTTTCTTGTTCAATCCGTAGTGGCCATCTGGAGTCGATCGATAGCAGGCTTTTTTCAATGAGCGCAGCAATTGGGATTTCAGAATATGGCTTTGGGGATGCGTATCCAGTTGGTGGGTGAGCTTGATCATTTCGGAACGTACGCTAAGATCAGCGACGGTTACGCCGAAGGTAGCCAGATAGTCGCGAAGCTCGTTGAGGCGGTCTTCGTCGGGATCGTCGTGAGTCCGGTAGATGCAGGGCAAACTGGCTCCTCGCATGGCTTTGGCAACAGCCTCGTTCGCGGCTAGCATGAATTCCTCGATTAACTGATGGCTCTCGTCGTTCGCTACCTTTTCCAGGCGATCGGCGTATCCATTTTCGTCTACGAATATTTTCGTTTCGCTCATGTCGAGATCCAGGCTGCCCGTTCGCATCCGATCCGAGCGAAGTTTGGAAGCGATCTTCCAGAGTTTCCTGAGCGTGGTTTGCAGCAAACTGATTTCCTTTTCCGGGAGATCTGCGAGGGCTCTTCCGATAGACCCTGTTTGATGGGAAGGGGGAAGCTGTAGCTTACGGGCAGCGTTAATATCATCCTCGAAAAGGAGCGTGTAAGCTTGCTTATAAGTGAGGCGTTTGTTGCTGCGAATCACAGAATTCGCGAACTCGGCTCCCTTGAACTTTCCACCAGGAGTGAACGAGAGGAAAACAGACTTGGTCAGCCTATCTTCGTCTTCCACGAGGCTGCATACGCCATTCGATAGCGCGTGAGGAAGCATGGGGATGACTTTACCTACCAGATAGGTCGAATTCCCTCGAGCCCGAGCTTCCTTGTCTAAGGCGGACTCGGGCCTAACGTAGCTAGCTACATCCGCGATATGGATACCAATTCGAAATGTGTTATTCGATTGTTCAAAGCTGAGGGCGTCATCAAAATCCTTTGCGTCATCGGGGTCGATAGTCAGAGTGTAGACTTCTCGAAGATCACTGCGTCCCTTAATTTGGTTAGGGTGAACCTTTTGGGGAATTCCTTTGGCTTCGTTCATCACGGCCTCTGGGAATTCAGGATTTAATTCGTATTTATGAAGAATCGACTGGAGCTCTGCCTGCGGTTCATGGGTGTCGCCGAGGTTCTCTATGATTTCCCCTTCAGGATTGACGTGCCGTTGTTCCCATTCGTGAAGTTTCACAACGACTTTGCTGCCCACTTTCGGTGTGGGCGATACTTTAGCCTTTTTAGGGTCAGTTACATAGATGTCGTGAACGATTCGGGGATCATCCGGAACGACATAGTGAAAAAATCGGGTCTTTTGCAGATTACCGACAATCGTTTTCCGAGCTCGCTTTTGTATTCGAATGACGCGGCCTCTGACTCGGTCAGAAAATCGGTTTTGATGCCGTCGCCGCCCTCTCCGTTGCCGATTTGAAGGTTGTTCGAACTTTTCGTACAATCGAACGACAACGCGATCTTCGTGCATGGATACACCGGTATCGGCTGCGTCGATTTCTATCGGTTCGACTGCATTTCCAGATCCGGTTTCGTCAGGAATCACGAATCCAGATCCGTTTTGTCGAAACCGTATGACGCCAGTTGTCAAATCGACGTCTCCAGGAATGCAATATCGGTCGCCTTTTACGATAATTAGCCGCCCTTGGCTGGTTAAGAGGCGCAGTTCATGATCGAGTTTGCGTCGATCCTTTTTGCCCAGGCCAAGGGACTCGGAGAGCTGATTCTTGGTTTTGGGGGTGTAATCCCCGGATTGGGCGAGAGCGATGATACGTTCTCTAAGTTTCATAAAGCTTGGTAGGAATTAGATTGGATTCCAAAATAGATCGATTAGTTTAAGGGTAACGATGAAGATTATACACGCCGTGAGCGAGATGTTCCCTTTCCTAAAAACAGGAGGGCTGGCTGATGTTGCGGGAGCTTTGTGCAAGTCCTTGTCTCGGTTTGGACATGATGTTTCGATTTTTTTGCCTGGCTACCGCAAGATTATCGAATCTCCAGAGTTTGCTAAAGCCAAACTTAAGGTGATTTTGCAAGTAGAGCTCGGAGACGAGTATCTTAGAGGGGAACTTTACGCTTTGCCGTTGGGCAAGCGCCAGACAATGTATGTGATTCGTCGCGACGAGTTTTTTGATCGCTCAAGCCCTTACGGCTCCGCAAATCGCGATTACGATGACAACGATCGGCGATTCATTTGGTATTGCAAGGCAATTGTAGAAGGCATGCGTCTACTAGAACTCAAGGCAGATGTCTTTCATTGCCACGATTGGCAAACTGGGCTGGCTCCCTTGTTTTTGCGCGTTGCCGAGGAGGAGTATGGCACGTCATTAGCCCTAAAGACTTTTTTCTCCATACATAATATGGCGTTTCAAGGTCTTTTCCCGAGCAATTCCTTCCGCTACACGAATCTTCCGAGCGAGTTCAACGAATTGGACGGAATCGAGTTTTACGAGCAGATCAGCCTGATCAAGGGTGGGATCTTTTTTTCCGACAAGATCATTACCGTTAGTCCGAACTACGCAAAAGAGATTCTGACTCCAGAATTTGGATGCGGAATGGAAGGCGCTTTAAAAACGCGCTCCTCGGATCTGATTGGCATCGCCAATGGCATCGATACTGAGGTTTGGGACCCTAACACAGACGATCGATTGCCAGCAAACTATTCGCTCTCGAATCTGGAAGGAAAGCGCACCTGTCGGTCTCACCTTATCGAGAAGCTGGGGCTAGCCGAGACCGAGAATCCGATTTATGGAATCGTTTGCCGGCTAACCGAGCAAAAGGGTTTGGACATCCTGCTGAGCCAAATGAGCTTCTTCAGCAAACAGGATTGTCGGCTAGTGGTGTTGGGTTTGGGCGATCCTAAGTTCGAACGCGCGTTGAAACGGTGGGCGAGAACCCGTCCTGACAAGATTGCCGTGTGCACTGTTCTGGATGAAACCATGTCTCATTTAGTGGAAGCAGGGTCTGACTATTGCCTGATGCCTTCTATCTTTGAGCCGTGTGGGTTGAATCAGATGTATAGCCAGCGATATGGAACGCCTCCCCTCGCGTCGAATGTGGGAGGCCTGCATGACACCATCGACGATTTCCGGGAGAATCCGGAGACTGGCACGGGCCTGTTATTCGAGCCGAGCGAACCTCATTTCAAGAATGCCTTGGAAGAATCGCTTTCTATTTTTAGATCCGAGGGTGAGTATCAACGGATGCAGGCAAATGGGATGAAGCGCGATTTTTCCTGGTCCAATGCGGCAAAGGAGTATGAAGCCCTGTATTCGGACTCTATTTGATCAAAACGGTTCGACAATCGGTACTTAAAATTTGAATGCAATTTAGGCGGGAGGTAGTTTTGCCTTGTTCGGCGCGGGAGGCGTTCGAGTGGCATGCTCGAGAGGGAGCGTTTGAGCGGCTTGCCCCGCCTTGGGATCGGCTGGAAATTCTGTCTCGCTCGGGAAACGGCATCGATGAAGGATCGACGATTCGCTTGAAACTTCGAAAACTGGGCATCTCAAAAGAGTGGATAGCCAAGATAAGCGAGCGCCTGGATGGGGTCTATTTCAAGGATATACAAGTAAAGGGCCCTTTCGCCAAGTGGGAGCACACGCACAGTTTCGAAGAGTCAGGTTCTTCCAATGCCGTATTGGCCGATGAAATTGAATACGCGTTGCCGGGTGGGCCCATCGGGAGTTGGCTTGGGAATGATCGTGTCCGATCGGAATTGGAAAGAGTTTTCAGGTATCGGCATGAGATTACCAAAAGCGATTTGACGTTGTGGGATCGATACAGAAATCGAAAAAGATTGAACATCCTTATTTCTGGAGGCCATGGATTTATTGGCAGCCGACTCAGCGTATTCCTGAGGAGCCAGGGGCATACCGTAGCTGTATTGTCCCGAACTCCGAAAACCGGGGATGTCGGATGGGATCCAAGCTCTGGGTCTATTTCTCGCGATCAATTGGAAGGTTTTGACGCGGTTATCCATTTAGCTGGTGAAAACCTTGCTTCTGGAAGATGGAATGCCCAACGAAAAGAACGCTTGTGGAAAAGCCGCGTAGATGGGACGAAGCTCCTGGTCCAGGCATTGGGACAGGTGAAGCGACGGCCAAGCGCGTTCATTTCCGCCTCTGGAATCGGCTATTATGGAGATAGCGGCGATCACGTCGCGCGAGAAACTGAACCTCTTGGAGAAGGTTTTCTTGCAGAACTTTGTCAGGCTTGGGAATCGGAAGCTCTCGTATTGGAGAGCTATGTTGAAAACGTTATACGTTTGAGAACGGGAGTCGTTTTAGATGCGAGAGGCGGCGCTTTGGCCAAGATGCTTCTGCCATTCAAGCTGGGGCTCGGAGGAGCCCTAGGTGTTGGAACGCAATGGATGCCATGGATTGCTTTGGAGGATTGGATCGGTTCCGTCTACCACCTACTAATGGAAGAGAAGACCGGTCCCTTCAATCTGGTAGCCCCGAATCCCGTTACGAGTCGAGAATTTGCCAGGACATTGGGGGCGGTTTTGAGTCGTCCTGCATTTATGGATGTTCCCGCTCCGGTTTTGAGGCTCGTACTTGGAGAATTCGCTGATGAGGGTTTACTATCCAGCTGTCGAGCCTATCCATCTGCGCTCGAATCCTCGGGCTATCAGTTTAGGCATCCTGACATTGGGGACGCATTGCGTATTACTTTGGGGAGATAATAGAAGATCAAATAAGGATAAGCGAATTGAGACGAATGTTCCGAGATTGACTCTGAGTCGGCTGCGCTCCAAAGGAAGGGCGAGATGTCTAGGATTTATCCCAATATAACGGCGGCGATTGGTCATACGCCTTTAGTCAAATTGAATGCCCTGGCAGAGGGACTGGAAGCTGAGGTTCTGGTCAAGTGCGAGTTCTTTAATCCGCTTTCTAGCATAAAAGACCGGATAGGCATCGCGATGATAGAGGCGGCTGAGAAAGCGGGAAAACTTAGGGAGGGCAGCGTCATTATCGAGCCCACATCCGGCAATACCGGTATTGCTCTAGCATTTATCGCTGCTGCTAAAGGTTATCGGCTAATTCTAACAATGCCGGAAACCATGTCGATGGAGCGGCGTGTGCTTTTGAATATGCTGGGAGCGGATCTCGTCCTTACTCCAGGACCCAAAGGTATGCCGGGCGCCATCGCTAAGGCCCAAGAGCTAATGGAAGAGCATGGGGACAACGCTTTTATGCCCCAGCAGTTCGAGAATCCCGCTAACCCGGAAATTCATCGACGTACGACGGCGGAAGAAATTTGGGAAGCGACGGGTGGCGAGATCGATGCTTTTGTCACGGGTGTAGGAACAGGTGGAACGATCACCGGGGTTTCGGAAGTGATCAAGAGTCGGCGTCACTTGAAGACCGTAGCGGTCGAACCTACCAATAGCCCGGTGATTTCCGGCGGCAATCCAGGTCCGCATAAGATTCAAGGAATTGGAGCGGGTTTTATTCCTAAGAATTGCAACACGCAAATCATCGATGAAGTCATTACGGTTGAGAACGACGATGCCTTTGCAACGGCCCAGGCGGCGGCTCTCAAGGATGGACTGAGCGTTGGCATTTCTTCAGGCGCCACGATTTGGGCGGCTATCGAGCTAGCGAAACGTCCGGAAATGGCGGGCAAGCGGATTGTGACTATAGCTGCCAGTAGTGGCGAACGCTACATAAGCACGCCTCTTGGGGAAGCTGCAAGGGCCGCGGCTGCTGCCGCTGTCGTTTCCTGATCAGGCTAGGGAACGTTTGATAGCATTCATGGCGACGGTCTTTGTCGCTTTTGTCATTCGTATCTGAACCGAATGATGAAAAAGTTGCACTATTTTAATACTTAATGTATTAGTGCAATTAAAACACCTTTTAATGAAAGTCCTCGATGGAATCAATTCGGATTTACCTGTCAACGATGCTTCAATCGGATTATATCATATTGATAAGCAATTAGTTGAAAATTCGGCACATCGGCACGGTTGCCATGAGATTGTGGCCATTACTCGAGGTAGAGGTAAGGTTCAGATCGGGTCCTTCTCAGGTGATTTCGGACCTGGATCCGTGGCCTTTGTCAGAAGCGAAACGGATCACTATTGGAGCTCGGATATCGCGAGTGGTCATATATCTGCGATTTTCCTTCACGTTCCCAAATCGGTGTTTTCCAGAGCCTTGTTGGCCTTACCCGAATCCTACGGAGTCCGTCGATTGTTTGCTGAGGGACGTATCGGATCGATATGCCGCTTTCCTGAAATCGATCGTGTTGGATCGAGATTGAGAACAATCAGGGGAGCTCGCGGGTTTTTGCGCCTGGCTCGTTTCTACGCTCTCATCGATTTGCTCGTTTCGTACGAAGATTGGCAAGTTATTGATAATCAAAAATTAAATGCGTACAAAATTCGTGATAGCGTACATCTTAGGACTGCGTGCGAGTATATTGCTGAACACTTGAGTGAAGACCTGAATCGCGATTCTCTAGCGACTCAATTGGGCATGAACCCTAGTTCCTTTTCCCGATTTTTCCGGAGAGCTAGCGGGCAGAAATTCAATGACTATTTAAATGTTATACGCATTCGAGAAGCGGCAAAAATGTTGGCGACTCGACGTCGACTGCCGGTTTCGTCAATTGCGAGATCATGCGGCTATTCGAATCTGAGCGTATTCAACCAGCAATTTCGAAAGCGATTGGGAATGACTCCGCGCGACTATCGGCGGCAGCTTGAATTTGAGCCGATTTCGCCTTAGTGGAGACAGGGCTCTCACATGGATTCTTACTTGATAGTGGATTAGACCGCGGTGATTCTATCGAGATACATAAGCATATTAGGAAATAAAATGAGCCAGTCACTATTCGAAAAAGTTTGGGAAGCCCATGCAGTTAAGGAGCTGTCGAATGGACAAACACAGCTGTTGATAGGAACGCACTTGATTCATGAAGTTACCAGTCCTCAGGCATTTGGCATGCTTCGGGACTTGAACTTGCCGGTAGCCTATCCGAACCGGACTTTCGCTACCGTGGACCATATTGTGCCTACGGATCAGCGACAAGAGCCTTTTGCTGATCCCTTGGCTGATGGCATGGTTAAGGAGCTACGCAAGAACTGCGAAGAAACCGGGATCACGTTTTTCGATTTGCCGAGCGGCAAGCAGGGGATTGTTCACGTAGTCGGGCCCGAGCAAGGGATTACGCAGCCGGGGACGACGATTGCTTGTGGCGATTCCCATACGTCCACTCACGGCGCGTTTGGCGCTATTGCTTTCGGAGTGGGGACGACGCAAATTAGAGATTTGCTGGCTACGCAAACTATGGGCATCGGCAAGCTGAAGGTGCGCCGTATCAACGTCAATGGCGAGTTGCGTCCTGGAGTCTACGCTAAGGACGTTATCCTGCATGTCATCCGTAAGCTTGGAGTAAAAGGAGGGACCGGATTCGCATACGAGTATGGAGGGTCGGTTTTCGAAAATTTTTCGATGGAAGAGCGAATGACGGTTTGCAATATGTCCATCGAAGGTGGGGCTCGAGTTGGATACGTCAATCCCGATGAGAAGACCTTCGGGTACCTAAAGGGAAGACCGTATTCGCCTAGCGGTGACGATTGGGATAAGGCTGTGGAAAACTGGAGTTCCTTTGCTAGCGATCCAGATTGCCAATACGATGACGTTGTTGATTTCAACGCGGAAGATATCGCTCCTACGGTGACGTGGGGCATCAACCCTGAGCAGGCCATCTCTGTGGAAGAGAATATTCCCACCGTAGAGGGGTCGAATGAATCGGATAAGGATTTGGTGGCGGAAGCCCTTGAATATATGAAGCTGCCGGAGGGGCAGCCAATCAAAGGCACGAAGGTAGACGTTTGTTTCATTGGTTCCTGCACCAATGGCCGGCTTTCGGATTTCGAGGAAGCCGCGAAATATCTCAAAGGGCATCGAGTCGCGGATAGCGTTAAAGCGATCGCGGTCCCCGGTTCTCAGATCGTTGACGGAATTTGTCGGGAAAAGGGTATCGACAAAGTCTTCGAAGAAGCGGGTTTCGAATGGCGGGGCGCCGGTTGCTCGATGTGTCTTGCAATGAATCCTGACAAGCTAATCGGCGATCAGTTGAGCGCTAGTTCCAGCAATCGGAATTTCAAGGGGAGACAAGGCAGTCCGACGGGTCGAACTGTATTGATGAGCCCGGTTATGGTAGCGGCTGCTGCCGTCCGCGGAGAAATTTCCGATGCTCGAGAAGTTTTTGGAGTCGGTGAACTGGTGAATGCGTAATAAGAAAGAGATTTAATAAAATGGCTTTAGAAAAAATAACATCAGTTAGTGGCGCGGGCGTTTACGTTCCTGGAAACGAGATCGATACCGATCGGATCATTCCGGCTAGATTTATGAAGTGCGTTACATTCGACGGACTTGGAGAATATTTGTTCTACGATGTCCGTAAGAATGAAAACGGGAGCGATAAAGATCATCCGCTTAATGATTCTAGATTTTCGGAAGCTAGCATCCTGTTGTCCGGGGCGAACTTCGGATGCGGCAGCTCCAGAGAGCATGCCCCGCAAGCTCTTTATCGTTATGGCTTTAGAGGAATAATCGCCGAAAGTTACGCCGAAATATTCTTTGGAAACTGCACAACTTTAGGAATTCCTTGCTTTTGCGCGGCCAAAGAGGACATCGAGGCGATCGCAGCTTCAATTGAAGCGGATCCAAGCGTTGAAATAACGCTCGATGTGGAAAATGAGCGCATCCGGGTTGGCGATCAGAGCTATACTGCAGTCGTAAGGGAGACAGCCCGGAAAGCCCTTTGCGAAGGTAAGTGGGACATGATAGGCGAATTGAAGGAAGGGGAGTCTCAAGTGGCGGCAGTGGTAGGGAAGCTACGGTACATGGCTCGCTAAAACTAGTAGCGGCCGTTTCCTTTTTAGGATTGCCCGACTAGAGAAAGCTCTCTTAAGGATCGCAATCGTTATCCCGAACCTGTTCGCATTCAGGGCGATTATCTATGTTAGAGATTCTTAAAGGCGCCGGCGTATTTGTTTACCCGCTCATGCTCTGCTCTCTCGTGGGCGGATTTATAATATTCGAACGGCTGTTCGCTTTACGAAGAGCCGCGATCATCCCTGCCCACATAGTCGAGGGCATCGTGGAGGGCAGCCCTTCCGATGGTGGAGGGCGTTCTGCTTTGGGAAGAGTCATAGCCTATTGGAAGCGTCATGAGAAAGACGAAGGGGCCGTGCGAGCGTATGCTCGGCTGGAGGTCAATCGCATGGAGCGCGGGTTTGTTTTTCTGGAAATAATAATCGGGGCGGCTCCGTTGTTGGGATTGCTGGGAACGGTTACGGGGCTTGTTCAAGTATTTGGTAATGTTTCTCTCGATACAGGTATGCCCGATCCCTCTGCTTTTACTCAAGGAATCGCCTTGGCATTGACCACAACGGTTATCGGTTTGGCTGTTGCCATACCTTGCTTGGTGGCCAATAGCTACTTGCAGCGCAAAGTGGAAACCTATGCCGTTCAGTTTGAGTCTCTTCTCGAGCAAATAGGCCTTAAGAACGTATGAGTTTGCTGGCTCGCAGGCGCAGTAAAGCCAGCATCAATATCATCCCGCTAATGGATGTATTGACGATTTTGATATTCTTTTTTCTCGTCAGCATGCAGTTCAAGGAAATGACTACGCTCAATTTGACATTGCCGAAAATCGAGTCAGCGGGGAGCAACGAATTTCCCGAGCGTATTCTAATCGGCATTGATGAGGAAGGGCAGATTTTTTTGGAAAACCAGCCGGTCCCGTTGAGCGAGTTGGAAGCCGTTTTGTCGAGAGTGTCGGAAGTATCCAATGATGTGCCTGTCCTGGTTAAGGCCCATAATTTGACTCCCCTGCAGACCGTGACGGATGTTATGGATGCTTGCCGGCTCAACGGTCTGAGCAAGATTCGATTGCAATCCAGGTGATGGGAGTGAGCGGCTGTTTTCCGGTAAATAGGCCGGGAACGTTTTCTGAAAACGCCGGTCAGATTTGAGTTGCTCACCGAAACGTATCGGCTGCCACTTTTTACAATTGCTTATCTTAAATGGCTGAATTCAAATCCGAATTGACATTAGGCACTAACTTGGCGTCCAATTTTCGAGTTGATATAGTAACCTTAGCAAAAACCAGTTTATGAAAAGACGTACCCTCATTGTTACCTTGGCTTTGGCCATTGCCATGTTGCCATCCATTCAGGCCGACTCTCATGGAGGCGGTGACCACGTTCACACAGCGCTTGAAGATCAAATGAGCGCCATGAACAAGGCTTGGCGTTCAATCCGGCGTCAAATTAAAGATCCCGCCAAGAACGACTCGACTCTAGAGTACGTTGCCAAGGTCAAGAAAGCAGCTAAAAAGTCGGTAGAACTGACCCCGATTCTCGCCAAGGAGAAATCAGGAGCGGACAAAAAGAATTTCATGACTGGCTACCAGAAGATGATGCAGAAAACGGTCGACATGATTGGCGATTTGGAAGCTGCTTTGAAGGCCGGTGACAATGCTAAAGCGGGAGAAATTGTGGGGAAGATCAACGATGCCCGCAAGAAGGGTCACGAAAAGTATAAGCCCTCGGACGATTAATTCGCATTCGATTTCTTGGATAAATCACTTTCAGCCTGCCCATCTTGGGCAGGCTTTTTTATTTCCAGAAACTATAGTCGTTCGTAAGCTGTTGGCCAATGTCTATGCAAATTCCGTATGGTGAAAGCCATGTCGATCTGGATCTTAGTGGCGTGAACGCCACCGTTGTTGAGCCGCGTTTCATCGAGGGGCTCGAGAATGAGGAATCGGGTTTTCTAGCGGCCTGTTCTAGCCCGATAGGATCGCCGCCTTTGGCTAATGTGGTTAAGCCTTCCGATCGAATAGCGGTCTGTATTCCGGATGCCACTAGACCTTTCCCGAGCGATCGCGTTTTGCCCTGGCTGTTCGAGTACTTGTCCTTCCTTCCGATTGAAAATGTGGTTATTATCAATGGGACTGGTTCCCACCGCGGGAATACTCCTGAGGAGCTGGAGCGTATGGTGGGTAGTGAAATTTACGATAATTATCGCATCGTAAACCACAATGCTCACGATCCGAACACTCTGACCAAGGTGGGAAACTCTAGATTCGGATATCCCGTATATTTAAACCGTGAATACGTTGAAGCGGATAGGCGTATCTTGCTAGGGTTCATCGAACCGCATTTCATGGCAGGGTTTTCGGGTGGCTATAAGGCCGCCTTTCCAGGGGTGGCAGGTATTGACGCGATTATGCAGTACCACGGCGCCGGAGTTATCGGGGATCCCTTGAGTACTTGGGGAAACTTGCAAAACAATCCGACCCAAGAACATGTCCGAGCGGGCGGTCAGCTTCTAGAAGCGGACTTTCTGATCAACGTCACTCTGAATCGAGACCGTGAGATAACGCGCTATTTTTGCGGACATCCGATCGAGGCTCACGAAGCCGGCTGCGCCTACGTCAAGGAAAGCGCTATGGTTAGCTGCCAGGCGCCGTTCCCGATCGTAGTCACCAGCAACAATGGGTTTCCTTTGGATCAAAATCTCTACCAAGCCGTCAAGGGCATGTCAGCCGCCGCTCAAATCGTGGAAGAGGGTGGAATGATTCTCGTGGCTTCCGAGTGTCGCGACGGTTTTCCTGAGCATGGGAATTACCGCAAACTGCTTTTCGAGTACGATTCTCCCGATGCTTTGCTGGAAGCGATTCACGAACCTGGATTTTCCGTATTCGATCAATGGCAAGTTCAGTTGCAGGCAATGATTTGCCAGAAAGCCCGAGTGGGCATCCAGTCCTCGATAGACTCGGATGCATTGAGACAGGCTCATTTGATACCGGTCGATTCGATTAATGACGCATTGCGGGCCGAATTGGATCGAATTGGTAGGGATGTTCCAGTTGCCGTATTGCCTGAAGGTCCAGTCACCGTTCCCTATTTGCGCTAGGGATTCATTTATAGCTTGGTACGGCCGGATAATTGCTCATTCTTTAGGCCACTCATAGACTTACCCTTAATCCGAAAACCCGCTTGGGCCCGTTTTTATGAAATTCGTTCGTACCTTAATTCTACCACTAGCCGTTTTGTTAATGTTTGCGTCGGTCGGGGCCGAAGATGGCCCTGTTTTCGAAATGCGGACCTACTACGCCAATGAAGGTAAGCTAGACGATCTCCTGACACGGTTTAGAGATCATACGGTGTCTTTGTTCGAGAAGCATGGCATGGAAAACGTCGGTTACTTTGTGCCGGAAAATAATCCAGATAGCATCCTTGTGTATTTCCTATCCTACCCGAGCCGCGATGCTAGAAAAGCATCCTGGAAAGGCTTTGTAAACGACCCTGACTGGAAAGAAGCATTCGCTGCTTCCAAAGTGAATGGAAAGCTCGTGGCCAAAGTGGAGAGCCAGTTCCTGATGCTTACGGACTACTCGCCCAAACTGCGGATTAAGAAATCCAAAAAACCGCGATTGTTCGAAATGCGAACCTACACGGCGGCGGAAGGGAAACTCTCCCATTTGGACTATAGATTTGCCAATGATACCATTCGGATCTTCGAAAAACATGGTATGACTAATGTCGCTTATTGGCATCCCATGTCGGACCAGGAAGGCCATGGAAACACTTTGATTTATCTGTTGGCGTATAAAGATTCCAAAGCTCATGAAAAGGCCTGGACCGGCTTCCGAGCTGATCCAGATTGGAAAGCGGCAGCGGCAAGATCGAAAGAGCGGGCGAATGGCGGGCTCTTAGTTAAAAATGGCGTTCAGTCTCAGATGCTAAAGTCCGTGGACTTTTCGCCCATGAGGTAGACACCTGTTTCGTTCGCTCAGACTTTCCCGTATTCAATAATCGCATGCCGCATCCCGGCGGAATCTCTTGGTCGATAGCGACATACTAGTCACCTGCCCTAAAGCGTGCGCCGGCTACTTAAGCGAGGAGCTGGAGGAGTTGGGTTACCTAGTGACTCGGGTAGCGCCTGCTGGGGTGTTCACAAAGGGATCGCTACGCGATTGCATGCGCCTGAATTTGCTCTTGCGAACGGGGCTTAGGGTGCTCTGGCAGATCGCGGATTTCAACGCTAGGGATGGGCAGCAGCTGTATAATAAGGCGGTCAAGATTCCTTGGGAGTCCTATATTCCGGCCGATGGCTACGTCTCTATCGGTTCCTCGGTAAGAAACGATACCATTCGGAACACGAAGTTCGCTGGATTGCGTTTGAAAGACGCCATGGTCGATCGAATCAGAGATCGGAGAGGGAAACGTCCGGATACGGGAAACGATTCCGATAAGGCTAAGCTTTTCCTCTATTGGAGGGAGGAAGAGGTTAACATTTATTTGGATACGTCGGGAGTTCCGCTCAGCAATCGGGGCTATCGTGTTAGTCCTGGCAAGGCTCCGATGCGGGAGAATCTAGCCGCTTCTGTGTTAAAGGCGACTCACTGGCACCCGGGTATCCCGCTCGTTAACCCTATGTGCGGGAGCGGCACCTTGGCCATTGAGGCGGCTCTCCAGGCATCCGGAAGGCCAGCAGGGCAATTGCGGGAAAATTTCGGATTCATGCACCTGGAAGGCTATCGCCCAGAGGAATTCGAGGCTGTAAAGAGCGGGTTGGATAAAGGAAGACCGGTTAAAGAATCGGCTCCCATTGTCGCGACCGATCGAGATCCAGAGGCGATCGAAGCGGCTCGTCGAAACGCTGAGCTCGCTGGTGTGGCTGATTCGATCCTGTTTTCCGTTTGCGACTTTCGCGAAACCGAGATGCCCGAGACCCCAGGCGTGGTTATTCTGAATCCAGAATATGGCGACAGAATGGGTGACGAGAAAAAGCTGCTCCCCGTTTATCAAGCGATAGGGGACTTTTTTAAAAAGGACTGTTCCGGCTATTGGGGCTACGTTTTCACGGGTAACCGTTCTCTGGGGAAGCGCGTCGGTTTAAAGACTTCGAGGAAGATCGAGTTCTACAATGGCCCCATCGAGTGCAGGCTATTTGAGTACGAGCTCTATGCGGGATCGCGGAATCCGAAGTAGAGCCATTTTGAGACAACCGATCCTTTGAATTAAGGATTTTCTGAGATTTAATATGGGTACTAATGCTACGAGTTTTTCCTGCCTTTCGCCTCAGTGTCGAGTCGAGGAAAGTCCGATTCACGGTAGCGGGTTATTTGCTAAAAACGATATCAGTAGAGATGACATTGTTGCTGTTAAGGGAGGATATATTTTTGACAGCAAGCAGTGGGCCGAGAAAGAGCGGCTGTTAGGTTCAGCCGAGATTCAAATAGCCAAGGATCTCTTTATCGCTCCTTCGTGCATGGAGGAGAGAGAAGAATCGACGCTGTACTCAAATCATTCCTGCGACCCCAACATAGGGATACAGGGGCAGATCGTATTTGTGGCAATGAGAGATATTTCCATGGGCGAAGAGTTGACTCACGATTGGGCTACAACAGACAACGGTGCCTAGTCGATGGATTGTCGCTGCGGCTCTTCCAAATGTCGGAAAACTGTTACGGGCCAAGATTGGAGGCTCGCGGAATTGCAGAATCGCTATGCAGGGTGGTTCGCTTGGCATATTCAGCGGGAGATTGATCTCCGGTGTCTCCAAGAACCTGATGAGTAGGGCTTTTTTCCGCTGGAAAATTGTTGAAAGGGCTTTAAGACTGCGCCCTACAATTTTCCCTTGGGTTAAACCCGCTTAATCTTTAACCACTGCCTTCTCTATGAAACTCGAAACGAAATGCCTCCACGCCGGTCAAGCGCCGGATCCGACTACTAACTCTAGAGCGGTTCCCGTTTACCGTACGTCTTCCTACGTGTTCAACGATACTGAGCATGCAGCTAACCTATTCGCGCTTAAAGAATTGGGTAACATCTACTCTCGGATCATGAATCCGACCCAGGACGTTCTGGAGCAACGGGTAGCCCAACTAGAAGGCGGAGCAGCGGCCCTAGCGTTGTCCTCAGGTACGAGCGCCATTTTCTATTCAATTATCAATGTTGCCAAGGCTGGCGACAACATTGTCTCGGCCAATAATTTATACGGCGGTACGTATACGCAATTCAATGACATCCTGCCTGACTTGGGTATCACGGTTAAGTTTGTAGATCCGAATGATCCTGCGAATTTCGCTGAAGCGATAGACGAAAATACCAAAGCTCTCTTTTGCGAGACGGTCAGCAATCCAGGAGTGGATATTGCGGATCTGGAAGCGATCGCCAATATCGCCCACGACAACGGCTTGCCCCTGATTGTGGATTCCACGTTTTCCACGCCTTATCTAACGCGCCCAATCGAGTTTGGGGCCGATATCGTAGTGCACTCCTTGACCAAATGGTTTGGCGGCCACGGTACAGGTATAGGTGGTGTCGTCGTCGATTCCGGCAAGTTCAATTGGGCCAATGGGAAATTCCCGCTCTATGACGAGCCGGATTCATCTTATCACGGCCTGCGTTGGGGCCACGATTTGCCTGAGCCATTGGCGCCTCTAGCTTTCATCTTAAGAATGCGTACTGTGCCCTTGCGAAATTTGGGTGCCTGCTTGGCCCCGGATAACGCCTGGATATTCCTGCAAGGGATAGAAACGCTGCCGTTGCGTATGGAACGCCACTGCTCGAATGCCAAGACCGTTGCCGAACATCTCGATGGCAAGGCCGGGGTCGAATGGGTTCGGTATCCAGGGCTCAACGACGAGAAGAGCGGAGCTTTGGCTGACAAGTATCTCGATGGCAAGGGTGGCTCCATGGTGATATTCGGAATCAAAGGTGGAGCCGATGCGGGGTCCAAGTTTATTGATTCCCTAGAGCTTTTTAGCCATTTAGCCAATGTAGGTGACGCTAAGAGTTTGGCTATTCATCCGGCGACCACTACGCACAGCCAGCTATCCGAAGAAGCCCAAAGCGCTGGAGGTATTACTCCTGAACTCGTTCGTTTGTCGGTGGGTATCGAACATATTGACGATATCCTAGCCGATATCGATCAAGCTCTCGAGAAGGCGCTGGCATAGACCAGCGCTTCAGCCTATTTCAAAAACTGGTGGTTTGTCTGAGATAGTGTCCAGTAGGTTGCTTCCCGTTCTTCAAATGGTAGGGCTGACTGGGGACAGCCAGCCCTACCATCTCCAAAGCATTCGAGATACGATTATGGACGCTCCCAAATCGTCTTTCGGTCTGAGCTTTGCCAAAGGGCTGATTCCTCCTCTCATAGGGCATTGCTCTAAAATGATACGATCTAGACAGCCGTTGTAAAACCTGCATGATCGCAATCTTTTCGTTGTACCCCTAACGTTTAAATTATGCCTACCTCCATTCGACTGCAGCTTTCGGTAATGATGTTTCTCCAGTTTTTCATCTGGGGAGCCTGGTTCGTAACTTTGGGAACCTACCTAAACGGTATGGCTTTTGACGGCGTTCAGATTGGCGCTGCTTACAGTACCATGCCGTGGGGAGCTTTGACCGCCCCATTTTTTGTAGGAATGGTCGCCGACCGCTTTTTTAATTCCGAGCGTGTTCTCGCGGTGTGCCATTTGCTGGGTGGGGCCATTCTCTATTTGAGCGCATCGGTCACGGACGCTTCTGGCTTGTTTTGGATGCTGTTCGCCTACGCCCTGTGCTACAACCCTACCTTGGCTTTAGTAAACTCGATCTCATTCGCTCAGATGGAGGATACCGCTAAGCAGTTTCCGAGGATTCGAGTACTAGGGACGATCGGATGGATCGCTGCGGGGCTTTTTGTAGGAATGTTTGGTATAGAAGACACGGCTGTGCCGATGAAGATTGCCGCTGCGGCATCAGGATTATTGGGCATTTACGCCTTCTTCCTTCCAAAAACTCCGCCAAAGTCGTCAGGTGAAAAATCGAGTCTTCGCGATATCCTAAATTTGGATGCGTTGAGCTTAATGAAGGATCGGTCCTTCTTGGTTTTTGTCTTGGGCTCGCTATTGATCTGCATCCCACTGGCATTCTACTACAACTTTACTAACCTCTTCTTGAATGAGGTAGGTATGCCCAATCCAGTGCAAAGCATGACTTTCGGCCAGATGTCGGAAATTCTTTTCATGGTCATCATGCCGTTTTTCCTGGTACGGCTGGGAGTGAAAAAAATGCTGCTCTTCGGCATGATCGCCTGGGCTCTTCGCTATGTTCTTTTTGCCAAGGGCGATGCGGACACTTTGATAGGCATGCTTTACGCTGGAATTATTCTCCATGGCATCTGCTATGACTTCTTCTTCGTTACTGGGCATATCCACGTCGATAATGTGGCGCCAAAAAAGATCCAGGCCAGCGCTCAAGGGTTCATCGCTCTAATCACGTACGGATTGGGCTTGCTAATTGGAACTTGGATTTCTGGATACTGCGTCAAGTTATACGAAACAACTAAAGCCAATGGCGACATCGTGCATGATTGGGAAAAAATCTGGATCATTCCCGCGGCTATGGCCGCAGTGGTTATCGTAGTATTCGCCATCTTTTTCAAGGAACCCGAATCTAGTAAATCCACAGCTTAGGGAATTAGAGACTGTCGGATTTAATGTTACATTCAATGAATGCACCTATGAATCGAAGGAAATTCCTAGCGGGATTAGGAACTGTAACAGTATTTAGCATACTGTCCGGCCGGGCTTTAGCATCTTCGCCTAATGGCAGGCTGCAGATCGCTCAAATTGGTGTGGGCAATCGGGGGAAGGGGAACCGCAGCGCTTTAATGCGCTTGCCGAACATGGATATTGTAGCGCTTTGCGATGTCGATAGCGACTATCTCGCGGAGGCTAAGTTGGAGGTTCCTGGAGCCGCGACCTTTTCCGATTACCGGAAAATGATGGACGCCATGGGCGATCGGATCGACGCGGTTCTCGTTTGCACGCCTGATCATATGCACGCCCCGATATCGACGCTGACCATGGAAGCGGGGAAGCATGTCTATTGCGAAAAACCGCTGGCCCACAATGTTGTCGAGAATAGGCAGCTGCGTTTGCTTGCCGATGAGCAGAATCTTGTCACCCAATTAGGAATACAAGTTAGCGCGACGATCGCTCAACGTATGACTGTCGAGTATGTGCGCAGCGGTCTCATCGGCAAAGTCAGTGAGGTCCATGTATGGTCCAACAAGAAATGGGGAAGGGATGAAACGATTCCAGCGAGCTCGAATCGAGTGCCGGATTCGCTGGATTGGGGACTTTGGCTTGGCGTTGCGGATGAGCGACTGTATCGGGAAGACGTGTTCCATCCAGGGCAGTGGCGTAGACTGCTTGATTTCGGAACGGGGACGCTTGGTGATATGGGTGTACATATTTTCGATACACCGTATCGGGCTCTGGAGCTCGGCACCCCGAAGTGGGTTCGTA
>MDTA01024332.1_pt1 | contig 22443 bp, 17 predicted proteins | sample 811151 | NCBI WGS metagenome assembly MDTA01 (sample SAMN05326648, study PRJNA326480) | marine metagenome | isolation source: seawater | place: Indian Ocean: South | collected 2010
ACGCATGCGCACCTCCGTCACCCGGTCGGCTACCCTTGGCCCCCAGATGGTCGACTCCCTCAAGGCCGTCCCTACCGTCTCAATCGTGACCGACAATCCCGGGCCATTTCAGAATGAGGGTGGTAGTAATATACGTAGCGAGTCACCGACCTCCGTGGAGATGATCTTTCCAGACGGCAGACCTGGATTTCAGGAGAACGCAGGACTGAAGCACTTCGGAGGGTATTACACCAATTTTCCCAAGAAGAGCTTCCGCATCGGCTTCCGATCGCAATACGGAGCTACCAAGGTCGAATACCCCCTCTTCGATGGCTTTGAATACAAGCACTACCCCCCAACCGACCGCTTTGACATCATGGACCTCCGCAGTGGGTCCCACGATATGCGGTCGCGCGGCGCCTACATGTCCAACAGGTTCACGGACGACTCCATGCTCGATATGGGTAACCTTGCCCCGCACGGACGCTTTGTACACGTCTACCTGAATGGTAGTTACTGGGGACAGTACCACCTCCGTGAGCGCTGGAATGCCGACATGGCTTCGAGTTATCTCGGCGGCCCCAAGGCCGACTATGACGTGGTCAACCTGAATGACGGATTCCGCGCTGACGAGAAAGTCTACGATGGTGATGGTGTCTTCTGGAATGAGGCGAAAACACTCGCCTCAGGCCCAAATCCATGGGCAAACAACGATAACAATATTGATGTCGCCAACCTTATCGACTTCATGCTGCTCTGGGTGAGCGGCAACTCCGAAAGTGAAGTCAGGCTGCTTGGCTCCAAGGCTCAGGGGCAACCCTTCCGCTTTCAGATGAAGGACGCTGATGGCTTCCTGCGGAGTACGAATCGCTCTGTAAACCAATCCGGCCCCCTTGACCTGATGAACAGGCTCGCCAGTGGCAACACGGACTTCGACATGCTGGTCGCAGACCGAATCCATAAGCACTTTTTTAACGATGGCGCATTGACCCCTGCCAAGAATATCGAACGACTCCAAAAGCGCGTCGATGAAGCCCGGCCGGGCTTTATCGCGGAGTCCGCTCGCTGGGGAGACCGTTTTCGCGAATACCAGGACTGGCTCAATTACCAGCAGAACCTGACAACCAACCACTTCAGAGGGCTTACGAACACTATGATCGGGCGCTTCCGGTCTAGTGGCATGTATCCGGATATCATTGCACCTGTCTTCAGTCAGTATGGCGGCTCCGTTCTGCCGACCACCCCCATTACGATGTCAACCGATGCTGACACCATCTACTACACCCTTGATGGGAGTGACCCCCGACTTCCCGGCGGAATTCCCAACCCAACGGCCAGGCTCGCATCCTTCGGCGGTGGCAATCAGGTCGACCCTCCACAAACCTTCATTACCACCGGGCATGTCTGGAAATACCTCGACAACGGAAGCAACCAGGGCACGGGCTGGCGCCAGAGCGGATTCGACGACTCCTCCTGGTCAGAAGGCCCCTCCGAACTTGGCTACGGGTCGGATGGCGAAGGATCCGGCACAACTCTTTCGTTTGGCCCAAGCAGCAGCAACAAATATGCCACCACCTACTTCCGCACCACGGTGAACATCCCGGATCCTGCTCAATTCCTGCGGTTTACCCTCCGTCTCAAGTACGACGATGCTGCCGCAGTCTACCTTAACGGGTCCGAGATCGTCCGCACCCCGAACCTTCCAGCCAATGCGAGCTTCGATCAGTATGCAAGCAGCACTACCAGCAACGAAGATGCATGGTCCGATTACACCATCCCTGTAAGCTCCTTCCGGTCCGGCACCAACAAGGTTGCCGTGGAGGTTCACCAGGGGAGCGGAACCAGTTCTGACATGCGCATGGACATGGTCCTTCGCGGCGAGACCACTGCGGGAGGCGGAGGTGGTGGAGACAACATTTCCGATCCCTTTTTCCTGAACCAGCCCGCAAAGCTCCGAGCTCGCGCCTACAATAATGACACCGGAGAATGGAGTGCCCTGAACGAAGCTCTTTTCAGTATTGATACTGAACCTGCAGGCCCCGGGAATCTCGTCATAGCAGAAATGCATTACCATCCCGCCAATCCTGCTACAGTGGCAGAATCGTCCGTAAGCAACGACCGGGATGATTATGAATTCCTTGAGCTTCTTAATATCGGGTCACAGGCAATCGATCTCACCGGGGTGCGATTCAGCGCAGGCATCAATTTCTTCTTTCCCGAGAATACAATCCTTTCTCCCGGAGCCCGCCTTCTCCTCCTGCGGAACAAACTGGCTTACGAAGCCCGCTACGGCTCCCTCAACGGCATCCCGTGGTTCGAATATACAGGGCGCCTGAGCAATGATGGCGAAACTCTCAGCATCTCGGACGCGAATCTGGAACCCATCCTCAGCTTTACCTATAACGACCAAGCCCCCTGGCCTACCTCACCCGACGGAACTGGCCCAAGTCTCGTTCTGGTCAATCCCCTTGAGGGACCCGACCACGGACAGGCTGCCAACTGGAGGGCCAGCACTACCATCGGGGGATCCCCGGGAACGATTGAATCTGAAGGGACCGACTATGCCACCTGGGCCGCCAGGAGGAATATTCAGGGCGGCGCTTCCGATGACGATGACCTCGATACAATCAGTAATTTCATGGAATTCCTCTACGGGTCAGATCCTGGATCCCCCAATTCCGCCCCGGAACTTGAGCTCAGCATGGAGAATCTGGAGGTCGATGGAGAGAACGACGATTATCTTGTCGTTACCTACAAGAAAAACCTGGAGGCGCTGGGATCCCTGACTGTCGAACTCTCGGCAGACCTCGTAACCTGGTCTTCTGATTCCGATCTTACCGAACCTCTGGCCCAGGTGGACAATGGTAACGGTACAGCCACGGTGACAATACGCCTTAAAAACCCGGTGAGCACTCAGGGAGGACCCTTCTTTGCAAGGTTACGGGGAGAGTGATCCCCCATCCCAGCCTCCTCATATCCGTATGTGGGGACCAACCCAGGCCTGAACTGGCCTCCTGGCAATCTGCAATTGCCGGTCCCTGAGAGGACTGTGTGATTGTAAGACCTGCATATTTTTGAGGAAACTTCCCAGAGCACATGAAAATTCATCCTCTCACCGCCATTCTGGCCTTCCTCCTTGGCGTCATCCCGATCGCGGATGCAAATATCTACAAGAGCCGTATCAACCCGCACTGGGCTCCTGATGGCACATGGATGTGGTATCGCAACGACCTCGCCGAAGGAGCACGTGAATTCATACTCGTCGACCTCAAAAAGGGCCTGAGGGAACACGCTTTTGATCATAACAAAATGGCTGGTGCTCTCAGGGAAGCTGGCGCTGGTGAACACAAGGCTGCCCAGCTCCCCCTCGAGGACCTGAGATTCAACCTCAAGGATCACACCGTAACATTCCGTATCAACGGAAAATGGTACAGCTGCAACCTGAGAACCTACAAACTGGAAGAGGGTCAAAAGCCTGACTCCTCTCCGGAACCCAGCGAAAAGAACACAGATCAATCCCCTCCCGATCGCAGACCCCACCGCCCGGCCCGTGACATATCCCCGGATAAAAAGTGGCGGGCCTATATCAAGGACCACAACCTCTGGGTTCGTTCCAACGAGGAAGGCAGCAAGGAAATACAACTCTCCTCGGATGGAACGGAAAACAACCGTTACCAAGCGCCCTTCTGGTCTCCTAATTCCAACAACCTCATCTCATTCCGGGTCAAACCAGGGGAGGTGGGCGAGGTTCACATGGTGCAATCTTCTCCCCGGGAAGGAGGCCGGGCCAAACTGCATTCCCGGCGTTACGCCCTGCCTGGCGACCAATTCACCGCGCACGAACTCAACTGGTTTGACCTGGCCGGGCGCGAGCATCGGAAACCGGAAGTCGGGCTCATAGATTTTCGCGGCCCTCGCCTGCGATGGACGGAAGATGGTCGCTATTTTCGTTACGAAAAGATCGACCGGGGACACCAGCGCTTTCGTATCATAGAAGTAGACACTTTCAGCGGAAAACATCGCAACATCATCGATGAAAAGTCGAAGACGTTTATCTGGACCGAACATGCCCTCAGACTGGGGATGCCCCGGGTTAATTGGCTCCAGAACTCCCGGGAGATTCTCTACCTTTCCGAGAAGGATGGGCACCGCCATCTCTATCTCGTTGATATCGCCTCCGGCTCCATGAAGGCCGTTACCAGGGGAAACTTTGTGGTTCGTTACATCGACATGGTTGACGAGAAAAACCGCCAGATCTGGTTCCGAGCAAGCGGCAGGCACGAGGATCAGGATCCCTACCTCATTCACTTTTACCGCGTCAACTTCGATGGAAGTGGGTTTACTGCTCTCACCGAGGGCAACGGTGATCACGAAATCCGGTATTCTCCCGACCGTCAATTCATCATCGACACCTATTCCCGCATCGACCGTGCACCGGTCCACGAACTAAGACGTGTCTCCGATGGCACGCTTGTATGTCATTTGGAGGAAACCGACATCAGAGAACTGGTAGCTACCGGATGGCAACCGCCGGAGGTCTTTTCTGCAAAGGGTCGGGATGGCGAGACCGGGATCTGGGGCATTGTCTGCAAGCCAGCGAATTTCGATCCCTCCAGGAAATATCCAGTGCTGGAGGACATGTATGCCGGCCCCCATGACTCCTATGTCCCCAAGCGCTGGAGTTCCGGTCGACGTTACTCGGCGTGGACAGAAATGGGGTTTGTCGTGATCAAGGTGGACGGAATGGGCACTGCCAACCGTTCCAAGGCCTTCCATGATGTCTGCTGGCAGAACCTGAAGGATGCCGGATTCCCTGATCGAATCCTGTGGCACAAGGCCTATGCCCGGAAAAACCCATGGTATGATATCACCCGGGTCGGCATCTACGGGGGATCTGCAGGGGGGCAGAGCTCAACCGGGGCTCTTCTGTTCCATCCGGACTTCTACAAGGTTGCCGTTTCATCATGCGGGTGCCACGACAACCGGATGGACAAGGCCTCCTGGAATGAACAATGGATGGGATATCCCGTAGGGCCGCATTACTCTGAATCTTCCAACATCGATAACGCTCACCGCCTGCGGGGAAGACTCCTTCTTATTGTGGGGGAAATGGACAACAATGTTCCCCCTGAGTCCACCATGCGACTGGCTGACGCCCTGATCCGAGCCAACAAGGATTTCGACCTCATTGTCGTTCCGAATGGAGGACACGGAGGAGGAGGACGCCATGGTGACCGTCGCCGGAAGGATTTCTTCCGCAAACACCTCCTCGGAATTGAACCTCCAAATTACAACATCCCGCAGTAGATCTATTCATGAGCACATATTCCACAGCCCTGGCTGTTCTGGCCCTTTCGCTCCTCGGAGCATCTTTGCTGAAGGCTCAGGTCTCCACTGAAGGACCACGCTACACTCCCCCGGGTGGACACGAAATCGTAACCTCCCATACCAACGATTTCCGCGACCTGCTCGACCGGTATCCCCGGGACCGCGATACCTTTCAGCGCGAATTCCCCTCCCGACTGGAGGAGCGGAGGCTTGCTGGAATGGAAAAATTCTTTGAGGACTGGCACCGCGTCCTCCTTGGAATGGATTTCAATAAAATGAACCGGTCGGGTCAGGTAGACTACATCCTGTTCCGCCAGCGCCTCGAACGGGACCAGGATCATTTTGCCGCGGAAGCCTCTCATCTCAGGTCTATTGCCACGCTTGTTCCCTTCGTCGAGAAGATCACAGCCCTCGAATACAGGCGTAGATCCCAGGCCAAATACGACCCCCAGAAACTTGCCCCTCAACTGGAAACCCTGTCGCGTTCCGTAGACACCACCCGGAGAGAAATAGAAACCCTGGTACTCAGGAGCAGGAAAGAACAGCAGGAGGAGGGCCTCAACGAGGTTGCGGAAAAAAACTTCAAGACCGCTGAGGAGGCCTGCCGTGAACTACAGCGGGTTGTCGACAACTGGTTTAACTACTATCGGGGCTACGACCCTCTTCTTACCTGGTGGATTGCCGCTCCAAGCAAGAAACTGTCCACCGCACTTGGAACATATGCGGACATGTTCAAACCCGACCCTAAACGGAAACCCAAGGCCGTCCCAAAACCAAGGAAAGAGGGCTTCAATGGGGAGAACCATGCTTCCCCCGTCGGAAAGGAACACCTGATTGCCCTTCTTAAAAGGGAAATGATTCCATACTCCGCTGATGAACTCGTCAAACTTGGGAAGCGGGAACTGGACTGGTGCATCATGCAGCAGAAGAAGGTATCTGCTGAACTCGGGTTCGGCGATGATGTAGCGGCTGCTCTGGAACATGTGAAGAAACAGCATGTTCCTCCCGGGGAGCAGTCCGCTGTGATCCGCCGCCTCGCCCTGGAAGCGATTGCCTATCTTGAGAAAAACTCATTGGTAACCATCCCCCAGCTCGCCAAGGACAGCTGGCGAGTAGGAATGATGTCCCCGGGACGCCAGCGCTTCAACCCGTTCTTTACCGGCGGATCGACTATCAGTGTCTCCTACCCCCATCAGGACATGGACCATGCTGACAAACTCATGAGCATGCGTGGCAACAACCCCCACTTCTCAGCCGCCACTGTTCACCACGAACTCATCCCCGGGCATCATCTTCAGGATTTCATGACCTCGCGTTATAATACCCATCGGGGAATTTATCGAACGGTATTCTGGACAGAGGGCTGGGCTCTCTACTGGGAAATGCTGCTCTGGGATCTCGGGTTTCCAAAAACCCCGGAAGACAAGATGGGATTTCTCTTCTGGCGTATGCACCGCTGCGTCCGCATCATCTTCTCCTTGGGATACCACCTTGGCCAATATACCCCCCAGGAGTGTGTGGACATGCTGGTAAGGATCGTGGGGCACGAAAGAACTCACGCCGAGGGAGAAGTGCGTCGCTCTCTGGCCCCGGGAACTCCTGTCCTCTACCAGTGTGCCTATATGCTGGGAGGAATGCAGTTTCATGTTCTTCACCGGGAACTGGTAGCCTCCGGCAAGATGAGTCCCCGCGAATTCCACGATCGTATTCTGAGGGGCAATCGCATTCCCGTGGAGATGGTCCGGGCTGAAATCTCTGATATTCCACTCACCCGTGATTACACTACCAACTGGCGCTTCGCGGAACAATTCAGACACGATTAAGCCGCACTCACCTTTTAGCTACCCGGCATGCTCCATGACGGAATGCTGACCCGGTCATAGGTGACCGTGGTCGTCACATCTTCCAACTGGGAACAGGCCGGCATTCCAACGTGGATCACTGGTCCCATTTTCAGTTCCACAGAGCCCAACTCTTGCCAGGCTGTCCCGTTGTGTGACATATAGCCGCTGAAGGTGTCCTTAACCCGCTTCAACCTCACCCAGTAAGGCGCGCTGAGGCGGTTCTTCTTGATAACGTACTCTTCACCCAGAGGCTCCACTCTTCCAAACACGGTCTCTCCTCCTCTCTCCCCACGCGATACAAGCGCTCCGCTCCAATGCGGCTGCAGCAGGACCGAGACATGGGGGGAGCCTTCCTCGAGGTCCTTGCGCATCATGACTCCCGGCTTTGTCCATTGTGAACTCATCGGGCGCCTTATTCTCGCGGTAATCATTCCGTCTCCCTTCATTCGGGCATGAAGGTAATGAAATTCATCAGACCTCCCGCCAATATCCTTGCCCTCGCCTTCCAACGAGAAGACCTTGCCGTCGTACTCGGCATACCCGGGAATGGAGGTCTTCCCCACGTCCGCAGAGGACCACGGACCGGGCAATCCCGCACTGGCAGCAATCTCCGCGGAAGGGGCACTGGAGCCAACTGCGTTTTCAGCTGTCACGGAATAATAATACAGCTCCCCCTTTTTAACATCTGCATCGAGGAATCCTGGCCGTTCGAGGGATGAAGCAACTGATTCGTATGGCCCTCCGGGGTTGGAGGAGCGCCTCACCTCATAACTGGTCGCATCACTACACCCGACGGGATCAACAGAACCCACCCATGAAATCCGAATTCCTTCGGGAACGCTTCTGGCAACGAATCCTGATGGAGGACCGGGGGGACCCAACGCCATCTTACTTGGAAGGGGTTCACGCCTGTGGCTCAGGGTCCCCAGACCGATGTGATCATTATTGAAGCCCTCCGGCGCCTTCATCTGGACCACTCGCTTAGAATAAGGCGCCGGAATCCCCCGACGTTTTCCGTAATGGTTGAAAACTCGCTCGAATATAGGGTAGAAATTTCCACGGCTGACCGGGGAGATCTCGGTATAGTCATGATATCTACCCCCACGGCCATACTTGCCGGTTCGGTCGAGATAGTGGCGAAAGGGAACCTCCTCACCCAAGCCATACCGGGCGGTATATTCATAGCCCCTGAGAATTCGATTGTCCTGCCAACCATAGAGATCGACCCCCTGGTTCCACGCAACCTCGGCAGCACATGCCAGCAGACCGATCCCCAGTTGGACATAATGCTGGGCCCGGGTGGTTTCCTGACACTGGCCACTCGGGTAGACGATCATGTGTGAAATGCTCCCATTTCCTGCCCCCGCAACAGCATAGCGAACGGTCTCCTCAAACATTTTCCGGTCGTCACAATAAACGGCAATAGCCATACGGGTCTGCAGGGCAGCGGTTTCCCAGTTCCCATTCGCGAAGTAGGCATAGTGTTCAATGGCAGGATCCCAGACATCGAGAAACCACTGCCCACAACGTCTTGCTTCCAATTCACTCCATCCTGAGTCCGTATGACGCAGTAATTCGGCTGCATTCACGAACATGAAACCCTGCAAACCAGCGGCTAGCACTCCATCGATCCCTCCCACCTCCTTAAGAACTGATGTCCACGAGTTCAGAATATTAATAGCCTTTTCCGCATGACCCTTTTTTCCGGTAATGGCCCACATCAAGGCATTCTGGTATGCCGCGAGGGCATCACTTTCAGTTTCCCCCTTACGGATATTTGGAGCTCGGCCCCACTTGGGAAAGGGGCCCCTCATCCTGTAGCCTTCCTTGGCATAGGGACTCTTCTCCAGGATCTTGAATCCGTCAAAGATCGGACCTTTTTTTAAGTCCACCGCCATCCGAATCCGCTCCAGGTCCGAATTACCATGTAACAGTCCCGGGTGAATGAATCCATCCTCAGCCAGAATACTTAAGGTCATGAACCCCTGGAACAGGAATAATGAAATGGGAAATTTCATCGACCCTGAAAGGGTGCCTCGTGATATTCGGGATGTCTGCTTTTTTGTCCGTAGAAGCCATATCCTCTCGACGACCCCTGAGAAACGTTCGCAAAAAAGAATCGGCTGATGCAAAAATCAATACCCTCAGGTTACCGAGACCGAAAGTCTCTCCTCTCCCAAAAATAATTACGCTCGAGAAGAATCCTCCGTCATCTCATTCCATTCCTGCATTCGTCATGAACAACCTGATTCCTCTCTGGAGAAAGCTATCCCTAATACTCCTGCTCCTTACCGGTATCGTCGTCACTAATGCTGAGCAACCATCACAATCTTCACTTCTGACCCTTGATCGCATCCATGATGCGGAGGAATTCAAGGAAAAGCGCTTTACGCTCCAGTGGCTGGAGGATGGAAAGCGCTACACTTTCATCAAAAAAGCCAAGGAGGGAAAACACAAGGGGAAGCAGGAGATCTGGCTGGCATCAGCAGACCCGGAAAACGATCCCGAACTCCTCATTTCGGCCGGCGATCTGGTAGCCGGAGACGCCGAAACCCCGATGGATATCGACGGATACTCCTTGTCTCCGGATCTCTCCCTCCTGCTTCTCTACACCAATTCAAAGCGAGTCTGGCGCCGCAATTCACGTGGGGACTACTGGATTCTCGACCGCATCAGAAAGACCCTCCACAAACTCGGGGGAAAGGGTGCCGACCCCTCCTCCCTGATGTTCGCCAAGATTAGTCCGGACCAGAAGCACGTAGCCTATGTACGCGGACCTGACATTCATGTCGAATCGCTTGCAGACCATACGATCCGGACCCTTACCACAAGCGAATCAAAACACATCTTCAACGGACGCTTCGACTGGGTATATGAAGAGGAGCTCGGAATTCGCGATGGGTTTCGGTGGAGCCCTGACAGCGGCGCTATCGCCTACTGGCAGTTTGATGAGAGCGGTGTCCGCCAGCAAATCATTCTTGATCACGTATCGGGCCGCTATCCCAAGACAACAAGATTCGGGTATCCCAAGGCCGGCCAGAAAAATGCTTCCTGCCGTGCAGGGGTGGTTGAAATCGACACGGGCAGAACCACTTGGCTCAAGATCCCGGGTGATCCCCGCGAGCACTATCTTGCACGCATGGAATGGGCCGGACCGGATCATTCCACCGAACTCGTCGTCCAGCAGTTGAACCGCGCCCAGGACACCAAACTCGTCATGCTGGCTCAACGACAGGACGGAACGGTTAAAACCATCCTCAGGGAGCACGACCCTGCCTGGGTTGTCATGAACAACGACCTCAGATGGAACCCGGAGGGCACGAGCTTTACCTGGACCAGTGAGCGGGACGGATGGGAGCAACTTTACCTCATCTCCCGGGATGGCCAGAAGACAACCAAGCTCACTCCGGGAACGTTCGACATCGATCTTCAGCACGTCGATAAGAGTGGCAACTGGGCGTATTTTCTCGCCTCTCCTGACAACCCCGCCCAACGCTACCTCTTCCGGGTTGGCCTTGATGGCAGGGACGTAACACGCCTGACTCCGGAAAATGAAACCCGCGGCACGCACTCTTATCGCATATCGCCCACTGGAGATTTCGCGGTCTGGACCCGTTCGGATGCGGACACTCCATCAGTCACTCGTCTCGTCAGCCTGCCAGACCACCGCATCATCCGGACCCTCGAGGATAATGCGGACCTGCACCGGAAGGTCACGGCCCTCAAACTCGCTCCAGTCGAGTTTTTTCAGGCCGAAATTGGAGATGGGGTTCACCTTCCTGCCAGATGCATCAGGCCTCCAGAGCTCAAGCCCGGACACAAATATCCTCTCCTGGTCTACGTCTACGGGGAACCAGCCGGGCAGGTAGTCCGGGACAGCTGGGGTGGACTCTGGCATCACATGCTGGCTCAGCAGGGCTATATCATCATGAGCTTTGACAACCGGGGCAGTCGTTCTCCACTCGGCCGGTCCTGGCGCCGAGAGGCCTACCGTAAAATAGGGATTCTTCCTCCAAGCGACCAAGCCGCAGCTGTCAGGACAGTACTCCGCGAACGTCCCTGGATTGATCCGACACGGGTCGGCTCCTGGGGATGGAGCGGCGGAGGCTCTATGAGCTTGAACGCCATCTTCAAGTTCCCCGATCTCTACCAGACTGCCATCGCGGTGGCATCTGTCCCCGACCAGAAACACTACGATACGATCTATCAGGAGCGATACATGGGACTACCCGCCGAAAACCGGAAGGCGTTCCACGAGGGGTCCCCCATAAACTTCGCTCAAAACCTCAAGGGCAACCTTCTTCTCATTCATGGGGCAGCAGACGACAACTGCCACTACCAAACCTACCTGAAACTGGTCGATAAACTCATCGAGCACAACAAGACGTTCTCGATGATGACCTATCCACGCGGCACACACTCGATCAGGGAGGGAAAGAATGCACGGCGCCACCTTTACGAGACCATGACCCGCTTCCTGCATGAAAAGATGCCTCCTGGACCAAGATAGGCCACGACCCTGTCCGGCCACCTTCCCTGCAGCGCACTCATGAATTCCAACCAAGGCCCCGCTTGCAACATTCCTGCAGGTATGTAACGTTCGGACCATGCCCCGCGTGCGCGATCCAAAACGGACCCGACGCAAGGTATTGGAAGCCAGTTACCGCGAGTTCTATCGGCATGGATTTCAGGGAGGAAGTATTAACCGGATCGTAAGCGCGGCTGGTATCACCAAGGGGGCCCTGTTTCATCACTTTGCAGGTAAGAACGAACTGGGCTATGCCGTCCTGGACGAACTACTCACCCCTGCGGTGAGGAACTGGTGGGTCGAGCCGCTGCAGGGAGCAGAAAATCCGCTCGACGCCCTGCGAGGCATCCTCAAGCGATTTCTCAAGCGCCTCGAGGCAGAAGAGCCCGATACCGGATTCCTCTTCAACGGCAGTCCTGTCTGCAATTTCGCATCCGAAATGTCTCCCCTCGACGAGGGATTTCGAAAACGCCTTGATGACATCTACTCAACCTGGCGCAATTCCATCGCAGATGCCTTGAAGAGAGGGCAGGCAACCGCACTCGTCCGCCCGGATCTCGACCCGACTGCCCATGCGGACTTCCTGGTCTCCATCATGGAGGGCAGTGCAAGCGTCGGAAAAGTAGGGCAGGAACTTCACTTCTTCAGGAACTGCATCGAGGTAGCTCAGGCACACCTCGCATCTCTCGCAACAGCCCCCCAAGCCTGATTACCCTATCTCACAAGCTCCGCAATCGCCTCTGCACATTTCCGGCCATCGAGGGCAGCCGATACAATCCCACCGGCGTAGCCCGCACCTTCGCCGCAGGGAAGGAGCCCTGCAACGTCCGGATGCTGAAAGGTTAACTGATCTCGTGGAATGCGGACAGGAGAACTGCTACGGGTCTCAAAGCCAACAAGAAGAGCCTCCTCACTGAGATAGCCCTTCATCGACTTGGTAAATTTAAGCAACCCCTTCCGTAACGAGGCTCCCATGAAATCGGGCAGGAGTTTCTCCAGCCGGGCAGAACGCACCCCGGGGAAGTAACTTGTCGAGGGCAGATCCTGCGATTCGCGTCTCTCCAGGAAGTCCACGAGCCTTTGCGCAGGCGCAACCTGTCCTCCTCCTCCAGCCTTCTTCGCGGAGCGTTCAACCTCCCGTTGAAGGGCCACTCCTGCGAGTATTCCATGCTCAGCCTGCCAGGGCTCAGTATCTTCAGGGTCAATCCCCACCACGACCCCACTGTTGGCATAAGGTGAATCCCTGCGTGAAAGCGACATCCCATTGACAACCACCTCCTCATTCTCCGTGGCGCAGGGGACAATGAATCCTCCGGGGCACATGCAGAACGAATGAACACTGCGCCCTTTTACCGTGGTTGCGAGTCGATAGCGCGCCGCGGGAAGGGATCCCGGACGCTCCCCATCCTGCCTCAGGTGATACTGAATACTGTCTATCAGCGCCTGCGGATGCTCGATACGCACGCCCATCGCGAAGGATTTCTGCTCCAGGCGCACCTTCTTACTTAACAGGAGCTGATGGATGTCCCGAGCCGAATGCCCAGTAGCCAGAATCACGCTTTCACCACGAAATTCACGCCCATCCCCGGTAATGACCCCCTCAAGACGCGTGCCCCGCTCGTCGATAATAAGATCCGATACCTTGCTCTCAAAATGCACCTCCCCCCCGGATTCCAGAATCGTCTCCCGCAGGGCTTTCACCACATTCGGGAGAAGGTTTGACCCGATATGGGGATGCGCCTCGGTAAGGATCGCGGCAGGAGCCCCGTGGGCAACCAGCGTCTCGTAGATCTCCCGCACCGGACCCCGCTTGGTCGCCCGGGTGTAGAGCTTCCCATCGGAGAAGGTACCTGCTCCTCCCTCCCCGAAACAGTAGTTCGATTCCTCGATCACCCGCCCTTCCCGGAGAATCGGGGCAAGATCGAAGCGACGAGCGGACGCATCCTTGCCCCGCTCAAGGATAACCGGGCGCAACCCCAGCTGGATACAACGAAGCGCCGCGAAGATCCCCGCCGGCCCGCAACCAACAATCACAACCCGGGCAACATTCCCACCCAGACGGGGAAAGGAAGGGGACTCCACTTCGCCGGGTGGCAGGGGTTCGTCGATTCCCACCCGGAGACGCAACCGGTACTGGACAGGAACCTTTCGCGCATCAATCGACTTCTTAAGAAGTTCCAAGCTAGCCACCCGCGCCGGCGGCATCCTCAATCTACGGGCCACCACACGCCGCCAGTCCTCCTGGTCATCTCCCTTGTCAACCCCAAGGGTAATGTCCACTTCCTGCGATTCAGCCATCACTCACTCCCCGATCGGAACCTTCTCACCGCGCTCATCCACGTTCACAAAGGTTACCCGGGTGGTAAAGATGGGATCTCCATCTCCCATCTTCCCGAGGCATACGGTCACCTCATAGGTCACCGAGGTCGTCCCCACTTTCTGCCGCTCGGACCGGATGGAGATAATTGTTCCCTCGCGGACACTATGACGGAAGACCACCTCATCCATTGCGATGGTCACGAACCGGCAGGACGGAAAATCAAGACTGGCGGCAATCCAGCTGGCTTCGTCAATCCAGCGCAGAAGGCGACCACCGAAGAGGAACCCGTAATGATTTAGATCCTCGGGAAGGACGAGGCGATGGGTTTCCATTTTAGTTGGGGCAGCTGTGGTCTTTCCGCCTGCCCTGTCCCACGACAGATCGGCCTCCGGCCTTCAGGAGACTGGCCGAATCAGGATTCGCTTCAACCGTTCATCACTCCTTGGGGAAACGGTCTCCACCTCATCATCATCAATCAGGGCATTATGTACGATCCGGCGGTGATAGGCATTGAGGGGACGCATTTTCATCGCCTTGCCACTCTCCTTGGCTTTGGCCGCCAGCTCCTGAGCGGTCTCAATGAGTTTCTCCTCCTGTCGTACGCGGAAACGGTCACAGTCAACCCGGATACGCGGAGGGTCCTGAATCTTTTTCTGCAGGATCCTGTTGACCAGATACTGAAGGTCATCAAGGCGGTCCCCGTGCTTGCCAATGAGAAGGCCACCCTCCTCAGTAAGAATCTGCAGGCAGGCCCCTTCCTCACTTTGTTCCTCCTCAATCGTCACCTCAAACCCAAGCTGGGTAACCATGGACTCAAGAATCTGGTGCGCTTCCGAGAGGGCTTCCATGGCTGCAGCTTAGAACGAGGAACGCCCCGGTCAAGCCGGGTGTCACTTCACCTGGGGTCCTTACAGCGGGCTTAACCTCCCGTGCGCGGCCCTCTCTTTTTCGGCTTTTTCGGCCCACGCCCCCCCATCTGCTCCGCTCGCATCTGCTTCTGCGCCTTCTGGGCGGCTTCCGCACGCTCCTGAAGGCGCTGGAAGAATCCCTTTTTCTGCACCCCTCCCTTCTTCTTGAGCTCCGGTTCAGGGAGTCGCTGGGTGATCAGCATCTGCACGATCGCAAAGATATTGGAGGTAGTCCAGTAGAGGGCCAGGGCAGAGGCGAAGTTATAGCAGAAAAAGAAGAAGATGATCGGCATCATCATGAAGAGACGCCGCTGCATCTTGTCCCCGGTCTTGGGCGTGAGAGCCATCTGCAGCACCATCGTGACCGCCATCACAATGGGCAGGAGGTTGACCCCGTCACCAAGAAACGGCAGGGCGAACGGCAGGGTCGCTACCGTATCCGGCAGGGCGAGATCCTCCACCCAGAGAAATGGCTGCTGCCGCAACTCAACGGCATACTGGAGCATGATATAGAAACCGAAGAAGATAGGAATCTGCACCAGCAGGGGAAGGCAACCGCCCAAGGGGTTGATGCCGTATTCCCGGTACATCTTCATCATCTCCTGATTCATCCGGTTGGGATCATCAGCATACTTCTCCCGAAGCTCCTTCATCTCCGGCTGCAGTTTCGACATCCGCTTCATGGCCCGGGTCGATTTATTCTGCAGGGGCCACATCGCAGCCCTGATGATGATGGTCAGCGCAACAATGGAATACCCCCATCCCCAGGAGTCGGAGAGACCGGAGATCGCCGAGAATAGAATATTCAGGAGCCAGTTCAGGAACTTACTGATCAGGCCGAACATCCCATAATTCATTACCTCCCCGTAGTCCTCGCTGGTCTCGCGCAGTAGAAGGTTGTTCTTGGGTCCAAGATAAAGGTTAAAGCTGAGGGACTCCGTATTATCCCCCTGAGGGCTCAACTTTTCCTCCGGCAGGCTGATCCCCATTCGGATGGCTTCCCCGGACCCGCCACCCGCAATCTCGGGCAACGAAACAGCCCGGCGATCTCCCCAGACCCAGGCGTCGTAAGCGGTCTCAGGTTCGATGATGGTGGCAAAGAACTGGTTGCTTACTCCTGCAAATCCAAGAATGCCCCCATCACCCCTGAAGGCGGGCTTCTTCCCTTTCTTGAATTTAATGACCCGCCTCTTCTTGTAGTCCCCGTCTTTCTGAAAAAAGAGCGTGATGTGGCGATCCCATTCACCCTCCCAGAGGGGAGCGGCTGAACCCGCAAAGAGACCGTAATTGCTCAACTCCACGAGACCCTCGCCTTGATTCTCAAAATCGAGGTCAAGCCTGAGCCTGTAGGACTGACCTGCCACCCCCTCCTCTGCCAGAGTCCACCTCTTCCTGATGATGAGACCGCCCTTGGTCTGTCCGATGAAGGAAATACTGTTTTCCGTATCACGCTCCTTCTCGTGCCGATAGACTACATCCAGATACTCGTCCACCCCGCTGGTCAGACGTCCAATCGGGTTAGGCTCATCCTTGTTAAGGATCACCAGATTACCCTTGTCCTGAACCGCATACTGTCCGCGCATCGCAGCGTGCTTGAGCCCTCCCCCGAAATTGGTGAAAGTAAAGACGGCATCTTAACTCGTCAGGGTTGGCGTTTCCTCCTGAACCACCGGATCAGATTCGGGAGCGGGCGAAATCGGTGAGGGGTCCCCGGGATTGGCAGCCTCCGCCTGCTCTCCGTCCTGCGCTTGTTGCTCACCCTGGGTTTTTTCCTCTTCTTTCGCCTTCGCCGCCTGCTCGGCCTGCCGCTCACGCTCCCTCTCGACCAGGGACTCACGATTTTTCCTGCTGTAATGCAGGTTCACTGCCAAGCCGAGGCAGCACAGAATAATAACAATCCAAGCCTTGCGATCCACAACGAGGGTCCTTTGCTACTTGAGGTGCGGTTCAGAGTCGAGAACGGAAGAACGATCGGGCACGGGGGAATGATCCCTGCAACCTTTGCCCGGACGGCTTCCCTTCGATGGAACGGGGTCATAACCAAAGCCGCCCCACGGATGACAGCGCAAAATCCGGCGAATCCCGAGCAAGCTGCCCTTCAGCGACCCGTGTGTTTCCACCGCCTTGAGAAAATAGTTCGAGCAACTCGGTTCGTAACGGCAGCTCCCCCCGCCCGAAAAAACATGCAGGATCGGCCGCAGGAACTTCTGGTAGCCACGGATGGTCGCCTTGATAACCCACTTCATCTGGTCGTTTTTTAACGATTATTCCGAATCGCCCTGCCGGATTTCGGCCTCGCTCAGAATACCCAGTCGCCCCGCCAGCCGAAGCCAATCTTCCTCAAGTTCCCGAAAGCTGGCATCCGCCGCCTTGCGACGAGCAACAATGACAAGATAGCGCCCCGATTCAAGCCTCTCCCCATGCCTGACCAGAATCGCCCGCAACCGACGACGAATCCGGTTCCTTGTCACCGCCTTCCGGGCCACCTTGCGTGAGGTGATCAACCCAAACTTGAGATGTTCCAACTCGTCATGCCGCAGCGTTGCCATTACGAAATTACGGGTCGCGAGGGACTCTCCCCGCTTCCTGACAGCGGCATATTCCTCCCGCCGCGTCATACTCAATCGGCGCGGCAATCGCATGATTTCAGGGCAGGCGGGGCCCCCGTTGCGGACTCTCTGTCCGGACGGACCGTTATTTACCGTGCTGGACGGTGTGACGCTTGTAGGGCAACTCGGTCCCCTTCGGCAAAAGACGCTTGCGGCCCTTCTGCCGACGGCGCTTGAGGATCCCCCGTCCGGCCTTGGACGACATCCGGGCCCGGAAACCGTGTTGACGCTTCCGAACACGTTTGGAGGGTTGATAGGTGCGCTTGCTCATGGTTTTCGGGCAATTCTGGGGCTGCGAACGCCAGCGAGGGGGGCGGAGACTAGCGGCAGACCTTCATTTGTCAATGCGTCAGAGGGACTTTCCTGAGCCAAAATCCCGGAAAAAGCCGCCTGTGAGGGAGTTATTCCAGTTCCCTGGGCTCCGGGCTACTCCCAAATACCCTCTCCGCCACCTTCGGGGCACATGGTGATTGCCCCGGAGCCCTGCTGTTCTAGGCTTCAGCCGCCATGACTGAGCCCGCTCTTCTCGCTCTTTCCGCCGGGGATATTCTGCCCTTTTGCATGGTAGCCCTGCTCAGCTTCGCCCTCGGGATGATCTCGACCATTCTTTTCGTAATGGCACGCAGCGGGTCATCACACCCCAATTCGGAAACAGACCTTCTTGAAAAGGAACACTCTTCATCCGACAAGGACGACATGGAAACCGCGGGGGACCACCCAAACGAGGCTCCGCCCCGGGAATCCTGGGAGCGGAATCCCAACTGGTGGAAAGAATAATCAAGGGCGCCCCCCGCAATCATAGCGACCGTTTACTGCTCCGCGAGGAAACGGCAGGCCTGCTCCATGTCCTTGTCACCTCTCCCAGACAGGTTCGCTACAATCACATCGCCAGTTGGCAATTGAGGCGCCACCTTCGCCACGTAGGCAATGGCATGAGCACTCTCCAGAGCGGGAATGATTCCCTCCGTTTCAGAAAGCGCCTTGAAGGCCGCAAGGGCCTCCCCATCAGTCGCATAAGTATACTCAACTCTTCCAAGTTCCTGTAGGAAGGCATGCTCGGGACCTACTGCTGCGTAGTCCAGTCCGGCACTCACAGAGTGGGTCAGTTCAATCTGACCATCATCATCGGCAAGGAGCCAGGTCTTGGTTCCCTGCAGGACCCCCAGTTTGCCCCCTTGAAAGCGCGCGGCATGCTTCCTCGGCGTAATTCCCTCTCCCCCGGCTTCCACCCCCACCATCCGGACATCGGTGTCACCAAGGAATGGGTGAAAAAGCCCGATGGCATTGGAGCCTCCACCTACACAGGCGACCAGCAGGTTCGGAAGCCGGCCTTCCCTGGCAAGAACCTGCTCCCTGGCCTCCTCACCGATCACCCGGTGAAAATCCCTGACCATCATGGGAAAGGGATGAGAGCCCAGGGCGGATCCCAGAATATAATGGGTATTCTCCACGGTCGCGGTCCAGTCGCGCATTGCCTCGCTCACCGCCTCCTTGAGGGTGGCCTGACCGGCGGTGACAGGCACCACCTTGGCTCCCAGCAACTCCATTCGCTGCACATTGGGCGCCTGTCTCTCCATGTCGACCTGTCCCATGTAGACGGTACAATCGAGTCCGAATCTGGCACAGACCGTGGCAGTAGCTACCCCATGCTGCCCGGCACCGGTTTCTGCGATAATCCGCTTCTTTCCCAGCCTTCTGGCCATGAGCGCCTGCCCAATGGCATTGTTGATCTTATGCGCTCCCGTGTGAAGAAGGTCCTCCCGCTTGAGGTAGACCTTCGCCCCACCCATCATCTCACTCCAGCGTTGCGCATGGTAAAGCGGAGTAGGTCGACCACAGTAATCCGAGAGGAGGGACCGGAGCTCCTCCTGGAATTCCCCGTCACCCCGTGCCCGTTCATATTCCTCTGCCAGTTCCTGCAGGGGAGCCATCAAGGTCTCGGGCACAAACATCCCTCCATATTGACCAAAGTGACCAGTGGAATCCGGGGCCGGCGGGGGCGCGTTCATGCTTAAAAGGGTGCCGCGATAGAACAAAAAGTCAAAGGTGGAAACCTTTACCTGGATCCGTGCATCATTCTCACCCAACGACCTTCTCGTGCTCCCGCCTCTGCAGCAACGCCTCAACAAGGGAGCTCCCATCAAGCCCATCTCCATTCTCGAGGCAGGAGATGGAAACGCCAAGAAACTCGTTCAGGATTACACGGTTGGTCGTCATGGCGATGTCATGATCCTCGGTAAGGTGATTGAGGATAACACCGGTAATCTCTAGATCACGGCCACGGATGGCACGCTCCGTCAGAAGAGCGTGATTAAGGGCTCCCAGTCGATTGGCAACGACCAGTATTACCGGCCACCCAAGGGATTGAGCCAGATCTGCAAAGGTTTCCTTTCCTGTCATCGGGACCTCCCACCCCCCGACACCCTCCATCAGCAGCACTTCATGCCTCTCCGCGAGAAACTCCGCATGGGCCCGGATCTCCTCAAGACTGACCGGCTTACTCTCTAGTTCGGCTGCCACGGCAGGAGTGACTGGAGCTTGATACCAAACAGGATTGATGGCCTCAATCGACTCCACGTTATCCGAGGCGGCCAGGAGCAGTTCCGCATCACTGCGTTCACCGCAGCATACCGACTTGTAACCCACTGCATCTACTCCCGCTTTCCGGAGTGCGCGAACCAGTTCGCAGGTCACATAAGTCTTTCCAACCCCGGTATCAGTGCCGGTCACAAGGAAGGCGTTAGCCATGAATCTAATTAGTATGTCTGAAGCTGAGTGAAAATCTACCGGTCCGGAAGATCTGTGTCAGTTCCGGGATCCTACAGGTTGCTCCTGGCCTTCGTCATTCTCCTGATAACCATTAATCAGAAACCAGAGAGCGATCGCCAGCAGAAGCGAAACTATCTTGGGTATCCAGTTGTTCAGGAACAAGCTCTTCAGCAGATTCTTCTTCATCACTATCAGCTTCTCTATCGCTGAGGAAAATTTCTTCCAGCCGCTCGCGGAATTCATCCTCCTTCAGATTTCTTTCAATTTCCCCGTCCATGCACAGGGAGACGGCTCCGGTTTCTTCGCTCACGACGATGGTCACCGCATCGCTCTCTTCCGTAAGCCCGATCGCGGCACGGTGCCGCAATCCCATCGAGCGATCTCCAATCTCGGACTGACTTACTGCAAACACACAGGCTGCAGCCACAATCCGCTCCCCGGAGAGAACCACCCCTCCGTCATGGAGGGCCGTCTTGGGATGAAAAATAGTAAGCGCCAGCTCAGGGCTCAGGCTCCCTTTGATCTGCACTCCTGTTTCGATGTGATCTTTCAGTCCTATATTACGTTCAATTGCAAAAAGGGCACCATAGCGCTTCTTGGAAAGCTGCCATACCGCATCTGACAGGGTACCCAGGAACTCTTCCTGCTGGGTAATGTTAAAGGACCACAAGCGGGAACTCCCCAGCCGCGCCAGAGCCATTCTCAATTCGGGCTGGAAAATGATCAGGAGAGCGAGGGCGGCAACCACTGCAACCCTCGTAATGATGAACTGCATGACTTCCAACTGGAGAATCTGGGAGAGCAGGGTGAGGACCACGAAGATCGTGGCCAGGCCAACAAGAATACGAGCACCGCGAGTGGCCCTGAACGTCCGATAAAGATAATAGATGAAGACCCAGAGAATCAGGATCTCCACCGCGCTTCGCCAGTGCTCTTGCAGGAATTCTAACACTACCTCCACCTGATATTAACCTGAAGACTTGTTCAGGCAATGGTAAACGTCTGCAGGAGACATTTCCCAATTCCTCAGGAGTTCTCTCCTCGACTGCGCGGATCGAAGACAGATCTTGCAAGTGAGGGCTTTCCCCATCGTCCTTTCCTCTCTAGCTTTTTTCCAAACACTGCAAGCAAAGCCCTGCCCATGAACATCCTGCCACTTGCCACCCTCTTCTCCTTTGGACTATGCAGCACTCCCCTGCTCTCTGCTGAAGTCCAATTTGAACCCCAGACCATCGACCCCCAGATTGCCATTGGCTATGGCCTCGCCATCGGGGATGTCGACGGCGACGGGGACCAGGACATCCTCCTCGCGGACAAGCGTGACTTCCTCTGGTATGAGAATCCCTCCTGGAAGAAACACCTCTTCCATACTTTTCATAAAGGCGAGAAACGCAACCAACTGCGCGACAACGTCTGTATCGCGGCGCGGGATATCGATGGAGACGGTAAGGTCGAGGTCGCAGTGGGCGGAAACTGGAATCCAGGCAATACCGACAGCGAGGAACAATCGGGATCCATTCATTATCTCGGGTCCCTCGGGAAGGTCCAACCCGTTCAACTTCCCCATGATCCCACGACCCACCGCATGCGCTGGGTCGACACCGGTCAAAAGAAATACGCTCTCGTCGTCCTCCCCCTCCATGGCCGGGGCAACCGTGGGGGCCAGGGAAAAGGCGTCAATGTCACCGCCTACTTTCCCCCCTCCGCCCCTTCCGCTGGCGGCAACTGGAAAACGGCCATAATCAACAACGAACTTCATAAGACTCATAATTTCGACTCGGTAACAGAGGGGGACTCGGGCGACTCCGTCGTCATAGCCGGCGCAGAAGGGGCCAGGGCGGTCTGGTATGCGGAAGGAAAGTGGCAATCTTCCGACCTCACCCTCCCGGACATGAATGGCGGGGCTGGGGAAATTCGTATCGGTAAGGCCAATCCTTTCGGAGTCTATGGAGAGCAGCCCCTTTCCCAGAAAAACACCTATGCCTGTATCGAACCTCTTCACGGCAACACGGTAGCAGTTTACGAGGTTGATGGAGGAAAAGGGGGGAAGACCAGATGGCAACGTACAGTCTTGGATGACAGTCTCGCTCAGGGTCATGCCCTGGAATACGCCGACGTCCTTGGAACCGGCTCTCTCCAGGTCATCGCGGGCTGGCGT
>MDTA01209168.1_pt1 | contig 22421 bp, 23 predicted proteins | sample 811151 | NCBI WGS metagenome assembly MDTA01 (sample SAMN05326648, study PRJNA326480) | marine metagenome | isolation source: seawater | place: Indian Ocean: South | collected 2010
AACAAGTAAAACATTATCAAATGAAACTTTTGAACCTTCTTTTGCGTCAATTCTGTTTACAAAAAGTTTTTGGTCTTTTGTGACTTTAAATTGGCTACCTTGTATTTCAACTACCGCGTACATATTTAATTTTTGAATTGCAAAATTAAACTATTTATAATAATATACAAGTCATATCCTGCTTTAAAGCTCTATCCAGTTTTGATTATTTAATGACCATTCAACAACTTGTTTAATCCTTTCGGTTAACTTAATTGATGGTTGCCAGCCTAATTTTTTCATTTTTTCTCCTGAAAGAGAATATCTAAGATCGTGTCCAGGTCTAGAAGAATGAAAGTCAACCATTTCATATCTTAATTCTTTATTTTGACAATTTGCAATTATTTGTGCAAGCTCCAAGTTATTTAGCTCCTCAGCACCTACAATGTTAAATTTTGGACATTTAGCACCTCCAAAGTCAATTTCTTGTTCGAATTTATTAGTAAGTATAAAGTGAATAGCCTCTGCAACATCTTCAGCATGAATATAATGTCGAGATCCTGGTATTTTTTTTGTTTTATCTGAATGAATAGTTATACATTCACCATCTCTAATTTTTTTTATACACATCGGTATAAATTTCTCTGGATGTTGTCTTTCTCCAAATACATTCATTGTGTGAGTAATGAAGATAGGTAGCCCATATGTATTTTCATAAGCTACTGATAACTCCTCACCACCTGCCTTAGTTGCGCTGTAAGGATTTGTTGAATTATACCTGTCATTTTCTTGATAATCCACCCCTTTTGGGGCTGGTCCAAAAACCTCATCAGTGCTAAAATAGATGAATCTTTCAAGCTGTTTTGATTCGTTTATTTGTCTTGAGTACTCAAGAATATTTGCAGTTCCAACAACATTATCTAATACAAACTCCATTGGGTAATCAATACTTCTATCTACATGAGAGCCAGCTGCTAAATGTAATATAATATCTACATCACCTATTTCTTTTTTAATCCATGGGTTTATTTCTGACTTAAGATCATGATAAACTATCTTAACTCTTGACTTAAAATCTTTTTTATTTTGTGATAAAATATTGTCTAGCCTGTTGAGATTTCCACTATAGTCAAGTCTATCAAGAGAAATAATATCCCAATTGGTGTTTTTTAATAAGTAATATATCAAGTGATGAGCAATAAATCCTGCACCACCGGTTATTAATACTTTTTTCATTTTTATAATTTGTTAATATACTCTTTTAATCTATCTTTTGGATACCAGTTTAATAATTTTATTGTATCGTCATTCTCTCTATGATTTTCTTTATAGTTCCCTTTTTGATCAGGAATATAATAGGAATCTACATTAAATTTTCTGCGAAAATAATCAAACAATTGATTTATACTATAACTTACTCCAGTACCTAGTTCCCATGCGTCGTCATGTTTTTCTTCTGTTGAAGCAATTTTAATTAATCCATCAACAAGGTCATGAACATGAATAAAATCTCTTTTTTGGTAGCCGTCACCAACTATTGGTAAAGGTTCCCCCTTCAAAATCTTTGATCTCCATATACCTATGACATTTCCGTATTTTTCGTCAACGTTTTCTCCAGGCCCGTATACATTGTAAAATCTTGAAATTTCTACCTTCACATTGAAAGAAGTTTTATATAATTTACATAGTTCTTCACCTAAATATTTAGTCATAGCATATGGTGACTCAGCTGGATTATGATGTTTAGATGATGACCCTGCATAAACCACTTTAACAGAATTTGCCTTTGCCCATTCTAAGATTTTTAAAGTACCATTAACATTAACTCTGACTGATTCTTGAGGATTTTCATAGGAAGGCTGAACCCTAGATTGAGCAGCTAAATGAAAGCAATTGTCAAATCCAAATTCATTTATTTGGCTTATATTTTCTATATCTAAATTAAAATATTTTACACCTTTAACATGATTTTTTTTTGATCCAGTTGAATAATTATCCAATGAAGTAACATTTATTTCCTTACTAACAAGCTCTTTAATTAAGTTTGACCCAATAAATCCTGCACCACCTGTGACTAAAACTTTCTTCATTTTTTTATAATCTCAATTAGTTTGTTTAATAGTTTATTTTTTTCAAATTCTTTTTCAAAATAAGCTCTTGAGTTAGCTCCTAGATCAAATTTCTCTTTTACACTTAATCTATCAAATTTTATAATGGAGTTTGCCAAAGCGTTATAATTTTCTGATTCGGTTGCATATCCACATTTTCCATTATTAATTATATCAGAGGTTATACCATCAATTGACCCTATAATAGGTTTACCACATGCTAAGTATGACTGAAGTTTTCCAGGTATAGTTAAAGAAAATATCAGAGATTTTTTTAATGTCACTAATAATGCATCAGAAGAAGCAAAAAAATATGACATTGATTCAGGTGGGTGTGTGCCAAGAAATCTGAAGCAGTTAGATAGTCCCATATCATATATCTTTTCTTGAACTCTTTTCTTATCTCTTCCATCACCTAAAACAATTATATTAAGCTCCTTAACTTTTTTAGAAGCAATTTTTACAGCTTCAATTATTGTGTCAAAGCTTTGTGATACTCCGATATTTCCTGCAAACAATATATTTAAACCTTTGGGAAAAAGAGATTTAATTTCTGGTTTTTCTTTTACTACTCTATAAAAATCTTCTGCATAGTAAGGATAATATTTTATCTTATTTTTATTTACTCCTTGAGACACCAAATATTCTTTAAATCTTGGAGATTGAACTAATATACTTTTGTAAAAAAAATATATAGATCTAGTCATTAATTCAACTAAGTAAAGTATGATCTTATTATTTATTCCTCCAGCAACTTTAACAGATTCGGGCCATAAATCGTGAACCCAAAGATGGGGATCAACTTTAAATTTATATTTTGCAAATACTCCAAGATATCCTACTGTTATTGGTGATGGAGCATATACTAATACAGTATCAAACTTTTCTTTAATTGTTATTAGCTTAAAGAAACCTAGAAATACAAATGAGATATAGTTAAAAAAAAGTCTAATTCCGCTTCCAGATCCTCTAGTAATTATATTTGATCTATAAATATTAATATTATTTATAGTCTCAAAACCTTTAATAAAAATTGAATAACCCGGATAAAGTTGGCCTTCAGGATAATTTGGTTTAGCTGTCAATATCGAAACTTGATGACCTTGTTCTTGTAATGAAAAAGCTATATCATTAATCCTTAAATTTTCAGGATAAAAATATTGGGTAATTATTAGTATTCTCATAATTTTTAATGAAAGTCTCTTGTTTGTTTACCTTTTTTATCATGCCATCCTCTCTTTTTCCAAAGAGCAGAGTGAGGCTTACTTATATTGGTATCTTTGGTTGGTCTAGGTTCTTTTGTGTAATAATAAAGTATTATCGATCTTCTTGCATGACCTGTTGGAAACTTTATAGGGTCCGGCAGTCCATGAAAACTAAAATCATTTGTATCAAACATCATAATTCTGTTATGAAGAGGTGCAATTTTCTTTTCAAGTTTTTCACCATTTCTGTCATAAAGTCCAAACTCCCCTCCCCATTCTTCTTTCCATCCAGGGTTTAAATATAAGATAGCATTTACTCGACGGTGAAGACCTGAAGCATCATGATAATTTCCATCTATATGAACATCTAACAAGCCACCACTGACAGTGACATTTAGTCCTCCACCAGAAAAATATGGATCTGGAATCAATTTAGGAATCCCAAATACATCAGAAATTGCTTTTAAAAAATATGATGAATTCATTAATCGAACACAGTCAACAATATTCTCTGGAATATCAAACTCTGAGTTCCAATTAGACCTCATTTTTACTTCAATATCTGGATCATTTGAAATATCCCAATTATTTGAATTTAAAGATGGGAATGAGTCTAAAAGTTTATTGGCAAATGATTCACTGAAAAAATTATCTATATAAAAATGTTTAAAGGGTTTTTCAAAGTAGAATTTCGTTTTTTTAGTATTAACGATTTTTTTGTATGATTCTTTTGCTATTTTCTTTAAAGTTTTCTGATTCATTTTTATTTCAAAAAATTTTTTTTGTAAGAATTGCTAGTGCAAATAAACTCTTTAAGCTCAGTAATCATTGAAGTATATGAAGGAACAATATATTTTATTTTTCTTACTGAAACTAATGACTTATTTGATTTTATACTAGAGTCTTTTGTTAAAGTAACCTGATCGAGCTCAAATAGATTAATTATAATTTTTAAAAGCTCGAACTTACTTATTTCCTCTTGATTACTCAAGTTCCATAATCCATCAATTGAATTATTTATTGCAAAATCAATTGCCTTAGATAGTTCAAGAGTTGTAACTCCTGACCACTTAACATTAGAAAACCCCTTAACCTTTCCTCTTTGATTCAATAACCATTGGAAAAGACCTGAGCCATCCTTATTTATATCGGGGCCTATAATTGATGTTCTTATTGTTAGATGCTTAGGGAGATCAAACTCACCATCTGACTTTGTGATCCCATATGCATCATTTGCATCTTTCTTTGAATATTCATTATACGATCCATGTTTACCACTGAACACACAATCAGTACTAATATGAATAACTCTAAATCTATTATCTGAAATTTTTATTAAATGTTTTGGTAAATATGAATTAATATATTTTGCTTGTTCAAAATTATTTTTAGACTCATTAATTAACAATCCAATGCAATTAACCACTACTTGAGGTTTTATAGTATTGATGATCTTATCAAATTTATTAAGATCAGTAATATCACAAATTATATTATTTATTTGACCAATTGATCTTCTGGAAAGATTAAATATCTCATATCTGTTATGCGAATTGAGATAACTTGAGACCATGTGTCCAAGCATTCCACTACTTCCCAGTACTAGAACTTTTTTTTTTATTTCTTCCATACTTCCTTATTGACAATTGAAGTATAACTTTGTATTATCTTGACAACTTTATCTGAACAATTTATTAGATCATAGTCTGCAGGCTCTTTTGGTGAATTCATTTTTATAACTAATTCAATTGAATTGATTATATCTTTCTTATTAAGTGATCCTATAACAAATGTGCCAGAGTCAATTGCCTCAGGTCTCTCTGTTGAAGTTCTAATACTTACAGCAGGAAATTTTAATATTGAACTTTCCTCTGCTAAAGTTCCACTATCTGAAAGTGTTACATAAGAATTTAGTTGTAAAAAAATATAATCAAAGAAGCCAAGTGGTTTAATAAATCTGATACCTGGATTAGGTTCAATTGACAGTTTTTCAAGTTTTATTTTTGTTCTTGGATGTGTTGAAAATATTATTTGTTTATTAAACTTTTCTTTAACACCAATTAAAGCCTTAATTATATTCTTAAAATTATCTTCGTCATCAACATTTTCCTCACGATGGATACTAACAACGATGTATTCTTTCGCTTTAATTTCATAAGAACTTAAGACTTTGCTTTTTGAAATTTGATTTTCATAAAGTTTAAGAATTTCTTTCATTGGTGAACCTGTCTTAAATATAAAGTCCTTTCTTAATCCCTCAGATAAAAGATATTTTCTTGCATTCTCAGTATACGGGAGATTTATATCAGATATATGATCAACAATTTTACGATTAATTTCCTCTGGAACATTTTGATCAAAACATCTATTTCCTGCCTCCATGTGAAATATTGGAATTTTTAGTCTTTTTGCTGATATAGAAGAAAGACAACTATTAGTATCTCCAAGAACTAAAACACAGTCTGGATTAATCTTTTTTAGGAGCTGATAACTTGAAGAAATAATTTTACCAATTGAATCACCTAAATTAGAGGATTTAGATTCTAAAAAAAAGTCAGGTTTTCTGATTTCAAGATCATTAAAAAAAATTTCATTTAATTCATAATCATAGTTTTGACCAGTATGTACAAGAATATGTTCAAAAAAAGTGTCACATTTTTTTATTACACATGATAATTTAATTACTTCTGGTCTAGTGCCAACAATTGTAACCAATTTATATTTCATAATTTATTTATAACCAATTGATGCCAAAAGCTTAATAAGTTCTTCCTCTTTTATTCTTTTTGTATTAAAGGAATTGAACTCCTCAATATCAGAAGATTTTATACCTTTTGTAAAATACTTATTATAATTTAGGTCCCTATTATCAGCAGGAATTCTGAAATAATCACCTAGGTCTTCTGATATTAGTCTCTCTTCTTTTGAAAGAAGTGTTTCATGTATTTTTTCACCATGTCTAATACCTATTTCCATAATTGTACTATTGGATTTGTATATTTTAATCATTGCTTTTGCAAGTTCACCAATAGTGGTTGAAGGTGCTTTTTGAACAAATATATCCCCAGTATTACCATTATTAAATGCAAATACAACAAGTTCGATAGCATCATCTAATGTCATCATAAATCTTGTCATATCAGGATTAGTAATAGTTAGTGGTTTTTTATTAACAATTTGATTGTGGAATAAAGGGATTACGGATCCTCTTGAAGCCATAACATTACCATATCTAGTACCTATTATTATTGTATTGCTGTTTAACCTCGATTTTGCTACTAATACCTTTTCCATTAATGACTTTGAAACTCCCATTGCATTAATTGGATAAACTGCTTTATCTGTACTTAAACATATTACTTTTTTAACGTTATTCTTAATGGCAGAGTTTAATAAGTTCTCTGTACCCAAAATGTTTGTTTGAACAGCCTCCATTGGATAAAATTCACAAGATGGAACTTGCTTTAGCGCTGCAGCATGAAAAACATAGTCTACGTTGATCATTGCGTTATCCAGGCTATTTTCACTCCTAATATCTCCAATAAAATATTTAATTTTTTCAGTTTGGTACTTTTTTCTCATATCATCTTGCTTCTTTTCATCTCTAGAGAAAATTCTAATTTCTTTTATGCCGCTATCAAGAAACTTATCTAATACAGCATTTCCAAAGGAACCCGTTCCACCAGTTATTAATAGTATTTGATTATCAAATATTTTCATATATATATTTTACAAAAGTATCGATTTTATTTTCAATAATGATTTTAGATGGCTTTAGATTAAGGTTTCCAGTTGCTTCTTTAATTGATTTCACAATACTAGATGTCGAATAAGGATCAAAATTTAGCGTAGGAATTAAAACTTGATTGACATAAGGCAAATTTGGTGCAATGATTTTACACTCATTATTAACCGCCTCTATAAGAGGTAAACCAAAGCTTTCATTTAATGAAGGAAAAATCAAAAACTTTATTTTTTTGTATAAATTATTTACTTTATGATAAGATATTTCTCCATGATTTATAAAATTAATAGTTTTCGGTACTTTTTTATTTTTTAAAAGTTTTTCAAAACTTATACTATCCAAAGTAAAATTAATTTCTAAAGACTCATTATGTTCATTACCATATATAATAAAAGAGTTTATTAATCTTTCAAAATTTTTATGAGAAGAGTAGTTGGATATGTATAAAAAAGATCTTTTACTTTTCAAATTATTTTCAGACTTAATGTTATTAAAGATTGGCATTATTTGAATATTTTCATCTTTTATTTTAAGTTTTGATTTTAATTTAGATTTCATCAAGTCAGTCTGTACAATCCATTTATATGAACTTTTTTTCTTAAACTTTATATACTTTTTTTTAAAAAAATTTGAAAGTTGTGTATTAAAATTCTGGAATCCATTAAATGGTTCTAACAATAGGACATTATGAAAGTAAATAAATACAGGTATTTCAACATTAATTGGGACAGGAATATTTGCTAAACAAACTAAAGACCTGTACTTACGAATATTTTGCTTGTAAAAATTCTTTCTGTTTATTAAAGAAGGTGATAGAAATTCGTGATTAATCTCATCTAGAGTAGATGTTTCAATTAATAATCTATTATCAAATAAAAAATAAAAGTCCATAAGCTTGTTATTTAATCTTAAATAATTAATTATTTCAAATAGAATTGATCTTCCCCCACCTGAATTAATATATAACGTGTCGATTAGTATCTTTTTTGACATTTTTAATTAAGTTGTATTAAAAGTCTTCTGAAAATCTTCAAGATCAGTGAAATTAGATAATTTTTTGAATTATTTAAATTGATGTAAATCCATTTTAATAATCTGTAATTTATTGACTGTTGTATATATTTTTTGGTATTAGTATATGATTGGCTTGTTACCGATTTACACTCTTTATCAGTATATATTTTTCTTGCTACTAATGTATTTAATAGTTGAGTAGAAGCTCTTGTTTGAGATACGTTGTCATTATTTTTTCGAATATTATATAGAGGATAATTCATATTTCTTAATTGACCATATCTACTTAACCTTAAAAAAAGTTCATAATCTTCTGCAATTTCAAACTTACTATCATAACCCCCAACTTTTAACAAAGTATCTTTATTGATCATTATTGATGCATGGATTATAGATGCTTTTAGTTGATTTATTTTTTTTAAAATATCAATATGTGCTTCGGGAACATTTACACTTCTTTTGAATTTTGAGAAATTATCAATAATTGTCCCACCTGTTCCTAGTACAATAGGTTTTGTATTTTTAAAAAGTGTTATCTGTTTTGCAATTTTATCATTTTCTATTTCATCATCTGCATCCATCCTCATAATTATTTCATTTGAACATTTTTTTAACCCATAATTTAGCGTCTCAATTAATCCACTATGAATCTTATTATAAATTTTAATTCTATTATCATCAAAATAATTAAGTTCATTAAGAGAATTATCAGTAGATCCGTCGTTTACTATAATGATTTCATAGTCTTTGTAAGTATTTGATAGGACACTTGAAATAGATTTACGAATAAATAATTCATCATTATAAACAGGTAAAAGAATTGAAATTTTTGTCATATTTTAAACATTAGCTTATATATTTTTTTAGCAATATTGTATAACCCAATTTTTTTTGTAAAGGGTATTAAAAAAGCAATAATTTTAAACCTTACAGTATATAATTGATGAAGTTTGCTTAAGAATTTTAACTTAAAAATATTCTGAGAATTAATAAGTTTAATATCAACTAGATCTTTAGTGCTAGCTCTATTTTTCTTCATCCTTTTTAGTTGATCTAAAGAAATAAATTTGAAATCATTGAAGTAAAAATAAAATCTTGGGTTATAGATTAAATTATCTAAAGTCTCTTTGTGATAAATAATTTCATCAATATGATTATCTGCAAAAGACTGGTATTTAGATTTATCACTAATTAAATAATCTAAATCGTTACTTTCCCGTATTCCATAGATACTTAATATGGACCCTCCATCGATAACTATATCATTTTGATTTATATTATTATTAATTAATTCAGATCTAAACTTTTTTAATTGATTGTAAGTCTTTTGAAATTTATATGGTTGTGCATTATTTAAAAAGTGCAAAGAGTTTTTATTTAATATATACTTTGCTAACTCGATTGTTTGATTTTTATTATCAGTTATATGGATAGATGCTTTTCCAATTTGAAACTTCTCTCTTATTTGCTTTTTAATTTTAGTTACATTTTCGATTGATGATTCATGAAAAAAAATTGCATTAACTGGGGAAAAGCTTTTAAAAGCTTGATTTAGTTTTAAATATGTTCCACCATAGCCAGTTTCAAAGTTTCCAATCCAATTCTGCTCCTTATAAATTTGTGCTAAAAAATTATGTGCGCCTTTAGGGTTTAACTTAAAAGATTTTTGATAGATAATTTTTTTGAAATTAGATATATACTCAACTTTTTTAGTAGCTGATGGCCAGATTAAAGCTAAATAAATATTTTCCTTTAAAAGCAGATAATTTAAAACCGTAAACTCTAATACATCAAGATCAATTCCCCTTTCAAGAAAAAACCTGAAATTGTAATTACTATCTTTCTCATCAATAGTTGATGTTTGCACATTTTTGTCAAGATAAATTGCGCTAGCTAATCTATGTGAACCATTTGTAATGGTGTTATTTGCTGTAATTGGTATTGTAGAAATTTTGGGATCAAATCCGTTTTCTTTTATACTTTTAAATGTTTTATCAAATGAAGAAACAAACTTTTGGAATGAGTCCTTGGTTGTGTTTCCCTCTCTATAAAGTCCATTAGTAATTGCATATATATGATGCTTGTAGAGTTCCTTGGAAAATTTTGGAATACATTTTTTAAATTTTAAATAAACATACTTAAATGCGATATCTAACCTATTATGAGTAAGAAGATCATTAGGGTTAACTTTATTTTCTTTATTAATATTAGTCATTATCTAAATATGTATTACCAACTTTTATAAGGCCTTTATCTCCATAAGAATCTAACAGAGGATTACTCCAAATTTCAAAATAAAAAGAGTAGGACAAAAATGTGCCAATATCATTATAATGATATTCATTGATTTCCTTATGATTATTTCCCCTTGGATAAAAGGAGTAAAAAAAGTTTACAGCCTTATTATAATTCTTTGTGGATAAAAATTCTTTTTTATGAGATTCAGATATTAATTGTATTGAGTCTCCAACATCTGCTCTCCTAAGAAAAATTTTATCGCTTGATAAAATATCCTCTCCCCATCTATCTTTATACTTTGCAGATGCAGATTTATATTTTGAATTAATAAAACTTTTAATATCTCTATCATTTAGATTATGAATGTCTCCACAAATTATAATTGAATCACCTTTTACATCTAATGCTACTTTTAACGTACTAAAAATTTTTTGATTTTGTGGATAAAGTATCTTTTTGAGTTTCTTATTCCTTAAATAAGATATTAGCCTATGATTTGATTTATCTACAACTACATATGGCTTTATTCCCAAATTATTTGAAATATCAATACTTATGTCTATTAGTCGCTTACCAAATATCAGATTATATATTTTAGTAAAAATATTTGACCCATAAGTCTTCTCTAAGTGTCTAACTCTGTTATCCTTTGCTGGGCCTGCTGCTAGTATTATTATATTTTTTGACATTTAAAATAGTGGAATTAACGTTATAAATTATATACACAATTATTAATACGGTTATAAGTATTTTTGAAAAAAGGGAATCATTTATTCTTGTTATCATTAAAAAAATAAAAATTAGATATAAAATATTTAGCTTATTATTCATAATGATTAATACTAAGGAATTAAATCTTTTCAATGAAAATATTAGTAATATGAATGTTGATAAATTTGATATTACTAGAGAAAATCCAACAACTTTTATAAAATTATACTCAAATGATATCATTGAAAAAAAAGCAATTAAAAATGAAATTGATCCAATTATATTACCGTAAAGGTTTAATTGTGTTTTTTTATTTTTAAAAGTGAAGTATCTCAAGACATTAGATACAATTCTTATAATTTCAGAAATACCGCCATATATAAGTATTGAAGAAGCAATAAAATACTCTGTTGAACTTACAATTAAAAAAATTTCATCATTAAAAATTGTCAGAATAAATATTATTGGAGTTAAAATTATTATTGAATTTTGAAATAATAGCTCAATTACATCATATACCTCACTTGAACTCATTTTTTTATAAATAATGGGATTAAAGTATTGTGTCATCAATGACTCAAGTGTTGCAAAGATTCCATTACTTACAAAAAGTCCGACGGATATTAGCCCAAGTATTTTAAGGTCATAATTATTTTCAATTAAGAACCTAAAACCTTGACTTTGGAACCAAATAAAAATATTTGCTAAAAATAAAGGCGTAATATATTTAATTTGATCAGAATCAAAATAATTATTAATCTTGAAATTATATTTTTCTTTAGGTAATTTATTTATTAATAGAGGCACTATAATTAACTGAAATAATGTCAACCCTAAAAACCAATATAGCAAGTCTTTAAAACTAATTAATAAAACTAATGCCACACATAGGCTCCCTAAATTTAATATCAGTGAATATATACCATAGTATTTGTAATCATCTATTACAAGAAGATAATTTAGCATATTCCTAGTTATACAATCCAAATAAATAAATACTGATATTGTCAGAATTAAATAGATATTCATTTGAATTATATTGGAAACACTTATGATTAACAATAAAAAAAATGATAACAATGCAATGAAAAAGGCATAAATAAAAAAATTAAAAAAATTTTCTTTTAATCTTGATAAATTGATGTATTCATATAAATTTCTAAACAGATAATTTGAGGGTGGATTAAGTAATATTAGATTATAAAAACCTACATATGTTAAGATTATGTAATAAATTCCAAGACTTGAGGGATCTAAAAAAAAGGTAAGTGCTTTTATACCCAAGAGTAAATGAATTATCTGTGAAAACTTAGATATTACTATACTTGAAATTTTATTATCTATCTTTAAAGTATTCATTAAAAATTTTTAAAACATATTTAATATCTCCGATTTCAAGATTCCCAATAGTTGATAATCTAAAACAATTATCATTTTGATTTTTAGATGGATAAATTGTAATATTATTTTTATACATAAACTCCGATAGTTCTTTAAAACTTATATTTTCTGGAAGTTTATATAGTGTAATTATTTTTGATTGATACTTTGTTTCAAATAAAGGCTCAATATTCAGTTTCAAAAGACCTTGCATCAAATATTCCCAATTATCTGAGTATCTTTTATATCTTTTATTTATACCCTCTTCACTTAATTCCTTTAACGCTTGATTTAATGCATATATAGAACTAATAACATGAGTAAATCTAGTTTGATTATTTTTTTCTTGAAAGGAGTTTTCAGAATACAAATCTAAATAATAGGATTTTGAGTTTTTATTTTTGAGCTTCTCTAATGACTTTTTTCTTGAAATAACAAAACTTATTCCTGGCATTCCTTGAATATTTTTATTAGCTGATCCACATATATAATCAAGCTTATACCTATCCAGATCTATTTTAATTGCTCCTAAAGAGCTCATAGCATCGACAATTGAAATTATTTTATACTTTGATGTTATTGAGTAAAATTTATTTATATCATTCAGTAATCCTGAACTTGTCTCTGAATGAACAATAGCTGCATATTTTATATCAGTATTTTTTTCTAAAAGATCTTCTATCTCTGAATAGTCAATTGGTAATTTATCTGAGCTTTTAAATTCAATAACATTAAGATTATATGTTTTAGCTATTTCAATAATTCTATTTCCATAAGATCCATTATTTACTATAAGTAACTTTCCATTATCAACAACTACAGAAGAAATAACTGATTCAACTGAAGCAGTTCCACTTCCAGAGAATAAGGTGCTAGTGTATGATTCATTTGCAAAAATATTTATTAATTCTTCCCTTACTTTTTTTATCTCAAGACCAAATTCTGTAACTCTAGGACAAATGTCAGGATTCATCATTGACATTCTTACTGATTCAGTAGTAGATGCAGGTCCTGGATTTAGGAGTATTTTTTTATTCATTTATATTTAATTTTGATATTATATTTTCTTCAGCATTTTTTAGATGCTCTAGATTATCTATTTCACACCACACAGCTTCTCCCAGATTCTTAACATAAACCGGTTTATCAATTTTTTGGAATAATAATTCGTAATCAATCTCTTTATCTTTTAATTTCTCATATACAAAACACATTTTATGAAAAAGATTTACTGATATTTTATTTATACCAATAAACTCTGAGTGTATATTTTTTAATGATTCTCTATTCTTAGAAAGAGAGATTAATAAATCATTATTAGATTCAATAAAAACTTCATCATTTGTTTTTGTAAAATCGCTTGAAGCTATAATATCTAGTCTCTCATCTTTAATTAGTTGAAGAATAATTTTTTTTTCATATAGAAGATCAGACTCTAATAATAAGAAATCATTATCAATAATATCTTTGATCTGATAGAGAGTATGAAAGCTCCCGGTAGTTTTAAAATCTTTATTTTCAAAAAGTTCAATACAATCATATTTCAAATTTAGCTCTTCAAAAAAACTTTTTTTATAGCCAACTCCAATATAGATTTTTCTAATTCCAGATGTAATTAAATTTTCAATACTTCGTTCAATTAATGATTTACCATCGATTTCTATAAAGCTTTTAGGTTTACTAACACTAATTGATTTAATTCTTGACCCCATTCCAGCTGCTAGTATTATAGCATTGTTTATCATCTTGAAAAAATTACGTTAAACCTAAATTTTGAGTTTTCATTCGGTGTAAATGAATTGTCAAATATTTTTACACTCAAATCATTCTCTGCCCCAAACTTTTCAAAAAAACTTTTTTTGAAGGGTAAATGATTTAATGATGATGAAGAATCACCATTATATTTTTTTCTCATTTCCAAATAGTCTTGATATTTATACTGATCTAGAATATCTAATATCAATATATATTGTTTTGAAAGAGAATTCATCCTTTTTAAAACTTGATCTGCATATTTATATGATTCAAAATATTGGAAAACAGAATGTGAAAAAACTAAATCGTATTTTCTTTTAGTGCTTATTTCATTAGCATCTTGAACTTCAAAAGATGCTTCTGGTATAATTTTTTTTGCAATTGATATCAGTTGATCCGAAAAATCAATACCTGATTTTTGAATATTACTTGGCAATTTATATAAAAATAAACCTGCACCACAACCTATCTCAATACATGATTTTATTCTATCTAATTCAACATATTGAAAGATGTTTTTAAAATATTGATCAAATGATTTTGGATTGAATGATCCAACCTCACTTGAGAAACCATTTATGTTTAAAAGATAGTCTAATGTTATACTATCAATATCTCGGTTATTCCATATATTTTTCCAATTATTCATTTATAAAATCTTTAAATCTTTTAATAACATCAACAGGTTTAGTCTTTGGTCTTCCAAGATTTTTCTTTGAACCCTGATTAATTTTAAAAACTATTAAAGTTAGTTTTGGTGAGGAAATCCATTTATTAATTTCATTTTCTAATTCAAGAATAGAAGAAATAGATCTAGAATGCTCATATCCTGAATTTTTTGCTATTTGATCAAGTTTTATTGAATCGCTAATTGTTTTTTGACCTCCTGTTGAGTCATGAGAATTATTGTCAAGTACAATATGAAAAATATTTGGGGGTTTATAATGACCTAAAGTAGTTAAATTACCCATCCTCATTAAAATAGATCCATCTCCGTCAATGATAAAAAGTTTTTTATTTGTAAACTTGGAAATACCCATACATAACGAGCTTATACACCCCATACTCCCAACCATATAAAAATTATTTTCTATATCTTGAAGCTCATATAGTTCTCTTCCACTTTTACCTGTTGTTGCAATAAATGCGGTTTCGTTTGATTTAAATTTCAGTAAACATGATAAAACTTCAAGCCTTGAATGTTTATAATTTCTTCTGACTTCATTGTTTAATAACTCAACATTTGAAAAAGTATCTTTATTAATAATTAAAAAAAAAGACTTTCCTTTTATAATTGATTGGATTGCTTTATCTAAAATTTTTATCGCATCATTCGTACTATTTGGTAGATAAGCCCATTCAATTCCAATAAGATCAATTAATTTAGTAGTTATCTCTCCCATTAATTCATGCTGTGGTTCGTCATTTGTACCTGGCTTTCCTCTATGACTAACAAATCCCAAAATTGGAATATTAAAAGTAGAGTTTAATGAAGTTAGAGGAGATATTGCATTACCCAAACCACTGTTTTGCATTAATACAACTGGGTTTTTCCCCGATATATATGCTCCTGCACAAGTTGCTAATGCATCTCCTTCATTTGGGGACATTAAATAATCACAATTATTAATTGCATAATTAATCAAATTAGTTTGATAGCTACACGGAACACCAGTAAAAAAATCAAAATTTTTATTTCTTAAATATTCTCCAAATTTAATTGTATCAACCATGATTAATTGTAGGTTCTAAGTTCATTTGTATTCCCTGATCTGTATTTTTTTCCTTTTTCTTTATGTATATCTGGAGGTACATTTTGAAATTTATCATAGTGATATTTTTCATAAAAGTCTCCATGTTCACTCAAAGTATAAGTATAAAATAAAATAGGTCTTGGTAATTTAGAATTATTCGATCCAGATTTGTGAGGTACATAGCTGTCGAATAATAATATATCTCCAATTTTAGTTTGAGCAATAGTATAGTCCAATTCAACATCAATATCTTCGTGATAATTATTTATCATTTTTGTAATTGGCGATCCAAATTCAATAGCACCATTTTCAATATTTGTGGATATTAACGGTATAGCAACTGATATTTGAAAATTTGAGTATCTACCCCATCCTGCTGTAATATCTTGGTGAGGTTCAAAACCTTCACCTCCAGGATATTTAAAATTTATTTTGTCTTTAAATAACACTACATCATATCCAATCTCTCTTTTAATTAAATTGATGATTTTTTTATCTAATGAAAGTTGCTTGAAAAAAGAGCTGAAATTTACGAAGTACTCAATCCTATTTATCTTTCCGGATGACTCATAAAATTTCCAAATAAAATTTTTTCTATCAACCTCATTAACTAAAAGATCAACTTCACTAGCAATATTCAAAATTTCATCAGCTGTAAAAACTTGTTTACAAACCTTATGACCAAAAATTATATCTTTCATTTCGTTCCGGGTATTAATTCTAAAATCTCATTGATTGATAGACAATTCTTTTCCGATTCCAAACTTCTGCCATTCTTCAATATCTCTTTAGCAACCTTATTCATATTTGGATAAGCGGCTCTTAATAAGTGATTTGCATATATTACAACGTTAACACCTAAATCTTGAAATTTTTCAAATCGCACATGATTATATGAAGTAGGTACAACTACTAGTAACTTGTTGGGTTCAAAATTTCTAAATTCCCTAATAAATTCGAATATATCCTTTTCATCTTTATCTTTTGAATGAATCATTATACCATCTGCCCCAGCTTTTAAATACGCCTTAGATCTTGTTATTGCATCATTAAGACCCTTATTTAGAATTAAGCTTTCCACACGAGCTATAATCATAAAATCTTCACCATTTTGAGCATCTTTGCCAGCTTTAATTTTTTTACAGAATTTTTGGACACTTTCTTGAGTCTGTTTGACTTTGTTACCAAACAAAGAATTCTTTTTTAATCCTGTTTTATCTTCTATGATTATAGCACTAACTCCAATTCTTTCAAGGCTTTTTACTGTAAAGACAAAATGTTCTACCTTACCGCCTGTGTCTCCATCGTATATCATAGGTTTATATGTCACATCAAAAATTTGATTTATTGAATTTAATCTCTCCGAGGTATCCACTGCTTCAATGTCTGGTTTTCCTTTTGATGTTGAATCAGTCAGTGAACTTGACCAGAAACCGTCATATTCAATCACTTTTCCTTTGGATTTATATTTTGAATTTTCGGCAATTAAAGCAGACAGCGGATTATGAACTTCTAATATCCTTAAAGTCTTTTTATTTTTAATTAAATAACTAAGCAACTGAATCCTTGAATATGAGCTAACATTATTTTGTAATGATTGTTCTTTCAATTTAAGAGCATCAACATCTGATGAATAGGGAAGTTCAATTAATCTACCATTATATGTTTTTAAAAATTTTATGACTTCATCTCTATATTTTTTTTGATAGTTTTTTCTCCAGTCATCCCCATGAATCACAATTTCAGGCTTAATTTTTCTTAGATTATCCATATAGCTTGCTGTATTTTGTTTAATAACCTTAGATACACCAGTTATATTAATTAAAACTTCTTTTCTTTTCTTATAATCTATAAACGGTATTTGCTCAAGCTCAGAGCAAGCGGCCTCAGAAAGAAGCCCAATAATTACTTCTCCATGTTTGGACCCTTCATTAATTAACCTAATATGTCCAGCATGAAGGATGTCTGCAATAAGTGAAATGTATACTTTCATATTTAAAACTTATAAATGTTTGGTGCTTTTTTTAAAATATTTCTAAAATCAAAAATTGTTTTTTTAGATTTTTTTTGAAGTGATTTAAATTCATCCCACTCTGTTAGAATGACTAAAATATCCGTCTCTTCAATTATTTTATCTAATGATTCATAAACTTTAATATTATTAGGACTTATATTATCAGTTTTTTGTGAGTTAGCTTTATTAAATTCTTTAAGATCAAAATATACCTTTTCGGTTGTAATAAGTGGATCATAAATGTTTACACTGAATCCACGAGAAAGTAATTTTGACGTAATATAAATTGATGAAGACTCCCTTGAGTCATTTGTATTCTTTTTAAAAGACCATCCAAGGATAGCTAGTTTATCATCAATATTATTTTTTAAAAAATATTCTGTTACTTTATTAATGATTCTATCTCTTTGATAGTCGTTTATATTAAGTACTTGTATCCAATATTCGGCTACCTCCTCAAGTTTATAGAATCTACATAAATAAACTAAGTTTAAAATATCTTTTTTAAAACAACTTCCTCCAAAACCTGGTGAAACTTTTAAAAAATCTGGGCCAATTCTTTTATCCATTCCAATCGCCTTTGCAACTTCATCAATATCAGCATTTGTTGCCTCAGATAAAGCTGATAAACTGTTTATAGAGGAAATTCTTTGAGCTAACATTGCATTAGATGCTAATTTTGCTAATTCAGAAGACCATACATTTGTTGTTAAAATTTTTTTCTTCGGTATCCACCTTCTATAAATTTTTACTAACTCTTTTACAGCAATTTTTCCAGTTTTTGTATTGTCGCCTCCAATTAGGACTCTATCTGACTTATATAAATCTTTAATCGCTGTCCCTTCAGCAAGAAATTCTGGATTAGATAGAATTTCAAATCTAATTCCTTTATTACCTTTTTTAATTAAAATCTCTTTAATCTTTTCGGCTGTTCTGACAGGAAGTGTTGATTTCTCTATAACAATTTTATCTGATTTGGAAGAATGTGCAATCTGTTCTGCACATGCTACTACATATTTCAAGTCAGCAGCCATTCCGGCTCCTTCACCACTTGTTTTGGTTGGAGTGTTTACGGCAATAAATATCATTTCGGAATTCTCAATATTCTCTTCAATTTTTGTTGAGAAAAATAAATTTTTACCTCTTACTTTAGAAATTATTTCTTTTAATCCAGGTTCGTAAACCGGAAGGTTGTCAAGGTCTCCATTCCATGAAGCAATTTTATCAGGGTTAGTATCAACTAAAGTGATATTAATATCTGGACACTTTTCAGCAATAACAGCCATAGTAGGCCCTCCTACATATCCTGCACCGATACAGCAAATATTTTTAATCATTTTATTTTTTTATTAGCCATGATGAGGATTGAATCTTATCTCCTAATCCATCAACAAGTTTTATATTAAGTTTATTACAAATAGTAGACTCAGGAATGGACTTGTTATTTTGGTCTCCTCCATTACCAAAATATAGTTCATAATCTTTTGAAAAATCTTTGTTGATTTTTACAATTGTTTCAGACACATCTTTTCCTTGATCAATTGAAAGAAAAGCATAATCGACTATTTTGAGCTCTCTAATTATAAGTAGTCTTTCATCTTCCAGCATAAATTCACTAGAATTTTTAAGCTTTCTTTGAAAATCATTATTTACAATAACAATTAGCTTATCTACTTTTTCTTTAGCATTATGAAAATATTCAATGTGCCCTTTATGCAAAGGATTAAAATATCCCGACACTATTATTGCTTTATTTTTTTTACTTCCTTCCATAGTCATCACTAATTCTAATTATATCATCTTCACCAAAATATTCTCCAGTTTGAATCTCAATGAAAATAAGCAGAGAGTTGTTTTTATTTTCAACTCTATGCTTTGATTGTAATGGGATAGATATTGAGTCACCCTTGTTGTAATTTTTAATATCTCCATCGATTGTTATTGTTGCTTGACCTGAAATTATTACCCATATCTCTGATCTTTTATTGTGGTATTGATATGAAAGTCTACTTTGTGGCTCTACTTCAATTCTCTTTATCTTATAATCTGGTTCGTCATGGATAACAAAGTATCTACCCCAAGGCCTTTCCTCTTTTTCTAAATAATTCATTTTGATTTATTATAAATTGTTAGAATATTTTTTTTAATTGGTGGTCTAGATGTTAAAAAAAAACTTACTCTTCTAGAAATTAAATTTTCAATTTTTTCTTCAAGTTGAGATATGTATTTATAATTAATTTCATTACCAACAATTATAACTTCAATGTTTCCTGAATCGATCCCCATTGCATAATCTCCTGTTATTAAAATTTGTTCAACATCTCCCATTCTTTCCAAAACAGTTTCTACGATATCCTCTAAACCTAAATGTTTATAAACCACATTTTTTAAAGTTTCATAAAGTGGATGATTTATATTAACATTATATTCAATCTTGTTGTCACGCTTTGATTTATTTAGATATCCTGCATCATACAAATGATTAAGTTCTTTTCTAATAGAATTTGTAGACTCTCCCATCTCTGAGGCTAAACCATTTAAATAACCTTTGTTTGCCTGAGAAATAAAGAATTTTACTAATAGCCTAAGTCTTGTTTTAGATGTAATTAACTCTCCTAACATATATATTTTTAAGTAACAAAGGTACTTGATTTTATTTAATTTATAAAACCTTTTTTAATTTTTTTAATTTTAGGAAGATTTAATCCGATTGTATGAGTAATCTATTATTAATAGTGGTAAGCTTTTCATTAAGCAGCTTATTGTTTCTTTTTTTTCAAAAAATGTTTATAAAAAGGAATATTATTGATAAAATAAATGATAGATCCTCTCATAAAGGAATAGCGACAAGATCAGGCGGAATAGCTTTGTTTACATCAGTTTTCTTTATTTCCTCGTACCATTATTTGGTAAAAATTGAAATATTTGATTTTTCTTTATTAGTTCCGTTAGCTTTACTATTATTAGTCGGTCTTTATGACGATGCTTATAAGCTTGATTTTAAACTAAAGTTTATATTTCAAATAATTGCTGCAAAAATAATTATTGATTATGGATTAGTTCTAGATAATCTCCATGGACTGTTTGGAATTTATGAGTTAAACAGAATTTTTGCACAAATGCTTACAATGTTTATTATAGTATCATTTATAAATGCAATTAACTTTATTGATGGCATAGATGGTCTTGCAATATCGATTATAATTTTATTCCTTAGTATGTTTGAATTCTTCTCAAATACAACAACTGACTTTTTTATTTTAACTATAATTATAATTTCCTCTTTGATACCACTCTATTATTATAATTTTAGAAAAGAGAAAAAAGTTTTTTTAGGCGACTCAGGATCACTTTTTTTAGGTGGAGTAGTCAGTATTTATGTTATCTATATTTTATCCCAAGAATATATTATTAAGGAAAGTTATGACCTCCACAAAATAATATTTGTCATATCAATTCTATTTTATCCAATAATTGATATTGTGAGAATTGTATTTAAACGAATTATTGAGGGTAGGTCTCCATTTGAAGCTGACAAACATCATCTTCACCATTTAATTTTAAAAAAGGCAAAAAGTCATCTTTTATCAACAGTATTCATAATAACTGTAAGTCTTTTATTTTTAATTATTGTTCAGATTATAAACAATTAACTAGATACAAAAACTAATATACATTTGAGTGGAGCCTTCTCCAGAAAATTTATATTCTGAAGCTTGTTTTAGATATTTACATCCTTGACTCTTTTTTTCAATCTTTAATAATAATATCCCTTTATAGAAATGGGCTTTACCATCATTTACCTGAAAATCATAAATTACCTTATCAAAATAGTTGATCGCTTTATCTACTTCTGAAGTATTAGCAAATGCTAGCGCAGCATTTTGATAATATGTATAATCATAGGGGTCAATTCCAGATGCCAATTCATATAATTCCCCTGCTTCAACGTACTTCTTTTCGTTATAAAGAGCCGCAGCATCTTCACTAATTTTTACTGCATCTGCTACAACATAGTTTCCATTAATTATTCTTGATTCAAATGCTCTGGCAATATAATCTTTCTCAAGTCTAAAGAGTTGCTTATATACTTTAAGAATTGAATCAGAGTAAGGTGTATGTTTTTGAGAAATAGAATTTCTAGATAGTAAATAATTAATCCAATGGTTTCTATTATTCTTATTTTTTATCAACTCAAAAGCATTATCAAGTTCAACTGAATCTTTTTTTTGAGCTAATGCCTGAAAATATGCGTATCGATGAGTATTGTTATCTGGTAAAGAGTAGAATGCATCTTTACCAAAATAATATGCACTATCATATTCCTGAATATCATAATAAGTTAAAGACAATTCACCCTCAGCCATTTTTAAAAATGGATTTAATTTAATTGACTCTTTAAATAAAGTAATAGCTTTTCGAAACGAACCATTTTTTTTATAATACCTACCCTTAAGAAGTTTTATCGGGACAGACGTTTGAGTAAGGTTAGGAAAAGAGATATCAAACCTATCAAAA
>MDTA01213376.1_pt1 | contig 22415 bp, 19 predicted proteins | sample 811151 | NCBI WGS metagenome assembly MDTA01 (sample SAMN05326648, study PRJNA326480) | marine metagenome | isolation source: seawater | place: Indian Ocean: South | collected 2010
ATAGCCATTCTCAACGAGTTGTCGCAGAAGCACATCAGTGAAGTTCAAGATGCCGTAGAGGATGGCGGCTCCAGCGATTGGTCCACCGACCTTCGCAGCACCACCCAAAATGAGTGCCACCCAAGCAAAGAAGGTGACATCGGTGATGAAGTTTTGAGGCTGGGCTGACTGGGTGCCGATCGCACGGAACATGCCGCCGAGGGCGCCGAACATCCCGCCGATCATGAGCGACTGCATTTTGAACCAATACGCGTTCTTTCCGAGGCTTCGGGCCGCATCTTCATCTTCTCGAATTGCTCGAAGAACACGACCCCACGGGCTGCGCATCGTCATCCAAACGATAAGCACCACGATCGAAAGAACGATCCACCCGATAAGTACAACCCACATCTGGTTGCCGATGAATAACCCAAAGAAATAGCGTTTTTGTTTGTCAAACGGGTTGAAGTCGTAAAACCTGTTCGCAAATGCGGTCAAACCGTCAGATGACCCTGTCCAGCGGTCGAGAGAAGGTGAACGGGCGATGATGCGGAACATTTCACTTGCTGCAATGGTGACGATGGCGAGATAGTCCGCTCGCAACCGCAGCGTTGGTACACCCATAATGAGCGCTAGCAGCAGCGGAAAAATCACGATGCCAAGAAGCAGGCCCCACCAGAAGTTGAGTCCAAGTGTGACGACCGCCATCGAAAGACCGTAGGCGCCGGCTGCCATAAATACTGCTTGACCAAAGTTCAACAGGCCGGTGTAGCCATAGTGCATGTTGAGACCCATGGCGGCCAGCGAGAAATAGATAAACGGCTCCCCGATGAACCCGCGGAACGAGTTCTGGATGATTGCTCCCCAATCCATTTACGTTCCCTCCTATCCAATCCGCTCTCGACGGCCAAAGAGACCTTGTGGCCGAATCAGCAAGATGACAATCAACATGAGAAGTGCTCCGACGTTCTTCATGTCTGTTGGAATGACAAGTGTTGACAACTGAATGAACAGGCCAACGATGATGCTCCCGAATAGAGCGCCGTACGCAGTTCCGAGCCCACCAAGGGTCACACCTGCGAACATCAATAGCAAGATTCGGAAGCCCATTTCCCAGTTGATTGATTCGGTAAGACCAAACAAGACTCCTCCGAGCCCTGCGAGGGCACTGCCGAATATCCACACCAGTGAAATCACTCGCTCGACGTCAATACCGGTTGATTCAGCGAGGTCACGGTTATCTGACACGGCGCGCATTGCTTTGCCCATACGTGTGAATTGCAATGCTGATGCGACTCCCACAAGCACCGAAACCGAAACGATCATCAATACGAGGTCTTTCGGTGCAAGTCGGAACAAGCCCAGATCCCATTGTTCTTGAATCTGGTAATCACGCAGGCGTTTCGCTCGGCCGCTGAAGATGAACAAAATGACGTATCTGAAGAAGATCGAAAACCCGATCGAAACCACGAGGGCTGCAACCAAACTTGCGCCTCGACGACGCATTGGCCGCCAAACCGTGCGGTTGAACAGCCCACCCGCACCTCCGCAAATGAGTATGACGATGACCGTCGCTGGAATCAAGTGAAGCCGAACGCCAAACACCCCAGCATTGTTCAATAGGTATGCCATCACAGCGCCAAAGGTCACCGCTTCACCGTGGGCAAAGTTTGTGAGGCCAGTCGTTCCGTAAATGAGAGAAAGTCCGATTGCACACATCGCAATGATGAGCCCAAGTTTCAACCCATCAACCATCAACTGAACAACAGTGTTGCCACCCGCCGAACTTGCCTCGGCTTCACCAAGCGGGAACAATGTCGACTTTGACGAACCATCGATCAGCGTCACTGACGCCGGGTTCTTGTCGGGATTTCGGAGCGAAACGCCATCTGGCAGCGTCTCGACGTCGAGAAGGATGTCATACGAGCCCTCTGGCACAATCATTGACCAGGAGCCATCTTCAGCAGTCGTTGTTGACGACACCTCGGTACCAGAGTCATTAAATGCCCGGAAGATCACCCCTGGGACGCCTACTCGCTCACCGTCATCATCCTTCTGAACAAGGTTCCCCTTTACTTCTCCGCCAGACTCTTGAGCGGAGACTGAAGACCCCGAACCCAACCCAGCGAGCATAAAAAGACCGAGTAAAAGCGCCATTGCGCCCCGGCGCACGCCAGAGAAGGCTGTCATCAATCGAACACCACCCATCGGGGCGTCAGGCTATCTCGGAATGCAGACGAGGTCACTCATACCGAACAATCAACACTGCTAACTGGGGTCAGACCTTCACGACAATGGTTCCTGCCACTTTGTCATGCCAGGTTTGGCGGTCTTTATCCCAAATCATCCAGAGGTAACCGAGATAGAGAATTTGACCTGAGATGACGTTGCCAAACAGCTCCCGGCCAAATGCTCGCCAAAAGCCCGGCGGTTGCCCATCAGCAACTCGTACCACCTTGACGCCAACGATTTTCCGGCCCCAGGTTTGCCCGGTTTTGCCTTCTGCCCTGACGTAGATGAAGATCACGCCCAAGATTCCGAGGACGATAAGAGCGACCCCGGCCGCAACTGATGACCCCGATGGCACGCCGGGCGGACAAACGATCTCATCTGAACCAGGCACCGAAACACAGTTGCTCGCAATCGGCACGAGAATGACCAAGGCTCCAGCGATGACGGGAACGGCCAGTACAAAGCCGTACAAAACGAAATCTAAGAGATACGCGCCGAGCCGTGCCCCGAACCCAGCGCGGCCGGAGATGTCACTTGACCACGATTCTTGTCCACTGTGCTGTGGCATCACGGGCGGTGGCGGCGGTGGTGGTGGCGGTATGTCGCTCATTTCTGAGACTGTAGCGCCCTCACTCATGGTGATATTTCAAACTCAGGTTGAACGCTTGCCACTCGTATCGCGTCTCTCCTCATGCAATTTGCTCGGGCAGCAGTCCTCCGCGTGCTCGATTTCTGCGATGTCGCCGTCTCCGCAGCAGCCGGAGCCGGAGTGATTCGTAAATGTCCTTGCCGGTGAGACGCCTCAAGTTTTTCAACACGACTCCGTGCTGTATGTGGTACCCGATACGCCGGCAGTAACAACAGTCGTCGTTGCAGATGGTCTCGGGCAACTCAGTGTCGGCATCAGCATGTGTGCTGTTTTGGTGGTAACCACGCTGGGGGTCGCCGCACTGCATTTCGTCTGGCACGCGCCACTTCGAAGCGTCGGAACGGAGAGTGAGCGAAAAAGCGCTAATCACTCGCGAAGAGTGGGCACGACGGGACTCGAACCCGGGACCTCCACCGTGTCATGGTGGCGCTCTAACCAACTGAGCTACGCGCCCGTAGCGCTTCGAATGATATCGGTTCAGTAGTCGCCGGCAACTGTCGATGGGACGATGAGTCGAGTGCTGATCTCGTTCGCCATGAGACGTCCAGTTCGGGTAAGCACCCAGCGGTCGTCACGCAGTTCCACTAAGCCGTCAAGAACGTCGCCGTCAAGCGCCTCACGGGGCACCCCCTCACGAAGCCGTAATCGCAACTCGAGTTCTTCGAACGCGCGAGTTGCTGCATCGAGAGTCTCAGATGCTGCCTCGACCGACGCAGCATCGTCGACAAGTGCGATATACCGGTCTGGAGTTCTCACATTCCACCAGCGCCGGCCGTCCTCATGAGAATGAGCGGCACAACCAAACCCTCGGTAGTTACCTTGGCGCCAGTACAGAAGGTTGTGTCGACATTCATGCCCGGGTGAAGCCCAATTCGAAACCTCATAGTTGCCGAGGCCAGCAGATGAGAGCACCTCATCTGCCACAACATATTTATCAGCCTGGTCGTCGTCGTCAGGGTGCCGGTCACGCTGGTCGGCGAGCGGGGTGCCAGGTTCAACCGTTAGTGCATACGCGGAGATATGCGGCGGGTCATGTCGGAGTAATTCGGTGAGGCAGGATCGCCATTCGTCGACCGTTTCTCCCGCTGTGCCGTAGATGAGGTCGAGATTAAATGTCGAGATTCCAACCGAGCGGATGCACTCCACCGCATGTTGCACATTTTCGACGTCATGAGTTCGGTCTAAGGACGTCAGAACATGCGAGATCGTCGACTGCACCCCAAGGCTGATGCGGTTGACTCCAACTGCGCACAACTCGCGCAAACCTTCTGACGTGACATCGTCAGGGTTGCACTCGACCGTGATCTCTGCGTCTTCATGTCTTGGAATTGATGAGATCGCTGATGCAAGCCGATCTGCAGAAACTAGGCTCGGTGTTCCTCCCCCGACGAAAATACTCGACGCTGGAGGCATTCCTTTCTGCACGGCTCGCTCGATATCAACCCCGACAGCTTCGAGATACGCCGACTCAAGATGATGTCGATCACTCCATGTCGCAAAGGCGCAATACCCACAACGATGCGCACAAAACGGTATGTGGAGATAGACACCGAAGTCCTCTGAAGACGTCATCGTTGCGCCGCCATCAGCGTTGCAGCAGCAATCGCCGCCGTCTCCACACGAAGCACCTGGCGCGAGATCGCGATCGTCTCCGAAGCGCACTGAACCTCTTCAATAGTCCAACCGCCCTCTGGGCCGATCGCAATCTCCCGATCATCTCTCGTGATATCCCGTCCGCCAGGTTCCGCAATCGGAATTGTGGGCAAGACCTCGCGCGCATCTGTCGGGCCAACGATCTCACAGCCCCAGATGCGTCGAGACTGCTCGATTGCCGATTCGGCAACGCGACGCAACCGATCAAGTTGTTTCGCTGCGCGTTGGTCATCCCATTTGACAACTGACCGTTCCGACGTCAACAACCTGATGCGATCAACTCCGAGTTCAACGAGTTTCTGCACCATCCACTCGAGCCGATCACCTTTGGGAATCGCGACCAATATCTCGAGATCATCACGAGCGGGTTCGTGATGGATCTCACCTGCGATCTCAAGCCCGGTGTCTGTCCATAGACATTGTCGCCATTCGCCCTTACCGTTCGTGACGGTGACAGATTCGCCTTCCCGCAAGCGCAGCACTCTGTTGAGGTGATGTAGTGCGTCATCCCTTAGCAACGGATCGTTGATATCTGGGGTCAACACGTGGGCGGCAGAACGGCGCAGCACCTCATCCATTAGGGACGTCCTATGAAAACGCTGACTTAATTCGAGAGAACAGACCTCCGCCGGATGAACCCGTTACCTCACCCCGCTCTTCGGCAAACTGCCGAAGTAACTGCTCTTCATGAGCTGACAACTTTGTCGGGACTTCCACATCGATGATGACGCGAAGGTCACCGCGCCCCCTGCCTCGTAAACGAGGGACACCCCGCCCTTTCAGTACAAATTGGTGATGGGGCTGAGTACCCGCAGGGACGGAAAACTCTTCGTCACCATCGAGAGTTGTAAGCGTGAGCTCAGTACCGAGAGCTGCTTGGGCAATCGAGATCGGCACGTGAGTAACAAGATCATTCTCTTCACGTTTGTACCGTTCGTGAGCCGCGACTCGAATGTGCACATACAGGTCTCCGGCTACTCCACCACGAGCACCCACCGCTCCGCGCTGACTCAGCCGCAACGTTGCCCCAGTATCAACACCCGCTGGCACCTCAACTTGATAGGTGCGCTCAGCAGTGATGCGGCCCTCTCCACGACATCCGCTACACGGAGTTGCAATGACCTCACCGAGACCCGAACACCGAGGACATGCAGACGTCGTCATCATCTGACCGAGCATGCTTTGTCGAACACGGCGCACTTGGCCGGCACCATTGCAATCTGCGCAGGTCACAGGCTGAGTGCCTTCACCGGCACCGGTACCTGCGCAGTCATCGCACCGCTGGGGCAGACGGAGATCGACCGAGACTTCTGCGCCAAAGACAGCCTGCTCAAATTCGAGATCGAGGACAACCTCCATATCTTGGCCTCGTGGCGGCCCCGCAGGACCGCCTCGACCGTCACCACCACCAAACGGGCTCGAGCCCCCAAAGAAGGCGTCGAAAATGTCGCCAAGGCCGCCACCGCCAAAGATGTCTTCTGCCGATGGGCCTCCTGCCCCACCGACACCTGCCTCGCCAAATCGGTCATAGCGGGCGCGCTGATCATCATCGGAAAGCACCTGGTACGCAACAGCTAGTTCTTTGAATCGATCCTCAGCCTGCGGATCATCGGGGTTCGCATCGGGATGCAAATCTCGTGCTCGGCGCCGATACGCCTTTTTGATCTCGTCGGCGCTGGCCGAACGGTCAACGCCAAGCAGTTCGTAGTAATCAGCCACTCGTCACGAACCCTCTTCGAGACGGGTACCGAGTCGCTCACTCACAAGGCCCACCGTAGCGAGCGCCTGCGGGTAGTTCATGCGAGTTGGTCCGAGCACTCCCACTGAGCCAACGTGTTCACCCTCAACTACAACCGGTGAGACAACGATCGAACACGCCGCCAAGGGCTCAACACCGTGTTCTCCCCCAATCGCAACCGACATTCCGCGATCGAGCACGTCTCGCACCAACGACACAACAACAAACTGTTGTTCAAGCGTGTGGAGAATATTGCGAACAACCTCAACCGCATCAAACGAAGCTGCGACCGAAGACGTACCTCCGACATACACGTGATCATCTGAAGACACCTGGAAGACCGCGTCTCGCGCCATGGCTGCCAGAGCCGCAACCGCAATGTTCTCGACGCCGTCAATCGTCGTAACCTCTGAGAGTTTCTTTCCCACCAAATTGTGGGAGAGAACCGCTGATGCATCAGCGAGCCGTTCATCATCGCAGCCATCAGAAAGTTCGATCGTCGAACTCTCCACCGCCCCATTTGAAAACACGACCACCACCGTTGCGTGGGTGGAACTCAGCGGGACGAGTTGAACGCTTCGCACCTCAACCTCGGCCGGTGTCGGACCCACAACTAAGGACGTGGAATTGGTGAGAGCCGCAAGCAAGTCGGACGTTTGGTGCAACATCTCTTCGAGGCGGCCGTGTGCAGCAGTGAAAAAGTCGCCGATCTGAGCCGTCTGGGCCGAATCAAGAGGGCCGGGCGTTGTGAGGTTGTCGACGAAGTATCGGTATCCCTTATCGGTTGGGATTCGACCGGCTGACGTGTGCGGCTGTACAAGAAATCCCTCTTGCTCCAAATGGGCAAGCTCATTTCGAACTGTTGCCGAAGAGACACCCACTCCAGGCGCGTCAACAAGGTGGGAAGAACCCACTGGCTGCGCTGTCGCTATGTACTCATGAACGACAGCGCTGAGAATCGCAGTCTTACGGTCGTCGAGCATCTGGCACTCAACGATATCGACTGCTAGCTAGCACGCGCCGCTTCATAACGCCGTAATGCCTCTTTTCGTTCCTCGCCATGGTCAACCATTGGTACCGGGTAGCGATCGGAGTTGAGTTCGGGAATCCATCTGCGCTGATACTCACCCGCAGGATCCCAGCGCTCAGCTTGAGCCGTTGGGTTGAACACCCGGAAGTACGGCGCCGCATCCGTACCTGTGCCCGCCGCCCACTGCCAACCGTGGTTATTTGATGCGAGGTCACCGTCGACAAGATGTTGCATAAACCACTTCGCACCCCACTGCCACGGCAGATGAAGATCTTTCACCAAGAAGCTCGCCGCGATCATCCGAACCCGGTTGTGCATCCACCCCGTCGCAGCGAGTTGGCGCATTCCTGCGTCAACGATCGGAAAGCCGGTCATGCCCTGTGCCCATATTTCGAAACGAGTTCGTGCGGCGCCGTCGGTATCGATTGAAATGCTGTTGAGTTTCGTGTCGAGGTTTGCCCACGCAGAGTCTGGGCGACGGAAAAGAACATCGGCGTAGAAATCGCGCCACGCAAGTTCGCTTTCAAATGTCGAGTGCTGTTCGGAGGTCGGGTCGAGTTCTTGCAGCAGTCGAGCTGGGTGAACCACCCCAAATCGAAGAGCGGTCGACATACGGCTCGTTCCATCGACCGCCGGCAAATCTCGGACATCGCTGTAGTGATGCAAACCATCGCGAGCGAATGTTGCCCAGCGCATGGTCACGCGCTCGGAGGAAAGGTCAGTCAATTCGTCGTCGACGAGATCGTCGACGTGCTGATCGAGCAGATCTCCGATGTCGTCGATCGAAACCCAATCAGCGTTGGAGGGTGCATCATTGAGCACCGACTCAGAAGCGTCGAGAGTGAGTCGCCATCGCTTCCGGAACGGAGTGAAGACCGAATACGGCGAACCGTCATCCTTCAACACCCCTCCCGGCGCAACGAGATACGGCGAGCCTGTTCCAATGAAGCGACAGCCAACCTCACGCAAGGCAGCTGCAACCTCAGCATCGCGGCCGCGCCCGTATGGGCCGTAATCGCGAGACACGTGCACTTCGGAGACCCCGAGTGTCTTCACCATGTCTGTAAGCACCTCCGCCGGACGACCTCGGCGAATGACGAGCGCGCCTTCGGTGGCCTGCCTGAGGTCGTGAAGGGCAGAGGCCAATGCAGCTCGACGTGGGCCGCCCGCTCTATCAAATGCCGGATCGACAATAAACAGTGGCACCACCGGACCAACCGAAAGTGCCCGCTCAAGAGCCTGATGGTCGCAGACGCGCAAGTCTCGCCGGAACCACAAGATGACGGGGGAAGCGCTCACACTGACAGTGTTGACGTCTCGGCGTGTTCCCGCATGGTCGAGCGAGAAATCAAACCGAATCTCAGCCACATCACGCAGCCAAGCACAATCACCGCGCCATAGAGCAACGACCACCTCAGACCGATTGAGTCGCCGATGACACCGGTGATCGGACCACCGATTGGATACGACCCAAGAAAGGCAACTGCGCTGAACGCCAGGACACGCCCACGCATCTCAGGAGGACACATATCTTGGCTCCACGAATTCATCGAGGCGATGAAGCCCGCTCCGCCAAGCCCAAGTGGGATGGCGACAATGAGAGCAACCGGCCCCGACGACGAAAATGCCAGAGCGACTCCTGAGACTCCGAGCACGAAGGCGTTTGCCGTCATCCAACGCAAAGTCACCGTACGCCGACCTGCTGTGAGAAGCGAACCGATGAGGCTGCCAAGGCTTGTCGCCGTCATAACCCAGCCAAACCACATCCGATTTCCCCAAGCTGCGTCGGCGATGCGAGGCAACGCCACGTTGTGGTTATAGCCAAATGTTGAAACCACTGTGTAGATGATGAACACCGACCCAAACAACGGTGTTTGCGCAATGAAGCGAACGGCCTCTCGTATCGGCTGGCCGCCCTTTGCAACACGAGGTGGTTCGGTCACCAGCGAGCGATCGATCGTGATGATCGAGAAGATAATTGCTACCGACGTGACCGCATTGATGACGAACATCCAGCCGACGCCGCACGGACTGATCAGCAAGGCCGCAATTGCAGGTCCAAAAATTCGCGAACCGGTCATCGTTGCCGTGTTGAGCGACATGGCATTTGAGATTTCTTCCGGCGCTACGAGCTCGGTAAGGAACCCTCGCCGGGAGGGGTTATCGAGAGCCGACACAATGCCCAACATGAGCGTTGCGGCATACACGAAACCGAGCGTCAGGGTGCCGGCGACATGAGCTAGTGCAAGCAGCACTGCCTGAACAGCCATCAGCGACTGCGTGATGAGCACCACTCGGTGACGATCCACTCGGTCTGACAACGACCCTGCCCACGCCCCGATAACGAGAAGAGGCCCAAACTGCAATGCAGTGAGGACTCCAATGGCTGTTGTCGATTCGGTCAACCGATCGACGACTACGGCGACAGTCGTGAACTGAACCCACGCCCCAATCTGCGATATCGCCATTCCGCCGAGGTACTTCCGCACATTCTTGTGACGGAGCGACCGAAAGGTCGTTGACTCAGCAGGGGACATCGACTCAGTCGTCCAATTTCAACGCAGAGATGAACACATCTCCTGGAACTTCGACCCGACCGATGGCCTTCATTTTCTTCTTGCCCTCTTTTTGCCGTTCAAGAAGTTTGCGCTTGCGGGTGATGTCGCCTCCGTAGCACTTCGCAAGGACGTCTTTGCGCTTAGCCTTCACGGTCTCTCGCGCAATGACCTTGCCACCAATTGCTGCCTGGATCGGGACATCAAACATTTGCCTCGGAATCAACTCTTTCAGTTTCTCGCACATCCGGCGGCCGTACTGATCGGCACCTTCTCTGTGCACAATCGTTGAGAACGCGTCGGCGGGCGTTCCATTCAGCAACAAATCGACTCGTACTAGACTCGATGGGTGGTATCCCGCCAACTCATAATCGAGGCTCGCATACCCCTGGCTCCGGCTCTTCAACTGATCGAAGAAGTCGACAACGACTTCAGCGAGAGGAATGTCGTACACCAGCTCAACTCGCTCCGGTGAGAGGTACTCCATTCGCTTCATTTCACCTCGACGCGATTGGCAGAGCTCCATTAAAGCTCCGGTGTATTCAGTGGGGCTGATGATCGACACTTTGAAAATCGGTTCTTCAATCGACTCGACCTGTTGCGGAGGAGGAAGTTCAGCGGGGTTATCAACGATGGCGATATCACCATCGGTCCGAGTCACCCGGTATTCAACTGATGGCGCCGTTGCGATGAGTGCAAGACCGAACTCACGCTCAAGCCGCTCTTTTACGATTTCCATGTGCAACAACCCGAGAAACCCGCACCGGAACCCAAAACCGAGCGCTCCCGACGATTCAGGGGTGTACGTGATTGATGCATCGTTTAACTTCAGTTTGCCGAGCGCGTCTCGAAGGTCTTCAAAGTCGTCACCATCGATTGGGAACAAACCGGAGAACACCATCGGTTTGGGATCTCGGTATCCGGCAAGCGGTGTTACGGCGCCCTTTGACGCGGTCGTGACCGTCTCTCCCGAACGGGCGTCGCCAACATCTTTGATGCCCGCAATGAGGTAGCCGACCTCTCCCGGACCAAGTACTTTGACCGGCACCGTTGCCGGCTGGCGCACCCCAATCTCAAGCGCCTCATGTTGGGCACCCGCCTGCATGAACGACAACTTCGCTCCACTCTGCAGATGCCCGTTCATCACACGCACAGACGACACCACACCACGATATTGGTCGAATTGTGAATCAAAAATAAGGGCCTGAAGCGGCTCGTCGGCAGAGCCCTTCGGAGCGGGAATTCGCTCAGCGATTGCATCGAGAAGTTCGGGTACCCCCTCGCCAGATTTTGCGGAAATCCGCAAAATTTCCTCGGCAGGAATGCCGAGCACCGTCTCGATTTCCATTGCGTATCGATCAGGGTCTGCGGCAGGAAGATCGATTTTGTTTAAGCACGCCACAATTTCAAGGTCGTTCTCAAGCGCCAAGTAGCAGTTCGCCAGAGTTTGAGCCTCGATCCCCTGCGCAGCATCAACGACGAGCACTACACCTTCACACGCGGCCAGCGAACGTGAGACCTCGTAGCCAAAGTCAACATGGCCAGGGGTGTCGATGAGATGAAAGACGTGGCCATTCCACTCGACACGAACATTTTGGGCCTTGATGGTGATGCCCCGCTCACGCTCAAGATCCATCGAATCGAGATATTGGGCTTTCATATCTCGTGTTTGCACTGCGCCTGTGATCTCAAGAATTCGATCGGACAGCGTCGATTTCCCATGATCAATGTGGGCGATAATCGAGAAATTTCGGATGCGGGAAAGACCAGATGCGGAGTCCATGGCTACCCCCTACGCTACCGCCCGGCGTTGGGAGTGTTCCTCTTGCACCGATAGTCTCATTTCGCTGATGAAAACAGTTTGCGCTGCGCACACTGCATCATCTTGAGACACGATTGGTGCCTGCACCACACACATACACCTTGAGGTAACCGTGGCGAATATTAAGAGCCAGAAAAAGCGAATTCTCACCAACGCAAAAGCGGCAGAACGCAATCGCGCCGTCCGTAGCGAGTTGAAGACTCGAGTGAAGACCGCAACCGCCAGCGCCGGGTCAGATGATGACTCGTCCGTGCGTCTCGCACTGAGCAAGATCGACCGGGCCGTTGCTAAGGGTGTTTTGCACAAGAACACTGCAGCCCGCAAGAAGAGCCGCTTGATGCAGAAAATCAACGCCGGCTCGTAAGCCGTCGCCAACTATCGTTCGACCCGAGCCTCATTGCTCGGGTTGTTTCGCGTCTGGGCCTATTTCGGTTTAGCTCACAAGATGCATCATCAGCGTGGTCGGCTCGGGGAAAGGCGGGCGAGGCGGGCGACTAAGACCTCAGTCACGGCCACATCATCGAGGCCCGTCCGACCGCGCACATCAAGATCGGCATCGGCAAGCAAACCCATTGCTCGGCGCAGACCATCGGATCCCAAGCGTTGCGAACCCTCGAGAGCCTTTTTTGCTGGAAACCCGCTTTTCATTCCCAGTACCTCAGCAGCGGAATCTTGCGAGGTCGCCCCACTGCCATCAAGCATGGACATTTTAGCGTAGTGCCCATGCAGGATCGCCATGACCTGTAACGGATGTCGTCCTCCGCCGTGAACCATTCGGTGAAGGAGACTGATTGCCTTAACCGCATCGCCTCGGTCGATCGCATCCGTGAGATCCCAAGGAGGGACTCCTCCTGCCTCTCCGAGCAGTGGCTCAACTTCTTCAACTCGAACCCGTGTCTTGGCATTGTGCGAGCTCGCAATCGTGTCGAGAATGCCATCGAGAGCCCCGCTATTTTCGCCGAGCCAATCAACGAGCCGGGCAACTACTCGATCGTCGAGATCAACGCCTTTCGCCGCCGCTCGGGATCGAACCCACAACGCCCGATCCTTTCCTCTTGGGGCAACCGAGGTGCTACGAACCTCTCCCCCTCCAGCCTTTACCGCGTCGAGCAATTTTTTTGAGATCGCCCCGCCTCCACCGACCAACACAACATCGGTTGAGTCAAGAGGGCTTTCAAGAAATGAAATCAGTGGCGAGAGGTCGGCGAGATTGAACCGGCCCACATTCCGGGCAACTACCACCCTGCGATCGGTGAGAAAAGGTGGTGTATGGGCAGCGTCAACTACCGATTGCATTGAAAACTCGGCGTCGTCAAATTCATCAACCATCATCGATGAGTCGTTATCTCCGACAAGCTCGTTCAGCAGTTCGCGCACCGCGGTGCGAAGTACCGACTCATCGTCACCGCTCAATACATACGTCGTCATGTCAGTCCTCGTGTTTAGCACGAACACGAGCGTGATGCCGATAGCCCCGGGTGATCGCAACAACACCGGCAAGACAAAGCGAGGGGATCATTGCCGGCAGGGGTGAATCTGGCTCAAGGTGGGCTGCAATCCGGGCGAGACTGTCGACCCGCCACACCCCTGCGGCGGCGGTAACCGGACAACATGTGCGCAACAACAACTCATTGCGTATGTCACTCATGGAGGTGAAGTCGGGGTGCACCGTCTCTACGCCTAGGTCACCATAGGATTCGGTCATGCCGACAAGCTCAGAGAGCGAACCCGTTTCGACAGCAGGACCGGTGGCAGGTGGACCCCGCTGGTACCGCAGACGCATTCGCGTAGTCGGGCCGTGTGCTGCGCTCGTGCCGCCATCAGTCATTGGCGTTCTATCTCTTTTCATCTTGCTTCTCGGCGAAGGTCAACTGAGTGCCGTTGTAGGCCTCATCGGCACGATGATCTCCAGCCCGGGCCTGTTGCTCGTTGGGGCTCCGATCGCCAATTCGAGTTCTTACCCCATGGCCTTGCTGCTGAGCGCGCTGTTTTGGATAGCGGTCGGGTTCATCGCTGCATGGCGCGCCACTCGACGACCCATTGCCGGGTGGCCTGAGTTCTGGCGTGAATATGTCTTCCTGTGGCTTGCCACCGCAACTGGCGCCGGCACTGGAATTGTGATTGCGGCTACTCGCATCGGCGGTGCCCTGCTGTAAAACGATGCATCTCGGGCGTAACGGGGAGATCGGAGCACAGACGCTATCTCTACCCGTCGGGCTAAGGCGCCGGACGGCCCGTTAAAACAGACGTGCGGTCAACTGTTTGCGATACGCCGCAGTTCGAGGGTCATCGGGGCCCATCAATTCGAGAATGTCAACGAACCGCTGGCGGGCTTCATCGTCGACTTTGACCTGATTGAGTAGCGAGGTCAACTCTTGATCAAAATCATCATCTGGGGGCACCGACCCAACCCGTGCTGCGGCCTTGATGCGTCGAGCATCATCGGTTTCAGGGATTCGCTCAAGAAGCGCAAGAGCTTCTTCAGCTGCGTCACGCTGCACGAGGATGTCCGCAAGAGCAATGATGGCGGCCTCATTGGACGGGTCGCTCTCAAGAACTGCTCGCAAACCCAACTCGTCGCGCCGCTCAACAAGACCTTGGATCATCTCTGCCATCGGGTCTGCGCCCAACCGCCCGATGAATGCATCGATCTCAGTGCGGCCCTGGGCTCCAACGAATCCGTCGACAACCTGTCCATCTCGGATGGCGTACACCGCAGGAATCGACTGCACCTGAAACATTTGTGAAATGGCCGGGTTTTCGTCAACGTTGACTTTGGCAAGAACTACTTCGCCCCCGGTCGCCGCTACTGCTTCTTCGAGCATTGGGCCTAGCGTCTTGCATGGGCCACACCATGGCGCCCATAGGTCGACAACTACCGCCTGGCGTCGGGAACGTTCGAGTACCTGCGACTCGAAGTCGGCGTCGCTGACGTCGAACACTGCACCTTGAGAACCCGAAATTTCACTCACGATCTTCACCCTACCGACGCACCGAGAGCATGGCTGAACCCCGCTGTCACTACCATCATTGTTATGAGTGCACCCGAGGGCATCTTCGAGCCGTCAGTGACGAGCTGGCTGAACACATCAGTTGACGGTGCAGTAGGTCCTTACAGCTGGGAGATCATCGCCGGAGGCCACTCGAACCTCACCTTTCTCGTTACCGATGCGAACGGCCGCCGACTCGTGCTTCGCCGGCCCCCACTTGCCCACGGGCTTGCAAGCGCCCATGACATGGCACGAGAACACCGGATTATCTCCGCATTGAATCGATCATCGGTGCCGGTGCCGACGACAGTCGGTCTCTGCGAGGACGACCGCATCAACGGTGCACCTTTTTATGTCATGGAGTATGTCGATGGTCATGTCCTGCGCGATGTTGAGGCCGCTGAGAGGCGCCTCAGCGAACCCGCTCGTGCTCGAGCAAGCGAGTCATTGGCCGACACGCTCGCCGCAATACACGAGGTCGACCTTGTCACTGTCGGCCTTAACGACCTTGGCCGGCATGAGGATTACCTCGCGCGCCAACTCCGTCGCTGGTACGGGCAATGGGAGCAGCAACGAACCCGAGATCTCAGCCTCATCGATGACGTTCATGCTGTGCTCATCGCCAACCTTCCAGCCCAGCAGAGCGCGACCATCGTTCACGGCGACTACCGTCTCGATAACACCATGGTCGATGATGACGGCAATGTGTGTGCAGTTCTCGACTGGGAAATTTGCACCCTCGGTGACCCACTCGCAGACATAGCAATGCTCGCCGTGTATTGGACAGGTCCTACGGATACACAAAGTGCATGGGAATCGGGGGCAACGGCGGCGGCGGGGTTCTGGGATCGAAACCAACTCATCGAGCGCTATGCAGAATCGTCGGGAAGAGACCTCGGTAATTTCGATCTCTACATGGCATTTGCAAACTGGAAGCTCGCTTGCATTCTCGAGGGTGTCTACGCGCGGTATCTCGGTGGTGCACTCGGCGAACGCGATACCTCAGAACTTGAGCCATTCAAGCGACAGGTCGACTCCGCAGCACGAGCCGCCGCCGATCTCCTCAATGTGAACTGAGCCATGACGATCACCTGGAACGAACACCCTGTCTCGCCCGACAAGCCGGTACTCGTCGTATACCTCAGCGGGTGGATTGATTCAGGTGGAGCTGCCCAACTCGCAACCGATGCCTTACTTGAGGAGTGTCGAGCTGAGCCTCTCGCGGTCTTTGACGACGACACATACCTCGATTTCAGGGCTCGTCGCCCAACGATGAAGCTCGTCGAAGGACGCAACACCGTGCTCGACTGGCAACACATCACACTCTCACACGGTCGAGACCGAATTGGCAGAGACATCATCATTGCCCATGGGCCTGAACCTGATCTGGCCTGGCACCGATTCGTGAAGGAGTTGACCGACGCTGCGGTCACTCTCGGCGTGTCTAACTGCGCGCACCTTGGGGCCTACCCGTTCTCTTGCCCTCATACGCGACCTTCTCGACTGTCGATGACAACAGCATCAGAGGACTTACTCGCAACCCTTTCGTTCCTGCGGAGCACGCTCGACGTGCCGGGCGGCATCGGCTCTGCACTTGAGCACTCTTTGCATAACGCGGATATCCCAACCCTTGGTATTTGGGCGCAGGTCCCTCATTACGCAGCGACAATGCCCTATCCGGCCGCTGCTGTCGCCCTGCTAGACGGACTGAGAGACGCTCTCGATCTTGTCATCGACGGAACCGACTTACGCTCGACAATGGTCGAGCATCGCGAACGCCTCGACAACCTTGTACGCGACAACTCTGAGCACGAGCAAATGCTGAAACAGCTCGAGGTTGCCCACGACGCCCAGCTTGCAGATGAGCCCATTATCAATGCAATGCCACCAACCATCGGTGAGATCTCGGCAGATGAACTCAGCGAACAGGTCGAACGTTTTCTCCGCGGACACGACTGAGTCGGTGCGACGGACCCCACCCTATTAGGGTCGGGGTATGAGAATTGATGCAACATTGATGGGCGGCCTTGCTGAAGCAGCTGCCTCCGCAAAAGACCTTGAGGCCGCCGGTTACGACGGAGCGTGGACGGCCGAAACAGCACACGATCCGTTTTTACCACTCGTTCAAGCTGCGGCTGACACCAGTTCTATCGAGCTCGGCACCTCGATCGCCGTGGCATTCGCTCGCAATCCGATGCTGCTCGCAAACCTCGGCTGGGATCTTCAAGCATTTTCGAAGGGCCGTTTCGTCCTCGGCTTGGGTTCGCAGATCAAACCGCATATCACGAAGCGATTCTCAATGGAATGGAGTTCGCCTGCGGCTCGCATGCGCGAGATGATCAACGCCGTCCGTGCAATCTGGGACACCTGGGAGAACGGAACGAAACTCGACTTCCGTGGCGATTTTTATCAGCACACATTGATGACCCCGTTCTTCACACCGAACGCATCGGACCTTGCGGGGTTCGGCGTGCCAAAGATTTTCATTGCAGCTGTCGGCAACCTCATGACCGAAGTCGCCGGTGAAACCTGCGATGGCGTCATCGTGCACGGCTTTACCACCGAGCGCTACATCCGTGAAGTCACCATTCCTGCCCTAGAGAAAGGTCGCGAAAAGGCTGGCAAGACAATGGATGGTTTCCAGATCTCGGGGCCGCTCTTTGTCGTCACCGGGAATAACGAAGACGAAATAAAGCAGGCGGCGCAAGCCACGAAGCAACAGATCGCGTTTTATGGCTCGACTCCTGCCTACCGACCGGTGCTCGAACTCCACGGATGGGGCGAAATGCAAGAAGAACTCAACCTCCTCTCGAAAGCAGGCGACTGGGTGAAGATGGGCGAAGCTATCGACGACGAAATTCTCAACACCTTTGCCGTCGTTGGTGAGCCCGAGCAAATTGCCTCAGAACTCAAGCGTCGCTATGGGGACATCGTCGATCGCCTTGGTTTCTACGCCCCATATAAATCAGATCCAGGGCGCTGGAAGCCGGTGCTCGAAGAACTTCGGAGTTGACCAAAAAACAGGATGCCAGTTGCGTGAGGCGTTGAACGCTTCGTATCTAGGTACAGCCGGTCAACCCGGTTCCGCGAGCCGACTTCACGAGAACCCACAGCAATTCGATCCTGATTGGAGAAGTGATGACCTCGCTTGGATACCAGATTCCCTCGTTTACCTATCCCGGCGTTGGGCCCGACCAGCTTTTCAGGAATGTTGCGCGCCAAGCGAAAGAGGCCGAGAGAGCTGGGTTCGACACGTTGATGGTGATGGATCACTTTTACCAATTGCCGATGATTGGCTCTCCCGACGCCTACATGCTCGAGTGCTACGCCCTGCTCTCAGCTCTCGCTCGAGAGACATCAACGATTCGCCTGTCGTCGTTGGTAACGGGAAACACCTATCGGAACCCAGCAGTTCTTGCAAAGACGATCACAACTCTCGACGTCGTGTCTGAAGGTCGCGCCCAGCTCGGTATCGGAGCGGGATGGTTCGAACTTGAACACTCTTCATTCGGTATTGAGTTCGGCACATTCACCGACCGGTTCGAAAAACTCGATGAAGCGCTTCAAATCATCCTGCCGATGCTGCGCGGAGAACGTCCGACCCTTGACGGCAAGTGGTACCAAGTGGTCGATGCGATGAACGAGCCGCCGCCAGTGAGGAGGATCCCTGTCATGATCGGTGGCGGTGGTGAGAAGAAGACCCTCAAATTCGTCGCTCGATACGCGGACGACTCAAATCTCATTTGCGCTGTAGATGAAGTACCTCGGAAACTCGCCGCCCTTGACGAGCACTGTGGGGCCGAACATCGAGACAGGTCGACCATCACTGTCACGCGACAGCAAGCGACGTGCATTGCTCCAACATTTGAAGAGGCCCGTTCAGAACTCGACACCACACTCGCCGCACGCGGACTGACCGGTGAGCAACTTGACCTTGCCCGATCGCTTGTCGTACATGGTGACCCTGACACCGTCGGCGAGCAGATGGCGGCTCAACTCGAACTCGGCCTTGACGGGTTCACAGTGAACGCCGTTGCTAACTGCCACATCCCTGAACGCGTTGAACTGCTCGGAAACACACTGAGCGCGCTCATTTCCTAGTGCCGAGCGACTGATGACCTGGGACCCCTCCCAGTACCTGCGGTACGACATCGAGCGAAGCCAGCCTGCACGCGACCTCATTGCTGCGCTTGGCGACGTCGACCCAACGGAGATCGTTGATCTCGGATGCGGAACCGGTAACTCAACTGCATTGCTTGAACAACGTTGGCCCCAAGCATCGCTCACCGGCATTGACGGGTCAACGGAAATGCTCAACCAAGCGTCTCAATCAGTGGTAAGCGCCGCTTGGCATGCAGCAGACATTTCGACGTGGCGACCAGACACACCGGTCGACCTCATCTTCTCTAACGCCGCCCTGCACTGGCTCGATGACCACACCACTCTGTTTCCACAACTGATCGGCACCCTCGCCGAACTCGGTGCTCTTGCGGTTCAGATGCCATACAACTTCTCTCAGCCAAGCCACACGCTCATCAACGACATCGCAAACGAACCACAGTGGGTCGATCGCTTGCATCATGTTGTGCGCCCGTCACCGGTAGCCGCACCCGACCGCTACCTGCAGATACTTGAGCCACTTGTTTCCAGCCTTCGCGTATGGACAACCACATATCTCCATGTGTTACGTGGCGACCACCCCGTTGCCGAATGGACCGGCGGCGCAACCCTCCGCCCCGTCATCGCCGCACTCGGCGACGACGCTCACGCGTTCATCGATGAATACAAGTCTCGACTGACCGTGGCATACCCGCAGCGAACCGACGGAACAACTGTGTTTCCGTTCACCCGCATGTTCATCGTCGCAAAACGATGACACTTCGCATTAACGAACCGACAATGTCTCCGTAAGATAGAGCTCTCGACACTTTGACCGTTGCAACTTCCCAGAAGATGTTTTCGGCAACGTGCTCGGTTCAACGAGAATGACATCGCGTGGTGGTAAGCCACAGACCTCCAGCGTTCGCTGGTGGATGTCTGAGCGAATCTCGTCGCCGTTCTCGACCCGAGATTCGGCGACAACGACAACCGATTCTTTTCCTTTATACCCCTCAACGCCGAATGCAATGACATTACCCGCCCGAACGCCATCGATCGTGCCAACTGCTCGCTCAATGTCTTCAGGAAAAACATTTCGGCCTCCAACGATGATGACGTCTTTAATGCGACCGCATAGCACCAATTGGCCATCAAGGATGTAGGCAAGGTCACCAGTGCAGAGCCAGCCGTCTTGCAGCAGTTCGGCAGTCGCGTCATCACGTTTGTAATAGCCCGGCGTCACCGACGTTCCTCGCATCAACAGTTCTCCGACCGAGCGCTCAGGCAACTCTTCACGTGACTCGGGGTCGACCACCCTCATCTCAAGGCCTGGCACCGCAGTGCCAAGTAGCGGAAGTCGGCGCCCGCGACGGGTGAACTCATCTTCATCTTCGGTGACAAGCGGCACCGCTACCCGCTCGCGCTCAAGCACCTCTCGATCGATTGAGTCCCACAAAAGGCCCTCTCCGCGGCGAGGAAATGCTCCAGCGATCGCCACTTCCGCCATGCCAAATGCGGGGAAAACTGCTGAAGGATCAAATCCGTACGGAGCTGCGGCTTCGCAGAACGCGTCCATCGCTTTCGGATCGACCGGTTCAGCTCCACTCAGCGCGAGCGTCAATGTTGAAAGGTCGAGATCGGATGACCTGCGCAGACCGCGGGTTGCGAGCACCCAGGCAAAATTCGGACCGGCTGTTGCCGTGCCTCCCCACTCTGAGATCCATTCCATCCAGCTCGAGGGATGGGCCATGAAATCCTGAGGAGCAGCCTGCACGAGCTCCACACCAGTCGTCATCGGAATCGCCAGAAACCCAACCAAACCCATGTCGTGATAGAGCGGTAACCACGACACCATGACTTCGTCCTCACGCAGCGAGGCGGCCTCGCATGCCGCGTCAATATTGGCTGCAAGCACCCGGTCTGGAATCATCACACCCTTCGGCTCACTCGTTGAACCACTCGTGTATTGAAGAATCACGAGGCGATCAGGGTCGTCTTCAGGTATCTCAAGCCGGTCACCCGACGGCACACCCTCGCTACCTGGAAGCACCGACGCCATCGGAGCGATCGGTGGGTCTCCTTCAATTGCCTCATAGAACGGTGCCAGTTGATCGTCGATCAACAACAGCTTTGCGTCGCCGTGACGAATACGTAGTCGCGTTGACGACACAAACTCGTCAAGGGAACCCATCCGCATCGGTAATGGCAGAATCATCGAAGCAACCCCGGCCAGCCAACAACCACGGACAATCGTGATCAATTCCCGGCTCGTCGGACCGAGCACCGCTACGTGGTCTCCGGGTTGCACACCACGGGCCTGCAACGCTGCCCCGACTGCACGAGCCTCCTCGTGAATCTGAGCCCACGGGACAAACACTGGGCCGTCTGGCGCAACCGACTTACCGACGAAACGAACCCCTCCGGTCCCCCCAGCCGCCTTCTCCAGACGCGCGCGAATCGACAAACTTGGCTCGGTGGACATCACACCGGAAACATTACTTGCGACGGCGCCCCAACCCCTCCCCCTAGTCGGCGGATCACCCCCGTAGGCTGTGTTCTCGCTATGGAGGACAGCAACGAACAACAAGCTGAACGGCTCACGCCCTATCGCTACACCGCAGCACTTGCCACCGACATTGAAACCCGCTGGCAAGACACCTGGGACGAACGCGGCACCTTCAACTCGCCCAACCCCGCCGGACCACTCGCTGACCCCGATGAGCTGAGTGACCGAGGCGAGAAGCTGTTCGTTCTCGACATGTTCCCCTATCCGTCGGGAGCCGGACTTCATGTCGGACACCCTCTCGGCTACATCGGCACCGACGTGTTTTCTCGTTTCAAACGAATGACTCAACACAACGTGCTGTACACGATGGGATTTGATGCATTCGGACTTCCCGCCGAGCAGTATGCGGTTCAGACCGGCCAGCATCCGGCAATTACCACCGACGACAACGTCGCCAACATGCGTCGTCAGCTTCGACGCCTCGGACTCAGCCACGACCGTCGACGGTCGATCTCCACGACAGACCCTGAGTACTACCGCTGGACCCAATGGATCTTCACTCAGATCTTCAACTCGTGGTACGACACCGACCTCGAGCGGGCTCGACCGATCAGCGAACTCATCGACGAATTCGAATCTGGAACGCGCTCGCCTTCCAACGGTCGGGTCTGGGCAGAAATGACGGAACCCGAGCGGCGCTCCTGTCTCGACGCGTACCGCCTCGCCTACGTAAGCGAAGCACCGGTGAACTGGTGCCCCGGTCTCGGCACCGTCGTCGCAAACGAAGAAGTCACAGCAGACGGTCGAAGCGATCGCGGAAATTTCCCGGTGTTCAAACGCAATATGCGCCAGTGGATGATGCGCATCACGACCTACGCCGACCGACTGATCGATGATCTTGAGCTTCTCGACTGGTCAGACGCGATCAAGACGATGCAACGAAACTGGATCGGCCGGAGCCATGGCGCCCACGTCAACTTCAACTCTGCCGCTGGCCCCATCACTGTGTTTACGACGAGACCTGACACCTTGTTCGGAGCAACGTTCATGGTCCTCGCTCCAGAGCATCCTTTTGTCGATCAACTCACGACCGCTGACCAAGCCGAATCGGTAGCCGCCTACCGCGCTCAAGCAGCTGCAAAAAATGACATTGATCGCCAAGA
>MDTA01049733.1_pt1 | contig 22398 bp, 20 predicted proteins | sample 811151 | NCBI WGS metagenome assembly MDTA01 (sample SAMN05326648, study PRJNA326480) | marine metagenome | isolation source: seawater | place: Indian Ocean: South | collected 2010
AAAAACTTTTGTCCCTGATTTAAATTTTTTAATTTTAAGTTTAGGAAGTTCTTTTTGTATAATATTTAATGTTTTTTTTACCCCGAAACCTGTCAAACTTCTTGTTATAGGAAAAAGTTTTGTTTTAGCGATATTGTAATATTTCTTTATAGTCATATTAAATAAGTTTATATTTTGTAGATTGATTTCCAAATTTTTGCATGATTTTTTCCAAGAAGAGTACCGTCAGCATTACATTCTTTACAAGGACTTGCGCACCTTTTGCCTAATAACAAATTTTTTCTATAGGTGCTAAGTATTTTTCCCTGCCAAATTTCGTAAATTTTTTCTTGCATCACATTACCCATTGAAACTCTTCTTTGCCAATCTTGTGGGCATAAAAAAACATCGCCGTTCCAATCAATTAAAAATTGGTACGTTGGATAAAAACATGTTTTATATTTGTCTTTGCTCTCTTGCTTACCTGTGCTTATTGTTCCAGCTCTATTTGTTAATTTTACACCAAAGTCATTATATTTATCATGCCACCTGTCTCGAAGTATAACCATATCTTCTGGAACATTAGCCTGCTTTGTCATATTTTTAAATTTTTCAATTTGTTCGGGACCATCATACATGCTCACTAAAATTTTACTGGCTTTTGCAAGATGTAGGTCCTGCATTCTGCTGGCAGACAGAACGTCTCCATTTGTTACGATCTCAACACTTGAAATATTTGATAATTTTGTAACGATGTATGATATATCCTTATGTAGTAAGGGCTCGCCATAACCACAAAGAGAAATTGTTCCTGAAAAATTAATATCCAGCAATTGATCGTGTATTTCGTCTATTATTTTTCTAGACATTTTTTGATAGGTGTCTGGAGCAATATTTTCGTTGGATTTTGGACAAAAAATACATTTTCTATTGCAAACGTCAATCAAGCTTAGTTCCACCCAGGTTGGATTTGGTAATCCCTTGTTTAGCGATGTTACATCAACCACTTCAGATCTTCTCTCAAGATTTTTTTTAATAGTTTTCTTTGGATCCATATTTAATTATGTTCTGCGGGAAACATGTCAAAAGCAATGCTAATTCTCTCAGATTTTCTCTGAAATGGCATGACCCTATGTGGTAAAGAGGAAGGGAAAAGCACTAAATCTCCAGGTTTTGTGGGTAGCTTTACTGTATTAATGTTTTTTTTCTTCCCTGTTAAATCGTCATATTTTTCAGTAATTTCTAAATCACCTCTTTTATCTGAATATTTTTTCTTAACATAAAATACACCACTCACCCAGCCGTGATGAATATGTGAACCAACTTCACCACCTTGATAAAGTCTAATGTACCAAGCGTTTATGTTAAATTTTTTTGGCCATTTAGCAAAAATGATTGATTTTTTATCATGCATATTTTTATAATTATTCAAATAAAAAAATAACAATTTTTTGAAATCTTTGATTGATTTAGTATTTATATGCAATAAATTCCCTAGGGATTTTAGACCTACAACAACTGGGGTTGCTGTTGAATGTAAATTTTTTTTAATATCCTTTTCTAGTTTAGATAAAAAACTTTTTTTTATTTTTTGAGAAGAAATTAAGTTTTCCACAAAAATTTTGTCAGTAGGATTATTACAAAATTCATAATAATTTTTTACATTTAATTGTTTGGATGCAAAGTTTGTAATTGCAAAAGCTGTAAAATTATATTTTTTTTGCTTATTAAATTTTTTTGATAGTTTTATAAAGCTTTTCTTATCTGAGATTTTGTAATAAACTTTTAGAATATTTTGATCGTATCTTTTGGATTTTTCAAATAAATTTGCTTGTTTGAAGAATTGAATAGCTTTTTTGTATCTTTTAAGTTTTTCGGAACAATGAGCAAGGTTAAAATAAGGATTGTCATAATCTGGGCTGATTTTAAAAAGTTTGGAATAATTTTTGAAAATTTTTTCTATATTTAAAATATCAGTTTTTGAAAAATGTGTTTTTTCATATCTAGTATATGAGTTAATTTTTTTTAAAAATATTTCCGAAGCAGTATAAAATGATGCGAAATGTGGTCTACTGTAAGTTATTAGTTGTTTTAAATTAATAGTTAAAATAATTCTTAAAAATTTTTCATTAAAAATTTCTAATTGGGAATGATCTAAGTAATTTTGTCTTTTTTTTATTGATTTAATTAAAGACAAGAATGATTTTCGTTGTGAATCTAAATTAAAATACTCTTTGTCTTTTTTTAAAGATTTTAAATAAAATAAGTATGCCTTTTTATAATTTTTAGAATTTTTATAATAATTTCCCATATTTACATAGGAAAAGGAAATTTCAGGCTTTAAATTAATTATTGTTTTGCAGTTTTTAAGTAGATTATTTTTTTTATTTTCTGAACTGTTAATTGAGTAATCAATTATACTAGCCTCTAAATTGTTTTGTAAAAAAGGTTTGAACTTTTCAATTATTTCTTTTGCTTTTTTTTCTTCTTTCTTTTTACAAAAGTTAATTATTTCTATTATTTTTTTTAAAAACATCTTTTATATGGATTTGCTATTATTATTTTTTTTTTATTCTTTATTAATTCTTTAGTTAACCAGGTTGGTGAGTTTATAAACTTTCTAGCTATATTTATCAAATCTGCGTTTTTATTTTTTAAAATATTATTGGCTTGTCGCAAATTTGTTATCATACCAGTTGTCCTGGTTATTACCTTTGTGTTTTTTTTCACTTTTTTAGCTAAGTGAACTTGATACCCTGCTTTGAATTTAATATTTGTTTTTGGTAAAATACCTCCGCTACTAACACAAACGTAGTCTATGCCAATTTTTCTTAACTTTTTGACTAAATAAACACAATCGTCAATCGTGGACCCACTTGGCAACCAATCCTTGCCATTAACGCGTGCGGATAAAATTTTTTTAGCCGGCCATACTTTTCTTATAGCTTTGAAAACCTGGCACAAAAACCTGCACCGATTTTCGAGATTACCACCATATATATCTTTTCTTTTGTTAGATAGTGGTGAAAAAAATTCATGTAATAAATATCCATGCGCCATATGCACCTCCAAGCAATCAAAGCCAGCCCTATTTGCTAAAATTGCACTAGTTTTAAATTGCTTCACAATTTTGTTAATTTTTTTAACACTTAGTTCTCTTGGTATAGGCCATCTTTTATCTCTGCTAATTGGAGAGGGCGCAAATGTTGTCCATCCACCATTATCTTTTTTTAAAGAGGTGTTTGATTTTTCCCAAGGTATTTTTGCAGAACCCTTTCTTCCTGAGTGAGAAATCTGTATACCTACAGGTATTTGGCTAAAAGTTCTGATGTACTTTAAAAGTTTTCTAAAGGAGATCATATTTTTTTTATTTATAAGAGTTAAATCTTTTAGGCTTATTCTTCCTTCCATGCTTACAGCTGTGGACTCTAACATCAGCATTCCAGCTCCACTTTGAGCTAATCTTTGCAAATGACCGTAATGCCATAAACTAGGGTTTCCATTTTCGGCAGAATATTGACACATAGATCCCACTGTAATTCTGTTAGGCAAAATTACACTTTTGATTTTTAGTGGTCTTAATAATTTCATTTTGATTGAACTATAAAATCATTATGAGGATGAAAAATTGCTTTGGGATATGACCAATAAGTTTCTATAAATTTTTTTCCTAATGCACTTCCTAATTTCGGTAAGTGTGGTACCCCATCAGTATCTATCATTGATTTTAAAGGAGTAGCAAACCTAACCCACTCTCCTGATGGTTGGTCTACATAAATTAGTCTTGAATAAATCGCAATTTCTGGGCTAACAAGTTTAAAGCCCAAACTTTCAAGTTTATTATAAATATCTAATAATTCTGTTGGACCTTTAAAACCCAAATCATTTACAGTTATTCTATCTAGACTGATTGGTAAATTATTTTTTTCAAATTTATAATTATATTTTGTGACAATGTTTTCGATCCATGGACTTACGTAATAACCTTTATTTTTAAGTTCGATAACGCATTCGTTTACATTTTTGAACTTTATCTCAGTAATTTTTATCCAGCCAACCATCTAATTTAAAAGAATTTTTTAATACCTTTTTTAAAAACTTTAATTATTTTTAATATATCTTTTTTTTCATGTGCATATGATAAGAAAAAAGCACCTCTTGAAGGGTAAATTACATTATTTTTTTTAGAATATTCTTGTAATTTAAAAATTTTTTTTGCTATTTTTTTTTCTGAATTATCTCTTTCTTCTCTATTCCTAACATTTTTATCAGTAAAAATTATTCTCATCATAGTATGGTAATTATAAATTTTCATTTTAATTTTATTTTTAATAAAGTGATGGTTCATATTTTTAACAAAAAATTTCGAAAGATCATCTAATTTTTTATAAATTTTTGTTTTATTTTTAATAATAAATTCTAAAGTTTTTAAACCTGTATAACAAGCCAATGGGTTTGCTGAATATGTTCCTCCAAAAAAAATATTATTTTTTTTTATTTTTTTTTCAATTTTCTTTGAAACACCCAAAACACCTATTGGCAAACCGCCTCCAACTATTTTACCAAAAGTAGATATATCTGGGTGTAAATTTAGTTTTTGTTGAACAGAAAATTCTTTAGTTCTCATGCCTGTAATCATCTCATCAAAACAAACCAATATTTTATTTTTCTTACACAGGTGAAATATTTTTTTTATGTAGACTTCTGAATTGTTAGTGGGAAGGTATTGTTGAACAGGTTCAATTATCAATAAAGCAATTTTTTTTTTATTTTTTTGAATAATTTTTTTAGATTTATCAAAGTTATTATACGGAACAACAACAACGTTTTTTTTATAATTATTTGGAATACCATCAGATAAACTCTCTTTTTTTTTGCCTTTTAAGTCAAAAAGCAATGAATCAACGGATCCATGCCAACTACCAGAAACCATAACTATTAAATCTTTTTTAGTAATTGCCCTAGCTAAACGGACAGCTCTAATATTTGCCTCTGCTCCAGAACTACTTAAAATAAATTTTGAATAATGAGGAAATATTTTTTTTAAAATATAAGAATAATTATCAGCATTTTTGTTTGGTAAACCAAAGGATGATCCATGGTTTTTTTGAATTTCAATTGCTTTTTTAAATTCTTTTGACGAATGACCAAGAATCATGGTGCCAGAACACATTGATAAATCAATAAATTTCTTATTATTTGAGTCAAAAATATACTGGTTATGTGCTCTTTGAATTCTAAATTTTCTTGAGTAACCTTCGTTTAATAAATTAGACATTTCAATTAAATTTTATCCTTAAAATTTTACTTATATTATTTATAGAATACTTCTGCTTTACTAAATTGCCATATCCATATTTGCAATAAACAAAATCAATTGATGATTTTTTTGCTGTCAATTTATCAACTGGCATATCTCCGATATACACTGTTTCAGTTTTTTTAATATTAAATTTTTTTACTGCTAAATTTAACTGATATGGATTTGGTTTGCACAAACTTTTATTAATAGGACATAATACGATATCAAACTTTAAATTGAATTTTTTTAAAATTTTTAAAACTCTTTTTTTATCTTTAGATGTTAATAATCCCAAAATTTTCCCTTTTTTTTTCAGCTTTTGTAAAATAAATCTTGATTTTGGATATAATTTAATTTCACTAAAATTTTTAATTGAAGCTTTTGAATATTCTTTTTCTATTTTCAAGTGCAAATTTCTTTTAACTCCTAAATTTCTGAGAATAACATCAAATGGTTTACCGATTTCTTGGAAGTAATCTTTAAATTTTTGTTTAATACCTATTTCTTCTCTGACTTGTTTCCAGGACAAACTCATATTTTTTTTTGAGTCAATTAAAACACCATCTAAATCAAAAACGTAAAATTTTTTTTCCACTATTAAAAATAATTATTTCTTTTTAAAAGATTTATAAGTTTTTTTCCTATTAGATTAATCTGATCTTTTTTTAAATCTGGGTGTAATGGAAGGGTAATAATTTTATTCGATATTTTTTCACAATTAGGAAACTTTCTTTTATCATCTTTAAAAAGAGACAATTTGTATCCAGGTATATAATGAATGCCACTTTGGATGTTTTGTTTAAGCAAATCTTTTCTCAACTTATCTCTTTTTTTTAAATTTTTTATTACAATGCAGTATATATGCGGGACTTCTTTTTTAAAATTTCTTTTAAATATTTTTATATATTCATTTTTCTTTGAAAAAAAATTATCATATTCAAAACATAATTTTTTTCTTGAAGAAGACAGTTTTGTAAACCTTTTTAATTGTGCTCTCCCTATTGCCGCATTAAGATCGCTCATGTGATAACGCCAACCTTGATCTTTTACATCAAATTTCCAACTTCTTTTATTAGTGTATCTTTTTTTACTGTCCCCACAAACACCTAGTAATCTGGCATCGCTAATTTTCTTTATTAAGTTTTTATTTTTTAAAACTATGCAGCCTCCCTCGCCTGATGTAATATTTTTTATTCCGTCAAAGCTGAAACAGCTTATATCTCCAAAACTTCCTAGAAGTTTATTTTTGTAGTAGGACCCAAATGCGTGCGCTGAGTCTTCGATAATATTTAGATTATATTTTTTACCAATACTAAAAATTTTTTCTAAATTGCAGGGATGTCCAGAAAAATGTACTGGGATAATCGCTTTAGTTTTTTTTGATATATTTCTAATTATACTTTTCTCAGAAATACAAAGATCATTAAGATTTATATCACATAAAATTGGTTTTGCTCCAGTAGCTGCAATAGCTTGGTAAGTAGCAACATATGTAATTGCAGGGACTAGGACTTCATCCCCTTTTTTTATCCCACATGCTTGCAGTGCTAAATGTAAAGCAGCAGTGCCAGAATTTACACAAATAACCTTTCTACCAAAAAATTTTTCAAGTTCAGACTCAAATTTTTTTACTTCAGGACCCATACCTAAATATTGTTTTTGAATAACTTTATTTAAGTATCTTTTTTCTAGAATTGACAGACAGGACTTAGAAACTCTAATCATAAATTTTTATTTAATCCAAGGTAGTTTCTTATTTCTTTTTTTCAAAAGGCTTTCAAGATGTTCTTTGTCTCTGTGTGTGTCAATACTGTGCCAAAAACCAAAATGTTTCGATGCATTTAGCTGATTTCTTTTTGCTAAATTTTCAAGAGGTTCCCTTTCTAATACTGTTTTATAACTTTTAAGATATCTAAAAATTTTAAAATTAAAGATGAAAAATCCTCCGTTTATCCAGCCACTTTTGAGAGGCATTTTTTCTTTAAAAGTTTTAACAGAATTACCTTTAATATCCAGAACACCATAACGAGACAAAGGTCTAACAGCTGTTAAAGTTGCAACTTTTTTTGTTTTTAAATGAAATTTTTTTAATTTTTGTAAATTTATATTTGCAAGACCATCTCCATAAGTAAACATAAAATTTTTATCTTCTTTATCTAGATATTTTTCAATATACTTTAATCTTCCTCCAGTCATGGTTCTATTTCCTGTTTGTATAAACAAAATTCTTATGATTTTATTATTACCTTTGAGTTGATATTGGTTTTTTTTAATTTCGTATTTTTTAAAATATTTTTTTATTAGTTCGCCTTTATATCCGATAGCAATGATAAATTCTTTAAAGTTTTGTTCTGAATATATATTTATTATATGCTCTAAAATAGTTCTATTTTTAACTTGTATCATAGGTTTTGGTATTCTTTTAGTAATTTCAGAAATCCTCGAACCTTTGCCACCTGCAAGTATTACAACTTTCATTTTTTTAGAAGTTCTTTTTTGTTATGCAAATAATTTGCAAAGTTAATAATCTTACTCTCTTTTTTTTCTAAATTTTTATATTTTACCCATCTCATAGGTTTTATAGTAACAATCTCTCTACTACTTTCGGTCAGTATTTTTTTTATTATTTGATTTTTGTATTTCTCAGTAATTAGTATTTTTCCCTTAATAACAAAAAAATTTATTGTCATTTTTTTATGCATATTCCAACCTTTTGACTTTTTAGGTTTAATTGAGGAAATATATAATTCGCCAAAACCCTTGAAGTTTTGACTCTTTTTGCTGATAACCTTTTGAATATCTCCTAATTTATTTTTTATAATTTTGAATTTTTTTGCTTTCATACTAGTTTTTATTTAAAATTTCATAAATTTTTTGATGTGTTAGATTGCTATTAATACAATAATCGTCAGTATTAAGGTTACTAAATTTTGAATTATTTCTTATTATCTTAAAAAATTCATCCTCAAATTCATTATAAGACTTAACTTTAATAATGCTGTGATAGTTGTCATTTGGGAGATGAGCAATATTTCTTCCTCCTGGATCTAAGAAAATACATGGTTTGCCATGTCCAATTAATTCAAAACCAAGGGTTGACTGCCAAGTGCAATTAACTTTTGCCTCAAAAGCAAAATCATATGAATGTCTAGAATTATACTTAAATGATTTATCTTTTGAATCATTAAAAATATCTACAAATATAATTGAACTGTTTTTTATCAAATTCATAAATTTTTTATTTTTTCTTAAACCGTCATTTTCCCTACCCTTAATTCCAACTTTATATTCTGGGAATTTTTTTTTAAAATAAATTAACCACTTAAATTGTTCATACCAGTCATCTAAAAAAGTAGTATGCGTGTTTTGAAAATGATTCATGTTGCTTGCGATATGAAGCAGATCGAATTTTGGGACTTCCGACTTGAAATTTTTTTTTATTTTAACCGAGTTCATAAAAAAAGATCCTACTGGGAAAATTTTTTCAAATTTACTATTGCATTTTAAATATTGAATGTGTGTTTTGTTTCCCATTGAAAAAAAATAATCTGCACAAGTATACATTCCAGGTCCATTGAGTTGAGCAATATTTCTTTGGTACAAAAGTGTTTTTTTTCCTTTGTATTTCTTGAAAATATAATTTTTTAAAGATGATGACATAAAATGTCTGTCTTGTATTAAATAATCAGATTGAATTTTAGAAAAAATATTGTGATATTTAATTATCTTTCTATTCAAAGTAAAAATTATACCTATGTAATCTGTTCGATCTATTAATGAATTTTTTAAAGACATAAAAATTAATACCAGTGCTTTTAAAAAGTGATTTAGGCTAATTTTTCTATCTAACCCTCTGTAATTATCCCAAAAATAATGAGACTCTCCAACTGGTTTGAAAGTTGTCACAAATATATGTGATCTAAATTGATTTACAAATGATTTAAATCTCCAAAGTGTATCAGGATGATCAACATCATCGATTATCAGATCATATTTTTTAGTTTTCAAATTTTTATTATTTTTAGAAAAAATGACTAACCACAAAAAAAACAAAGTATATTTAAAAAATGAGTTAAATATTTGTATGAAACCATACTTGGATAAAAATTTACCTTTGGAGTTTCGATAATTAGAGAAGATTAAAAGTTTTACATCCTGATCAAAATTATCTTTTGGAATTTTGTAAATTTTTGAGAGTTTTAATAATAAATCGTCTAAATTTTTGTGATTAACAAATTTTTGAATGAAATTTACAAGAATTTTATTCTGTTTAATAGGATCTAAATTTCTATCTATTTTAAAGTTACTTATATTGATCATATATTTTTAATTTTTTATTTTCAATCTTAAAGACTTTGTGACAATTTTTTAGAGTTTCAATTTTATGGGTTATGATAATAAGGGTTTTATTATTTTTTAATAACTCTATGTTTCTAGTAATATTTTTTTGTGTTTCTAAATCTAGCGCACTTGTAGCCTCATCTAATATAATTATTTCTCTATCAAAATAAAAATTTCTTGCAAGCAGAAGTCTTTGCTTCTGTCCACCTGAAAGATTTATTCCCGACTCACCAATTAAGGTATTGGTTTTGTTTGGTAGAGAACTAACAAAGTTATAAAGTTCTGCAAATTTTAAAGATTCTTCAATTCTTTTTTTATTAATTAAAGAAGTTTCTTTTTGGAAGCTTATATTTTTTTCAATACTACTATCTAAAACGACAGGGTCTTGGGGCAAATAGGAAGCAATTGAGTAAAGACTTTCATAATTTTTAAGTTCGTTGCCATTAATATAGATCTTACCTGAGTTTGGCTTAAGCAGACCTAATATCAGATCTACAAGTGTGGTTTTTCCGATACCTGAATCACCAATAATTCCCACACACTCTTTTGATTTTATTTCAAAGTTCAGCGCTTCAAATATATTTTCTTGCCCTCTTTTGTAACGAAAACTTAGATTTTCAACTTTTAAGTTTTTAAAATCTTTATTAGTAGAACTAGTATCATTGCTTTTACTATAAGTATTAACAATTTTTAATTTATTCGCTCTCTTTAAATCATCATACAATTTTTCAAGAGCATATGAGCCATAATTTATTCTATATAATGATAATAAAATTAAATTTACGCCAGGTATAATTCTCACCGCCGCCAAACTAAAAACACCTAAAACAGGAAGTAAATCTGAAGGATTATTTTCTGATTTAATAGAAATTAAAATTAAAAATATTAGCAAGCATACGGCTGATAATTCTAAAATCAATCTTGGAAATAATGACAGGATTTCTGTCTTTATATTACTATTAGCGATTATTTCTGTTCCTTGTTTCACTTTTTCTAAAAAAAAGTTTTCTTTTTTAAAAATTTTAACTTCTTTAAATCCTTTAATATTTTCATCAACTGCAGAGAAAAAAGTTTTTTCTCCCTCTAAGTTTTCTCTACCCAGCTTAATTATCTTTGATCTAAATAAAAAATGATAAAATAAAAATATAATTCCAACTAAAATTGACAGAATAATTACTGACTTATAATTAATTGAAATTAAATAGGCTAAAATAAAGATATAGATTACAGTTTCACTAATTAATTTCAGCCAACCTTCTAAACTTTGAATTACAGCTCTAGTAAGTTCTTTTAGATTATTAACTAGGTCGGACTTACCTCTAAATGTAAAGTATTCATAATCTATTAACTGATACGCTTTTAATAAATTCACTTGAAGCTTAGACTGATTATACCAAATGAAACTTGAAATTTTCCATCTCAAAAAAATTGAACATATAAGCTTGACCAAAAAGCTCAAAATCAAAACTGTTCCCAAGATTAAAGTTATTGTAAATGAGTCTTGATTAGTTTCAAAAATATAGGATAAATTATATTCTTGTATAAAGGCATCTTGCTGGTTAATTACAAAATCGATAAAAGGATATACTAAAGCAATACTTAAAACTTCAGTTATTGATAATAAAATTAATAAAAATACAAGTACAACTGTATTTTTGATACCTAAATTTGTTACAGAAAAAATTTTATTTTTATAATTTTTAATTTCCATAAATAATTTTTTTATATTTTTCCTCTTCTAAACAATCTTGTTTTAATCTAAAAAAATTGTTTAAGAATGTATTATCGTTTTTTAAATTATTGTTATCCGAAGATGAGAATGCAGATTTAAATTCCTTTATATTTTTTACTACAAAAACTCTTTTTTTTAATTTCTTTAAGACGTCCTTTTTAGGCATATTGTACTTATCTAAAAATAAGATAATTTTCGCATTAGAATACAAAGCTTCGTAGAGTGTAGTCCCTAGATAATCTAATATTATAATTTTAGGTCTTGTTTTTTTAATTGACTGATGAATTGTTGAATATTTGATTTTAAAATTTTTAAAATTATTTTTAATGTGATTTATTACAGGAAAATAATCATAACTTTTCAAGGCTTTAATATAAATTTCTTTTTTAGATAAACTTAAACATCTACATATTTCTTTTTGTAATTCAAATCTTTGGTCTTGAATAATTTCAGCACTTGGAGTTGATATTGGTGAAACCTCATTTGGAATAAATAAAATGTTATTTTCCTCTAATTTTTTATTTTTCAAATTAATTGATTGATCATAGTAATTGGATTTAAAGCTTCCAATGTTTAATATTTTTTTACTAATTTTTTTTTCAATTATATTGCTTGACCCATAAGATAAGAAATAATCACAAAAATTATAGTCGCTGTCATTATGTTCTTGGTCGTAATTTTGGATCAAATGAGCGCCTCCATGCTGGAACCCAATTATTTTTACTTTTAATTTTGAAACATGTTTTATTATATTACTTAATATTGGATTTGGATCACATCCTAAAAAAATTTTCTTAACTTTATTTTTTTTAATAATTTTTTTTACATATAAAATTTTTTCAATTAAATAATTTTTATTTTGTTCCATTAAATTAGAAAGATAATTTGCAAGATACTTATATTTTTTAAATTTTTTTTTTGTAATATCTTTGTTTAAAAAATTTTCTGAATTATTAAAATAAAAACTTTTGCAAAATAGAGTTTTATTTATTTTATAAGGGAAATAATTTAAATCAAATAGTGGCTCAAAAATTAGTATGTTTCCTTCTCTTGATTGAAAAGGGTTTAGTTCTGTTATTTTTTTTTTTTATAAAATATAATAACTTTAAGTAACGATTTTCTAAAAAAAATAGTTTATTAATATTATTTAGCAGACTGGGTAAAAGTTCTTTTTTTTTTGATATTGTATAGTTTTGGTTTTCAAAAATAACATTATTTTTAAGACTATTTTGAAGCATACTTGTATAAAATCTTTTTCCAAAAATATTTCCCTTGATACCGTCATAAAATATAATTTTTTTTATTTTTTTTATTTTTATAACTCTACCAAGTGTAAATTCTAAAATTTTTAATCCAGCAAAATCTCTATTTCCTAGATATCTGAAAGTATTGTAAAAATTTATATTAAATTTTTTATTTAATTTCTTTGCATATGTTTGCTGATCCAGTTCAGTTAACAAATTATTAAATTCTGCATATTTTGCCTTAAACATATTTATGTAATTTTTTTCATCAATGTATTTACTCAACAAGATGCATTTGATTTGATTTGAATTAAAAAACTCGCTTACAGAGATTTTGTCAGTAATAATTAATTTAAATTTAAATTTATCTCTTTTTTTATAAAATAATCTTGCTGCATTGTAAGTGCTAATAAATATTGACGTCATTAAAAATTATTTTTTAAAAATTCAAAAACTGTAAACTTGCCACTCTATTATTAAAGAAATGCCTCGTACTTTTGAAAGTAGCGATATAAAAATAGTGCATTGATTTTTAACTTGTCAGAAATTTTGATAATCTAAGAGATAATTGTACAATCGTTAAAGTAGGATTTGCCCAACCTCCACTATCAGGAAAAACTGAGCTACCTGAAATAAAAAAGTTTTCTACGTCATGAACTTTTAAATTTTTATCCACTACACCTTTTTTGTTATCATTAGCCATAATTGTTCCACCCATATGATGGTAATTAGCAAAAATATTATCTTTAGGAATAAAATCATTCTCCTGCATAATAAATTTATCAATCCCCACTCTTCCAACATCTTTTTTTATCATCTCTTTTCCAAGTAACAATAATGTCTCTCTTACGGACTTGTGATAATCATTAAAAACCTTCCATCTCAAAACCGTTTTTGGAACACCGAATTTATCCAATGAATTTCTTGAAAGTGTTACCTTATTTTCAAAATGAGCTAATTGACCCCCCGTTGCTCTTATAGCAATATTACAATGTAATCTAAGATTTTTTTGAAATGTCTCAATAAACTTTTTTCCATAATTCGGAGCGGTACAAATTAGGTCCTTAATTATTAAAGAAAAGTTCTTAGATTTTATATTGTCGTAAAACAAGAAATCTAACCTGAGATTATTAATATTTTTTTTCGCTAAAAATTTTTCTGATGGAGAAATATTTGTAAAATTATGTAAATTTAAAAGATTCATTAATTTTTTTTTGTCTCCAACAATTTGTCCTACAATACCAGCGGGATGCTCTGACCAGTAATTTCCGATTTGTAAATTTTTTAAAAAATTTTTCTTTGATTTTTCTTTTGACCAAAGAAGAATTCTAGAATTTTCAATACCTCCACAACATAAAATTAAATTTCTAACCTTGAGGTAATCTTTTTTATTATTCTTTATTATCTCTATACCATCTACTTTTCTATCTCCATCTATTGTTAGCAAGCATGTATTAAGAGAGATTAAAATATTTTTGTTTTTTTTTAAAAAATCATAATATTTTTCTCTAAAATTTACATCGCTTTCCAGAATATTAAAACCGTAGAAGTTATTTATATCTAGGTTTTGATGTTGAAAATTATTATTTAAATTTAAAATCTTTTTTGCCTCTGAAAGATAAGGATCCAAATCTTCTTTATTGATTATCCAATTTCTAAAATCTATACTATCCAAAGGACGACATGCCCCTCCCCAATGTTGGGAAGAGCCACCTAAAGCCCTTATTCTTGATGTTTCCAAATCAAAATATGGATGACCGATTACTTCTCCGGAAAAAAAATCATTCTGGCTTTCGTTATAATCTTCTTCGCCTGCCTCCAATATCAACACCTTTTTATTTTTTTCTGAGAGTTTTATTGCTAAAGTTATAGCTGCTGGCCCCGATCCAATTAAGGTATAATCTGGATTAAAATCTTTTGGAATTGAGTTTATAAACATTTAATCAGTATTTTTGATAACCCAGAAATATTTGGATTTATAATTTTTCTTTAAAAAACGAATTTGTTTTAAAAAAAATAGAAAAAAAATAGAAACTAAAGATTTTTTTAAGAAATTTCTTTTATTTAAATTCATCTTAATATTTTTAATTAAAATTAAACCTTTCAAAAAAAATTAAATATTCATTATAAATTACGCCCATATCATTAGTAGTAATCTTACCCTTTCTTAAATCTAGATGATAGTTATTTAAAGGATAAGTTTTGTTTTTTTTTAATTTTTTTTTCATATTGTACTTGACAAAATTAACTCTGAATTTATTTTTCATAATTTTCCGTATAGTTGATTTAGAAAATATACTTATCGCACCTTTCTTAAACTTATTTTTATTTTTAAAAGTAAAACTTATTTTGCTGTCTGTATATTCATTTAGAGGTGCATGCAGTATCAAATATTTAGATTTAAGTTTTTCCATCCTTTTAAAAACGATATTTACATTATCAAAGCTAGTGAGCGTTCCGAATAGTGTAATCAAATCATAATTTTTTAAATCATATCTTTTGATATAATTTTTAAATTTATTTTCGCTACAATCAAATAAATTACAATTTAAAAAAGATTTATTATTTTTAAAATTCAGTCTTCTTGCTATTTTTAATAGCTTGGTATTTATATCAATTCCAACACAATGTGTTTTTTTGGAAAGAAAATATTGAAAAAAACCAGAGGCACATCCTATATCGATGACACTTTTGATTTTATGACTGTCAATAAATTTTAAAACTAAACTATAATAATCCTTTTTAAATGGTTTTTTATTATAGCTACTTAAACTTTGATATAGTGTTGTAACTTTCATTTTTTTTCTAAAAAAGCAAAAATAGAAAATTTATTGCTTGGTTCTCTTATTCTTTTAATTTGTTTTGGTTTAAGTAAAAGTTTTTTTGCTAAAAAATTTACAGATTTTTTTGAGAAAACATGTAGATGTTCAATATAAAATTCTTCTCTGTATTTTCCATGTTTAGCAGCTCCTGGTCCATCAGGCACCTCTAAATAGATAAAACCTTGAGGTTTCAAAATTTTCTTTGCTTTTCTTAAAAAATTTATTGGATCTTCGACGTGTTCAATAACTTTATTTAAAGTAATGGCGTCAAATTTTTGTTTAATCTTTTTTTTCATAAAATCTCCGGTTATAGTTTTTAGTTTTAAATTTCTTTTTAAATGACTAGTTACGTTTAGATCTGGATCAAGAGCAACACAATCGTAGCCCTCTTTTTTTAGTACATAAGGAAAAACCCCCGTTCCTGAACCAATATCGATAAATTTTATTTTTTTCATTTTCTTTTTACGAATAGAATTTAAATAATTTTTAACTCTTGATATTCTTAATTGATTATCGGATTTTCTCTTAGGTAAATTTACGATTTTTTTAAAAGTAGAAAAAAGTCTTTTCCCATAAGTATGTGAGTTATAATCTTTTGAATAAAAGTCTTCTAACCTAATATTTGAAATAGAGTAAAAATGATTACATTTTTTGCAAGAAGCGTAAGATCTTTTATAATTTTTCTTTGAAATTCCAAAATCTGTTTCTTTTAAAGGTTTTTTTAAATATAAAAAACTTTGTTTAAAATTTTTTTCTCCACAAAATTTGCATATTTTGATCATTTCGAATTTATAAAAAATTAAGATTAATTAGCTAATGTCAATTTCTGGGTGCCCATCTACCTCATCACGACTATAACGATTATGTGTAACCCCAAAATCATGTGAGAAAGTAAAATCTTTACTAAACTCCCAGACTCTAAGTACTAAAGCAAAGGTATATGATTTTGATTTATTAATACTTGAAGAATGTGCTAATTTTTTATCAAAAACCACCATATCTCCTACGTTTAGATCCATTGATTTGGTTTTAAACCTCTTAATATATCTTGCTGGAATCTCTTTTTGAAAAAAAGAATTTTTACCATTAAGTGTTTTTGTGTCATATCCGATATACTCATTAATAGGGATTTCTTTTAATTTGTGCGAAGATACTTTAACCTTCATAGTTCCATTATTTGAAGTCTTATTTTTAAAAATTGGAATCCAAACATTTAAAAAATTTTGCCTTTTTGGATAAAAACTGGACTCGTGGTGCCATTTATACAAAAGTCTTTTTACTCTAGGGCGATTAACAAAAACATTTGGCCCATGAAAAAAAATTGGTTGGTCTTTATGTATATTGAGAAAATTTTTAAAAATATTAATAGTTTTATTATCGTTAAAAAGATTCTGAATTTGTAAATTTTGTTCAATTAATTTCTGGGTCTGGTGCAAAACATCTTTATGATCTTTTTCATAAAGATCGTGTATTAAGCAATACTTTTCATAAAAAGATTTGTTTGAATTATAAATTTTATTTAATTTATTCTTTTTACTTTTAATTTTTAATAAATAAAAATAAGATATATTTAAAACATCTCTATAAAAAAGATTCAATTTGTCTTTATCAAACCAATTTCTAAATATTGCATAGCCTTTGCTTGAGAAATCTTTTTTATAATTTTTTGTTAAATTCGCCATTTCCAATCTTTTATAATGAAATCTTTAATTTTCCAAGTTTTATTTGAATAATTCCAAATTTTTTTGTTTCTAAATCTTTGTGCTATTTTAAAAAATTCCTTTTTAGAGATACTTAAATATTTACAAAATTCTAAAATTTCTTTTTGTGGTAAGCTTTCCTTATTTTTTTTAATCAAACTAAGTGCTCGAGACCTTGAAATTTTTCCTTCTCTTATCTCTATAGATAAATTATCCCATTTTCTCGAAAAGCCGAATTTGTACCACTTCATCCAGTGGTGAATTGTTACTAGAAATTTATCGTCAATATCTGCAAAATTATAAATGCCTGTTTTTGGCTTTTTTGCAGCTTTAAATCCATACTTAATTGAGAAATTAAACATCCTTTTTGGTGACCATTTAAAAAAATAACCTAAGAATAATTCATTAATTTTATTTTTTTTAATTTCTTTATGAGATGGTAAAATATAAGGAGCCATATCTTTTAGTTTTATTTGTTTATCAACCCAATGAGTAGCTGAAGTTCCTTCGTTTACTCCAAATTTTTTTCTCCATAAATTACTCATTTTCATTCCTTTTAAACTTTTTTTTCCTCCATACTCATCGGCACTATTTTCTCCCCACAAAATAAGTGGAATTTTTTTTTCAATAGCAATTCTTACTGGAATAGCATGCAATGCCATATGCATAGGTATCAATGGATTTCCATATTTTTTAAAACATTTAAGTGTAAAATATTTCTCTACTTTTGAATTAATTGAATAGTCAATATGATCCACACCTAAATTAATCATATTATTAAGATTTCTTTGTCCTATTTTATTTCTAGCAGGAGATCTCCAAGTAACACAAAGAGGTTTTAATCCAAAATTAATTGCTGTTATTACTTGCCATGTACTATCTTTTCCTCCGCTTACTGGTATTACACAATCATAGTTATTTTTATTTTTATTTTTTATTTTACTAACTATTTTTAAAAATTTATTTCTTCTATTTGTCCAATTAATTTTTGTTTCCTTATTTCTACAAGCATCACATACACCATCTTTATCAAAAATTAAATTTGGTCTAGTATTTGGTAAAATACAATTTTTACAAAATTTTAATTTAAAATTTCTTTTCATTTTATTATTTTTAGAGAATTTATAGCTACTACTAAGGACTTTTTTAAATTTTCATAATCTGGTGGAAATTCCTTGCCGGTATAATAAAGTTTATTTGAAATTTTGTGCAAGGATAATATTAGTGACCAAACTAAAATTTTTGACTTACTGTTTTTTAATTGTTTTTTCAGTTTATTAAATAAATTAATACATTCTTTGATTTTTAAATGAGATTTATAATATTTTTTATTTAATTGATTGATGCTATTTGCTTTTGAAAGCAATTTTTTTTTAGGAATAAATTCTATTTTTTTTGTTTCTTTTATTTTTTTAAAAACCATTATTCCTGAGTGATGACTATATTTATGGTCTATATTTTTAAAATTTTTAATATTAATTTTTTTTACAAGCTTAAATCCAATTTCTTCCATAAATATCTTATATTGATGTGGCGTGAATAGATTTATATTCGGAACAAATAAATCATCCATGATTTCACTTACTGTTGGACTTTTTACTTGTCCATAACTATGAACTAATGCTGATGAAGCAAAAGCCTCATCGATTTTAATATTTTTTATTAAATCTCTTATCATTGAATTAACAAACCATCTAAAAGTCCCAGATCTATAAAAGTAACACCAAATCTTGTGATTAATTTTTAAGGAATTTGCACAATTGTGTAAACCTTTAGATACATCAGAAAAGTGTTGTAGAATTCCACTGAGAAAAATGAAATCGAATTTTTCTTCTGGTAATTTATCTTTAACTAAATTTTTATTATACGAACGAATTTTTTTATAAAGAGATTTTGTCTTTAAATATTTTTTAAATCTTTTTATGTGTTCTTTTGATATATCATAATGAGTAATCTTTTTTGCACCTAGTTTGTGAAAAGCTATAGACTGTCTTCCGGTGCCGACATCCATTATATGATAATCTTTAATTTTTTTTAATACATTGGACTTCAATAGATCTTGTTTCATGTATGATTTTAAATTTAATAATTCTTTATCACTAAAAAGAATATTGTGAATGTTTCCAAAACTATAATTACCATAAAATTTTCCTGTTAAATCAAAATCTTTTTTTCTCATTTAATCTTCCAGGCCTTCCTCCAAAGTTCTAGGTTCAAGAGTTGCCAAAGAAACATTCCATGATCTTCTCTATTGTTCATATGATTTTGAATTATCTTTTTAAATTCATGATTTTTAAAAATTTTCTTAGAAATACTTGTTTTATTATTTATATTTTTAAGTAAAAATCTTTTAAGTTCTTTTCTAAACCAATTTCCAATAGGTGCGTTAAAACCTCTCTTTTCAATTTGGTAAAGTATTGTTTTAGGAATTTTTTCCGAATATTCTTGTCTCACAAAAAATCTGTTTATACCATTTTTTATTTTTATTTTATTATTCAGATTTAAGCTTAAATTGATAATATTATTGTTTAAGTATGGAGACACTGTTTTTACATTTTTTAGAGCGTCTATGGTTAAATCTGTATCTAATGTTGGAGAAACACTCTCGTATTTGAATGCAGCTAGTGTATAACTTTTTAGATAAGATCCTACATTTTTAATTTTGAGTTTATTTTTTTTTAATAAATCTTTATATTTTTTATATTTAAAAATATCGGGTGGTACCAAATTTAAATTTGAGTCTTTTATCTGGCCAGGACTTTTTGTATCTATAAATCTTTTTTGAAAATCTTTAAATATAAAATAATTTTTGGGATTTTTAGAAGTCGAATGATTATCTCTCCAACATTTTAGCTCATGTTCAAAAAGTTTCTTATTTTTTTCTTTAAATTTTATATCAGCAAGATTGTATAAATAAGAATTATAACTACCACCAAAAACATAATCTCCCCCATAACCTGTAATTACTGTTTTAATTTTTTTGGGTAATTTTTGATAGAGAATATAAAAAGCTAATTGGCTAGCAGTAGCCATAGGCACATCAAAAATTTTATAAATATCTTTCAAATTTTTTTCAAAATCTCTAGGTGTTATTTTTATAAATTTATGTTTCTTTCCGTATAATTCGCCTAGTATCTTTGAATCTTGGATTTCATCATAATTTTTGTCACCAAAATACATTGTAAAAATACTCAATTTTTTTTCAATCATCGAAAGTAAAATAGCACTATCAAAACCTCCTGAGCTTAGAAAACAAGTTTTTTGTGGTTTTATTTTTTCGTTTTTTAAATTAATTTTCATTTGATAATTAAATAGTTTAACTAATTTTTGAGTGCTATTAATATTGAGTTTAAAATTTTCTAGAAATATACTGGGATTTATATTTTTTGTATTAATGATATTTTTTGAGTTAAAAGACACAACAGAGTGTGGTAAAGAATTACTAATTTTACAAATTGGTGTAAATATTCTCCCATAAGTATTCCTATAGTTACAAGTTGTATATTTTGTTAAGAATTCGTTACTCAATTTTTTATCTATCGTATTATTTTTTAAAAAAAAATATAAATTTGATCCGAATAAGATTTTTTTATTTTTTTTAGTATAATAAAAAGATTTAGAATTTGATAAATTTTTGAAAACTTTTATTAATTTTTTTTTCTTACTAAAAATTAAAATAAAAAAAGAACCATCATATTTTGTATAAAAATTTTCTCCATTTTTTAAATATTCATTAAGAATACGTCTACAATTTATTTTTTTTGATTTAAAAAAAATATCTCCCTCTATATAAATAAAATGACTATTATTTTTTAAATAAATATAATTTTTTTTTTTAAAATTTTGGAACAAAAATATAGTTTTTTCATCAAAGTTGATATTTACAGTTTGTTTTTTGTTAAATCTGAAACAATTTAAATAATTATCATAACTATCTCTTAATGATTTTAAATCTTTTTTATTTAATGGTCTAAGACTTTGAATACCAAATATCATTAATAATTTTCCTCTAAAAAAAATTTTGTTGTCATAAAGTTAAATAAAAACTTACTTGTTTCGTTATCTTTAAAATTTCTATTCAAAATTTCTTTAATTTTTTCTTTTTTTACGAAAAGAAATATTGGAGAGGTTGATAGAAGTATTTTTTTTATATACGAACTATTAAAATTTACTAGAGAGTCTATTGAACAATTAAATCCTTTTTTTTGTCTATCAAATAAAATATCATTTGTAATTATACCCTCCGTTGCAGATCTTAATAAAAACTTTGAATACCCTTTTTGAATTAACAATTCTGGAGGGACTGAAAAAACAAAATTCACTAGTTTTGTATCTAAGAAAGGACTTCTATTCTCGACTGAGTTCATCATTGAGTTTAAATCCTCATTAAATAGGATTGGTGGTGTTGTTTCACCAAATAACTCATTGGCTCTCCTATTAGAATATAGATCACTGGAATAGTTTTTTTCTTCAAATTTAAATTTTTTTGGTTTTGTTAAGAAATTAGAAATAAAATCTTTTCCATCATAAACATGATCCCTTGTTTTTTGATTGTTTATATAAAGATCATGTCGTTTAAAAACAGGATTTCGAACATATTTTGTGAAATGTTTTTTCCAAAACTCAAGGTTCTTCTTATATAAATTTAATGTTTTGTTTCTTTTTAAATAATTTAAATGTAATAAATGATGTTCGTAATATCCTGAAAATACTTCATCGGCAGCTGTTCCGCTTATTGATACTCTGTATCCATCTCTCCCTATTTGTCTGACCAATAACCAGTGTAAATATTGAGATAAACTAGCTAATGGTGCTTCATGATATTTGGTTAATTTGACTAGATTATCGAAAAAGTTAAGCTTATTAATTTTTAAAAATTTGTGATCACAATTTGATTGATTTAAAATTTTTTTAATATTTTTTCTTTCATCGTATCTACTATCATGGTCAATTATAGAGTAGCATTTTAAACTTTTACCTAAAATTTTTTCAGAAATTCCTAATAATGCCGAAGAATCTACTCCTCCACTCAAGCACAAAGATAAAGGTACATCTGCTCGTGTTCTTAGTTTTACACTGTTTATTAAAAGTCTCCTGCTTTCCCAAATTGCATCTTTAAGGCTTAGTTTATAATTAATTTTAGGTGTTAATTTCCAATATTTTTTTATTTTAAAATTTTTAATATTATCAATAACCAAGGACTCTCCTGCACCCAAAGATTTTACATTTTTGAAATATGTTTCATTATTTTTAAATAATGACCTATATCCAAAAGATA